>Ga0209526_10000830_pt1 | contig 20327 bp, 15 predicted proteins | sample JacPinW_OM2H0_M1_FD_188566 | JGI IMG/M metagenome (GOLD analysis project Ga0209526, IMG submission 188566) | Forest soil microbial communities from Algoma, Ontario, Canada - Jack Pine, Ontario site 1_JW_OM2H0_M1 (SPAdes) (version 2) | ecosystem: Environmental > Terrestrial > Soil > Boreal... | reverse complement strand
AGGACGTCGATGATGATTAGCGCGGCGCCGATGGTGATGGCGGAGTCGGCTACGTTGAAGGCGGGCCAGTGATAGCTGCCGAGCCAGACCTCGAAGAAGTCGGTGACGGCGCCGTGGACAATGCGATCGGTTACGTTGCCGGTGGCGCCGCCGAGCAGAAGCGCGAGGCCGGCAGCGGTGAGGGAGCCGCCACTGTGACCTGCTACAAATAACCAAGCGAGCGCGCCGATGACTACGGCGGAGCCTACGATCAGCAGGATGCGCATGCCGATTGAGGGGGAGTCGGCGAAAACGCCGAAGGCGATGCCGGGATTGCGGCTGTGTACGAGGTAGATGAAATTGTGAATCAATTCGCGGTGCCAGCCTTCGACGGTTTGCGATTCGAACCAGGCTTTGGTGGCACGGTCGAGAAGGACGACGGCTAGGGTGAGCCACAACCAGCGGAGCCGCGCGGGGATCACGATCGCCTCGCATTAAAAAACCTATGGCCGTTGCTGGCTACGGCTTCGGGTGACTGTGCAAGCAGCGGCCCCTCGAGGCTTGAGGTAAGCAAGTCCGCTGCACTCGAAGGGGCTTGCGCTCGTGGCTTACGTGGCGGCATGGCGGGCTCCGCCTTCGATTTGTGCGAGGGCTTCGCTGCAACGTTCACAGATCGTGGGATAGCGCGCGTTCTCGCCGACATGCGTGGAGTAGTTCCAGCAGCGCTCGCATTTCTGGCCCTCGGCTTTGTCGATACGGACGGCTAGACCGGATTCCCCGGCATCGGGCGCCGCCTCGAGGACTTGCACCTGGGACACGATGAACAGCGCGGGCAATTGTTGGGCGTATGACTTTAGAGTGTTTTGCAGTTCTGGAAGCCTGGAATACAACGAGACTTTCGCCTCAAGCGAGCCGCCGATCGATTTCGCGTTGCGCGCTTCTTCCAATTTCGCGAGCACGGCGGACCGCACTTTGGCTAACTCCTCCCAAGCTTCCTTTTTCTGCGGGTCGATCTTTGCAATCAAACTTTCGGCTTCGGGAAACTCCGCCATGTGCGCGCTGGGCTGGTCGCCTTTGGTCTTCGGGAGATATTTCCATATTTCTTCAGAGGTGAAGACGAGAACTGGGGCAATCAAGCGGACTAACGCGCTGGTGATTTTCCAGATTGCCGTTTGCGCCGAGCGGCGCGATTTGTTTGTGGCGGCTTTGGTGTAGAGGCGATCTTTTAGCACATCGTAGTAAAAGGCGCTGAGATCGACTACGCAGAAATCATGGATAGCGTGGTAGACGCGATGGAAATCGTACGCGGCGTACCAATCGCGGCACTTGGTGACCAGGTCGGCGGTGCGCTCGAGCATCCAACGATCGATTTCCTCGAGCTGCTCATTGGGCAGCGCATCGCGCGACGGATCGAAGTCAAACAAATTTCCAAGCGCGAAGCGGAAAGTATTGCGGATTTTGCGATAGGCTTCGCTGAGCTGGGTCATGACCCGCTCGCTCATCTTTACGTCGGCTTGGTATTCGACGGAGGCGACCCAGAGGCGAAGCAGGTCGGCGCCCCAGCGTTCAACGATTTCGTTGGGATACAACGCGTTGCCGAGGGACTTCGACATCGGCTGGCCCTTTTCGTCGAGGGTCCATCCGTGAGTAACGACGCTTTTGTACGGGGCTTTGTGCTTTATGCCGGTGGCGACCAGCAACGAACTATGGAACCAGCCACGATATTGGTCGGGACCCTCGAGATAGACGTCGGCCGGCCACTCCGGTCCCTTCAACACTGCCAAATGTGAAGAGCCGGAGTCGAACCAAACGTCGAGAATGTCGTTTTCCTTGCGCCACTTAGCTGCGCCGCAAGCGCATGTTGTTCCGGCGGGCAAGAGTTCTTCCGGACTGTGTTTATACCAGGCGTCGGCGCCTTCTTTCTCGAACCAGCGCACCACATTTCGCAGAGCTTTGTAATCCTCGAGGCGCGTCCCGCAAGCGTCGCAATAAAAAACGATGATGGGTACGCCCCAGAAGCGCTGGCGCGAAACGGTCCAATCCGGGCGCTCTTTGATCATGTCGTACATGCGATCTTCGCCCCAGGCGGGAATCCACTTGACGTGGCGGATTTCGTCGAGGGCCTCCTGGCGAAGAGTCGCACTACGGGCGTGTGCCGCCGCATCCATCTTGATAAACCACTGCTCCGTCGCGCGAAAAATTACGGGATTGTGGCACCGCCAACAATGCGGATAGCTGTGTCTATACTCGTGGTGGGCGAGGAGCGCGCCACGTTCAGCAAGCAACTTGACGATGATAGGATTGGCGGTGAAAACGTCCTTGCCTTTGTATTCCGGCAAGCCCTCAAGATAACGGCCACGGTCATCAATCGGCGCGTAAATCTCCAGGCCATATTTTTGACCGGAGTAAAAGTCGTCTGCGCCGTGGCCGGGAGCGGTGTGCACGATGCCGCTGCCCTGATCGAGCGTTACGTAGTCGGCGAGAACGCCCGGCACCTGAATTGGCAGGAAGGGATGCTGAAATTTCATCCCAGATAAATCCGAGCCTTTGAACTTTGCGCGGATGCGAGCCTCTTTGATTCCGCTCTCTGCCTGTAAGGCAGGGACGCGATCGGTAGCGAGCAGAAGCGCGCCCTTTTCTGTATCGACTACCGCGTATTCAAAGTCCGGATGAAACGCTAACGCGCGGTTGTGCGGAATTGTCCAGGGAGTGGTGGTCCAGATCACGGCGCTAACATCGTTGCCAATTTTCGCCGCTTCACCGGAGCCGCCACCGGCCACACCAAACTTGACCCAAATCGAAGGACTGGTATGGTCCTCATACTCGACTTCGGCTTCGGCCAATGCCGTCGAATCGTGGATGCACCAATAAACCGGCTTGCGTCCGCGATAGACGTAGCCGCTTTCCATGAAATCGAGAAACGCGCTGGCAATGGTGGCTTCGTAGTCGAAGCTCATGGTCAGGTAAGGATCGTTCCAGCGACCGAAGATGCCGAGGCGTTTGAAGTCGCGCTTGTGCTGCTCGACGTAACGCGCGGCAAACTGGCGGCACAGCTTGCGGAACTCCGCCGGAGGAACTTTGCCCTTGCCGCCCAGTTCCTTTTCGACCTGCGTCTCGATGGGCAAGCCGTGGCAGTCCCAGCCCGGCACGTACGGCGCGTAATGCCCGGCCATGCTCCTAGTCTTCACCACCAGGTCTTTGAGGATCTTGTTCAGACCCGTTCCGAGATGGATTTCGCCGGTGGGATACGGCGGGCCATCGTGCAAAACGAACAGCGGCTTGCCCTTGCGGACTTCGAGAATGCGCTCATAGAGGTTCTCTTCCTGCCAGGCCGCAAGCTGTTTGGGCTCGTTCTGCGGCAGGTTCGCCTTCATAGAAAAATCCGTTTTCGGCAGATTAAGTGTTTTTTTTAGTTCGAGAGGCTCGTCGGCCATGGGCGATTTAGCGCAATTCCCTTCTATGCCGTTATTTCCCTAAGGTGTTTGGCGGGAAACATCGGAAAGCAGCGTGAATAGCGTATGTTACAATGAATGGCAGTGGGTGTCAGCCCAGCGCAGAGCGCAAGGTCGGCCGCAAGGCGGGTGCAACCAATCGCTTCCTGCGGGAATCGTACATTTGTTGGTATTCCCGGGGAGACACCTAGTCGAGGGTTTCTTACGTCTAAGCCTATGCCGCCCGGCGGCTGATTTCAGGGGACACAGGTGCCAGATTCATCTTTTATTAGTCTTTTGCCCGCGAATATAAAACGAAATTCGTCTGGCGGTTCAGGCACGCAGCAAGCGGCTGTGCCGGTGCCCGCCAGTGCGGTGCCACGTTTTGGGGCTCCCGCTCACCTTGTATCCGATGATTTTTGGTCCAATCTAAAGCAGTTTTTGACCGAGCGCCCCATAAAGGTTGTAGAGCGTCCCGATGCGCCGTTTACGCGCAATGCTTTTGGCGGCGGAGTCGGCGAGAATTTCAAGGAGTTTTTGAGCTCACGCCCAGTGCCTAAAGGGCCGCTCAACAGCAGGCTGGCAGTGAACTGGGGCTCGAGCTTTGGAGGCTTTTTCTACCGCATTAAGGAAGTTTTCGCGCCTACGAAGCTGCCGCCGCTGCAGGTGACCAGCAAGCCTGTGAAGGTGAAAGAGATTTGGTCGAAGGATGAAAACTTCGGTTGGACGCAAATCATTTCCATAGGCCTTCATGCGGGCATTTTTGCGCTGGTCATTTTTGTGCCGCTCTTCTGGCACTTTTCCACACCGACGCAGGCGAAGAGCAAGATGGATGTTACGCCGATCGACATTTCGCCTTATGTAACGAAGCTCCCTGCTGGCGCCACGAAGGCGGGCGGCGGTGGCGGCGCCAACGATCACACCCTGACGCCAGTGAACAAGGGGAAGCTGCCCAAGTTCAAGTGGACGCAATTTACGCCGCCGCAGGTGAAGATTCAGAATCTGAATCCGAAGCTGGCCATGGATCCGGCGCTGCTCGGTCCTCCGGACTTGAAAGTCCCGAGTCCTAACATGTCGACCTACGGTGACCCACTGGCTTCCGCATACTCCGATTCGCTCGGTCACGGTAACGGCACGGGCATTGGAAGCGGCACGGGCGGGGGCCTTGGTCCTGGCGAAGGCGGCGGCACCGGCGGCGGCGCCTTTCGTGCCGGCGTGAATGGCGTTGGCATACCAATCTGCTTGTACTGCCCGATCCCACAATATTCGGATGAAGCGCGGAAGGCGAAATATCAAGGCACCGTGGTGCTGCAGGTGACGATCACTGCCGATGGCCGCGCGATCAACATTTCTGTTGTGAAGGGTCCCGGCCTCGGATTGGAAGAGAAGGCCATCGAAGCCGTCAAGGGCTGGAAATTCAAACCGGCCGTGGGGCCAAACGGCAAGATTGTGCCGACTATCGTTCCCATCGAAGTTACGTTCCGCCTATACTGAGCGGATTACGCTTCAATTCTGAGCCTTCTTCGGCGCCGGCAGACCATCTCGAACTGCGCATTTTGCTAGCGGTCTCGGCAACACGACAACCTTCTCGCCACCTGCGGTGGTATCAATCTGCTAGGATTGAAGTCCATGCGCAGAGGATTATTCCGCTTCATTTCCTTGTTGAGCTGCCCAGCTTTTCTCGCCGGCGCTGCTGGGGCACAAAGCACCGCAGGCTCGCTCGAACTCGCGGCGCGGATTAGCCCAACCGCGGCTCGGCCGGAGCCGGTACGCGATTTCACATTTTATGTTCTGACAAAAAGCTATGCCGAAATCGTCAGGGAAGTAGAAGCTGAGAACGCAATTCCCTCCCGCGAGAAATTCATCGAGGGTCTAAAGGTGTCACCGGAACTGAAGGAATGGCTGAAGGCACATGACGTTTTTGATTTGACTCTGCCCGGCTTGGATCGCCTGGTCACGCCCGATGACATCCTCCATGTGCCCGAATTTCTTCTCGCGTACCAGCGCTCCAATAGCGGCGGCGTGACTTCCGGCATACCTAAGCCGAAATATGCCGACGCCGACAGGACGGCGAATCCGGAGCGCTATAACAAGCAAGTGCAGGAGTACCACGCCGCGCTGAAGAAATTCATACAGAATAATCCGTCGACTGTCAGTGGGATCGAACTTGAACTGGTGGGAGTCAATCCGCAGCAACAGTGGTCGCAGATTCAAGCCGAGCACCGGCGCCGCGTGGTACGACTGGCGCCGGAATTCGCGCAGACGAAATATCTTGCCGCAAGAGCAGATACCGATCTGGACGGCCGCGCCTCGGCTTCCGGGCTCGCTCCCGGAGAATATTGGGTCAGCACGCTGAATCTGGATGCCAATGCCGGAGATACCAGGGTCGGATGGGACGTGCGAGTTGCGATCCGCGCTGGACAAACCACACGCATCGAACTTACCAACTTGAACGCGCTGGACAGGCTGGCTTCGGCTCCCTGACGCGCAGCGCGCCTCGCTATGGGCACTCCTCTTCTTTGGGTTGGATTCAACCTTTTCGTTCTGGCTTCTATCGCTTTGGACTTGGGTGTCTTCAATCGGCGGCTGCATAAGGTCAGCTTGCGTGAAGCCGGGTTCTTCAGCCTGCTGTGGGTCGCGCTCTCCATTCTTTTTGGCGTGGGCATACTGCACTACTCCGGGAAGCAAGCGGGCCTGGAATTCTTCACCGGCTATCTGATCGAAAAAGCTCTCAGCGTCGATAATTTGTTTCTTTTTTTAGTGATCTTCCGGACGTTTGCGGTTGACGAACGCTTCCAACATCGCATGCTCGAGTGGGGCATCGTCGGCGCACTGGTGATGCGCGGAGTGATGATTCTGGCCGGCGCGGAGCTGATTCAACGCTTTTCCTGGGTGCTGTACCTCTTCGGCGCGTTTATCGTTTACGCCGGGATTCACATGTTGTTCGTAAAAAAGGAAGCGGTTCATCCCGAAAAGAGCTTCATCTTTCGTTTCGCGAGCAAGCATCTCCGCGTTACCCACGACTACAAAGGCGAGCACTTTTTTGTCCGCAGCGGGGGGAAGCTCTATGCGACGCCGCTCTTTCTGGTATTGGTGGTCGTCGAAATTACGGACATCACGCTGGCCATTGATTCCATCCCGGCCATTTTCGGAATTACACAAGATCCATTCATCGTGTATACATCCAACGTTTTCGCCATTCTGGGTCTGCGTGCGATGTATTTTCTCTTGGCCGGAGTGCTGACGCGTCTGCGCTTCCTCACCGTGGGGCTGTCGTTCGTGCTCACCTTTATCGGCGCAAAGATGATCGCGCACAAGTGGATGGACATTCCCGAATATATTTCCCTGCTGATAGTGACGGGGATTTTACTGCTGGCTCTTGCGGCTTCGCTGCTCTTTCCTACTAAGACCGCTGCTACAGCGAAACAGGGCTCCATCGCCGACTGAACTCGTCGACTTCAGCCCTCTTCAAACATTACTTCGTCGACGTAGCACCAAAACCAGTTTTCTCCCGGCTCGATGGATTTTACGATCGCGTGCTTCGTTGCGCGGAAATGTTTGGTCGCGTGCTTGTTCTTTGATGAATCGCAGCAACCCACGTGACCACAGATCTCGCAGAGCCGCAGGTGTACCCAGGTGTCGCCCATTTTGAGGCATTCCTCGCAGCCTCGTGTCTTGGGCTTTAGATTGCGAATCTGATCCATGTGAGTGCAGGTGTCGGCCACGCTTTCCTCCTCGATCTATTCTGGCGCTTGAATCGGAATGCGCACGGCAAAACGAGTGTTGCCCGGGACGGAGTCGACAGACACCTGGCCGTGCATACCAGTCACGATGCGATAGACGAAGTCGAGACCCAGGCCGGTACCATCACCGACACCCTTGGTGGTGAAAAACGGCTCGAAAATGCGTGACTGTACTTCCGGGGGAATGCCGGGACCATTGTCTGCGATCTCCACTAAAATGGAATCGTTCTCGCGAGCAGTGCGGATGCGCAGCTTGCCGCTGTCGCCCATAGCGTCAGCGGCGTTGTCGATCAGATTGGTCCAGACTTGGTTGAGTTCGCTGCCGTAGGCCATGATTTTGGGCAGGTCCGGCTCATAATTCCGCGTCACAGTAATGCCGCGCTTTAGCTTGTGATGCATTATGGTCAGCGTCGTCTCCAGGCTCTTGGTGATGTCCACTTCCTGGAGCTTGGCCTGATCCATGTAGGAGTATTCCTTAATAGCCTTTATGAGATCGGAGATGCGCGCGGTACTGTGTTCGAGCTCGTCGGCGATGCGCTCCATCTCCAGGAGTGTGGCGAAACGCATCAGTTCGGGACCGAGCGAATCGCCCGCCGCTCCTGCGAAGCTTTCGAGCTGTGCGTCGGTGATATTAGCTTCCGTGAGAAGGGATGCCAGCTTCCAGGCGTCGGCAACTTTCCGGCTTTCGAGCCAACCCTCAATAGCTTCTTCTCGCTCGACGCGCTCAAATTCGTCTTTGAAGTGGGCAGGCTGCAGCGCGCCGCGAATTTCCTCTTCGCGCTTCGCCAACAGTGCGCAATCCTCTGGGCCAATATTCCGCGCCACTTCACGCAGGCGGCCAAGGCAATCGCGGAGGGCCCCCGCCGAGCGCCGCGCCGCCGCGGACGGATTATTCAGCTCGTGCGCCAATCCTGCGGACAATTTGCCTAATGCCGCGAGTTTTTCCCTCTGCTGGCCGGCCAGCGTGAAACTTCTGACGCGATCCGTAAGCACTCCGACCAGGCGCTGCGTCAGTTCTGGCATGCGATGCAGCATTTCTGCAAAGTGCCTGGAGTTGAGCGCAAGGGCATGCAGCGGGGTTATGGCACGCGCTGTCAATGGCACAGTCTTCATTCGCGAAAACGGAAGGAAGCCGGTGACCGCTGGCGCTTGCACCGTATACGATTGACTGTCCGGTCCGTCTTTTTCACGACGGCCGCGAATTTCGCCTTCGAGCAACACTAGCATTGTGTCAGCCGACGAGTCTTCCTGGGTAACAACTTCCCCCGCAGCGAACCGGCGCTCTTCGGTATGGCTGATGAACCATTCGAGATCGGCTTCTGAGAGGTCCGAAAATGCGGGGACCGTGCGAAGAGCCGCGAACAGAGCGTCTACGCGGGCCTTATCCGACAGCTCGGTCATGCGCTTCGCCGCCTTTCGTTCGCCATGCAGGATTCCTGGGAAGTGCTCATTGCACTTTCGCGAGATACTGATGCATGAATTGCACGACCACGGCGCCTTCGCCAACGCCTGAGGCCACGCGCTTTACCGATCCGTGCCTCACATCACCGACCACAAAGATTCCCGGCACATTCGTTTCCAGTAGTCCAGGATCACGGTCGAGAGTCCAGCCTTGGGGACGCTTACCATCCTGCAGCAAATCCGGTCCAGACAGAATGAAGCCCCGCTCGTCACGCTTCACCAAGCCATCCAGCCATTCCGTCCGCGGCTGTGCGCCGATGAAGATGAAAAGGCTGCTGGCCGGCAGAGTTTCCACTTCCGCCGTTACCTCGCGCCGAATTGTAATCTCCGAAAGGTGGGTGTCGCCATGCACTTCAATAACGCTCGTGTGCGTCCACACTTCAATGTTTGGCGTCTTCTCGATCTGCTCGATCAGATAGTGCGACATGGTACTCGCTAGCGACCCTCCGCGCACCAGCATGATCACCTTTTGCGCGAATTTCGAGAAGTGCATCGCAGCTTGCCCGGCGGAGTTTGCTCCGCCCACTATGAAAACCGTCTCGCCCTTGCACGCGATCGCTTCCGATGCTCCGCCTCCATAGTAGACGCCTGCGCCCTGTAGCCGCTCCATTCCTGGCACGTTCAGCGTGCGCCATTGCACGCCCATGGCTAACAACAAGGCATGGCACGAGATTTCGGAACCGTCGGACAGCTTGATGTGACGATAGGGGCCATCCACACGGAGGCTGTGCGCCTCTTGCGGGGAGAGGATCTCCACCTCGAAGCGCCGCGCCTGGGCCACCGCCCGGCGCGCCAAATCCAGGCCGGTTAGCCCGGAGGGAAATCCCAGATAATTTTCGATGCGGGAGCTGAGCCCTGCTTGGCCGCCGGGCGCTTCGCGCTCGATGATCACCGTGCGCAGGCCTTCCGATGCGCCGTACACGGCCGCGGCAAGCCCAGCGGGCCCTCCGCCAATGATGGCGAGATCGTAGAAATTTGTCTGCGCTTTGGTGTGGAGCCCCAGCTTGTTCGCCACCGCCGGGAAAGGCGGCTCGGCGAGGCGCTCGCCGTCCGGGAAAAGGATGAGCGGCAGAGTTTCGGCTTCGGGTCCAAGCGACTCGAGCAAGCGGCGCACCTCGGGATCCGTGGCGGCAACCTCGACATCGATCCACTGGTACGGCACCTGATTGCGGCCGAGGAAATCGCGCAACTCGTAGGCGCGTGAAGACCAACGTGTGCCCAAAACGCGGATGCCCTCGTATAGCGGACGAAACTGCGCGGCCCAGTCATGGAGCAAATCATCAAGCGCGGGGAAGAGTTTTTCCTCGGGCGGGTCCCAGGGCTTCATCAAATAGTAGTGCACTCGGGCCTCGTTGATTGCATCGATCGCCGCGTTTGTATCAGCGTACGCGGTCAGCAAGGCGCGCTTGGCTTGCGGATGAATGTCCATCGCTCGGGTGAGGAAGCCCACGCCGTCCATCTGTGGCATGCGCTGGTCGGCCAAAAGAAGAGCTACGGGATTATTGCGAGCTTTGAGTTCGCGGAGGGTACTCAGTGCAGCGTTCCCGGAATTCGCGCGCATTACGCGGTAATGTTCCGCATAATGGCCGCGGAGGTCGCGCTCAATCGCGCGCAGGACCTCCGGATCGTCATCCACCGTCAACATTACTGGCTTTGGCATAGCACTTCGGATGAGAAAGGCGGCGCTTTGGTTACTTTTGTCCCCCCGCACTTCGTTTTGGCCCAGTCTTCACGCTACAATTTTGGGTTATCCATGTCCAGCCCACTCGCTTCCGCCATTGCTGATCTTTCCTCGAGCGACCCCGTCATGCGCTCGGCTGCTGCGATAGAAATCTATCGCCGCGGACGAACGCCGGCAGATAGCGCCGTTTATATTTGGTGGACGAATCCAGAGTTCGCAGCGCTCTTCGGGGCAAATCCCGCTGTCACCGTAGGACTTGCAGTTAAGCGCGAGACGTTCGCGCGAATTCGCGAAGCAAATGGATTGCCGCGGCTGGGAGACGTGCCTCCCGACCAAGACGCCGAGGAATTCGAGCTGCGTTTTCCAAATGATGTCTCTTTGGATGTGCTGACTTCACGGGACCCGGAAGGCGCAGGCGCGATCGCAAAGTTCTTAGGAAAGTTCGGTGAAGGCGTGCAACAGGTGGAGTTCCGCTGTACGAACGTGGACCGCGCCATGCAAATCCTAAAAGAAAAGTTTCGCATTCAGCCAGTCTACGCGCAAACCCGAGGTGGTGCGGACAACAGCCGAGTCAATTTCTTCCTGGTGCCTTCACCAAATTCCGGCAAAGTCCTGATCGAGCTCTACGAGCGTGCTGGCAGTCTCTAGGCCGGCGCTCCCGTTTTTCGGGTCATCTTGGTTTCGTCATCGGCCATGGATTTCGACGCAAGAGGCAACTCCGTCCAAGTGCGCAGCACCTCGCCAACGCTCCAAGCCTGCGCGATGCAGCCCTGTGGCGTAAACGGTCCATCGCCGTCGTAGATTTCAGCAAGCGAGCCGACTCCATACAAGCGAATGGCCGTACTGATGGAGTCAAAAAAAGCCATCGCTGCACTCTGATCTCTATAGACGCGAAAGTGCGCCAGCGCAAATGGCCCCAGCAGCCAACCCCACGCCGTACCCTGGTGATACGCCGCATCTCGCTCGCGCGGCCCTCCGCCGTAGTGTCCCCGGTACGCGGACTCGCCTGGCGCCAAACTGCGCAAACCGTACGGCGTCAGCAAGCGCTCCGCGCAAATATCGACCACAGCTTTCTGCTGCGCCTGGCTGAGCGGACTAACGGGCAGCGCCACGGCAAAAATCTGGTTGGGCCGCAGCGAATCATCGTTTCCGAGTCCTGGTGATTCAATCACGTCATAACAGCACCCGCGCTGCGGATTCCAAAATTTCTGGAACGCGTCTTTCGCCTTTTGCGAGAGCGCTTCATACGTTTGGCTTGATTTCTTGAGCAGGAGCGCGAATCCCGACATGGTCTCGAGCGCATTAATCCAAAGCGCGTTGATCTCCACGGCTTTGCCGGTACGCGGCGTCACCACCCAGTCGCCGATTTTGGCGTCCATCCACGTAAGCTGGACGCCGGTTTCACCTGAATAGAGCAAGCCATCCGCCGGGTCCACATGGATCCGGTAGCGCGTGCCTTTCACGTGCGCATCGATCATTCCCGCGAGCACGGCATAGAGTTTCTGCAAGGTCTGCTTGTCGCCAGTAAAAGCGAAATATTGCCGCACGGCCTCGAAATACCAGAGCGCGGCATCCACAGTGTTGTATTCCGGCGTGCCACCCGCATCCGGAAAATTGTTGGGCAGCATTCCGCCGTCAACGTACCGCGCAAACGCCAGTAGGATCTGCTTCGCCACGTCCGCGCGGCCGGTGGCCAGCGTCAGGCCAGGCAGCGCGATCATCGTGTCGCGGCCCCAATCGGCAAACCAGTGATAGCCGGCAATCACACTTCGCCCGTCCGGTTCACCCAGCAATTCGCGTTTGACAATAAACTGGTCAGCGGCTAGCACGACCTGCGGCAACCACTCCGGAGTGACCGCACCCGCATCGTTCGTAGGCGTACCGGCGCAGCTCAATAAACTCGATTCATAAGCCGCGCGCTGCACCCGAGAGGCTTCTCCGTCGAGGGCGGCGGTACCGTCCGTGCTCATGACAATTGCAAAGCTCTCGCCTTGTTGCAACATTGCGCGGAATAATGCCGCGAACAGGTGATCCTCGCGATCGTCCAGCCCGCGGTCCCTTTCCACTACAAGAAGACAGTCCCGATACCAATCATGCCGCGCCTCGCACTCAGCGTTTGCGCTCATCAGGAAAAACGGCGTAGCACCCTCGAAGGCCACAACCCTCACGCCGTGATCGACATGCTCAACGCTCATTCGCCAGTCTCCCGCGTGCGTCGTAGCGTGGAAGTCCCGGTAGTTCACCAGCGCCTTCAGCTCCATCTCCAAAGGACCGCTTCCCTGCACCATTTTATATTGCACATAGGTTGTGTTCGCATCTTGCTGCATCCACACGCGCTTTTCCAAGCGTGCATCTCCGAGGGCGTACGTCCAAACCGGCGTCGTGCCTTCCAGGCGAAATTCCTCAATATGCTGAAATCCCTTGGGCTCGACAGCTCCGCTGGCCCACCGATGCGTGGCCAGCGCAAATTCCGCCCCACCGTGCCGCACACTTTCGTCCATCCATGCGACAAGCTGAGTGCGACCAACCGGCGGATGCAGAGCAGCCATCAGCAATCCGTGATATCGCCGCGACATGCCCCCAGCGATGGTTCCCGACGCATACCCGCCAATGCCGTTGGTAACGAGCCACTCGCGAGACTCCGCCACTTCCAAATCGCCGCAAATCTCGCGCCCGAATTTCATTTTCACGGTCCTTGCGTTGGCCTCAGCCCAGCTTCCGCTATTCACCGCTCTGCTCGATCAATTTCGCCACCAGCCCCGTCCATCCAGTCTGATGACTCGCGCCAATTCCGGCACCGTTGTCGCCGTGAAAGTATTCGTGAAACAGCACCAAATCTTTCCAGTGCGGATCATTTTGGAAAAGCTCCATCCCGCCGGCCGCCGGCCGCCGGCCATCTTTGCCGCGCAGGAAGATCCGAATCAGCCGCCGCGATATCTCTCCGGCCACATGCCACAAGTCAAATTCGCTGCCCGAGCGTGTCGGAAACTCCACCTTGAAGTCCTCACCGTAATAGTGATGAAACTTCTGCAGCGCCTCGATGAGCAGAAAATTCACCGGAAACCAAATCGGGCCCCGCCAATTCGAATTGCCGCCGAACACACCCGTGCTCGATTCCGCCGGCTCATAATCGACACGGCTTACGTGCCCATTCACCGCAACTTCATACGGGTGATCCGCGTGAAATCGCGATAACGCTCGTACTCCGTAGGGCGACAAGAATTCCGACTCATCCAGCATCCGCTCCAGCACTCGCTTCAACCGCTTCCGGCTCACCAAGGAGAGCAGCCGCCGCACACCTCGCGCCGAACGCTCGGTCGTTTCGATGTGTTCGGGCATATCCGGGTGATTGTCAACAAACCACTGCATGCGCCGCTTGAAACCCGGCAAGCGATCGATGATTTCCGGCTCCAGCGTTTCTACCGCGAAAAGCGGAATCAAGCCGACCATCGAACGGATCTTCAGAAAATGCTCCTCGCCATTCGGCAACTGCAGCACATCGTAGTAAAAACCGTCTTCGTCGTCCCACAAGGACCGGCCATCCGTACCCATATCGTTCATCGCGTGTGCGATATGCACGAAATGCTCAAAGAATTTGCTGGCCACGTCCTCGTAGGCCGGATCTTCCTTTGCTAGTTCCAGCGAGATGGCCAGCATATTCAGGCAATACATGCCCATCCAGCTTGTGGCGTCGGACTGTTCGAGATGCCCGCCGGTGGGAAGCGGCGCCGATCGGTCAAACACTCCGATGTTGTCGAGCCCCAAAAATCCCCCCTCGAAAATGTTCATGCCCTCGGGATCTTTGCGGTTCACCCACCAAGTGAAATTCAGCAGCAGCTTGTGAAAAACCTTTTCGAGAAATCCGCGATCCGCGACGCCGCGCAATCGCCGCTCAATTTTATAAACCCGAAAGGCAGCCCACGCGTGCACCGGCGGATTCACGTCGCCAAACGCCCACTCATACGCCGGCAGTTGTCCGTTCGGATGCATGTACCACTCGCGCAGCAGCAGAATGAGCTGCTCCTTCGCGAAGTCCGGATCGATCAGCGCGATGGGAATCGTGTGAAATGCCAGGTCCCAGGCCGCATACCACGGATATTCCCATTTATCCGGCATCGTGACGACGTCGTCGTTGTACAAGTGCGTCCAGTCATGATTCCGGCCGGTCAATCGCTCCTTCGGAGGCGGCGGGCCTGCGGGGTCGCCGTCGAGCCACGTGCGCACGTCATAGTGATAGAACTGCTTGCTCCACATCATTCCGGCGAAGGATTGCCGCATCACCAGCTTGGCATCCGCGGACAATTCTTTGGGAACGCGCGAAGCGTAGAACTCGTCGGCCTGTCTCTGCCTGCACGCAAACATTTCGTCGAAGCCCGCGCCGAAGTCGTTCGTCCCCGGAACACCTTCCGCACGTTCGGCATGTCCCGGCGCATTGATGCCTCCCACCATCGGCGATCTGTTGTCCATCGCTCCTAGCGGCTCCATATCCGTTAACCGTAGTTTCAGGACTACCGACTCACCCGCGCCCAGCACCTCACGGTACAGCGCCGCCATCTTCGTCCCCACCCGCTGGGAATTTATGGCCGCTTTGTCGCCCTGAATCACGTAGGCGTGAAATGCGTCCTTCACGAACGAGGGGTCTGTGACGCCGAACAGCCGCTCATAGTTCGTTTCGTTTTCGGTGAACAGCAACTCCGGCTGCCCCGCGCACAACAACCAGCGCTTACCGTATTGCCAGTGCTGCAATTCCGTGCACACGCATTGCACGTCGGTAGCAATTCGTGCCGAGGGACGTCGCGAATCCCTGCCCCACGACCACGTATTGCGAAACCACAAAGACGGCAACAGGTGCAATGTCGCCGCTTCCGGGCCGCGATTGACGGCCGTGATGCGAATCAAAATGTCTTCCACATCGGCTTTTGCATACTCGACGAATACATCGAAGTAGCGGTTCTCCTCGAATACGCCGGTATCGAGCAGCTCGAATTCCGGCTGACCCTTGCCTCGCTTTCGGTTCTCTTCCACTAGTTGGGTGTAGGGAAACGCTGCCTGCGGATATTTGTACAGCATGCGCATGTAGCTGTGGGTTGGAGTCGAATCTAGATAGAAGTATTGCTCCTTCACGTCCTCGCCGTGGTTCCCTTCATTGCCCGTCAGGCCAAAAAGCCGCTCTTTCAAAATAGAATCGCGACCGTTCCACATCGCCAAGCCAAAACACATCATCTGATGCCGGTCGCTGATGCCCCCAATGCCATCCTCGCCCCAGCGGTACGCTCTTGATCGCGCATGGTCGTGCGGAAAAAACTCCCATGCGGTGCCACCGGCGCTGTAATCCTCGCGCACCGTTCCCCACTGCCGCTCCGATAGGTACGGTCCCCAGCGCTTCCAGTGCTTCTTGCGGGTACGCGCCTCTTCCAGCCTGACGTCTTCTACTGTCTCTATTCGTGCCATGGGCCGTTAGATTCGCTCCCTCCCACAAAAGAAACATCATGTTCGCATTTTTTGGCGTCCTGGCTCACGGCCGCGGAGAAAACGGGTGCCCCGCAAGATACGGCGGACCAGATTAAAGAACCTAAAAAAACACTTGACAGCTTATACTGTGCGCCGTACAGTGTATATTGCACAGTGGGTGATGCACAGTATGACCAGCGAACCCCATCTCTTCGAGAACATTCGCATGGAGTTGCGTCGCGGCTCCTTGGTCCTTGCTGTCCTCGCGCAGCTCCGCACGGAGCAATACGGCTACACGCTCCGCAAAGCTCTTGCCGAGCATGGCATGGAGATCGACGAGGGCACGTTGTATCCCCTGCTCCGCCGCCTGGAATCGCAGGGCCTGCTCGTCAGCGAATGGCGCGAGGAAGACAAGCGCAACAAGCGCTTTTACATCTTGTCCGCTGACGGCAAAACCATGCTCAAGCAACTGCTCGCCGAATGGAAAAGCATTGACTCTTCATTGAACGGAATCGTCCGGAGGTAGACGTATGCAGTCGAGCTTTCACATCGCTTCGAAATTCTTGTCCGCGTTCTTGGGAGCGACTCTGTTGCTCAGTGTCGGTCCGGCGGCCTTGCGCACTATTGCGCAGGTCGGCCTTTTGGCAGCGCAGATTTCTCTGGAACTTGGCGAAATGGGCCTCGCTCTCTTGCGTGCTTGCGGAATATAAGGAGCCGTTATGCAAATCGTCGATCGCTATCTGCAGTCCGTCAAAACCTGCCTTCCCGCAGTGCAGGCCGACGACATCATTAAAGAGCTTTCCGAGAACATTTCGGCCCAGATCGAGGACAAGGAAAGCGGACTGAAACGATCACTCACCGAGGCCGAGGTCGAGGCCATCCTCAAGCAGCATGGCCATCCACTGCTTGTGGCCAGTCGCTATCGCCAGGAGCAGCGCAGCGTATCCTTCGGAAAGCAGATCATCGGTCCCGCCTTGTTCCCCTTCTACATCCGGGTACTGAAGTTCAACCTAGGGCTTACCAGCGTAGTTTTACTCGTAATATTCGCGGCTCTGTTTGCCGGCGGTCAGCCGATAGGTAATTTTCTGCAAGTTTTCCTTTATCAACTTCTGATTCAGTTCGCGATCGTGACCCTGATCTTTTGGCTGATCGACAAGCACTTCACGAAATTCCCCGATCGCTGGGATCCGCGAAAGCCGTACGGAGTGCGCCACCCTGCCCTGACCGCGCGTGGGGATGGGCCGCGTATACCACGTCTAAACTCGGCATCGCACCTGATCGCTTTGTTGATCGCTCTTTTTTGGCTTCGCATGGTGCAGCAGCATCAATTCCTGTTTTTCGGGCCAGCAGCATCATTTCTCAGCCTCTCTCCGAATTGGACTCAACTCTACCTGCCGATAAATGGCCTGATCTTGCTCGGAATCATAGGCGCAGCAATCAGCCTGGTCCGGCCGGATTGGGTTCGCCTCCATTGGCTTATACGCGTTCTGGTAAGCGTGGGCAATCTGGTTGTGGCTCTTTTCCTGCTTAAGAGAGGCGAGTCGATCGTGATTGTCCATTTAGGCAAAGCGCCCGATGCTGCGCGTGTTGCGCAAATCGTGAACCAAACCATCTCTTACTGCATTTGGTTCGCCGTTATCATGGTCATCGTGGAGCTCGTGAAAAATGTCCGTCGGCTCGTCGCCACCGAGCCAGCCGCCACCCCGGCCCGCTCTGCATAGTGCTGGCATCCTGCCGGCACGTGCCTTATCACCAATTGTCTGTGAACCCCTACGCGCCAACTCTGTGCACTGAAGCACGAAATTTTATCGACGTAAAGACAGGAACCCACTCCGCTGAGCATTCTCGAAGCTACGTCAGTTCTCCACTCACTCTGGAAAGAGTACACGAAAGAAAAAGAAAAAAGTCGGCCACTTGCACCTCAACCGTTCCTCCGTCCAGTTGTTACCGCGCACCCCTCCTGCTATCGTCAGCCGTGAACATCGCGCTAACGACGACTTGTCCCGCTGAAAGCTATCGCCTCGGGCCAGCCCGTCCGCTCTCACCCAAGACACGAAGGCTCGGTATCTCCCTGCCGTCAGCATTAGCGTGCAGGCTCTCCTCTTATCTCTGCGACCGCTCTGCGCTCTCTGCGTCTCCGCGTCATCATTTGCCTTCGATTTGCCCGCCCTTTGTTTTCATACTCTTGCCAATCGCTTTTTCCGCAACTCCCGTGTTTTCACAACCATCTGCATTGCCCGGGGGTGTCACCCCCTTCATCCTTTCTTGTCTTTCGGCCTCGCCGTATTCTGTGCGTCATGACAAATTCAACTGTTGCAGCAACTTGCCGCCTCTTTTTCTCTCTTCGCCCTCTTTTCCGCACCTGTTCCTTTTGTTTTCAATCGCTTGCAGCCTCTTTGCGCAAAAAACGGGGGGTGGGTATCCCCATGCGGTTTCTCGACAGTATCTTTTCAGCCCCCAGAAGCGTCGGACTGGCAGCGTTTCAGACCCCTTGCGCGGCTTTTGCGCGATGCTCCTGCTCGTTATATCCTCGGAGCCAGCCTAACCACGAGGTTCCCATGATCCATCGCTATTTCCTCCGTCTGCGATTTCTGGTTGCTGTTGCAGCCGCAGCGTTCGTCGCTGCCTTCCCAAGTGCAGCGCCTGCTCAGGACCGCGGCGACAACACGCTTCGCAAACTCAACGAATCCATCGACGCGCTGATCAAGAAAGTCTCCCCTAGCGTCGTGCAAATAATGGTCACCGGCTACGGTCCCGTCGAAACCACCGAGCACGGCACCACAGCCCTGACGCTTGGCCGGCAGCGTGCCATTGGCTCCGGTTTCGTCATTGATCCCTCCGGATACATCCTCACGAACGCGCACGTCGTCGCCGGCGCACAGCGCGTGCAGGTGATCGTTCCCGAAGCTATGACGGGAGAAGGCCCGCCGCTACAGGCGATCCTTTCTGCCCGCTCTAACATCGTGCCCGCTCATGTGGTCGGGGTAGCGAAGGACATCGATTTGGCGCTTCTAAAGGCGGACAATGTGAAGCTTCCCGCGCTTTCTCTCGCCCCGTACCGCAATGTCCGCCAAGGCGAAATGGTGCTTGCCTTCGGCAGCCCACAGGGCTTGCGCAACACCGTCACGTTGGGCGTGGTCTCCTCCGTTGCGCGGCAGACCGATCCCGATTCTCCGATGGTCTATATCCAAACGGACGCGCCCATTAATCCGGGAAATTCTGGCGGACCACTAGTGAATGTCGATGGCGAAGTAATTGGCATCAACACCTTTATAATCACGCAATCCGGCGGAAACGAAGGAATTGGCTTCGCCATTCCCAGCAGCGTCGTCAATGTCGCATATCAGCAGCTTCGGAAATTTGGTCACCTTCATCAGACGCAAATTGGAATTGGTATGCAGACGATTTCTCCCGTGCTCGCCGCTGCCCTAAACCTTCCGCGAAGTTACGGCGTAATTGTTTCCGATGTTCTACCCAATAGCCCCGCAATGGTCGCTGGACTGCGCATTGGAGACGTGCTGCTGACTGTCGATGGCCGGATGGCAGACAGCGTCCCCTATGTTTCGTTCCGCTTGATGTCGGTGGATTCCGGCGCCAAAGTTCACCTCGAAGTGTTGCGCAACAAGGAGCGCCTTGCGTTTGATGTTTCCGTCACCCAGGCTCCGCACGAAATGGATCAGGTCACTTCGCTCGCAGACCCCGAGAAAAATCTGGTGCGTCCGCTGGGCATCATAGGCGTCGAAATCGACTCCAAAATCGCCGCAATGGTAGAGGATCTTCGCGATCCGTTTGGGATCATTGTCGTAGCTCGTGCTTCAGAGGTTGGCGCAGATATCCCGCTCACAGTCGCTGACGTGATCCGCACTCTGAATGGCCAGCCCATGACCACGCTCGATCGTCTCCGGTCCGCTCTAAGCGCATTGCAGCCCGGAGCACCCATCGTGCTGCAAATTCAGCGCGACCAGCGTCTTCTCTACGTGTCCTTCACGCTAGACCAGCTATGACGCTATTTCGCAGCTTCACTGCGGGGGCGCAGCCAGAAGATTAGGAGATCACCATCCAGCCCCTTCGTCTCAATCCGATCCTCAACACCGATAGCTACAAACTCACCCACTGGTGGCAATACCCCCCCAACACGCGTTTCATCTATTCCTACGTTTGCTCGCGCGGCGGTTTTTTCGATCACTCGGAAGTGGCCGGGCTGCAATACATCGTGAAAGCGAACTTTGCGGGAAAGGTCTTCACGGCCGAGGACATCGAAGAAGCGCGGCAATTCGCGGATAAACATTTTTCTGGAAATCCCAAGTGCTTCAACTATGCCGGCTGGAAAAGTCTGCACGCAAAATACGGTGGAATCTTGCCGCTGCGAATTAAGGCCGTCAAGGAAGGCTCGTTGGTTGCCGCGCAGAATGCCATCATCACCGTCGAAAACACCGACCCGGAATTTTATTGGCTGACGAATTGGGCGGAAACGGTCTTGCTTCAGGTCTGGTACCCGATCACGGTGGGAACGCTCAGCCGCGCCATAAAGCAGGCTATCGGCGAAGCATTGGTGCGCACCGGCGACCCGTCTCTTTTGCC
>Ga0209526_10000829_pt1 | contig 20352 bp, 16 predicted proteins | sample JacPinW_OM2H0_M1_FD_188566 | JGI IMG/M metagenome (GOLD analysis project Ga0209526, IMG submission 188566) | Forest soil microbial communities from Algoma, Ontario, Canada - Jack Pine, Ontario site 1_JW_OM2H0_M1 (SPAdes) (version 2) | ecosystem: Environmental > Terrestrial > Soil > Boreal... | reverse complement strand
GCGATCGCGATCCCGAACTTCATCAAGTTCCAGGCGCGGTCGAAGCAGAGCGAGGCGAAGGCAAACCTCAAGGCCATCTTCACGGCGCAGAAGGCGTTCTTCCAGGAGAAGGACCGCTTCTCGTCGCTGACGGGTGAAGTGGGCTTCGAGCCGGAGCGCAACAACCGGTACGCCTACTTCCTCACCGCCGGAGGCACCATCGAGGACCGCACCAACTCAGTCATCACCCAGGCGACCACCTACACCGGCATCCAGGTGGATGTGTTCAAGTACGGCAGCACCTTCTCGCAGACGTACTCCGCGACGGCATGCGCCAGCGCCGCTGGCGTGACTGCCCCGCCGACCCCGAGCTTCGTGGCCACCGCGCAGGGCAACATCGACGCCGACGCAACGATGGACCAGTGGAGCATCTCGAGCAACTCGCGGGTGTTCACCGCCGGCGGTAACTGCACGGCCGACGCGAACAACCCCTCGGGCGAGCCGGCGAACGACCTGAACGACGTGAACCTGTAAGGGAATTCGCAGGACGGAGACGCGGGAACGGCCCCGGAGGGAGGCCGCTCCCGCGTTTCCTTTTGGGGCAGCCGCTCTCGCGAGCCGCGCAGGGGACCGTCGGCGCTTCCGTTCTACGAGGGTGCGGGGCCAGCCGGAACGTCGCCCGAGAGCAGCCCGCGTGCGGCGGCCACGGCCTCCTGGGTGCCTGCCAGCGCGAGCACGTCGTGCACCCGGAGCTGCTCGTGGCCCGTAGGGACCAGCACTCCTTCGCCTCCGCGCGCGATGGCGAGCACGGTGGCGCCCGTCGCGCCGCGCAGGTTGAGGCTCGCCAGCGTACGGCCCACGGCCGGGCTGCCCTCGGCGAGCGTGAAGCGCGTCGGCGAACCGAGGCCCGGCAGCACCCGCCCGACTTCCAGGTCGGGATTGGGCGTATCGGCGGCTGCCTCGCCGCGCGCATGCGAGTACGCAGAAGCGAGGACCTGAGCGCCTGCGCGCACATGGCCCTGCAGATCCGTGACCGACAACCAGAGCCTGACGCCGAGGAAGAGCAGCGCGGCAGCGAACAGCGCGAGCGCCGGCGCCAGCGGCAGGAACGCCCGCGCCACCGCGAACAGCGGAAGACCGAGCGCGACTGCGGCGGCCAGCTGCAGAGCGACGATGAGCGCGCGCCGTGGCGCCGCCGCGAGATCTACCTTCCCGGGTACACCGGCGGGCAACGCCTGACCCGCGAGCGCGATGGCGAGCGCTCCCACGAGCCGGACGATTCCGACCAGGAACGGAGCCGCGAGCGCAACGGCCGCCGCAATGGCCACGAACTCGGCCGCCACCGTGCCCAATCCCTGCTTCCGCAGCCAGATCACCGCGTTGGGAAAGAAGCGGCCAGACAGGATCCCCACCGCCGCGAGCAGCGCGGCGTCGAGCAGCAGGAGCCGTACGATGCTCTGCGCGCGGGTCCTGCGCGGCCCAGGCGAGCGGAGGCCGTCGATCCAGGAGCCGTAGAGCGCCACGAACGTCTGCAGCGCGTGCGGCAGCTTGCGGTCGACCCACGCCGCCACCGGCCCGGCGGCACGGATCATCCATGGCGTCGTCAGCGTGGTGAGCGCGGAAACGCTGACCGCTACCGGATACAGGAAGTCACGGACCGCGCCGGTCGAGGTGCCCAGGTAGGCGATGATGAACGAGAACTCGCCGATCTGCGCCAGGCTCATGCTCGCCGCGACGGAAGTGCGAACGCCCGCCCCGGTCAGGAAGGCGGGTATCGAAACGCCGATGATCCTGCCCACGATCACCACGGCCGAGAGGACAAGGATGGGCAGCCAATTCGCGCGGACCAGCGCCGGGTCGATGAGCATACCGACCGACACGAAGAAGACGGCCGCGAACAGGTCCCGCACCGGCTCGAGCAGGTGCTCGATGCGCGCCCCCTCGCCGGACTCCGCCACCAGCGACCCCGCGATGAAGGCGCCGAGCGCGACCGAGTAACCGAGCTGTTGCGCCAGCAACGAGAGCGCGAAGCAGATGCCGATGCAGGCGACGCTCGTAGTCTCGGGACGATCGAGACGCAAGATGCTGCGTACCAGGCGGGGAATGACCAGCAAGCCCGCTCCGACCACCAACACCAGGAACAGCCCCAGCCGCGCCGCGGCCATGCCGAGCTGCGATGCGGAGAGGCTGCCTGCCGAGATCGTGGTCAGGGCGGCGAGCAGGAGAATGGCGATCAGGTCCTCCACGATCAGCACCGCAAGCACCAGCTCACGGAGCCTCCCGCCAATCCGCAGCTCGCTGAACGCCTTCGCGATGATGGTGGTGCTGGAGATGGCCACCATCGCCCCCGCGTACAGGCTCTCCCGCGCGGACCATCCGAACATCCGGCCGGCGGCGTCGCCGAGGAGGATCATGACGCTGATCTCCACCACGGCGATGATCCCGGCCGATGCCCCCACCCGCAGCAGCCTTTGGATGGTGAATTCCAGCCCGATGGTGAACAGCAGCAGGATGACGCCCAGCTCGGAGAGGCCGTGGATGGTGTCGCTGTCGGCCACCAGCGGGAACGGGACATGCGGCCCGACCAGCAGGCCCGCCAGGATGTAGCCCAGCACCACCGGCTGCTTGAATCGTTGGAAGACGACAGTGGTCACGGCCGCGACGCAGAGCACCATCGCGAGATTGGTGAGGAAGACGTTGGCGTGATGCTCCATCGGTCGGACAGATTACTCTCCGGCCGATCGGCAGCGGGCGAGAAACGGCGACGGAAGCGTACGCGGATACGGCCCGCCAGGGGTACGCGCTAGACTGCACGGATGCCGCAGATCGCCAGCCGCGTCCGCTCGCTCGGGACCGAAACCGCGCTCGACGTGCTGGTGAAGGCGCGCGCGGTCGAGGCGCGCGGGCGCAGCGTCATCCACCTGGAAGTCGGCGAACCGGACTTCCCCACCCCGACGCACATCGTGGAAGCAGGCGTCCGCGCGCTGCGCGACGGCAAGACGCGGTACGGCGCGCCCGCCGGCCTCCCGTCGCTCCGCGAGGCGATCTGCGAGGCTCTCAACCTGCGGGGCGTGCGCGCGTTGCCGGATCGGGTGCTGGTCACTCCCGGCGCGAAGCCGATCCTCTTCTACGGGTTTCTGGCCACGCTCTCTCCCGGCGACGAGGTGCTGGTCCCGGATCCCGGATTTCCCATCTACGCCTCCATGGTCCGCTTCTGCGGTGCGGTTCCGGTTTCCATTCCACCGCGACTCGCCGAAGGCCGCGCGCTCGATCTCGACGCGCTCGAGGGAGCGATCACACCACGGACGCGCATGGTGGTGTTCAACTCGCCCTCGAATCCGACCGGCGCCGTCGTGCCCGAGGCCGACCTGCGGCGGCTCGCGGCGCTGGCCGAACGGCACGACCTGTGGGTGATGGCGGACGAGATCTACCGCCGGATCCGCTACACGGCGGAGGAGCCTTCGATCGCCGCGTTGCCCGGGATGCTGGATCGCACCATCCTGGTCGACGGGTTCTCGAAAGCGTACGCCATGACCGGCTGGCGCCTGGGGTGGGGCCTCTTTCCAGCCGCGCTCGCGCCACACGCGACGCGGCTGATGATCAATTCGAACACCTGCACCGCCTCGTTCGTCCAGGAGGCCGGCCTGGCGGCGCTGCGCGGGCCGCAGGAGGTGGTGAGCGCGATGGTGGAGCAGTTCCGCAAGCGGCGGGACGCCATCGTCGGCCGCCTCGGCCGCATCCCCGGCGTTCGCTGCCACTTGCCCGACGGAGCGTTCTACGCGTTCCCCGACGTGCGCGGCTTGCCGCTGCCCTCCGCCGCCCTCGCGGATCGTCTCCTCGAGGAAGAAGCCGTAGCGCTGCTCGACGGCGTCGGCTTCGGGCCGGGAGGAACCGGGCATCTGCGCCTGTCGTTCGCCTCCTCGCTGGAGAGCCTCGAAGAGGCCGCGGACCGCTTCGGCCGCCTGGTTGCGCGCCTCTGAGGCCTGGCGAAGGTCCGATGCACTCAGGCTGCATCTTGCCGCGCACGCAGCCGCTCGTGCAGCCGGATTCGCTGCACCTTCCCCGCGGCGCTCTTCGGCAGCTCGGCCAGCACCTCGACGATCTTCGGCCGCAGCACCATCGGAAGCTTCGAGCTGGCGAAATCCAGCAGGCGCGACGCCACGGTGGGATCGCCCGGGTCGCGCGGCACGACGAACGCGGCAGGCGCTTCTCCCATCACCTCGTCGGGTACGCCGATCACGGCGGCTTCGACGATGTCGGGAAACGCCAGCAGCGCTTCCTCGAACCGCTCGGCGCTGGTGCGCGTGCCGCCGCACTTGAGGAAGCTCTTCGCCCGGGCCAGCACTGTCACGTAGCCGTCCGCATCGACCGTGCCCAGGTCGCCCGTGTGCAGCCGGCCCTCGCGGAAGGTGCTCGCCGTCTCCAGGGGATCCTCGAAATATCCGCCGGCGACGTTCTCGCCTTCGGCGACGATCTCACCCACCTGCCCGGCGTTGACGGGGCTGCCTCGCTCGTCGAGCACGCGCAGCGTGACGCCGGGGATCCCCTTTCCGACGCTACCGGGGCGCGCGTCCACTTCGGACGGCGGCAGGATCGAGAGCCTGGCCGTCGCTTCCGTGGCGCCGTACATGACGTACAGGCGCACGTGGGGCTTCGCCACGCGCAGCTCGCGCACGAAGGGCGCCTGGAGCTTTCCACCCGCCTGCTGGAGCCACTTCAAGTCGGGGAGATCAATCTCCTTGAAGCGCGATTTGCGCAGCAGGATCTGGTAATGGCTCGGCACGCCTGCAAAGCCGGTGCAGCGCGTCTCGACCATGCGCTGCAGCACCCGGTCCGGGAAGAGGAAACGCTTGTCGATCACCACCGTGCCGCCGCGGGCCAGGTGCGTTTGCAGCACCGAGGCGCCGAACGAGTAGTGGAACGGCAACACTGCCATCGCGCGATCGCCCTCGCCAAGCCCGATCGCCTGGACGATGGACTCGGTGTTGGCGATGAAGTTGCGGTGCGAGAGCACCACGCCGCGCGGCTTGCCGGTGGAGCCGGAGCTGAAGAGCAGCGCCGCCGTGTCGCCGCCGCCGCCGCGGGCCGGCGTGCGTGCCCTGGACCAGCAGAGCTCGTCCAGGGTCCAGATGGACGCGGCCCCGAATGACGCGGGCCCGGCATCGTCGAGCACCACGTGCGCGGCGTTCAGCAGCCATTTCTCGCAGGCCGGCGCCATGCGCGCTTCCACGAAGGCGAAGCGCATCCGGGTCCGCTCCGCGACGGCGCGGCAGTCGGCGGGCGTGAGCCCCGGCGAGACGGGAACGGCGACGCACCCCGCCTGCATCGCGCCCAGATACGCGGCCACCCAGAACATCGAGTTCTCCGCGACGACGCCGACGCACTCGCCGCGGTCGGCGCCGGAGCGCACCAGGAACGTCGCCACCGCCGAGACGGCGGAGGACAGCTCCCGGTACGAGTGCTCCGCGTCGAGCGTGATCAACGCCGGCCGGCCGGCGTCCTTGCCCGCAAGCAGCCGGTCTACAAAGTTCACGATGCCCCGGCCCCCCGGAGGCGGAGGATGCTCTCGATCGCCTCGAGGTCGTCCATCTGCGCGATGTCCTCGATCTCGAACTCCACCCTGAACTCGCCCTGGAGCGCCTCCACCAGCGCGAGGTGTCCGAACGAGTCCCAGCCCTCGATCTCGGCGGTGGAGGCAGTAGGTGAGAGCTGCGCCAGATCCACCAGGAACAGGTTCGCGAACACCGCCCTGAGCCTCTGTTGCACCATGGTCCCTCCTACCCCGTGCTCAACGTGACCTGAACCTCGGGCGTGGGCGGCGGCTCGTCGCGCACGCCCGTCCCCTCGCCGAGGTAGATGAAGTCGCCGCTGCCGCGGCGGGAGATGACCATCCCCGGAATGCCCAGGACTACGCCGTTCTCGGGCACGTCAAAGGCGACCACCGAGTTGGCGCAGATGGCGGCGCCGTCGGCGATCCGCAACGGTCCGATCACCTTGGCGCCGGAGCCCAGGTAGACGCGCTCGCCCAGCACCGGTGCGTTCGTCGCGGGGTCGGGACCGGTCCCTTCGATGGTGCACATCTGCCCGACCGAGCAGTTCCTTCCGATGCGCACGCCCGGCCCGATCCGCAGCGAGACGAAATGGCCGACATACAACCCTGGCCCGATGCGCGCGTCCACGTCGATGGAGATCGAGGTGAGGACGCCCAGCAGGACCTCCGCGACGCGGTACAGCGCCCAGAGCAGCGGCGCGACGCATGGATGCGGCGGAATGGTCCTGATCCGGCGTCCAAAGCGATACACCGCCATTGCCCAGGAACCGTCGAGGGTGAGCGCGTACCGCAGGCGCATCAGCGCGCTTGCCCCCGGGTGGTAGATCAAATGCCGGTCCAGGTCCGCCCTCCAGGCGGGCCAGAAGTATTCGGGCTCCATCCCAGCGTCCTCCTCGCGCGGCGGATCGAAGCGTTGCGGCGCGGGAACCTGGATCTCGTTCGCGGCCACTGGCTTTGGTGGCAGGCCGGCCCAGCCGCCTGCCCGCGGGAGCGAGCGCGCCACCAGGGTGTTCGCGGCGATCACGCAGCCATCCGGGATCTCCAGAGGCCCCACTGCGGATGCGCCCGGCGCCAGGAACACACGCTCGCCCAGCTGTGGATGGCCACGGACCCCGGGCCGCCCCCCGACGCCCAGCGTATTGCAGCCATGCAGCATCGAGCCGCGCCCCACCCGCGACCCGAGCGAGATGAAGACCTCGCCTCGCGGCGCAATCCAGACCTGGCCCTCGATGCGCGAGCGCACGTGCAGGCTGGTCTTGGTGATGAGGCGTCCGATCTCGAACAGGACCACGTAGGCCAGGCGCAAGGGCAGGGTCAGCGGGCCGCGACGCAGCGCGTACACCCAGCGCCCGAACCGGTAGAGGGCCAGTCCCCAGAAAGCGCGCGACGCGTAGAGCATCCTCAGGCGCGCTCGCAGGCTCTGCGCCGCATGGACCTCGCAGAAGTGTGCAAAATCGGAACGGATCGCACACCAACCGCTCGGAACTGCGCTTGCGGTCTCCACCAGAGTAACCCTCCGCTCGGCAGGAGGGTAGGTACGCGGCAGCAGGCAGGCTAGGGCTTGCGCGCGTAGCCAAGACGCGACAGCAAGCGCGTCATCTCGTCGAGCGCGGCCGGATCCTCGATGGTGGGCGGCATGGCGTAGTCGATTCCGTCCGCGATCTTACGAATCGTGCCGCGCAGGATCTTGCCGGACCGCGTCTTCGGCAACTTTCCGACAATCGCGGCCTGCTTGAAGAACGCCACCGGGCCGATCCGCTCGCGCACCAGCTCGCAAAGCTCCCGGACCAGCTCCGTCTCGTCCCGCTGCACTCCGGCCTTGAGCACCACGAATCCGACCGGGACTTCGCCCTTGAGCTGATCGTGGACGCCGACCACCGCGCATTCCGCCACGTCCTTGTGCGCGGCGAGCACCTCTTCCATGGCGCCGGTCGAGAGGCGGTGGCCGGCGACGTTGATGACGTCGTCGATGCGGCCCATGATCGACAGGTAGCCGTCCTGGTCGGAGAACCCACCGTCACCGGTGAGGTAGTAGCCGGGATACCGGGAAAGGTATGCGCTCTGGAAGGTCTCGTCGTCTTCATAGAGCGTCGGCAAGCATCCGGGCGGCAGCGGCAGCTTGATGGCGACCGCGCCGTTCTGGCCGCGCGGCACTTCCTGGCCAGCCTCGTCGAGGATCCGCACGTCGTAGCCGGGCACCGGCTTGGTGGCCGAGCCCGGCTTGACCGGGAAGCCCTCGATCCCGAGCGGGTTGGCGCAGATCGGCCAGCCGCTCTCGGTCTGCCACCAGTGGTCGACGACCGGGATCCGGAGCTTCTGCTGCGCCCAGAGGAGCGTCTCCGGATCGCAGCGCTCGCCGGCGAGGTACAGCGCGCGCAGCGTCTTCGTCGGCTGGTGCTGCTGGATGAACTTGCCCTCGGGGTCCTCGCGTCGGATGGCGCGGAACGCCGTCGGCGCGGTGAAGAGCGTGCGGACGCCGTGTTGCGAGACCACGCGCCAGAACGCGCCCGCGTCGGGCGTGCCCACGGGCTTGCCCTCGTAGAGGATGGTGGTGTTTCCGTGCAGCAGCGGCGCGTAGACGATGTACGAGTGGCCCACCACCCAGCCGATGTCGCTCGCGGCCCAGTAGGGCTCACCGGGCTTGGCGTCGTAGATGGCGTGCATGCTGTACTTGAGCGCGACTGCGTGGCCGCCGTTGTCCCGCACGATGCCTTTGGGGCGTCCGGTGGTCCCGCTGGTGTAGAGCACGTAGAGCGGATCGTTGGCGGAGACGGGCACGCACGCCGCCGGTTCGGCGCCCGCGACGGCTTCGTTCCAATCCAGATCGCGGCCCTTCTGCAGCTCGGCCTGGAATTGCGGGCGCTGGAAGACGATCACCTTCTCGGGCTTGTGCTGGGAGATGGAGATCGCCTTGTCCACCATCGGTTTGTACGGCACCGTACGACCCGGCTCGAGGCCGCAGGACCCACACACGATCGCCTTCGGGGTCGCGTGCTCGATTCGCGCCGCCAGCTCGTGCGCGGCGAAGCCGCCGAAGACCACGGAGTGCACCGCTCCCAGGCGCGCGCAGGCGAGCATGGCGATGATCGCCTGCGGCACCATCGGCATGTAGATGACCACGCGGTCGCCCTTCCCCACCCCGAGCCGGCGCAGGGCGCCGGCGAAGCGCGCAGTTTCTTGAAGGAGCTCGCGGTAGGTGTACTTCACCGTCTGACGGGCGACCGCGCTGTCCCAGACCAGCGCGAGCTGATCGGCGCGGCCCGATTCCACGTGCACGTCGAGCGCATTCTCGCAGGTATTCAGCTCGCCGCCCTCGAACCAGCGCGGCCACTTGGGATCGCTCCGGTCGAGCACCCGGTCCCACGGTTTGCGCCAGCGCAGCGCACGCGCGGCCTCGCCCCAGAACGCCTCCGGATCCTGCAGCGAGCGGCGGTACACCTCGTCGTAGCGGCCCATGGCGCCTCCGATGGAAGCCGGATGGTGGACGTAGGGGAGCGGAGAAATCAAGCCGTCCCAGAGTGGGCCCGGCGCCGCGCCCGATCCGCACGGTCAGCCGGCCGATGGGCCGCCCGGCCCCCCGTGCACGCACGCGTAGCGCGCCGCCGCGGTGTGAGTCTCGCGCGCGGTGTCTCTACAACTCTGCGATTCGTAGCACTTCCGCAGCGGGCGCCAGAGTGGAGCAAGCTGGCACGGCAGATGAAAGGGCCAGGGTGCAACGGAGGAAAATCGTCATGACCACCCTGGGAAAAACCGTGTTCGTCACCTTGAGCCTCGCCGTCCTGATCGGCGGCACTCTCGCGCTGCGCAGCAAACCGGAGCCGGTGTCGCGGGCGCAGCTCACCTCGGCGCAGGTAGCTGAGCTGCAGCCGGCCGCGAAGCCCGCGGAACCGCCGAAGGCGGCACGCGCTGCCGTCACGCCGGACGCCGGCAGCGCCGACGAGCCCCAGGACCCGGAGCTCGAAGACGGCAGCGGGTCCTGATCAGGAAACTCGACGCCGGGCGACCCGCCCGCTACCTTGCGCGCCGTGGACCGGCGCAAGTTCCAGCGGGTGGACGCACCCGTGTTCTGCAGGCCCATCGGACAACCGCTGTTCGGGAGGCGCAAGGCCGTCGACGTGAGCCTCGGCGGCCTGCGCATCTACGCGGACGACCCGCCCAAGGCTGGCGATCGGCTGGAGCTGGAGCTGTTCCTTCCCGATCAAACCGAGCTGGTTTGCACGGTCGAGGTGGTCTGGGTGGACGACCTGCCGGAAGGGTCACCGGCGCGCCACGACGTGGGCGTGAAGTTCGTCTCCATCCACCCCGCGGACCGCGAACGCCTGGAGACCGTGCTGAAGCCCGAGTGAGCGGGCTCAGCGAGCGTCGCCGAAGCCCAGCACGCGCCAGGTCCACTGCAGCTCCAGCGCCGGATCCGCGAAGGCCACGGAATCGGCGTCGGCCCTGCGGGCAAGCTCCGCGAACGCGTCCGCATCGACGGGGCCCGTGATGCGCGCTCCAGGGAGCGTCGCGCCGAGCTCTTCCGCCTCGCGCAGGGCGTCGCGCGCGGTCCGCTCCTGGAACACCTGCGCTTTCCCTCGCACCGCATCCACCCAGTCCCGAGGGTGCGGATGCCTCAGCACCACCGAGATGCGGCGCTGCAAGTCCTCTCCCCGGTGCGCCAGCGCGCGCGACACGTAGCTCGGGGCCGCGTCCTGGAGGCGGGCGCGGACGAGTTCGAGCAGATCGACTGGAAACGTATCTGGTGAACAGAGCACGACGTCGAGCATGGCGTACGGGTCGAGGCGCAGGCGCCCGTCGATGGCGCGCAGGATCTCCGCGCGCCGGGCGAAGAGATCCGGCCCTCTGAACCAGAGCGCAACGTGCTGGGCCGAGGGCTCCTGGGGAGCGAACCCCTCGAGGCCGGAGTCGGCAAGCTGCGGCCGGGGCCACTCGTCCAGGCGGCGTCCGAGCCGCTCCTCGGCGGCGAGCAACGTCTGCAGCAACGCGTCCTCGCTGAAGGTCGCGGTTCGCCGCACGCGGTAGGGCGGGGCCGGATCGAACAGCACCCCATCCTCCGCGGCGCTGGCGCGCATGGCCGTGCCGGGCAGGAGCGAGAGCGGGAACACCTGGGCTTCCGCCGCAAGGCCGTTCGCGTCGAGAAAGTCCATGCCGCGCAGCACGTCGTCCGGCGTGTCGCCGGGGAGACCGACGATCAAGTCGACCAGCAGCTCGATGCCTTCGCCGTGCAGCATGCGCGCCGCCTCGGCCACCTTCTCCGGAGATCCGCCCCGGAGCACGCGCTTGAGGGTCTCCCGGTTGACGGACTGAAGCCCGATCTCCAGCCGGTCGAAGCCGGCCTGCTTGAGCTTGCGGGCGTGCTGGGCCGAGAGGCCCTCCGCGCGCACCTCGGCGAAGAGGGTGAGGGCGCGCGACGCGTTCTCGCGGATCAGCGCGTCGAGCAGCGGCTCGAATTCAGGACGATGGTTGAACGTCGGGTCCAGGAACACCACCTCGCGGGCGCCACGGTCGCGCAAGGCCGCGACCAGCGCCGCGCTGCTTTGGACGTCGAGCGTGCGGAGCACGCCGGAGGACCGCGGGTAGAAGCAGAAGGTGCAGTGCGAGCGGCAGCCGCGGACCGTCTCGACGTAGGTCGAGCGCTGGCGCTCCACCGGGACCAGTCCCTCGAGATAAGGAGACGGATAGTCCGCCAGCGGGAAATTCGTCGCGGGCTGTGGCGCAAAGGCGGAGAACCCCAGCGGGCCACGGACCGCGACGCCGGGAATCCCGGCCGGGCTCGCGCCGTCGAGGAGCGCGGAGATGACGCGGGCGAAGGTGTCCTCGGCCTCGCCGGTGACCGCGACGTCCGGGCCGCCCTGCCGGAGGATGAAGGCGTTGTCCGGGCCGACCTCGGGCCCGCCGATCAGGACGCGCGTGCGCGGCGACCGCCGCTTCACCTCGCGCGCGAGGTGCAGGCTGCGCTCGCTGTTCCACAGGTAGAGCGAGAACCCCACCAGCTCCGGCTCGTCCCGGGCGATCCGATCGGCGAGCAGGGTGTCGCCGAGGGCGTCCGTCGCGGCCGGCTCCAGGACGTCGATCTGGAGTCGCTTCTCCAATCCGTGCACGCGGGCGGCGACGCCCAGGCAACCGGCCGCCAGCGGAACGTTGCCGGTGGCCGCGAACGCCGCGGGCGGCGGAACCGGCAGCTGGACCAGGCGGAGCTTCGTCACGGCGCGAGTATAGTGCGGGCGTGTTCGCGCTCACCTTCGACGACGGGCCGGGCCCGTCCACTTCCGCGCTGCTCGACGTGCTGCGCGACGAGGGGGTGCGGGCGACCTTCTTCCTGCTCGGCCGGAACGTGGAACAAGCGCCCTGGTGCGGCGATCCCACCCGGGCCCGGGAGCTCGCGGAGCGCGCGGTGCGCGAAGGTCACGTCCTGGGAAACCACAGCTACTCGCACCTCCGCCCCGATCGCTGGCGCGAGCTCGCGGCCGACGTCCGCCGCGGCGAGGCCGTGGTGCGCTCGCTGCGGCCGGGGCCCATTCCATTCCGCCTGCCCTACGGCATCCAGCGGGTGGAGGGCGGATTTCCGCTGGGGAGCACCGGCGACCAGATGGATCCGCGCCTCGCCGTCATCGCGTCGATGGGGCTCGCGCACCGGCACTGGACCAGCGACTTCGACGACTGGACGTTGCGCCCCTCCGACGCGCCGGCGCTGGCCGCCCGGATGATCGCGCACGTGGACGCGTGCCAGGGCGCGGGGATCGACGCCGTGCTCGACCTGCACGATTCGGGCACCGGCTCGAGCTTCGGCTACGAGCGCGCCGCCACCGTGGAAGGCGTGAAGCTGTTTCTCCAAGAATGCCGGCGCCGGGGCTGGAAGAGCTTCAGCCCTCCGTAATCCGGCGCGTTACCTACGGCTCAATCGCAGCGTCCTCTCGAACCCGTCGTCCAGGACCCGCAAGCTGGCGGTGACCGTTCCGTCCGAGCCGCACTTGTAGGTCTCCTCGACCTCCGGGCCGTGTCCCAGGCGCTCGACCTGGACGCCCGAGAGATCGCGGTCGCGCAGGGAAGGGTCGAAGGGAAACAGCACCTCGTCCCAGGCCGCCAGGTTTCCCTCGGGCCGCCCTGCGTCGATCCGCCCGCACTCGACGAACCGGTAGTGACCGACGTTGTGGGCGGCCCGGTAGCGCCGCGAGACCTGCGCGGGAAGCGGAGTGTCCTTGGGGACCAGGACGTCGAAGGAGATGCGGCCGCCGTGCTCGTCCTCCCGGAAGACGCCGAAGTGCCGCGTCAGGCGCTCCTTCAGCTTGTACCCCGCGCGATCGTCGAGGTGGATCGCGAGCCCGATGGCGCAGGAGCCGAACGGATGGGGCGAGCGCCGCACGCGGTGCGCGCCGAACTGCTCGCGCAGGGCGCGATACACCGGCGGGAACGACGACCCGCCGCCCACCACGTAGATGCCGGCCAGCTCGTTCCAGGCCACCTCGTCGCTGCCGCGGCGCGGGTCGCGCATGGCGGGCTCCATCGCTCCCAGCGTCTGCTCGACCAGCGGCATGCAGGCGTCGTACACCTCGTCGACCGGGATCACGGTGTCGTCGACCACGAACTTGCGCGTGTTGGGGGTCAGCGATTCCTTCTGCTGGCGGACTTCGTCGAGGAGATGATCGGTCAGCGTGCCGCTGCCGCGCTTGGCCAGGACGAGCTGGGCGATGGCGCCGTCGAAGTCGTCGCCTCCCAGCCGGGAGATTCCGCTGGAAGTGATTACCTCGTTGGCGCGACCCTCCATGTGGATCAGCGAGGCATCGAACGTGCCGCCCCCGAGATCGTAGACCAGCACGTACTCACGCTTGCTGGTGACGGTCTCGCGGAACCGGTGCGCGTACTCGAATCCCGCGGCGCTGGGCTCGTTGAGCACCGCCTTCACGTCGAAACCGGCCCGGCGGTACGCGTCGATCGTCATCAGGCGCTGCGCGGTCGAGGCATTGGCGGGAACGCTCACCGCGACCTCGATGGCATCCTTCTTCCGCAGGCCCGCGTTGGAGCGGTAGAGCAGCTCTTCCCGTAGGTACGCGAGAAAGCCGGTGAGGAGGTCCGCGAGCAGGACCGCGCGATTGCCGATCCGCACCTCCGTGTCTGGATGCGCGTCGGCAAGGAGCCGTTTGAACGAGCGCAGGACGGTCCAACCCGGCTCCGCCCGTCCGAAGACCAGCTCGCCGTTGGAGTCCAAGGAGACGATCGAGGGAATCGAGTCGTGGTGCTCGAAGGACACCACGGGATAGTTCCCCCGATCGATCATCGCGACGACCGTGTGGGTGGTGCCGAAGTCGATTCCGAACCGCATGCCCGCAGTCTACCGATTTGGTAGAGGCGCGGCCAGCCGCGGTTTCACCGAAGCGGCCAAGCTCCGGTCAGGCGAATCGCGCTGAACGCTGCAGCGCCGCCCGCACGCGTTCCCGGTAGTCGTCCCGCGGGACCTCGATGCACCCGAGCAGCGACAGGTGTCCGGTCAGGACCTGCACGTCGAAGAGCGAGAAGCCCTGGTCGCGCAGCCGCTCCACGCAGGCGGCGAATGCGACCTTCGACGCTCCGCTGACCCGGTGGAACATCGATTCTCCCGCGAACATGCTCGCCATGGCGATTCCGTACAGCCCTCCGGCGAGCTCCCCGTCCCGCCAGACCTCGACGCTGTGCGCCCAGCCCAGGCGGTGCAGCTCCGCATAGGTGGAGACGATGTCGGGCGTGATCCAGGTGCCCTCGCCCCGCCGGTCGCTGCACGCCCTCATCACTTCCTCGAAGGCTTCGTCGATCGAGACCCGGAAGTCCCCCTTGAGCGCGCGGCGGACGGTGCGCGGCCAGGGCTTTGGTATTTCGAGGGGGAAGATCGCGCGGGGATCGGGAGAGGCCCACGGCACCAGACCCTGCCGCACTGGCCAGGGAAAGATCCCGGACTTGTATGCCTCGAGGACCAGGCCCGGCGTGAGCGAACGGCTGACCGCGATCACGTCCTCGCCCCGCCGCGGCTCAGGAAACCGCACTGCGACCGGCGTCGGTTCGATAGGCGGATAGGGGACCAAGGCTACCCGCCGTATACTAGAGCACAGGGAACGGATCCGCACTGCCAGTTGCTATCCACCCTGGCCGATCAGGCGTGCGAGCTGCGCGGCACGAGTGTTCGGGTCGCCGAAGGCTTCGCGGTAGTCCTCCAGGCTGCGGCGGAGCACCTCGACCGCCTCGACCCGGTCGTAGACCTCGGCGATTCGCACCGTGCGCGCCGGCTCTCCGGGCATCTGCTTGTAGGTGAGGAAGTAATGCCGCAGGCGCTCGATGACGCCCTGCGGCGCATCGGCGATGTCGCGCAGATCGCCGTAGGCCATGTCGCTCTCGAGCACCGCGACGATCTTGTCGTCCGCCTCCTCGCCGTCGATCATCCGTAGCCCGCCGATCGGCCGCGCGCGGAGGAAGAAGTTGGCGTGCGCCATCGACTTTTCGGTGAGGATGCAGACGTCCATGGGGTCGCCGTCGCCGCGGATGTTGGGGACCCCGCAGCGCTCGGAGCAGCGCTGCCCTACCCTGGTGCCGCAGTACGTCTGCGGAATGAAGCCGTAGGGCGTGGGCGGCTGGCTCGAGTAACGCTGCGGGCGATCGATGCGTAGGTGCCCGCTCTCCTTGTCGAGCTCGTACTTGACGGTGTCGGTGGTGACGATCTCGATGTACGCCTCCACCACGCCCGCGGGATCGCCGGGCGGCACCCCATGCCAGGGATGCGCCTGGAACATGGTTGTGATCAGCTTCTCGAGAGCGTTGCCCACCGGCTGCTGCGCGTATCACGGGGGAGGATGCGTGGTAAACAGGCCCCCCCATGGCCACCATGTTCGAAACAGGGCGCCCCTCGCGGCAGGATGCGCTCGACTACCACTCCAGCGGCCGGAAAGGAAAGATCGAGGTCGTTCCCACCAAGCCGGTGGCGACCGCCCGCGATCTCTGCCTCGCCTACAGCCCCGGCGTCGCCGAGCCTTGCCTGGAGATCGCGCAGGATCCCGACCTCTCGTACAAGTACACCGCCCGCGGCAACCTGGTGGCGGTGATCTCCAACGGGACCGCGGTGCTCGGGCTCGGCGACATCGGCGCGTACGCTTCGAAGCCGGTGATGGAGGGCAAGGGCGTCCTCTTCAAGAAGTTCGCCGACATCGACGTCTTCGACCTGGAGGTCGACGCCAAGGACGTCGACACGTTCTGCAAGGTGGTCAAGGCGCTGGAGCCCACGTTCGGCGGCGTCAACCTCGAGGACGTGAAGAGCCCGGAGTGCTTCGTCATCGAGCGGCGGCTGCGCAGCGAGATGCAGATCCCCGTATTCCACGACGACCAGCACGGCACCGCCATCATCACCGGAGCCGCGCTGATCAATGCGCTGGAGGTGGCGGGAAAGCGCATCGAGGACGTCAAGGTGGTCTTCGTCGGGGCAGGCGCTGCGGCGGTGGCCTGCGCCGAGCAGTATGTGAACCTGGGGGTCCCCCGCGGGCACATCTTCATGTGCGACAAGTTCGGTCTGGTCTATCGGGGGCGGCGCGAGGACATGGACGAGTGGAAAGGCGCGTTCGCGCAGGGCGCGCAGCCGCGCTCTCTCCAGGAGGTGATCAAGGGCGCGGACGTGGTGGTCGGGCTGTCGGCGCAGGGGGTGATCTCCAAGGAAATGGTGGCGACCCTGGCCCCCAATCCGATCCTTTTCGCCCTCGCGAACCCGGTGCCGGAGATCCTCCCGGAGGAGGCGCAGTCGGTCCGCTCTGACGTGATCATGGCCACCGGGCGCAGCGACTACCCCAACCAGGTCAACAACGTGCTCGGATTTCCCGGCCTGTTCCGGGGCGCGCTCGACGTGCGGGCGAAGGCGATCAACGACGAGATGAAGCTCGCCGCCTCGCGCGCGCTGGCGGAGTTGGCACGGCAGGACGTTCCGGAGAGCGTCAGCGCGGCGTACGGCGGACAGGTTTTCACCTTTGGCCGGGAGTACATCATCCCCAAGCCGTTCGATCCCCGCGTGCTGATCGAGGTCGCTCCCGCCGTCGCCCAGGCCGCCATGGACTCCGGAGTGGCGCGCGTCAACCTGGACCGCGGCACGTACGTGGAGGCGCTGCGCCGGCGCCAGGGCCGGACGTACGAGGTGATGAGCGTGGTGGTCTCGCGCGCGCGGCGCCGGATGACGCGGATCGCCTTTCCGGAGGGAAACCACCCGCGCATCCTCAGGGCGGCGCAGCAGCTCGCCGAGGAGCGCATCTGCACGCCGGTGCTCCTGGGAAGGCGCGACGAGATCCTCGAGCAGGCGAAGGAGGCGCACCTGTCCGCGATCTGCGACCTGGAGATCGTGGATCCGCTCACCAGCGACAGGTCCGCTGCGTTCGCGCAGGCGTTCTATGCCCTGCGCCAGCGCCACGGCATCTCCTGGGCCGAGGCCCTCTACCGCATCCGCCAGCGCAACACCTTCGCCGCCATGATGGTGCGCGAGGGTCTCGTCGACGGGCTCGTCACCGGGCTCACCCGCACTTATCCCGAGGCCATCCGCCCGGTGCTCGAAATCGTGCGCACGCAGCAGGGCCGGCGCGCGTCGGGCACGTACATCGTCGCGTTCAAGGAGTCGCTCAAGCTCTTCGCCGACTGCACCGTCAACGCGGACCCCACCGCGGAGGAGCTTGCGGACATCGCGATCTCGACGGCGGAGCTGGCGCGGGCCTTCGAGCTGACCCCGCGCATCGCCATGCTCTCGTACTCGAACTTCGGCACCGACCGCGGTGGCTCGCCGGCCAAGGTGCGCCGCGCGGTCGAGCTGGTGCGCGCCCGGCGGCCCGATCTCGAAGTGGAGGGCGAGATGCAGGTCGATCCGGCGGTGGTGCGCAGCGTGCGCGAGGCCGAGTTCCCCTTCGCGCGGCTCGGCGGTGACGCCAACGTGCTCATCTTTCCCGATCTGAACAGCGGCAACATCGGGTACAAGCTGCTCTGGCGCCTGGGCGGAGCGGAGGTGATCGGGCCGGTCCTGATGGGGATGGCGAAGCCCGTGAACGTGCTGCAGCAGGGCGCATCGGTGCAGGACGTGGTGAACCTGGCCGCGATGACCGCGGTCCGGGCGCAAGGCGAGCTGACATATTAGCCCCGCCGCCGCTACACCTCAGGGCCTACGCTTGAGCGCGAGCCAACTCCCGGCCGCTTCTACCGGAGCGCCTCCGCTGCCGCATCGGCGATCTGCTGCGCGCCGCGCGGATCGGGATGGCCGTCGGGCAACAGCCTGGACCGATCGAGGTCCACCACCACATGGGGAAGGCCTTCCAGGACCGTCTCGACCGCGAAGGCCTCGGGGCGCGACGCGTCGAGGCTCGGCACCACGAACAGGGGCCGCGCTCCGCGCGCCTGCGCCTCGCGCGCCGTTTCGCGCAGGATGGCCCGAGTCAGCTCCAGGCTGCGCGAGAGGCGGGCCTCGGACAAGTAGGGCAGCTGGTTGACGAAGATCTCGCGCAGGCGCAGCCGCGACACCGACGCGGGCTCGAGGACCAGCTCACCGCCGTGGAGCACGAGGTGTGGCCGATCGTCCTGGACATTGCGGTGCAGCTGCACCGGGAGCACCGTCTCCACCAGCGCGACGGGACGCGCCAGCCTGCGCAGCGCCTCGCGCACGCGCAGCAGCGCCTGGTCCGAGGCGTACCCGCCTTCCGCGACGTTCACCACTTGAAGGCCCAGCATCTTGCCCAGCCGCGCCGCGAAGGTGTCGCTCCAGGGGAGGCTGTGGCCGGTCGCAATCGACTCGCCGGCCACGATGAGGGTCGGCGCCGACGCGTCTTCGACGAAGTCGGTCGAGGGCGCGCGGTTGCCGCGCGCGTCGATGTCGTAGCGGACCAGCTGCCCACTCCCGTACGTCCTCACCTGGACGCTCCGGCCTGGCACGTACGCCCATCCCGTAGTGGGATCCTGGGTGCCCAACTGCCATTCCAGGCGTGGATTGGGAGTCTCGATTTCGGGGCGGTCCGCGAGCCGGAGCACCATCTCGGCGCTGCCAAACGAAAGCGCCACCGCGAGACCGACGCGCGCCGCCCCTGAGGCAGTGGCATGGCGCGATGCGAGCAGGGCGCAGCCGCAGAGCGCAAGTGCGAGGACCACGCAAGCGACGCGAAGGCCGAGGAGCGTCCAGGCGGGCGGGGGCAGGTAGTAGGCGGGCACCAGCACATGGCGCAGGAACCAGGTCCGATCGGCGGTCGCGGCGAACGCGAGCAGGGCCGCCGCCGGCAGGAGCAGCGCGATGGACACCCAGCGCCGGAGCACGGCGGCAGGGTAGCAGGACTGTGCTAGCGTCCGTCACGTGCGCGTCGAGCCGTCCAGGCTGGACCGGCTGCTGAAGCCACTGCACCGCTGGGTCTGGGCGGATCCCCGGCGCCGCGCGCGCAAGCTGTTCCGCTTCGCCGAGACCGAGGCCGACGGCGCGCGCGATCTGGCGCGTGCCGCCGAGTTGACCCGCGACCCGCTCTTGCGGCGCCTCTATTTTCGCCACGCCGCAGACGAGCAGCGTCACGCCGATCTGTTTGCCGGCCGCGGGCGTGACCTTCTCGCCACGCAGGGGGATGGCGGCCGGTTCGAGGCCAACTGGCTCGCGCCCGGCGAGCGCGGCCTGGACGATCTGCGGGTGGAACGCGAAGCGGATGAATCACTCCTCGCCTTCCTGCATCTCTCGGAGAACGCGGCCGCAGGGCGATTCGCCGTCTATGCGGAGGTGCTGGATGCCGATCCGCAGACCCGCGCCGTGTTCACGCGCATCCTCGAAGACGAGGTATTCCACATGACGTACACGCGCAGGCAGCTCGCCCGGCTCTCTCCGCGCAAGCAGGGGCTGCGCCTCTGGCAAGCGCGCGCCGGCCGGGTCTGGAGCGCCTACCTCCGCGTTGCGGCAGCCCTCGCCGCCGTGTTGGGACATGTCTTCCTGGCCCTCCAATATTTCTTCCTGCTGCCCGTGTTCGCGCTCCTGGCGAAGCGTGCGGCCAGGAAGGAAGCAGAGGGATTTTCCCGCGCGCGCCGGCCCACTCCCCTGACGAGCCAGTATTGATGCGCGTCCTCGGCATCTCCGCGCACTACCATGATTCCGCCGCCGCGCTCCTGGTCGACGGAGAGCCGGTGTGCGCGGTGCAGGAGGAGCGGCTCTCGCGCCGGAAGAACGACGCCGCATTCCCGCTCTCCGCGATCGAGTGGTGTCTGGAGCAGGCGCGCGTCGAGCCCGACCAGCTCGACGCGGTGGTGTTCTATGAAAAGCCGATGCTCAAGTTCGAGCGCATCCTGACCATGGCGCTGCGCGGATTTCCCCGAACTTGGCGAAGCTTTCCCCGGGCGATGCAGAACGCTTTGGGCGGCAAGCTGTGGGTGAAGGGAATCATCCGCTCCCAGCTCGGGGTCCGGACCGATCGCATCCTCTTCTGCGAGCACCACCAGTCGCACGCGGCCGCCGCGTTCCTCACCGCGCCCACGAAGAGCGCGGCAATTCTCACCGCCGACGGCGTCGGCGAGTGGGCCACGCTCACGCTCGGCCGGGGGGAGGTGGACGAGGCTGGCCGCACCCGCATCGAGCTCTCGCGCGAGCTGCGCTTCCCGCATTCGCTCGGCATGCTCTACTCCACCTTCACCGCCTATCTCGGATTTCCCGTGAACGAAGGCGAGTACAAGGTGATGGGCCTCGCCGCGTACGGGAAACCCACCTACGAAGAGCTCCTCAAGCGGATCGCGCGGCGCACGCCGGACGGCGGAGTCGCGCTCGATCTCTCCTGGTTCGACTTTCATCAAAGCGCGCGTCACAGCTATTCGCGGAAGCTGGTGGCGGA
>Ga0209526_10000828_pt1 | contig 20352 bp, 14 predicted proteins | sample JacPinW_OM2H0_M1_FD_188566 | JGI IMG/M metagenome (GOLD analysis project Ga0209526, IMG submission 188566) | Forest soil microbial communities from Algoma, Ontario, Canada - Jack Pine, Ontario site 1_JW_OM2H0_M1 (SPAdes) (version 2) | ecosystem: Environmental > Terrestrial > Soil > Boreal... | reverse complement strand
CGACGTCGTAGCGGAGGCCCAGGCCGCTGACCATTCCGGCTAGGTGCCGGCCGACGTCCGCGTACTCCATCAGCTCCGCGAACACGGTGCGAAGCGGCTCAACTTCAGCGCCGCTCAGGTAGAGGAAGCCCTGCGCCTGGGTGTTCATGAGAAGCCTGGCACCCGCCTGATGGCGTTCCGTGTGATAAGTGTCCAACAGGGTCGGGGGAGCCCAGCCCCGCACCGTTGCGGCCAGCTTCCAGCCGAGATTCATGGCGTCCTGCACGCTGACGCTGAGCCCTTGGCCGCCTGCGGGCAGGTGGGTGTGGGCGGCGTCGCCGGCCAGCAGCACCGATCCGCGGCGGTACTCGGTGGCCTGGCGGGTCGCGTCGCCGAACGAGCTGACCCACAGCGCAGTGCCGCCGTGGATGTCCTCGCCCGTCAGCCGTTCCCAGGCGTCCGCCACTTCCGTGAAGCCGACCGGTTCCGTGCGGTGCCGAGGCGGCGTGCCGCGCTCGCACACAATGATCCGGTCGACACCGTTCCCCAGGGGGGCGGACATGACCATGCCGCCCGGCCTTTTCTCGCCGATCTGGCGGACTCGCAGGTCACAGCCGGCCACGTCGGCAAGGAACATCTCGATGGTCGCGTCCGTACCGGGAAAGTCGAACCCGGCGGCCTTGCGCACGATGCTGCGCCCGCCGTCGCACCCAACAACGAAGCGGCCGCGCAGTCGCTGGCGGCCCTCCGGTGCTTCGGCGTCGAGGTCCACACCGTCGCCATCGTCGGTCAGGCCCACGGCCTCCCAGCCACGCAGGACCTGCACGCCGAGTTCCACCGCCCACTCGCCGAGAACCGTCTCGATGCGCGCCTGCGGAATGCCACGCGCCCCGAAATGTGCGCCTGGCAGCACGCTGTAATCCAGCGGTATGCCGCCGAAATGCCCGAGCGCGCTGGTCTCGATAGCCCCGAACCTGGGCAGCAGCCCACGCTGGTCGAACAATTCCATCGTACGGGCCGTGAACCCGAGGCCGCGGGATTCCCCGGAGGCTTCCTTGAGCCGGTCAAGCACGATGACCTCGACCCCGCCGAGCCGCAATTCGGCGGCTAGCACGAGCCCTGAGGGACCAGCACCCACGACGATGACCGGAGCATCCATTCTTCTCTCCTTGACCTGCGCAAGCTGTTCGTGAATACCGAAAGGATGGCGCGGGAACGCAGCGGCGGCCGCTTCGATAGTCGGGTGTCCCCGGGAGGGCTTATGTGCTGATCAGGAACCGACCGCAGAGAGATGCGGCCGCAGCAGGGAACGGTTGACCGTCATGACAGACAGGCACCCCACCGGGCCGGGGGTCCAGGCATTGACTCCGCTATGAGCTGTCCTAGCGGGAGGATCGAGCGGCCCGCATCACGTAAGGCCTGCATCACGTAAGGGGAGTGCAGATCTGATTCGCTGCCTATCCAGGTCTACCAACACCGGAGGCTGAATCTGGGCATACGACGACCGCTTCCAAGAGCGTGACACCTCGGCTGGCCGATGTCAACTTTGTCCGGCGGCGGCCCGATTCCGCTCCGCATTGGTGCAGGTCACTGCCAGGAGAGGGTGGTGCTGAGGTGGATCATGGCCGGGCCGGCGGGTCAGCCGGCGGCGGCTGGCCCGGCTCCTGCGCGGGATTCCGCCCGGCGGTGCCTTCCGGCTGTGTCACATCGGGCAGCAGTTCCGGCGGCAGGTCGGTGCGGCTGTTCACCTCGAGCTTGCGGAACACCCGGGTCAGGTGCTGTTCCACGGTGCTGACCGTTACGTGGAGCCGGTGCGAGATCTGCTGGTTGCTGTACCCGTCCGCGGCCAGCCCGGCGACCCGTCGCTCAGCGTCGCTCAACCTGGCCAGCTGGCCAGCGTCCGCGGGCTCAGCCGGGTGGGAACTGGCCGGGTCTGGCGGCAAGGCGTGCTTCAGCAGCGCGGCCCCGCACTGGTCCGCAAGGTCGCGTGCCTGATGGGCCAGAACCTGTGTCCGGTGGTTCTCGCCGAGGGCCTGGTGGGCCCGGCTGAGGTCGGCCAATACCTGGGCCAGCTCAAGCCGGTCGCCCGATTCCCTGAGCGCCCCGGCCGCTTCTTTGAGCAGCGCCGGGCGTCTTGGTGGGTCGCTAGCCAGGGCCAGGATCCGCAGCGAGATGCCCCGGGCCCGGTGCTGCCCGGCGTGCAGCAAGGACAGCTGCTCCTGGGCGAGCTCTTTGGCCAGTGAATTCTTGCCCATGCTCAGCCACACCTGGGCGGAATCGGTTCGCCAGGGGACGAAGCCCGGTTGGTCGAGCCCCCACCCCGTCAGCAGTTCCTGGCAGGATTGGAAATCAGCCAGGGCAGCCTGCAAGCGCCCCGTCAGCAGGAAGTATTTCCCCCGGGCCTGGAGATAGAGCGGCCCCAAGGGGGTCTGGAACATTGCCTCGGGAACTGGTATCCGCAGATATTGCGCGGCATCCTCAAGCTTTCCTGCCGCGGTGGTGGCGAGAAGCAGGCCGGCCAGGGGCGCGCCGATGACCACTCCCCAGCCCCGCGGCGTAAGCAGGGTCAGGGCCCCTTGAGCGTTGCGCTCCGCAGCGGGCAGGTTACCCTGGCGGAAATCTATGATGGCGCGGACGGCGGCCAGTGCGGCCTGCCACAGCCGGATGTCCCGGGCCTTCGCATCCTCCAGCAGCAGGCTGCACCAGAGCGCTGCCTTCGGCAGTTGCTCGGTGCCGATCAGGGCTACCAGCGCGGCCAGGATCGGCGCGAACGTCGCGTCATCGAGCCGGGATCCCTGGAGTATCCGTTCCGCGAGGATGACAGCGTCCCCGTCGGCCCTGCCTGCCAGCACGCATTCCAGCATCTCAGCCTCCGCACGGTGCGGGGGAGACATGAGCGATGCGACCTCCCGCCGCGGCATTGTCGTGCCGTCGGCGATGCGCGAGGCCAGTTCAGGATAGGAGTAGGCCACCCACAACTGCGCGATATAGACATCCGGTAGCTGCTTCTCCCATTTCTCCTCCCGGTCCTTTGCCGCCGGGTGCAGGGCGGCCAGCACGTCGGCGGCCTCGCTGGTTTGGCCAAGCCAGAGCAGATAGCTAATGAGAGCGGTGGCCGCCCGGCCGGCCAGGCGCCCTTCGTGCACAGCCTCGATCAGTACCGGCAGGTGCCGGGCCGCGTTCGCTGGGTCAGCCCGCCATTCGACCTTGGTGAGGGCGGATTCGATCACCGCTCGCTGACGCTCGCTGGTGCATGCCACATGGGCCCGCTGCAGGCATCTGATGGCCACCCCGACCTGGTTGTGGGCCAGAGCTTGCTCGGCGGCGTCCTGCAACATGGGCACAGCCCACGAGGGTTCGACGTGGTCCGCCGCGATGAGATGCGTGGCGATGATGGCTACCGGCACGTCGTGGCCGTGCAGCACGTCGGCCGCATGGCTGTGCAGGGCGGCCCGCTCTTCGGGTGCCATGCCAAGGAGCACTGCCGCCGCGGCGGCCTCGTGGCGGAACCAGCCCGCGTCCAGGAGTCCCGCCGCGTCCAAAGAGGCGACCGACTGGGCGGTCGACGAGGCACTGAAACCGAGAATCTCAGACAGGCACGCGGGAGATGTGGCGTGGCCCATCACGGCCAGCGCCCGGGCCACGCTCAGTGCCGTGGGCTCGCAGCGGGAGAGGCAGCTCAGCATCGCTGACCTGAAGGCATTCCCGAACGGCACCCGGGTCGGCGAGGTGTCGGCGGACATTCTCCAGTCGTCGATGAGCCCCTGCACAAGCAGCAGATTGCCGCCGCTCGCCGTGTAACCGGTGTGCGCCAGGCGCTGTGCCGATGCCGCACCGATGCGCTCAGCCAGCAGCGTGGCTACGCCGGACTGTGATAGTGGCGCCAGCCGGACATGATGACAGTTCGGCTGCCGGAGTAGATCCGCGTGCAGCCGCGAGTTTGTTGACCAGGCCGGAGTGCATTCGCTGAGCACGATGAGGAGGCGAGAGGTTCTCGTCCGCCGCGCGAAGTACTGTAGGCACTGCAAGGACGGTGCATCGGCGTTTTCCACATCGTCGACACCGATTACCACGGGTGTGTGCTCGGCAAGGTCGACGAGCAGTCGGCGCAACCCCTCGAATGCGCGCGCTGTGGCCTGCGCGGCGGACTCCAGCTGGTGCTCAGTCAGCACGGGGATGAGCACGCAGTCATCCAGCAATTGCCGCACTGGGTCGACGAATGAGGAGTCGAGGTCAGGGTTGCCGAAAAGCTGGCCTAAAATTCCCAGCGGCAGCGCGTCTTCGGCCCGGAAGGCGGTCGCGCTTAGAACGGTCGCTCCAGAATCGATTGCCCATTCACTGAAGGTTTGCAGCAGCGCCGTTTTGCCGCTGCCCGCGACCCCGCTGATCAGCGCCAGCTCGCTCTTGCCTCGCAGGCATGCGCGGTACAGTTCCCTGAGCTTGGCTATTTCTTTTTCGCGTTCGACGAGTCCCATAGATCATCCTGTTGGGTCGCGTGCCCTACCGGTGGTTCTAGGGTCACGACGAGCACGCTGAATCCATGGTCGGCTGGCACGCAGTGCTGGCACCGATGCAGTGACCGACGTCAACAGGTTGTGGCGCACGAGGTCCTCCATCCCCCTCACTCGCAAAGTAGGCGAAATCCATGAGGGTAGGGGAGCGAGCTACCCGAAGGAGATCATGACTACTCCGAAAGTAGTAGCGCTCCTGCTTCTCTAGTACCAAGCCTCATCCTGATAACCAACGCTGAGGGCGACGCCAAAGCCGCTCTGGGCCGGACCGGATCCAGCGCTCTAACGGTCTCCTAGTCATCCTTGAAGGACCTCTAGGAACAATTGAACAGCGGGCAGAGATTCAGAGGCGGATAACGACGATGCAGGCCAGGAAGATCGGCGAGGCCGGCCTCGTCTCGACGCCGATCGGGCTGGGCTGTCTCGCCTTCACCGGCGGTTACGGGCCGGTCAGCCAGGCAGAGAGCGTCCGGACGGTCCGTCACGCGCTCGGCATCGGGATCACGATGCTCGACATCGCCGACTTCTACGCAGCCGGCGATGTCGAGCGTCTGGTCGGCCAGGCGATGGTGAGGCGACGCGATGGTGTTGTGATCGCCACCCGGGGCGGGATGCGCTTCAATAGTGACGGTCGGCCGACCGAGCTGGACGCCAGCCCGGCATACCTGGCCCAGGCGTGTGACGCGTCGTTGCGTCGGCTCCGCGTTGACCACATCGACCTCTACTACCTCGCTGGGGTGGACCCGCGGGTGCCCGTCGAGGAAAGCGCGGGGCAGCTGGCGGGGCTGGTCCAGGCCGGGAAAATTCGTTACATCGGCCTATCTGGAGTCTCGCCGAGTCAGTTGCGCCGCTCGCACGCAGTGCATCCCGTCAGCGCGGTCGCTGCCGAGTATTCGCTGTGGGACCGGCGGCAGGTGGCCGGTGTCCTGCACGCCGCCCGCGAGCTGGGCGTCGGCGTCGTGGCCTGCCGACCACTCGGCCGCGGGTTCCTGACCGGCAAGATCACCAAGCCGGACGCCTTCGGGCCGGGCGACTACCGGCGCAGCGACCCGCGGTTCGGGCCAGTCGCTTTCTCGCGCAGCCGAGAGCTGATTCGGGCCATGGAGCAGGTCGCTGCCGACCTGGACATTGGCCTCGCCCGGCTCGCCCTCGCCTGGACATTGTCAGGGAGCCACGACGTGGTGCCGGTTCCGTCCACGCGTGACCTCCTGCACCTCGAGATGAACGCATCCGCGGTCACTGTGCAACTCAGCGCCACCGACCATGACCGGCTGACAGCGCTCTTCCCGCCTGCCTCGGTTACCCGCCGACAGTGACCAGGTCATTGTGCGGTCAGTGGCTCGCTTTGACCAGTCGCCCGATGTTCGCACGGCGGATCGCCGACTGGATCGCTGAGCCTGCCGCGGTCAGGACATCCAGGCCGATGCCAGCCCCCCAGGTCATTTGCCCGTCAGCGGTGCATTCCGCGTACACAGCGATCTCGGGATGCGCGTTCGCGGCCCACGGCAGGGGAACATCCACCACGTGCACCGCCCGCAATTCGACGTCCTGCGCGGCGAGCGTCGCCGCAAGAGCGCTATCCAGCTGGGCATATCCGTCGTCGGGCCCGCGGGTGCGGCCATCGAGATACAGCACGGCGGCCATTGCGCCCGGGCCGGCCGGGGGACGCTGACCGGAATCGGTACCTGACGGTCGCCCAGCATCGACGATGTATTCCTCGCTGAAGAGTTGCCACATCTGCGCCGGCGTCAGCTCCGATCCGGTACTGTCCGCCCGCGCCTGGACCACCCTCGCGAAGTCGATCCGCAGGCCGGGCGGAAGGTTGAGCGCGTGCCAGGTTTTCATGACGTAGGCGGCGCCGCCCTTCCCGGACTGGCTGGTCACCCGGATCACGGCGTCGTAGCTGCGGCCGACGTCCTTGGGGTCAATGGGCAGGTAGGGCACCTCCCACGGCAGCTCACTCACGCGACGGTTGGCCGTCACGGCCTCGCGTTCGAGCGCCTCGAAGCCCTTGTTGATCGCGTCTTGGTGCGACCCGGAGAAGGCCGTGTAGACAAGATCGCCGGCGTAGGGGTGACGCGGCGGCACCGGCAGACGGTAGCAGTATTCGACGGTGCGCCGGGTCGAGTCGATGTCGGAGAAATCGATTCGCGGATCCACCCCATGGGAGAACAGGTTCATGCCGAGCGTGACGAGGCATGCGTTTCCCGTTCGCTCGCCGTTGCTGAACAGACAGCCCTCGACGCGCTGCGCGCCCGCCAGTTGGGCGAGTTCCGCCGCGGCCACGGCGCTGCCGCGATCGTTGTGAGGGTGGACCGACAGGCAAACATGCTCCCGTCGGGACAGGTGGCGGTCCAGCCACTCAATCTGGTCGGCGAACACATTCGGCAGCGACCGCTCCACCGTCGACGGGTAGTTGAGGATTGTCTCGCGACCTGGTCCCGGCTTCCAGACGTCCATGACCGCCTCGCAGACCTCTAGAGCGAAATCTGGCTCGGTCTCATTGAAGATCTCCGGGGAGTACTCAAGGCCAACATCGCAGTCACCGAGCAGCCGCTCGGCGTGTTCGACCACCGTCTGCGCACCCCGGACCGCGAGTTCCCGGCACTGGCGCCGGTCGATACCGAACACCACGCGGCGGAACAGTGGCGCGGTCGCGTTGTAGACATGAACGGTGACACGCGCTGCGCCAACGAGACTCTCCATTGTGCGCCGGATAAGTTCCGCACGCGATGGCACGAGTACCGATATCCGCACGTCGTCCGGGATCCGGTCCTGTTCGATCAGCAAACGGACGAAATCGAAGTCATCCTGGCTTGCGCAGGGGAAGCCGACCTCGATCTCCTTATATCCGAGACCGGTCAGCAACTCGAACATCGCGAGCTTGCGCACCGGGCACATCGGCGTGGCCAGCGCCTGGTTGCCGTCACGCAAGTCGGTGGACAACCACCTGGGCGCGGTCTGGATCGCATTGTCCGGCCAGGTACGGTCGGCGAGCACGATGGGACGTAAAGGAGCGTACTTCCGCCGCGATCCACTGCTGCCGTTCGATCCACTGCTGCCATTCATAGTCCTGCTCCTCTCGCAGTCCACTCAAGTCACCAGACAGTTACGGGCATGAGCGGGCCAGCGTTTCTGATCCCGGAGTGCCGACGGCCAGCACCTCCTGCTGGAGACGCAGAAGATCGGGCGTGGGCTCCAAGCCAAGCTCGGTCTTCAGCAGGACCCGGAGCGCCTGGTAGGCCTGAAGTGCCTCGCCGCGCCTTCCTGCTCGGCTGAGCGCGGCGATAAGCCGGCTGTGAAACCACTCATTGAATGGATGGATCGCCACCAGACTCCGCAGTTCGCCGATCATCTCACGATGCTGGCCCAGCCTGAGATCAGCCTCAATGCGCAATTCGAGGGCATACTGACGCTGCTCACCCAGGGCGACGGCCCGACCTTCCATGAGGCGCCCCCTGGTGACGTCGGCCAGCACCGGACCTGTCCACATGCCCAGCGCGTTCCTGAGGACGGCGGCGGCCGCACCCGGGCGGCCACCGCCGAGGTCGGCACGGCCCTGCTGGACCAGCTGGTTGAAGACGTTCGCATCCAGCTGCCCCGGCTCGATCCGCAGGACATAACCCGCCGACCTGGTCACGATGAGTTCCGGGTCCGGCCCGGCCAGCTTCTCGCGGGCGGCCATCCGGCGGAGTTGGTAGATGTAGGTCTGGGCCGTGGTCACCGCAGTCTTCGGCGGATTGTGATCCCATAGCTCGTCGATCAGGCAATTTACACTGACCGCATAGTTAGCGTTAAGCAGCAAGAAGGCAAGAACCATGCGCAATTTGGCCGGAGACGGAGTGCAGTCACGATTGCCGTTGACTACCTCCAACGGTCCGAGAACCTTGAACTCCGTCGTCATAGCATCTCGGTTCGGTCGAAGGTCACTGTAGGCATGGTCCAAGCTAGGCAGATTCTGCCTGGTTGACAAGGAAAGCTAACGAACGTGGACCGTCGCCGAACCGGGAGAATCATTGGCGATATCGAAAGTTGTAGATGCGGTACAACCTCTAATCCAATTTAGTCGAGGATAGCCCGAACCGGTCATAACTTCGGCCCCATGAGCAGCACTTCTGTCGCGCGCGAATCGACCAGCACTTCGGTCGCGCGCGAATCCAGGCGTTCGCCGATCTTGATCGCGGGGCTCTGTCTGGCCGAGGCCCGGCCCAGCGTTCTCCTCATCACTCTGCTGCGATTCCTCGCCGGGGCCGTCCTGGGCGCCGCGGCCGGGCACGGGCACCCAGTGGCGATGGCCGGGGGCGCGGTCACCATCGAACTCGCAATGTTCTCCTGCTACCTGCTGAACGGCGTCATGGACCTGCACGAGGACCGGATTAACGGCTCGCGGCGGCCGCTGGCCCGCGGCGCGCTGCCACCCCCGGTCGCGCTCCGCGTGGCCGGCGGCGCGGCCGCCCTCTCCCTGGCCGGGGCGATGGCGCTCGGGTCGAGGATCGCCGTGGCTGTGACAGCCGCTCTCGCGATCGGCGGATACCTCTACTCGGGTCCGCCGTGGTATCTGAAGCGTCATTCCTTCGGGACAGCGGTCGCCGGAATATCCTCCGGGCTCCTCGTGTACTACGGCGGTGCGTACACCGGTCAGGGCGGCGCGGACCTGAGCCTCGTGTTGGCAGTGTTCGCGTTGGCGATGTCACTGTGGATAGGTGTGGTGGGAGGGCTGACAAAAGACCTCCCGGACGTCCAAGGTGATGTCGAAGCCGGTCGCCGGACCCTGGCCGTCGTAGTCAATGAGCCGTTACTCCGGCTCCTTATAGCGATCCTCGCACTGGCGATCGGCGGCACGTTCTTGATCGTGGCCATGCTGATCACTCCGGTGCTGTGGTGGCTCGCGATGATGCAGCTAGCTGGCGCGGTCGCGGTGGCGGTCCTGAGTCTCAGCAACATGTCGCGGGGCAGCAAGAAACGGCGGCAGAGGCCCTACCGTGCCTTCATGGTGACCCAATACATGATCAATCTTGCCGTGCTCGTGGCAGCTGCCGCCCAGGTCCCGTTGCGTATCTGAAGGCGCTCCACGAGGATGGTGGTGTTTCGTCGGTTATCGAGGAGAACCCTGTGCCCGAGATCTTCGGCTCCGGCGGGGACGCGTTCTTGGCATCGCGCCTGGAGGCCGACCGGGCCGAGATTCTGGCCACCTATGAGCACGTCCTGACGGAGGTCGGCAGCTCGCTTCTGCGCGATCCGCGGGCTCGGGAACAGGTCCTGGCGCATGGCGGGCAGATCCTTTCCGACGTCGTGCACAGCGTCCGGACCGGCGCCGTCTCAGGGGGCGGAAACCGGCTGCTGGCCTGGGACATTGGCAAGACCCGTGCGGCATTCGGGGTTCATCCCCATGAGTCGCTGCGGGCAGCGGCGGCCTTCTTCGAGATCGTCCTCAAGGCAGCTGCCCGCGAACTGGGGACGGATGGTTCATTGCTGCTCATGGCGCTCACCTTGAACGAGATCATCAGCATGCGAATCCGGGAAGCGACAAGCGGGTACTCTGGGCACCTGCTCAACAAGATCGACGAGGCCCATATCAGCGAGCGTCGGCGCATCGCCCGGGAGCTTCATGACCGCATCGGGCACGCGCTGACCACCGCGCACCGGCAGCTCGATCTTTATCAGATCCACCAGAAGGATCCGCTCACGGCGGCGAACCGGGTTCAAGCCGCCGAGGAGGCCATCCGGGAAGCCTTGCAGAACCTACGGGCCGTCACCTCCGAGCTGAGGCTGCAGGAGCCGCTGAAGAGCCTAGAGAAGGCGCTGGCCGGCTATCTTGACTCGGTGGTCGGCATCACGGTGGCCGTCCGTCTGCAGGTTAACGGCGATGAGACCTGGGCGTCGCCCGCCATCCGGGACGAGTCATTTCTCATCATCAGAGAGGCCATTCGGAACGCTCTGGCCCACGGTGACCCGGCGATCGTCCTCATTCGCGTAGACATCGCACCGTACGAGCTGAGGGCATGGGTCGAGGATGACGGCTCGGGGTTCAATATCACCGCGCAGGATTCCGCGCGCGGGGGCCTGCTTTCCATGCGGGAACGGTCCGACCTGATGGGCGGGAGAATCAGCATAATGTCCAAGCCCGGCTGGGGATCCCAAGTCGAGCTGGTGGTACCGCTCGCAGGGAGGCGCGATGACGGAACCAGCTGACCGCATTAGTGTCGCCATCGTCGACGACCATGCCCTGTTTCGAGAGGGGGTGCGTGGGATTCTCGAGGCGCAGAGCGACATGGTTGTCGTCGGAGAGGCCGGTGACAGTGCCGGTGCCGTTGCGCTCGCCACCAGAGCGCGTCCACGTGTCGTCCTGCTAGACGTAGAAATCCCCGGTGACGATGCCACAATGACGGTCACCCGCATTCATCGTGTCTCGCCAAACTCCCAAGTGATCATCTTGAGCATGTATGACGGGCCGCAACTGCTGCGCAGCCTCGTCGCCGCCGGGATCCGTGGCTACCTGGTCAAGAGCGTTCATCGCCAGGAGTTGCTGGCGGCTGTGCGCAGCGCCCGCACAGACGACGGCAGAATCATCCTCCAGGTCTCCCGTGAGAGTCTCGCTAACGTTCAGGAGCCCCACTCGGGGGTTTTGTCCGAACGTGAACTGGAGGTTCTCGAACTGACCGCACAGGCGCTGAGCAACATGCAGATCGCTTCCCACCTTGGCCTCAGCGAGGCCACAGTGAAACGCCACCTGCGAAACATCTTCGTCAAGCTCGGCGCGGTCTCTCGGATCGACGCAGTCAACCGGGCGGTCGCGGCCAAGCTCATAGTGGCCAAGCAGGACCGTCCCCGGCCGAAGGTGCCGGGCGGGAGTCCGTGAGTTCGCATCCGCGACGGCAACCAAGCGCGGGGGTGGGTCAGCGGCCCGCCGTCATCTATTAGGCGCCGACGGCCGGGAACCTCCGCCTGGACACGGGCACCAGCATGCCCACGCGATATGGACCTGGCCACGGAGGATCCCGCCGATAGGTGACGCGGCTCGCGACGTGTTACGTGATGTATATGTTGTGAATAACGGATGCACACTCTTGACAGTATGTGCACATATATCCACGATGACAGCGCCGGGAGTATCCGAGATGTTTAACCTTTCCGCGATCCTGGAGGACTCGGCGCATGAGGTGCCGCGGCGCCACGCACTCGTGTGGGGCGGCGCGCGGCTTTCGTACGCAATGCTGAACTCGGCGGCGAACGCCGTCGCGAACATGCTGCGGTCGCGTGGGATCGGTCCCGGTGACAAGGTGGCGCTGTGCTGCCCCAACCTGCCGCAATTTCCGGTGATCTACTTCGCGATCCTCAAGGCGGGCGCGGTGGCCGTGCCGCTCAACACCCTGCTTGACTCCTGGGAGTTCGCCTACCATCTTGACGACTCCGATGCGAAGATCTTTTTCTGTTTCGAGGGGACAGCTGACCTGCCGATCGGCGAGCGGGGATTCACCGGTTTCCAGCGGGCCGCATCCTGTGAGCACTTCATAGTGATCCCGGCCAACTGGGCCTCCAAGGCCTCGCTGGTCGCAGGAGCCGAGGTGCTACGGCAGGTGGTAGTCGGCCATTCTGCGGTTTTCGGCACGGTGGCGACCGATCCAGGGGATACCGCAGTGATCCTCTACGGGAGCAGCACCCCTGACCGGCTCGCCTGCGGCGCCGAGGTGAGTCACCTGAGCATGCTCCTGAACGCGGTAATCATGGACTCGCTGTTCCCGCGGACGGTCCATGACAGGTATCTGGCGGCTCTGCCGCTCTTCCACTCCTTCGGCCAGACCGTCTGCATGAACATGGGCCTATACCGCCGGGCCACGCTGGTGATGCTGCCGGATTTTGAACCGCGGGCAGCTTTAGCCGTGATGCAGCGGGAACACGTCACGTTCCTCGCCGGAGTGCCAACGATGTACTGGTCCCTGCTTACCACCGAGGGCACCGAGCACGTCAACATCGAGCAGATCGCCGCCGACCTCAACGCCGCGGTCTGTGGCGGTGCGGCGCTCCCGGCGGCGGTGCGCAGGCGGTTCGCGCAACGGTTCGGCGTTGAGGTGCTCGAAGGCTACGGCCTGTCGGAGACGTCTTATGCCACGTCGTTCAGCAGGCCCGACCGGCCGATGAAGCCGGGCTCGATCGGCCAGCCCATCTGGGGCGTTGAGATGAAGCTCATCGATCCGAACTGGAACGACATCGACGGTGGGGGCCCCGGCGAGGTCGCGATCCGCGGCCACAACGTGATGAAGGGCTACTACAACCGGCCCGCCGAGACTGCTGAGGTCATGCGCGATGGCTGGTTCCGCACCGGGGACATCGGCCGCCGCGGCGACGAAGGTAACTACTACATCATTGGCCGATCGAGGGATGTGATCATCCGCGACGGCGTGACCATCTACCCGAGTGAGATCGAAGAGGTTCTCATGGCTCATCCGCAGGTAAGCCTGGCTAGCGTGACGGGAGTGCCCCATGACGAGCACGGCGAGGAAATCAAGGCCTATGTCATCCGTGCCCACGGGGCGGCAATCCGTGAGCAGGAGCTGGTGGCTTGGTGTGCGGAGGCCTTGCCGGCGGACAGGTACCCGCGCGTCGTGGAGTTCCGCGACACGTTGCCCATGACGGCGACCGGCAAGATCCTCAAGCGTGAGCTGGGCTGACGGTACCGCGGCTCTTACCGGGCCGTACGGCCGCGGCAGCCTGGATCCCGGGCATTGCGCCGGTCGTGCCGCGCGGCCGCGATCTCGATCAGTTCACCGACGTCGTACTCAGCCCGCCCGGGCCTGCCGTAACGGGAAATCTTCCCGCGGCTGGCCCACTTCCGGATGGTTGCCTCCGAGACACCCGTCGCCAGCGCAGCAAGCTCGGTGGGTACCATGCGAGGTCTGGCTGTCTGGCTGATCATGCGCCCATCGACCCTACATCCGCGTCTGTCATGCACTGCGACTGCTGTCTTGCCTGGCTGACCTGTCTGGCCAGCGTCAGCCACTCATGAGACCACCACACGTGCCCGGCTTCGCAGCGCACCTGGACTGAAGAGGGAGCATCTTCGGCGATCCTGGTCGCGAACAAGGCGCCGTCGCAGTCCTCCTCCACGCAATGCCCCAGTGACAGGCGCAGGGCGGGGCCGGACCGACTGGCACGACGAGCGGTGGCCGTCATCGCCACCACCTCATCAGCGAAATACGGTCCTGCGGAGTGCGCGAGCAGCCAGTCAAGATGGCGGGTGAGGAAGGCAGCCAGATCTGGGACATCGCGGCGCGCGGGCTTGGTCAGCCCGCGCTCCTCAGCCACCATTGCGGACCAGGTCGCAAGCACCGAGATAATGTCGAGCCGAGCGTTGATCGACGCCTCATTGAGGCACAGCCCTTTCACCTCGCTGCCGCTTACCCTCTCCTCAAACGCAAACGGGAACCGGGTGAGGTCTGATTCGCATTCCTCGTACAGCTTCGGCAATTCGGTCATGTTGTCGCGTACCCGCTCACAGCAGAACCGGCATACTCGCAGTCCTTGCTCGGCGCGGGAGATACGCCGTCCTCCGGCACGCTGACGGCGGCAATCCCGCGATCCGCACAACTGCTCCATTCAGCTCATCTCCAGTTCGCCCGGTGAAAACGACGGTAGGCGGGCAGGTCCAGAGCGCGGAACCCCAGGCGGCCCGCTCCCCACCCCAGTTGCGCCGGCGGCAACCCCTGCTGCGTTCCCTGGCGAGCAGTCAACTCGACCCGAATCCGCGCGGGCTCCCACTGAGCTGAGCTGCGGTTTGCCGCCCGGCCCGGTTTCCTACCCGCTCCGGCTGGAGAGGCTTCTTCTTGGGACGAGAGGCTGCGCCGGTTCCCGGAACGGGACTGTTGTGGACCGAAGCGGGACCATCGGCCCTGGCCGCCGGCCGGCTGGGAGCGCACACTGGTTCCGTCCGCGAGGGGGTGGGATCATGCCGTTCCTCGACCGCGCCGATGCGGGGCGGCGACTGGCCGGCAAGCTGCTGCATCTCCGGGGAGCGGATGTCGCGGTCCTCGGGCTGCCCAGGGGCGGAATCCCGGTCGCCTACGAGGTCGCCCGGGCTCTCGGCGCGGCCCTCGACGTGATCGTCGTGCGCAAGATCGGCCTTCCCAGTCAGCCCGAACTGGCGATGGGCGCGATCGGCGAGGACGGCGTCCGCATCATCAACCGCAGCGTGGTCATCGGAGAGCGGATCACCGAGCACGAGTTCATGCAGGTGGAAGAGCGCGAGCGGGCCGAAGTTGAGCGGCGGGCCAGGCGCTTCAGGGGAGATCGCCCGCGGACGCCCCTGACCGGGCGGACGGCCGTCATCGTGGACGATGGCATCGCCACCGGCTCAACCGCCCGGGCCGCCTGCGAGGTGGCCCGGGCCCACGGCGCGGCCCGCGTGGTGCTCGCGGTTCCAGTCGCCCCCCGGGCCGCGATACCGGCGCTGTCCTCGGTCGCCGACGAGGTTGTGTGCCTCGAGACGCCGGACCGGTTCATGGCCATCGGCCAGTGGTACGGCGACTTCTCGCAGACCAGTGACGAGGAGGTGGTGACGCTCCTGAACCGCGCGGCCACAGCGGCCACAGCGGCCACTGCGGCCACGGATATGGAAGTCGAGGTGATCGCCGGTCCGCTCCGGCTGCCCGGGCATCTCTATGTGCCCAAGGCGGCGGCCGGGATCGTTGCGTTCGCCCACGGCAGTGGGAGCAGCCGGCACAGTCCCCGTAACCAGTTTGTGGCGTCCGTCCTCGGCCAGGCCGGGCTCGGGACACTGCTCTTCGATCTCCTCACCAATGACGAGGAGCGCGACCGTTCCACCGTGTTCGACATCGGCCTGCTCGCTGGACGGCTCCGTGACGCCACATGCTGGCTCCGGGCGCAGGAGGCGGCCGGGCAGGCGTTCATCGGGTACTTCGGCGCCAGCACCGGGGCGGGCGCCGCGCTGTGGGCGGCGGCCGAACCAGGCAGCGACATCAGCGCTATCGTGTCGCGCGGCGGCCGTCCCGATCTCGCCGGGCCGAGGCTCGCCTCGGTGCGGGCACCGACGCTGCTCATCGTGGGCGGCCAGGATGATCTGGTGCTCGACCTGAACCGGCAAGCTCTGGAGCAGTTGCCAGCCGGAAGCCAGCTTTCCGTGGTGCCCGGCGCGACCCACCTGTTCGAGGAGCCCGGGACCCTGGAGCAGGTGGCGGCCCTCGCGGCCGACTGGTTCGCGGGCCATCTCGCGCCGCAGCGATCCGCGCTGAGCGACCGGCCCCGATAACTACAAGCCGAACTGTGACTACAGGCCAAACTCGCCGTTGTTCACGCCCGCGGTGAACGCCTTCCACTCGTCGGAGGTGAAGACGAGCGCCGGGCCGTCCGGATTCTTGCTGTCCCGCACGGCGATCACCCGGTCGCTGTCTTCCTTCGCGCGGGGAAGGACGGCGACCTCGACGCAGGTGCCACCGTTCCCGCCGCTGTATGAGGACTTACGCCACCAGGCGTGCGTCAGGTCCATGTCTCGATTGCCTTTCTCACCAGATCAATGGAGGCCCGCGGCGCCAGTGCCTCGGCTTTCAGCATGTCGTACAGCAGGGCGACGCGGGAAACATCCGCCGCGCGCTCGACTATCTGCCCGGCCAGGGCGTTATTGAGGTAGGCAACGTCCGGCGAGCCATCGAAGCTGGCGACCACGAAATGGCCGTCCAGCCCGGGATGCGCGCCCGCGCCGGCCGGGACGACCTGGAGCATGATCCTCGGCCTCCGCGCCGCCACGAGCAGGTGGTCGATCTGCTCCCGCATCACCCTCGCGCCGCCGACCGGGCGGGTCAGCACTCCCTCGTCGATGATCACCCACAGCAGCGGCGGCTCTTCCTGGGTGAGGATGGACTGCCGGTCCATCCGGGCGCTCACCAGCCGCCCGATCTCGTCCGCGTCGGAAGCGGGATTCGCCGCCTGGAGGACGGCGCGCGCGTATTCCTCGGTCTGCAGCAGCCCGGGGACGAGCAACGGCTCGAACCAGCGCAGCGAGGTCGCTTCCCGCTCGATCTCCACCCAGGCGCGGAACCAGGCTGGGTAAGCCTCGCTGCGCACCAGCGGCTGCAGGCGGCTGAGCAGCCCGCCGGTCCGCAGCGCGTCGTCGGCCCGGCGCGCGAAATCGACGCTGGGCGCCCGGCGGCCGGATTCCACGTGCGCCACCTGCGACGGGCTGTAGGCGATCTTCTCTGCTAATTGCTCCGAGGTGAGACCCGCGGCCGCGCGGGCGCGCCTCAGTTCCTCGGAGAACATCCCCAATGCAGTTACCCGGCTGTCATGGGCCATTTCAGAGCGTATTCCCGCCCGGCCAGCCCGCAGAAACCAATTTGGCCTAACGAAAGGATCCGGCGTGACCCGCAGGCCGTGCCGAGCCGATCAGGTACCGGCACCACGCCGGGGCATGGTCACATATGTCGCGGGGCCGCGCGGAGCACGCCTAACGCCGCCGCCATGGCGCGCAGCCGGGCCAGGCGGTCGCGGTCGTCCTGGGCGGCCCGCTCGTCGGCGTCGGCGGCGGTGTCCAGCATCTCGATCGCCGGGGCGCTGAGGCCCCAGCCGACCCGGGCCGCACGTCTCACGGAACGGATACTCCCTGGATGACGACCGGGCCGAGGGTCGGGTCGAGTTCGGTGGCCTGGGAGACCCCGGTCGGCGTGATGACGTCGATCGCCTTCGGCATGGTGCCCGGATCCGCCGAGCAGATCCCAGGCCCAGGGGCCGCGCACACGCCGAACTGGAACGGCTGGGGCGTCGCGGCGAAGCCGCGGGCCTGGTCGGAGCTGAACCCGTCCTGTCCGGTCAGCACCACGGCGAAGGACCAGCCCGACGCCGGGGTTCCGAACGCGGCCTGCGGCAGCCCGATCGTGATCGTCTTGCTGGTCTGGGAAGCGGCCACGAACGCCGTGCCGAGCGAGTTGCCGGAGGCGTTCTGCCAGACCGGCGCCGCGAATCCCTGCACCTCGACCATCTGGCTCCACGCGCCGGCCGGGGCGATGGTGTAGTTGCGCGACGGGAACGCGGCCGCGGTGGAGGTGGTCGTCGCGCCGGGGATGTGCACGTACACGTCGAGCAGTTGCGCGCCCAGGGCCGAGCCGAACGTCGGGTCCAGGTTGGCCAGCGTGGCCCGCAGGTACACGGTCGTTCCGTCGCTGATCACCTGGAACTTGGTCAGGTCGAACGCGCCGGGATGGAAGACGGGCGAGGTCGGGTACTGGAAGGTCCCGGGACCGTGGTCATCGCCGGTGGGGTCGGTGACGTTGAGGAAACTCGTCCCGCTGGTCACGTCGCTGGTCACCGTGGTCTGCGCGTACCCGGTCCGGTTGCCCGACGCGGTCGCGGACACGGTCAGCACGCTGTCGCCGAAGCCGACCGGCACCGTGACGGAGAACGACCCGTCCGCGGCCGCCACCGCGGTGCCCGTCGTCGACGGCGCGCCGGTGGTGGTGTCCAGCGATTCCACCACGACGTTCGCGCCGGGAACCGTCGTCCCGGTCACCGCCGTGGTCGCGGTGGTGATGGCGGTGCCAGGTGCGGGGGCGGTCAGCGTGATCGCGATCGCGCCCGGCGGCGTATGCGCCACGTATCGCCGTGTGGTCACGGCCGGGGTCTCCAGCGTGTGCCCGGCCCCGATGGACAGGATGAGCCGGAGTTCCTGGGCCTGGGCCCAGGTCAGCGGGGACGCCGAGCCAGCGGCCTGACCGTCGGTGAAGCCGATCGACGCGGTGGTCGGGTCGCTCCCGTAGGGCGAGGCGGCCAGGTCCGGGTTCTCCCACGCCTGCTCGGGCACGAGGCCGACGCCGGAGGAGAACTGCGTCATGGCTGCGACCAGCGCCGACGCGCCGGTCAGGTTCCCGGTGGCGATGTCGGACTCGGCCCGCTCCCCGGACAGCACCGGCCACAGGTGCCCGGTGCCGGTGTTGGTGGTCGGCCACGGCTCGCCCACGATGGGGCAGGACGTCTGGCTCGGCTGGTAGCAGTCCCCGTACCCGTCGGCGCTGCCCGCCGCGGCCGAATTGCCGTACCGGTAATAGCCGGTCCCGCTGGGCGTGGTCACCGAGATCTGCTTGTCCAGCACACCCAGCGACGCCTGGATGTCCGGGTCGCTGGCTGGGAGTTCGCCGAGCCGCACCAGTTCCTGGAACCCGCCGTCGATCACGGCGCGCTGGTCCAGCGTCGGGCCGCCGTTGCCCAGGTTGTAGCTGGTGGCGGCGTTGGGGTCGCCGGTCTTGGACAGCCGGATGAAGTACCGCGGGCCGTCCGGGCCGCTCGTGGTGACCGTCCAGGTCTTGATGGTGCGCTGGAAGTCGTCCGCGGTCGCCTGGTACAACTGCGCCCGCGCGGTGTCGCCATGGCGGGCGGCGATCGCCGACGCGGCGGTCAGCCCGGCGATCTCCGCCGCGATGGTGGAGGGGGAGTAGCCCGACTGCTCCTCCCAGCGCTCGTTGCCGAACGACGGCCCCATCGCGACCAGGAAGTCGGCCGCGGGCCGGATGTGCTGCTGCCACAGCGTGGTATCCCCGGCGAGTCCCGACTGCAACGCCATCAGGATCGGGTAGGCGGTCTCGTCAAGCTGGGTGCCGCCGGTATCCGGAGCGGCCTGGCCGTTGACGAGGGAGTTGCGGGGCATCTGTCCGTTACGTAGCTGCTGGTGGTTGAAGAGGAACAGGGTGGCGGCGCGCGCGGTGGCAATGTCACCGTCGGTGAGCAGGCCGGTGAACGCCTCGTACAGGTCTCGCGAGAACACCTCGCGGTAGGAGCCGAAGTAGACGGGCTTGCCGTTCACCGCGGTTCCAGCGGCGACCGCCTGGCCCCACGGGCTGGCCAGCGAGGCGACGATCGCGCCGGGATACGTCTTGTCCTCGCTCGACTTGATCACGTTCGCGGACAGGTAGTAGCGGCGCTGGAGGTCAGCGGCCGGTCCGTGGGAAAGTCCCGGGAACCTCGACGGCGGCCGGCGCAACTGCTGGTCATAGTCGGCCCAGCCGTTCAGGTAGTCCTCCTTGACCTGGCCGAACGGCCGGTCGAGGGAGGCGCCGGCGGTGGCTACCGCCTGGGCCTGGGTGCGGCCGAAGCCGAGCGCCAGCTTCACCTCATCGCCACGGCGCGGGGTGACATCCTCCGTCGCCGTGATGTGGCCGTTCAGCGCCGAGTCGTAGGCGGTCAGTGTGTGCGCGGTGTCGAGTTGGGTGAGGCCGTCGCTGGCGGTCCCGGCGAAGCCGACGGTGGCGGCGGCGGACGGGCGGCCCGGTCGCAGGGCCATGTAGGTGGGTACCGCGTAGCTGCGATTGGCCGCCTGGGTCACGGTGTTGGTGCTGTACACCACGGGAACGAGCGATCCGGTGGAGGTGTCGATGGTCCCGGTGTTGCCGCCCGCGTTCTGGCCGCTGCCGGTGCCGCCGCCGCCGTCCCCGTTGGCGTGCGCGTCGAGCCGTACGTACAGGCGCAGCTTGCTGAGGGCGGCATGCGAGCCGGGCGTGGCTTCCAGCCGGGTGTCCATCAGCACCGTGTCCCGCGCGGGATCGGTGATGTAGGTGGTGATCAGCCGGTAACCGTGGCTGGCGCTGGTGGCGGTGACCGTGCAGGCCATGCCGGAGGGGTCGGCCTCGGCCGTGTAGGTCATGTCACGGGTCTGCAGGTCGGTGAAGGTGGCGCCGTCGGTCACGACGTACTGGAGGGTGCTCACGTTCGTGTTGTCGATCGTCGGTTCATAGACGTCGGAGAGCACGCCGCCGGCGACCGTGTACCAGACCTTGGAGCCGGTGTTGCGCGCGGTGCCGAGGCAGTCCTTACGGGCGAGGTCGAAGTAGGATATCGTGCCCGGGCCGCCGGGCGCGGTCACGGCGGG
>Ga0209526_10000827_pt1 | contig 20366 bp, 20 predicted proteins | sample JacPinW_OM2H0_M1_FD_188566 | JGI IMG/M metagenome (GOLD analysis project Ga0209526, IMG submission 188566) | Forest soil microbial communities from Algoma, Ontario, Canada - Jack Pine, Ontario site 1_JW_OM2H0_M1 (SPAdes) (version 2) | ecosystem: Environmental > Terrestrial > Soil > Boreal... | reverse complement strand
CTCCGCCTTGCTGTGCAGGATCGCCTCGCTCGGTCACGAATAACTGCGACACTGATATCAGCGGCGACTGTCCTACCGAAGTCAAACGTCTACCGGGTCGAGAATACTTGGCCGCAAGGAATCAAGCGAAACTCACCATTAGGCGCAGTCGCCACCGCGCGGTTCGCGAAATGGCGGCCAAATGCCGGAGAACGACGACAACGCCAAACGCCCCTCACGCCGTTTCGGCCTTTTCAATCAACCTTTCCTCGCTTAGAAACTCACATGCCTCATCGCACCCTCCTTTTTCTCGGCCTCACCGGATTATTCCTTGTTAGCGCCGCTCTCGCCGACCAACTCAAAAAGGAGGTGCACAGCCAGGCCGACCTCCCGCGCGCTACCTATCCGGTCACTGGGTCCGTCAGCACTCTGCTCCAATCCGACGACTCCGTATTCGACTCTACCGTCAGTAAGGCGGCGGCCGATCTCGACGCACTTTTTTCCGACTACGACATCAAGGACAACGCTACGTTGATTTCCATTCTGTCGGCCAAGCTCTCCCTGCAGGAACTGAAGGGAGACGCGGCTGGTGGGCTCCAAACGATCAAGAGGATTCGCGAACTGCAGTCAAAGCCGGATCTCAAGCTCACCGTCGGTCTATTCGATGAGGCGATCTTAAAAGCGCAGCAAAGTGTTCCCGCCAAATCAGGCACGGAGTACGAGCAAAAAGTAGAGTCGATTTACCGGGACGCGGTTAATGCGCTTCCCTGGGACGTTGTCCAGGATGTGATCAAGTCGGCCCGAAGCATTTCGGGATTACTTTCTGAACCATTTCTGCTTGGTGACGCTCAAGAGAAACTGCAACCGGAAATCGACAAGTCCGGCAGTCTGTCGCGCGAGTCGATCTACGCGCTATTGAACACTCGGACGAACCTCCGGATCAAACTCCCGCAGAACTCGGTCCGGGTGAATGTGTTAAAAGCCTACGTTACTGCCCATGACACGCAAAAGCCTGATATCTGGGCGGCGCGCGAGGTCACACTTTCGAGCAAAGATCATCCGGAGAAAGTGTTGGTCGGGATCTGGGATTCAGGTTTTGATCCGACGGTTTACCCGGGACATCTCTATACTTATCCCGATTCCGCCCCTTATCCTGCTCAAGGACTTGCGTTTACCGACGACGGTAATCCCTCTGACTCCACTCTGTATCCGCTGACTCCCGAACAGAAACAGCAGTACCCAGAAATCTCGGAGGACCTTGAAGCACTCTCAGATCTGCGCGCCGGTGTTGAAACTCCGGTAACCGAATCGTTCAAAAAACGCCTTACCACAATGTCGAAAGACGACGTGAATACCATGTTTGAGCGACTCTCTTTCTTTGGCAATATGGCTCATGGCACGCACGTTGCCGGCATCGCGATCAAAGGAAATCCGGCAGCGCGACTGGTCGTTTTTCGGTTCAACGACGGTTTGAGCCGCGAACTGCATTTTCCGCCAAGTACCGATTGGGCCCATCAGATGGCGGCAAATTTCAAACGGATAGGCCAATTCTGCGCCGAACACAAAGTGCGAGTAGTGAACCTGAGCTGGGGCGACGACCCGCAGCTGGGGCGACGACCCGCAGGAATTTGAGGAGTGGTTGGCCCGAACCAAAGGGAATCAGACTGGCGACGAGCGGAAGCAAGAAGCGCTTGAGCTTTTCTCTATCTGGAAGCAGGCGATCATTGACGCGATGAATGCCGCACCAGACACCCTCTTTGTCACCGCCGCTGGAAATTCCGACAGCGACGCTGGATTCCTCGAAGACGTCCCGCCTTCATTGGAACTTCCCAACCTCATTACGGTCGGAGCGACCAACCAGGCGGGAGATGCCACGAGCTTCACCAGTTACGGCAAAATGTGGTGGTCTATGCCAGTGGGTATCATGTGGAAAGCTTCATCCCTGGCGGGAAAAAGGTAAAGTTCTCGGGCACCTCGATGGCGGCACCCCAGGTAACCAATCTGGCCGCTAAACTGTTTGCCACCGATCCTTCGCTTACCGCCAAGAAAGCTAAGGAATTGATTATCGCCGGTTCGACTCCGAGCACGGACGGCAAACGCCAATTGATCGACGAAAAGCGTTCGCTTCAATTGATTAAGCAAAAAGCTACTGCTGCCAATACCAAATAGCAGATAGCAAATGAAGCCGTCGGTGAGCGGCCGAAATAGCCACAAAAGACACAGAGATCGCAAACCGGCAAAAAAAGGATTCTTTCTCTCTGCGATTTGCTAGCCGATCGCGTTCCCTCCCGTAAAAAAAGCCCAAGGTGAAGCCGTGCTTCACCCCGGGCTAAATCGGTTACGCCTTCGCGTATTCGTTATTCGCCTGGATCGCTGCCCTTACGGGGTAGCCGATGGAGAGGCGGAAGGCGCTGCGGTCTTGTGGTGATGACCATGATGCGGCGCCTTTTTACCAGGGCTTCCGCTTGGACTTGGATCTGCCGCATAGACACCGGCTGCTAAGCCAATAACCGCAGCAAGGAGAAGAATCGTTTTTGTCATAAGATATTCCGTTATTCTTATTATAGTTTTCGTTTCGGAGTCATCGCTCCTATAAAACTCAACCACCCGAAGCACAGGAAGTTTCAAAAAAAATTTGGGCACGCTCGGCCTAGTCCGGTTGCTCAGCTTCGACCGGACGTTCTTTTCCTATGGCTATTGGCCATTTCATCCTATACTCTCTCCCTATGAAATTCCGGTGGCTGGTCCTGATTTTTGCCGCCATCGCGTTCCTGTCGATGCCACCGGTCGCCGCAAATGCGGGCACCGAAGAAGTCGTATATCATTCGTATTCCCGTCGATGCTGCGGAGATCCCTGTTCTTTTTGGACGCGGGTCCGCCAGGCGTTCGATTTCGGCTATCCTTACGACTACTGTTACGACTACGACAATCCACGCCCTTGTCCGCCCGGACAATGGAAACCGTGATTGCCGGACAACATCTCACGCAAAGCCGCCAAGACGCAAAGCTAGGAAGACTAGAAACCCAGAACATTTGGCGTCTCAAAACCGGCCTGAGCTGCCGAATGTCGAACGGGAGCCGAGGACAGTGCACCTACTGCGCGCGCTGGGCAGCCTTCGCGTTTTACCGAGCTTCCCGTTTCTCCCTCCTAGCTTTGCGTCTTGGCGGCTTTGCGTGAGATCTTGTCAGCCTCAGCGTGAGTTTCGCCGGGCCGCTAATCTTCGTTCCCACTCAAGGACGCATGTCCTCCAATATCCAGGATTGGCGGCACAGTAAACCGCAGCAATCTGGCTCAAAGTATTCCGACCCTTGAATGGTCTCCGGTTCAGGAGCTGCGCCGCATAATAAATCGACTCCTCCGATTTTGAAAAACGCTTGGCTCCCCTGCTCGTCATTAATCCCATCCAGTTATTCTTGTAACGCGCCGCTGCGCTTTTCCATGCGCCTGACTCATGGGCAGAGATGGCCGCGAGCAATATCGGATCAATATTGTACTGTTGCCCCGCTTCCACAAAAATCCGGCCATATCCGCTCGGAACCTTTTTCTCCAGGTCGGCTGGATCGACCCGGCGAAAAACACGAAAATTCTCTTCGGCGGCACGAACGGGCAACTGCAGGCCCAGAAGCAGAACGGTACTGATGATCCAATTCCTCATGGAATTGCCGTATATTGATGAAAATTCCCAATTCGCAACTTATTTATTTTCGGGCCATGAACCGCCCGCCGACCGAACAGGAGCCACGAATGCCGCAAATGGATGCAATAAAAAACCACAAGTCGACGGGAATGGACTCGAATAAGTGAACCTGTATTCCGCATTCCGCGTTGCGCGTTGCGTATTCCAATGAACCCAAACGACTTGGAATCGACCGACTTGCCCCAAGCCGAGCCGCGCGCGCCGTGGCGTCAATGGGGATCCGGACTTGAGCCGGATGCGGTGAAACAGATGGCGAATGCCTGCGCGCTTCCGGTCGCGATTGCCGGCGCACTAATGCCCGACGCCCATATTGGATACGGTTTGCCGATCGGCGGTGTGTTGGCGACCGAGAATTCTGTCATCCCGTATGGCGTCGGGGTCGATATCGCGTGCCGCATGAAAATGACTGTATTCGACCGGCCGGCAAAGACGATTGCCGGCCAGAAGGATCGTCTCGCCAGCATCATTGAGAGCGAGACGCGTTTTGGAATCGGAGCGAATTTCAAGCGACGCCGTGAGCATGAGGTCATGGACGCGGACTGGACCGTGTCGCCTGTCACCCATCGTCTCCGTGACAAAGCATGGGCCCAACTCGGCACGAGCGGTTCCGGCAATCATTTCGTGGAATTTGGTGCTTTTAGCGTCGAAACCAATCAGCTTGGGCTCGAACCCGGTGAATATCTCGCACTTCTTTCTCACAGTGGATCTCGCGGCACCGGTGCACAGGTCTGCCAACATTACAGCCGTATCGCGATGGAACGACATCCTGAACTGCCGAAAGAACTGAAGCACCTTGCCTGGCTTTCGCTCGATGAAGCGGCCGGGCAGGAATACTGGGCCACGATGAACTTGATGGGTCGCTATGCCGCGGCCAATCACGCGCTCATTCATCACTTCATTGCACGCAAACTTGGAGCGGACGTGATCCTCGATATTGAGAACCACCACAACTTCGCCTGGAAAGAGCGGCACCTGATCAACGGTATCGAACGCGACGTGATCATTCATCGCAAAGGGGCAACACCCGCCGGGACAGGCGTAATCGGTATCATCCCTGGCTCGATGGCCTCGCCTGGCTTCGTGGTGCGCGGTAAAGGCGAACCCGAATCGCTCCACAGTGCCGCCCATGGTGCAGGTCGGGTGATGAGTCGCACCAAAGCATTACAATCATTCAGCTGGAATGCGGTGAAAAAGCTCCTCGCCGAGCGCGATGTGATATTGTTGTCCGCGGGACTCGACGAAGTGCCCGGAGTTTACAAAGACATCGCCCAGGTGATGGCTGCGCAGACCGATCTGGTCGAAATGCTCGGCCGGTTCGACCCGCGCCTGGTTAAAATGTGCCCCGGCGGCGAACGCGCGGAAGATTAACCCGAAAAACCTCACGCAAAGACGCCAAGACGCAAAGGAATGAAGATAAGAGATGATTGGTAATTGGTGAGCGGAACTGGCAAGGTGGTGTTTCGGTGCGGCGGCGTTTTTGGGATATTACCGAGGGTTCCGCAAAGCCTTCGGCGTACTTCCCTCTCACGAATCACCAATCACTTATCAAACCCGCTCCCGACGTTCCCGGCGCTCTCACCTACCTCGCTTCGCAAGGCATTCCAAAATATTGTCCGCGGTAGGTCTTGAGATAACGGTCGCTCAAGCTGTTGAGGGCTCGCCGTGCCAAGATGAATTGCTCGGCCAGCGTCGCCAGAATTGGTCGCGCCTGCTCCTGATCTGTCTCTCGCTCCGCTACCCGGTAGAAGCGCTTGCCTTGCTGCTCGTAGTCTTTCAAGGTACGCTTGGTTGAAAACAGTGTAGTCGGACGCGCCGCTAACCGAGTCGCGTGATCGGGGAAAATCCCGCTCAAAAACAGAGCGAGATCGGCGATCCGCCGATAAAGCGCAGGCCGCATTTCCGGGTCGATGATCCGAGCCAGCTCCATCATGTCATCGATATCGATGTCGCTGAACTGCCTCTTGTGCCAGGCGCCCCGCTCCCTCCAATAAATGACCTCACTGTTCGTCCGCACGAAGGAGGCAAGCATTTGGGCAAGATAATCACAAATCTGCTTGTCTGAGAGCAGCTCGGCCACCGCCGGAGCTTCAAAGACGGGAATACGTTTCCCTCCGGACTCCACCTCAAAGACATATGTCTCTTTCTCCAAATCCATTCGCACTCGGCGCAGTAACACTGAAAAAAGCAGGTGCGGTGAGATGCGTACGAAGGCTTCCTCATCCCGAAAGAGTCGCTCAACGAGCTTCGGATCTTCCAGCATTGGCTCGATGAGGTCTTCTTTGCCGCGGACCAGATTCACGATGTGATCGTAGTCACGCCGATTGGTGGCCACCGTTTCGACCAGGAACCGTAAATCAGACTCGTTCAGGTACAGCATGACTTTAATTTCAACGAAGAACACCGGGTTTGGCAAACTGCGAGGCGTAGGGAGGCGCTCCCGCGCGTCCGGTTTTGGGCGGGTAACGAAACCGGACGCACTGGTCCCTTCCGAGAAATCTGTGTAATCGGCGAAATCTGCGGATTACTCGCTACCTCTACGATTTTGGTGATGATTGGAAGCACTCGATCGTTCTGGAAAAGATTCTGACTAGTACCGACGAATCGCCGCGCTGTCTCGCTGGCAAAAGAAACTGTTCACCGGAAGATTGTGGCGGCCCGCATCAATACATGGAGGTGCTCGCCGTTCGCAAGGATCCCAAACATCCGCGCCGGAAAGAAATGTCGGAACTTTTGGCCTGGTTCGATCCTGAATTTAACCCTGAGCAATTCAACTTAAGAGAACTGAACGCGCGTCTGGCAACATGACATTCCCCGCGGCGAGGGCGTGTCGCTCCGCGACCGCCGACCTGTCCGCCGAAGCCTTGACCCATTCTCGAAATGTAGCGTTTCGGTTTAGCGAAGTTGGAAGCCTTGGCGAAGTCTGCTTTTGCGGCTATTTGATCGGTCCGTTCCAACGGGTCGTCTCGCTCACAGATATTGAATCGCAAGATGGATCAGTTCGAGAATGATCACTGCCACCAGAATGCGAAACACCCAGGTTCGCGCTTTCTCATGGCTTGATAGCTTGGCGCCGAAATGGCCGCCGACAAGACTGCCGACCGAAAGGAGGAGCCCTTCGGTCCACCAAATATTGCCGGCGCGAGCGAACAGGGCGATCGGCACCAGGGTGGTGGTGACAAGCAGGAATACCTTGAGAGCATTCGCGTGCGGCAGGTCGTATCCGAACAAAAGAATCAGTACGAGCAAAAGGTAGGTTGCACCGTCGAGAACAATAAAGCCGAGCCAGACACCCACAAAGGACAATACAAACAGCCCAAGCCCGGTAACCCGTGGAGCTCGATGATAATCTTTAGCCAACGCCTCTTTGAGTTTGGTGAACAGTAGCAACAGCGCGACCAACACGGCAGCGGTGATAACGAGTCCAAGTTCTCTATTATGCAGCGTCTCTGCCAGGTAAACGCCGGCGGCGCTCCCGAGAGTTGCCGGTAACACGATCTTCCAAGCCGCAGGCCAATCCATCTTACCTTCCCTTTGAAAAGTCCTTAGTGCCATCAGCGAACCGAATAGGACCGGGAGTCGATTAGTCGCGTTCGCGGCTAACGCAGGCAGCCCCAGGGTTAGTAGCATTGGGAGCGAGATCGCCGAGCCTGAAGAAGCCAATGTATTAATGAAGCCGCAGGCAATGCCAGCGACTAACAAAACCATGATATACGGAACGACGGTGGCGATGCTGTCCATTCTTCGCAATCACAAGCCGGATCACTGAACTGTTTGCCGGAGGGGTGCCAGCGTAACAGGCGCAAAGAAAAACAGTCAAGCTCACGCCAAGTCGCAAAGGCGGATCTTATACAGAAGTCAACAGCGCGGCGTAGGCGCAACCAAATTGGTCTTAGTTAGCGATCCGGTGATTCCCGAGGTGAGGTAGGGCGCGTCGCTCCGCGAAGGCGGAATCATTGATTAGCCATTGCCCTGTTAGGCCTGGTTAGGTGGCCACCCAGAACTTCGGTAACGGTTTTCGGCCTAACTGGATCACGTCGTTCCCTTCGACGGTCCGGCGGCTGCCAGAGGCGCCCTACCTTCTTGAGCACGGCGACGAAGACAAAGATCTTAAAAACAAGAATCTCAACTATAGCAGTCCGAAGGAAACAAAGCTCTTTCTACTCCGCCGCGCTGCGTTCTTTGTGGCTATTCCGGCAGGTCCCGTTAGGGCTTTATTCGTTATCTGAGCGCGTCAGGGTTGGCTCCTGTCCTAAACCTACTAAATTCCAGCTTCTAAATTCCTCCGTCCTTTGGGTGAGGCTACTCATTAGTCGGCTCTGCGCCATTCAACGCGTTCCGGTATTTCGCCATCTCACTTTGGTATTCGTCTTGGCCCTTTTTATAGGCCTCGCTCGATATCTCATGCTTCTGGTACATGGCTTCCAAACGCGACCTCTTGCGTTCGGCTGCCCGGCGTTCTTTTTCGACGCTTTTGCGTTCCACCCCGGACTGCTTCACGTCGTGGGCTGGATTGTCACTGACAATCGCCGTGGATTGGGGGAGTGGCGTAGCCGTGGGAACCGGAGTCGGAAGAGGTGATCGAGCCGAGTCTTCCGACACAACCGTTTCAGGATGGACGGTCTCCAAGTTCGCGGAAGCAGGATTGGTCTCTTTCTCAACCGGCGAAGGGGATGGAGTCGCCGCCGCAACGATCTGAGTATTCCCGGAATTCCTCGCTCGCGGACTCTTCGAAGCGAACAGATGAGATGCGCCAAAACCGATTGCAATGGCCACACCCAAGGCAAGTAAGGCGCCCGGAGCCACCTTCTTAGTCAAGTCTTTGGCTGAAACGCGTCGCCGCTCGGAGTTACTTATTTTGACCTTTAACCGTCTCTTTAGAGGTTGATGCCGCCGTCTGTTCATGACATTCCTCAGAGAATACACTACAGGGTGTGGAATTTCAAAATAATCAGCACAAGATGCAGTGCAAAATCACCACAGGAAAGCGGAGATAGAAAGACCTCACGCCAAGTCGCAAAGACGCTGGGGGAAAATAGAAGAGTATTTAGGCCCAGGAGTCGCAGAAAATCGTCAGCCTTTGCGATCCTTGTGCGGCTATCCGTCATCCGCCGGCCGCTTCGACTCGCCCCTTGCCTTTCTTGCCGCCGAGTTCCTCAAACTGCTTGATCTGTTCTGGAGTGAGAATCGTTGCCAGCTCAGCCAATTCCTTACGCGGTATATTTCGCTTACCCCCACCGAAATTCCCCCCACCGGAATTCCCTTTCCGTCCACCACGCCCGTGCTTTTGTTTCTGATCGTCCGAAGACGGCGCATCGTTTTCATTTCCACTGGGCGCAGCAACATTGTTCGCTGGATCACGATATTTCACGACGATGTCGTCGAAGCGATCCCGTTGAGCCGGCGTAATTCCGAGCTGTTTCTCCAGGCGTACAAGGCCAGGATCCGAGTAGTGAACAACGATCGGATCTTCAGCCATAGCAGCGCAACCGAACCAAAAAATGACAGACCAACCTGCGGTGTACAACCGATGCATACCGCTAAGCCATAGCCATCTATTTCAAAGATCGCTAGTTTGGTAGGAAAAGCGGCCTCTCATTTACTCGGGCGGCTACAATCTCTCCTTCAACGGCCAAGTCGCGCGTTTCGCTTGTCCCCGGGCCTTCCGTATTCGGTATCAGCGTTTCATCGCAGTTCGATAACGACGTTTTCCGGCAGCGAGTGAGAAGGAAATCTGCGGCCTCTTAGGAGCTTTATTTGCTATCTTCTATCTGCTATTCGCTATTTCTCATGCCCTCCCGGACTCTCCGAAATGACGCGACGTTCGCCCGTCTCTTATTGCCCGTCGTACTTGCGCTGCTCGCGTCCTGCGCTGCGTCGGAACATTCCGCGTTTATCACCGTTACCACGCAGCCGGCCAATGTCGGTGATGCTGGGATCGCAGCCCGCGCCTATCACGATTCCGGCGCCTATGACCGCGACCTGGCGATAGTCGCCAACCAAGCGGCCCATTGGATCACCGAGCGCGCCGCTAGCGCTCGCCGGCCCGCGCTGGTGCTCGACATTGACGAGACGGCGCTGTCGAACTGGGAGATCATCAAGCTGGATGACTTCGGTCGACCGATCAAAGGACCATGCAACCCCGGTTCGGGCGCACCGTGCGGCTGGGCCGCCTGGGATCAGCTTGGACGCGATCCGGCAATCGAGCCCACGCTGCAGGTATTCCGCACTGCACGCACTGGCAATGTCGCCGTGTTCTTCATCACTGGTCGTCCAGAATCGCAGCGCGCAGCAACGGAGCGCAATTTGCGCAAGGCAGGTTTCGGAGACTACGCACGGCTCTTCATGGTGCCAAATGGCGCGCATTACGCTTCCGCCGCCGATTTCAAGACACCGGTACGCATCGAGATCGAACGCCAGGGCTACACCATCATCGCCAACATGGGCGATCAGCCCTCCGACTTGCGCGGTGGTCACGCCGAAAAGAAATTTCTTCTGCCCGACCCATTCTACCGCGTACCCTGAAACTCTCTGCTATCTACTATTTCTCCTCAAGCCCGACTATGTTTTACGAAGCGTCCCGGAGGCAGGCCATAAAAACGTTTGAACACGCGCGAAAAATGGAATGCATCACCAAACTCGAGCTTCGCCGCGACCTCCTTCACCAACATCCCGCTGTCAACCAATAGCTCGGTTGCTCGGTTCATCTTTAGCCGCATTAGGAAACGATAGGGCGTAGTGTGACCGAAGCGCTGAAACAAGCGACTCAGATAGGCGACTTCCACATGACAGGCTTGCGCCGCTTGCTCAACGGTTTTGAGATGGACATAGTGTCGCTCAATCCAATGTTTCGCTCGGTGGAACGTCGCCAGCGCCCGCGACTCTCCGACCGCATATGGTACAGCCCGTTCCGTGATCTTCATGATTAGTACCGGGGCCAGCGCGGCACAGATTCGCGCCCCGTAGACACTCTCGCTCGCGCCTTCGCGCTGTAGAATCTCGAACAGATCCACTACTTCTCTGGGAGACGAAACCTGAACCGCTTTCCAGCCATCAAGCGGACTCTCCTCGAGCAGGCGCTTGCCTTCCGTTCCGGCAAAAACGAAAAAGTATTTCAACAGCGGCCTGGCCGCCTCGGTGCGAATAATATGGCGCACTCCGGGACCATACGAGAACGTCATACCGGCCCGTAAACGGTAGCGGCGCCCGGCCAATTCAAGCGATCCGGCGCCTTCGGCAACAAACTCCACAACAAGAAATGGAAATGTACTTCGATCGACCAAATAATCGGGTCGCACCCGTTCACAACCGCCGCACACAACTACGATTTCGCGGCCGGGTTTCGTTGCCAATTCAAGAAAATAGCGGCGTGCTTCCGTGACCTGAGTAGAGACGAAATAAGGAAGTTTTCCTGATCGAGATTGAGCTGAGGCCATGGCGACAAGGTCAAGAATAGACATGCTACAGTCAATCCCCGCCATTTTCATGTGCCTCGCCTGCCGCTATGGTACTCAGCGTTTGCTCGTCCTAACTTGCGTTATTGAGTGTGACGAAACTGTCCGGGCCTGAGATTGGGGTGAAGAAAATCCGGGGAAAATAGTAATCATGTCGGCTAAAGACGGAAAACGGAACGGATCCGAACGTGCAAAGACAGACGCCCAAGCTCTCCACATCAAACTAGACCGACGAATCCTGGCAGCGCTCAAACGAGAGAGCAAAGCACGAGGAGGCCATCAGGAACGGCGAATCACGGAAGAAGCATTGACCGTCTATCTCGGCCTTAAAGTGCTGTCGCAGACGAATGGATTTGCTGGATTGCCGGAGACAGCCATCTGGACAACCAACAGCTACAAATATTCAAGGATCGTAGAGTAAAGAGGGATTTCACGGCGATTGCGCTCACCGCGCCACTCCAGCCGAAGCTGCCAAATGTGCTATTTGCTCTGCTGACCGATTCTCCTGCCGGTGTAGATTACAGCTCTCATGCGTTATCTCGTTAAAGCGCGCGTAAAACCAGGGCGAGAATCGGCTCTAGCCCGCGCCATTGACGAAAAGACGCTGGGGCACGGCTCCGTCGCCGGCGATGAATATCTCTGGGATATGGAACACGCCCGGCTCGATAACGATGGCACCGTGAGTTGGATAGAAGTTTGCTTCTGCTCGACGCCACTTGCGGAGGAACGGCCTTATTGGGAAGAATACTTCGAACTGTTCAGCGTAAAAGACGCGCATGCACATAAAAATTGTCGCGATCTGAATGGTCAGGAACCTTGGGCGTGCGGCGAGTGCGATTGCACAAAGCTACTCGAAAAACGGCTCGGTCAAAAGGGCGATGCGTTTGTCCAACGGCTCCGCGCCACGACGAAATACTGATCGTTAGATTCGCCCGCAAGCTGAATGTGAGAGGTGAGAGCTTGCCCGTGTTTGGTGTTCGATCTGCTCTCGCGGCTATCTGTCATCTGTCATTTCTTCTTCCCGCCTACCGATGGCCGCCATGCCCGCCGCCTCCGTGAAATCCACCTCCATGGAATCCGCCACCATGGAAATGACTCGCGGCGAAATGATGGCCGTAGAAGTGGTGTCCCCCATACCACCCTCCGACGCCACCGAAGTAAGGGCCATCAACAGGACCAAAAAAAGCGTCACCAGCGCATCCGCCGAATAGAAGGATTGCGGCTGCGGCAATTAAGAATCTAATTTTCATCATGCGTCCCGTTTCAGGTTATTTCCCGATCTTGAAATCGGCTGCGCGATCGAATTCCTGTTTCTCCTTAGGTGATAGCTCGTTGTACTGAACCCGAACGGTATAACCGCCCACCAGTTTCCCGTGATCGATGTAGAGCCAGTCGGAAATTTCGCTCGGCTTGACCAAAACGAGTTGACCCAGTTTCAATCCTTGGATCTTGCGAGCTTCGTTATCTACGCGGCCCTGGAGTCGGTTGCCGACTAACTGTACATCCGACAGCCAGATATGTTCTACCTGGCCGTTCTGAATAAACGGCTTTTTGACCTCGAAATCCTGTTGGCCCGGTGCGGGATGCTTCAGTGCAGCAATAAATTCTCCAACTGTTTTCCGCGCCTGCGTAACCGCTTGATGCATCGCGGTGTGATCGTTCGGCACCTCAATGTATGGAGGTTCAGTACTCCTCTTCTCAAACGCTGGTCCCGTGTCAGCAGCTTGAGCGCTGATGCTCGCTAGCGCCAATGCGCTAATAGCTATGATCAAATAGAGTGCACGGCGTCGATTACCTTCCATCCCGTAACCTGCCGCTCGCCTATGCCGACGGCAATAGGCCGAAAGGGTAGAAGCTACTAGCGCGAAAGTGTATGCCCCAGGCGACCCGCCAATATTACCAGGAGGATGACACCCCGCACCAAGTCGGAAAGTCGCCAAGCGAAGAGGTGAGAAGTGATTGGCGATTCCTGAGAGGGAGGTACGCCTTCGGCGTGTATTCCTCGCAGACGCCGCCGCACCGAAAACGCCTTCTTGCCTGTTCCGTTCACCAATTACCAATTACCAATCACCTCTTACCTTCATCCCTTTGCGTCTTGGCGTCTTTGCGGGTTTCTGCTTTCCGAGGCGTTTCCTGCAGGTCTTGCGCGAGCTTGACGCCGCAGTGAAAAACTTCCAATGCCAGAGCGCTGAATTCGGTGAATTCTATGGGTATGAGTTTGCCACTGCTGGGTATTCATCATGTAACCGCCGTTACGGCTCGGGCTTCAGATAATCTGCGTTTTTATACTCAGGTTCTGGGCATGCGGTTGGTGAAAAAAACCGTGAACCAGGATGATGTCTCGGCGTATCACTTGTTTTATGCCGACGCCAAGGGTTCGCCGGGCACTGATTTGACTTTCTTCGACTGGGCTACTGTCCCGCCGCGCCGCCTCGGTACTCGGATGATCACCAGGACCGCCCTCCGCGTTGCGAATCGGACATCGCTCGAATGGTGGAAAGAACATCTCGAAGGACGTGTCCAAAAAGTTGGGGAAATCGTGGAGCGTGCTGGCCGCGCTTCGCTCCTGTTTGAAGATCAGGAAGGTCAGCAATTGATGTTGGTGGAGGATCTCGCCCAAGGTACGCCGTATGAAAAGAGCCCGGTACCGGCCGAGCACCAAATTCATGGACTTGGGCCAGTGGAAATCACCGTACCGACAATGCCGAAAACCGCCACGGTACTCGCGGAGCTACTCGGCATGCGCTCGGTCCGCCAGTTCCAGGAACCCACTGATGGCGTGATTCACGTCTACGAGATGGGCCAGGGCGGTCCCGGCGCGGAGATGCATGTTCGGCTGCGCCCGGAACTTCCGATCGGTCAGACTGGGGCAGGCGGCGTTCATCACGTCGCGTTTCGGGTTCCGGACGATCAATATGACGCGTGGGCTGAACGGCTCGACCAGTTCGGCATCCCGAACAGTGGAAAAATTGATCGCTTCTATTTCCGGAGTCTTTATTTTCGAGAGCCGAACGGTGTTTTATTCGAGCTGGCCACTGAAGGACCAGGGTTCGCCACTGATGAGCCAGTCGAAACGATGGGTGAACGCCTGGCGCTGCCGCCATTTCTCGAACCACGTCGAGCGGAGATCGAGAAAGGTCTGAAGGCTCTTTGAGTCGGACGAGGCCTGTATTCCGTATTCCGTATTCCGTATTCCGCATTCCGCACTCCGCGTTCCGCATTCCATATTCAGCGCCCCTTCCCAATCCCCTGCTCATTGATACAGTGCGTGGCGTGAACGAGAGATTTTTCGAAATTACGTCTAAAGAAGAAAAGATCGCCTACATCCCTTTGAGTCAGTTACTCCGGATTGAGGCGAAACCGCGAGGAGGAATATTTCTGAACTTTGCGGAGAACTTCCAGGTGAATATCGAGATCGCCGATGGCGCTGAATCGGCCGCTGTAAGAAGCTTGTATGACGACCTTGTCTCCGGTTCCACCGAACCTATCCGTTTGAATCCCGAAACCTTAAATATCACCCATATTCATTTTTGATTCACTCGGTAGCCAAAAAGACGCAGAGGCTGCGAGGTAAGGAGTGAAAGGTGATTGAGGAATAGGCTACGACCGAGCTTGCGCTCGCTCGAATTGTTTCATGGCGTTCCTGGCGGGATGGTGCATAAACAAGAAATTTGCGGCTTCAAGAACTGCCCAACCGCTAACCGTTAACCGCCAAACCGTTAACCGCTATGGGCGTAATACGGTCTGAGAATGGGAGGAAGATTTCCGACCCGCAGTGCACGCTCGATCGAATGGTCTGGTTCCATTGTCTGGTCCATCGGAATCAATTGACCTGCCTTCAGCGCGGCAACCGGCACCCCATCGCGGAGAAGGATTCGATGTGCTTTGATCGCCGCAATGCGCAGCCCGGGTGTGAGAATTCCGGCAAGATTCAAGGGATCCGCAGCACTGATCGCGATCAAAGCACCGGTGGTTGGCATTTTGCGGATCGAGCGCAATAATCCGACAGCTTCCGGTAAAGCAAACTGTTCGCCGCTGACGCCGTTGACAAAATAGCCTCCACGAATTTCGCCCCGAGCTTCTAGCCGCCGATACGCCCGGGATAGTTCAAACCAGGAAACATGGAGAGACTCCCTTTCCATCATCCGTCGAAACACGATGCCGTAACGCCGCAGCAGCACCCGAGCAAAGGCTTCAATCGCTTCTTCGCGTTTGCTTGGTTCAGACGGCTTTATCGGGCGCAACAGCGACCAGCGTCCGGCAAATTCCACACTGGTAATTGCTTTATGGTGCCTACGCCGTTCCGTCGACGAAAATGGGGTGCGTTTCTCTTCGGGCACCAGCAACGCCCGCAGGCCTTCAAAGCTGTCGGCTGTGACATAGCCTTGGGCTACCAACTCGGCTAAAGCCCGCTCAACTCGCGAAGGCAATAAATCGCTCTGTTTCACCAGTTCGCCGAAAAAGAGCGCACCGCCGCGCGACAATGTCTCGAGCGTGTGCTGGGTATCGGGCGAGAAGCTGGCCGGCTCGGAGTCAGCCGCAAGCGCCCACCAATGTGTAAGGTGCTCCCGAGTGAACAATGATACCGGGCTCGACCGAACTGGTAACACGGACCGGCCCTTCGAATTTTGCGGCGAAGTTAATCGTCCCCAGCCGATGCGTCCGGTGAAACAGAGTTGGTCGAGCCAAGCTGGCGTATAGTCCTTGATGCGAAGCGCCAAGACTTCCGGTTCCCAGGCAGCGGCCGGCAGCTCATAGCCGTCAAGTGATTCCAGGACAGCTCTGACACCATCGAGGCCTTCGACTCGGTGCTCTTCGTCCGACCGCTGCCAGGCCAAAAGGAACCGCTGAAACTCGGCAATCGATACCGGCTGAATTTCGGCACGTAACCGGTTGATTGTTAGTCGATGAATACGCGCTAGCAGCCGCCGATCGCACCACTCGATCTCCTGAGCAGCCGAATGAAACTTGCCGCGCAAGACGAATCCTTCGGCTTCCAGCGCGAGAAGCGCGCCTTCTATTTCTTGCTGGGACAACTGAAAGAATTTCACCAGGGTGCCGGCTGTGATCGGTCCGATCACTTCCATCCGCCCTCGGACTAACTCGCGCACGGCAATGGCACGTGGCCAATCCCGTTCCTGTTCAGCTGCCGGTGCGGTCAACCCAGGCTCCACATCGCACCCTGGGTAGACCGCTTGCAACATCGGTAATCGCTCGGCCGCCACCCAGAAAGAGTGCGGTGTCACAAGTTTTCCAGTACGTCTTTCGGATTTCAGCAAATCGAGCCATGTCGAGACGTTGTTCCCCTCCCCCAACTCTCGAACCTCTTCATCATCGATGACTCCCATCAACAGCAAGGTCTCATGGAGCTCATCCGCATTCGTGACACGTGGCCAAGCTTCGGCACACACCTTTTCGATGGCCGCTGCGTCGAGAATCCCTAGACCGGTATCAGCTGACGATTCACCCGCCCGGCGAGTATAGACGGCTTGGGTTCTCCGCTCTTCCAGCGGCGCGTTATCAAGAAAGGCATAGGGCTTAGCGTTAAGGATCTCATGCGCAAGCGGTGACGGCTCCGGCAGATCGCGCGCGATACACTCTACCCCACCACTCTCGATCCGGTTGAGCAGATCAATCAGCCCGTCGATATCCATCGCCTCGGTCAAACAATCGTCGATCGTCTGTTGCACCAGAGGATTTTCCGGAATTTCTCGATCGCCGGCGATGTTTTCCAGACAAGCAAGTTGATCGGGAAAGATTGCCGCCAACAGGTTCTCCGATTCCATTCGTTGCAGCGGAGCTGGCACCTTATGGCCGCCGCGCTGGCGCGGAAGAGCAAGAGCTCGCGTTGCGTTCCATCGCCAGCGGATCCCAAACATCGGCGCATCCAGCAGCGCTTGGATTAAGATCTCGCGCACGGTCCTGCTGTTCAAGTAATGGAAGACATCAGCGAGCGGGAACGAGTGCTGGGTTCCAAGGGAGAGCACAATCGCGTCGTCAGTGGCGGCAGCTTGTAATTCAAAGTTGAATGACCGGCAGAACCGTTTACGCAAGGCGAGTCCCCAAGCTCGATTCAGACGAATGCCGAACGGAGAATGAATGACCAACTGCATCCCGCCGGATTCGTCGAAGAACCGTTCCAATACGAGCTTCTGTTGCGACGGAATGACGCCCAACGCCCGGAACGTTGCACTGAAATAATCAGCAAGTTGGGCTGCTCCGGAATCAGTAAGACCAGTTTCCGTCGCTATCCATTCAGCGAGATCTTGCCTGGTGTCGGTTTGCGTCGATTTGCTTCCAGTCGCCTTGTTTTGCTCAAGCACGGTTTCGAGGCGCTGCTCGGCGTCCAGTCGCAACCCCGATACCGATCGCGATAATTCAGCGGTACGACCTGGCGCTTCACCCAACCAGAATGGAATGCCCGGCGGCTGCCCATGCGCGTCCTCGACCCGCACGGTTCCTGAGTTAATGCCTAAGATTCGCCACGACGTGTTACCAAGCTGGAAAATATCTCCCGCCATACTCTCGACCGCGAAGTCTTCGTTGACCGTGCCAATGAAGGTTTCGCTGGGTTCCACCACCACTCGGTAATCGGCGTTGTCCGGAATAGCGCCTCCGGAAGTCAGCGCCAGAAGCCTGGCTCCACGACGCGCGCGAACCCGATGGTTTACGGCATCATGATGGATCAACGACGAGCGTCGACCGCGCCGAGTACTGAACCCTTCCGCCAACATCCGCAAGACATCGGCGAACTCCTTCCGTGTCAGGTTGCGATAGGGATAGGCGGACCGCATCAGTTCGAAAAGCTGCTCTTCCTCCCAATCCTCGGAAGCCGCGCAGGCGACCATCTGCTGCGCCAGCAGATCGAGCGGTTTCTGCGGCATCTCCAAAGCATCCAGCTCCTGATTCCGGATGCTACGGAGTGTGGCAACTCCTTCAACCAACTCGTCTCGGCTCAGCGGAAATAGCCGGCCCTTGGGCAATCCGCCGCGTCGATGCTCCGCCCTTCCCACCCGCTGCAGAAAAGTCGCGATGGAACGCGTCGACCCCAACTGGCAAACCAAATCGATCGACCCGATATCGATGCCTAGCTCCAAAGAAGCAGTAGCGACCAACGCTTTAAGCTCGCCCCGCTTCAAGCGATGCTCTGCCTCAAGCCGAAGCTTGGCCGATAGGCTACCATGATGCGAAGTCACTTTATCCTTTCCCAGCAGTTCGCAAAGATGATGAGTGACTCGCTCGGCCAGGCGACGAGTGTTAACGAACACCAGCGTCGTCTGATGCGCGGCAATGAGATCCGCCAACCGTCCGTACACTTCGGCCCAGACTTCGTTGGACATCACCGCTTCTAGTGGTGAGCCCGGTAATTCGATCGCCAGATCGAGTTTGCGTGTATGACCGCAATCAATAATCGCGCATTGCGCATTTCCTTCGTTATCCAGGTTCCGTGTCCCAACCAGAAAACGCGCGACTTCCTCCATCGGCTTTTGCGTAGCGGATAATCCGATCCGTTGCAATGGATTGTCCGCCAGCGCAGCCAACCGCTCCATGCTGAGCGCCAGATGCGATCCGCGCCGGTTACCAACTACGGCATGGATCTCATCTACGATCAGTGTCCGGACCGTTGCCAACAGTTTTCGGCCGGACAACGACGTGAGCAGCAAATAGAATGACTCGGGTGTGGTGACCAGAATATGGGGCGGCTTGCGAATCATTGCCTGACGTTTGGCGGCTGGAGTATCACCCGTCCTCACTTCGGCGCGGACATCCACGTCATGGCCATGGCTAGCTCTCAATACGGCCCGAATCCCGGCTAAAGGTTGCTCCAGGTTCTTATGAATATCGTTGCTGAGCGCTTTGAGCGGCGACACATACAGGACACGGGTCTCATCCGGAAGATTTCCTTCCAACCCATCCCGAAACAATTGGTCAAGCGCAGCGAGAAAGGCAGCCAACGTCTTACCTGAGCCCGTCGGTGCAGCCAACAGAGTATGTGCACCGGACTGAATCGCCGGCCAACCGGATCGCTGCGGATCGGTCGGGGTTCCGAACGTTTGTTCGAACCATTGGGCCACTGCGGGATGAAAACGAAATGACTGCATCGGGCCCGCAATTTAGCCCAAAGTAGCCGCAGCTTCCAGCTGCGTGGCCCTAACGTTCCGCACCTAGTGTACCGTCTCACATATAGTGATGACGTCGCCGCAGTTCGCTGTTTTTGTCGCGTGCCCCTGTTTGCCGTTCTTGCTTTCCTTGACCCAATATGTGTGATCAGCGGAATCTACGGATTACCTCTCCTGACTTCTAAATTCTAGATTCTGAATTCTGTTTAGCGGGCGTTAATGATCGACGGCCCGCTACGGGGACGTCATGCTGTAAACTATGGGCACCTTTGTCTTCGTGCACGTGTTGTTGAGCCTAGTGGGAATATTCTCGGGATTTGTCGTCCTGTTTGGGATGCTCGCAGCGAAACGGTTGAACGGCTGGACCGCGACCTTTCTCGTGACCACCGTGGCTACGAGCGTGACCGGATTCTTCCTTCCCGCCGCGCACTTCATGCCGTCTCATGCGATCGGCATTCTGTCGTTGATTGTGCTGGCCCTGGCGATCTTTGCACGGTACGGCCGTCACCTCGCCGGTGCCTGGCGTCGAACTTATGTCATCAGCGCAGTGCTTGCTCTCTATTTCAACGTCTTCGTCTTGATTGCGCAAACTTTCCAAAAGGTGCCGGCTCTGAAAGCGATCGCTCCGACGCAATCTGAGCCCCCGTTTGCGATTGCGCAGTTGGTCGTCCTGGTGCTCTTCGTCGTGTTCGGCGTGCCTGCGGTGATCAAGTTCCGTAACGAGCCGGGCATATGAGGATACACATGTCCTCGGCTGTTCCTTTCCTAGCGCCAAAATTCAAGACCGAGTAAAGTCCTCGTCTCTCTTGATGTCTTTGCGTCTTTGCTTCTATGCGTGAGGCCTCTCTCAGCAGGCCTGTCCCAGGCATGCCGAAACGGTCTTTGATAGCGGCGACTGTCAAGCGTGTACCGGGTCGAGAATACTTAGCCGCAAGCAATCAAGCGAACCTCACCATTAAGCGCAGTCGCCACCGCGCGGTTCGCGAAATTGCAGCCAAATGCCCGAGAACCTTGGAACCGCCGACACACCGATACGCCGGCATCGCTGAAACGGTCTTTGGTAGGCTTTCTATCGGTCTTCAAGGGAAAAAAGGATGGTTAGGATTTTTGGAGCTGAA
>Ga0209526_10000826_pt1 | contig 20383 bp, 15 predicted proteins | sample JacPinW_OM2H0_M1_FD_188566 | JGI IMG/M metagenome (GOLD analysis project Ga0209526, IMG submission 188566) | Forest soil microbial communities from Algoma, Ontario, Canada - Jack Pine, Ontario site 1_JW_OM2H0_M1 (SPAdes) (version 2) | ecosystem: Environmental > Terrestrial > Soil > Boreal... | reverse complement strand
GGCCCCCTCGATCGCCGCGCCGGGCGAGACCTCGAGCGGCTCGCGCGATCGCCTCCCGTACCCGCGGCTGAGGACGGCGGGCCTCCTCCCGCGGGCTTCCAGGCGTTGCGCCAGGTGGAGGGTGACCGGCGTCTTCCCCGCTCCGCCCACGGTCAGATTCCCCACCGAGATCACGGGGACCCGTACCTTCACCGGCCGCGAGGCCGCGCGGTGAAGCACCGCCCCGGCGTGGTACACGGCCGAGAGCGCGCCGAGCGGCGCGGACCATGCGGGGGGAATCCGCTGCCACCAGAAGTTCACGGCAAGAGCTCCGCGATCAGGCGGGCGTCGCGGGCCGATGCGCCGCGGACCGAGGACACCGACTCGCGGGCCAGCTCCCCAAGCTTGCGGATCTCGTCTGGACGCGCGAGCAGATCGCGCAACAGCCGCAGCAGCGCCATGGGGTCCTTGACCTGGAGGCCGCCGCGCCCCACCAGCACCTGGACACTATCCTGGAAGTTCTCCATCCGAGGCCCGAACAGGACCGGCTTCCCGCAGGCCGCGGGCTCGAGGATGTTCTGGCCGCCGCGGCGGCCGAAGCTGCCTCCCACGAACACCACGGTGGCAAGCTGGTAGGCGCGGACCAGCTCGCCGATGGTGTCGAGCACGATCACCGGCTCGGAGCCGCCGCCCTGCGAGCGAAGGCGAGCCCCGAGGCCCATCAAGCGCGCCAGCCCCAGAACCCGCTGCGCCCGCTCGATGTAGCGCGGAGCGATCAGCAGGCGCAGATCGCTATGCTCGCGCTGGAGGAGGGAAAATACCTGGAGCAGCCCGCCCTCCTCGCCTTCGTGCGTCGATCCGCACACCCAGAGCCGCTCAGCGCCGAGCCCGAGCGCCCGCCGCAGGGCGGGGTCCTCCTCCGCCGGCACGCTCACCGCCAGCGCGTCGAACTTGGTGTTGCCCGTCACGTGGACGCGCTCGCGCGGAGCGCCGAGCAGGAGCGCCCGCTCTGCCTCGTCGTCCGCGCGCATCATGAGGACGTCGAACTTCTCCAGGAGATTTCCTGCGAGGCGGAAGAGGAGCCGGTACCGCGGCACGTTGCGCGGCCCGAGGCGGCCATTGGTCAAGGCGAGCTTCACCCCCGCCGCGGAGGCGGTCTGGATCAGCTGCGGCCAGAGCTCGGTGTACTCGACCACCAGCACGTCGGGACGGAGCGCGGCCATGGCCCTGCGACAGGAGCCGGGGAGATCGTAGGGAAGGAACGTGACCAGCTCCGCCAGCCCTTGTGGGATCAGCCGCTGCCGCGCCATCGAAGCGCCGGAATCGGTGATCGCGGAGACGATCACGCGCGCGTCGGGCCGCAGCGCCTTGAGCTCCTGGACGATCGGCACCAGGCCGAGCACGTCGCCGGCGGACGCGCCGTGAAGCCAGACCCGAGGGCCGGGGGGGAGCGCCGGCAGGCCGCCGTACAAACCGAGCCGGGAGCGGATGCCCTGGCGCACGCGCGGATGCAGCAAGAGGAAGGGCAGGAGCAACCAGAAGACCAGGTACTCGAGCGCGATCGCTGCCCAGCTCAAAACCGCGTCCCCACCGACACGCCCGGCTCGAAAAGAAAATGCGTGACCGCGTTGGGCCCGGGCTTCGTCGCCAGCTCGACGGCCACGCCGGGAGAGAGTTGAACCGGACCGAGATCGAAAGCGGCGGCGACGCCCAGGCCGGCCGAGAGGACCGGCGACCACTGCAGGGTCGAGCGCGAGGTGGTGAGCCCGACGATCCGGTCGTGCCAGGCGCGGATCCAGTAAGCGCGCAGGAACGGCGAAGCGGTCACGGCGAAGAGCGGATTCACCCGGTAGGTGGTGATCAGCGGCATCTCCAGGCCGAGCGACCGGTAGTTCCACACGTCGGTCTGCGACTTGCCGTCGGCCGACCGCTCGATCTGCTGCTCGGCGCTCACGCCGACGGCACGCAGGCCCATCTCGATCGCGAGCCCGCCGCCGGGCGGGTTCTGTCGCAGCCGCACCCGCGCGCCGATCGCTCCCCCGACGATATTGGGCGTGAACGGCACCACCGGAGTGGTGAGCTTCAGCTGCCCTTCCAAGGTGACGTTGGCGGCCGCCTGCCAGCGAACGGAGAGATCGGAGGCGACCCAGGTGGAGACGTCGTACTGCTCCGCTCCCGGCGGCGTGGCCGGCAGGTCGCGGATGTCGCTCGGTCCGGCGAGCACGCGGCCCGCTTCCAGGGAGACGCTGGCGTGGACATCGCCCTTGGCGAGGTCGCCGGCCGGCAGGAAGGTGCCGGCGCTGACCACAGGCATCACGCAGCCCGAGCACAGGAGCGCCGCCAGCGCCCGTTTCACCCGGCGAGCCCCGGGAAAGCGTCGCGCAGGCCGTCGAACATGAACTGCACCGCCAGGGCCCCGATGATCAGGCCGATCACGCGATTCATCACGTTGAGGCCCGTCACGCCGAGCAGCCGGAGGATGCGCTCCGCAGCGACCAGCATCAGGTAGCTCGCGACGCAGGTCAGGGCGATGGAGAGGATCACCGGGACTGCGAAGAGCTTGCGGCCCGCCCGCCCCATCAGCGCGGTCACCGTCGCGATGGAGCCCGGGCCGGCCAGCAGCGGAATCGCGAGCGGGAAGATGGCCACGTCCTCTCTCTCCGCCCCCTCGCGCTCCTCCTCCGGTGTGACGCGGGTCCGCTGCTGCGTAGCGCGGAGCATCTCGATCGAGGTGAGCAGCAGGAGGACGCCGCCCGCCACCTTGAAAGCCCCCAGCGTGATGCCGAACACCTTGAAGATCAGCGTGCCCGCCACCGCGAACGTACTCAAGATGAAGAAGGCAGCCAGGCAGGCGCGGCGGGCCATGTCCCGCCGCTTCTCGGGCGAATCGTTTCGCGTCATCGCCAGGAAGACCGGAACGGCCCCCATGGGATCGACGACGAAGAAGATCGCCGAGAGGGACAGCAGGCTGAAGCTGAGCCACTCCTTGATCATGCCTTCGCGTCGCCCTGCCGTTCGAGCATCCGCAACCAGTCGTGGAAGCGCTGGCTGTTCACGTTCTCGCTGTGTACCATCCTTTGCTTTCCGGCGCGCCTCGCGCCGGATACCATCGGCGAGTGGAAGACGCGAACTACCGTGAGCTGGTGGAGAACGCCAGCGACATCATCTATGCCCACGACCTCGAGGGCCGGTTCACCTGGGTGAATCGCGCCTGCGAGCGCGTCACCGGCTATACGCGCGACGAGACGCTGCGGCTGCGCATCTGGGACCTGGTGGCGCCCGAGTACCGGAGCGCGATGGAGAAGAACCTCTCCGGAGAGATGCAGACCTTCGAGGTGGAGGTGCTGGCCAAGGACGGGCGCCGCGTTCCGCTGGAGCTGAAGAGCCGCCTCGTCTACCGCGGACAGATGCCGGTCGGGGTGCAAGGCATCGCCCGCGACATCACCGAGCGCCGGCGCGCCGAGGAGGCGATGCGCGAGAGCGAGGAGCGCTACGCGCTCGCCGCCCTGGGCAGCAACGACGGCCTCTGGGACTGGGACTTGCGAGAGAACAAGATCTTCCTCTCCGCACGCTGGAAGGAGCAGCTCGGGGCCAAGGAGACCGAGCTGGGCGACGATCCCGACCAGTGGTTCGAGCGCATCCACCCCGACGATCGCCAGCCGTTCTTCGGCGACCTTGGCCTGCACCTCGAGGGGCGCACGCCGCACTTTCAAACTGAGCACCGGCTGCGGCACCTCGACGGAAGCTGGCGCTGGATGCTGGTGCGCGGGGCGGCGGTGCGCGACGCCGCCGGCAAGGCGTACCGGCTGGCGGGATCGCAAACGGACATCACCGAGCGCAAGCGCGCCGAGGAGAAGCTGCTGCACGACGCGCTCCACGACGGGCTCACCGGCCTGCCGAACCGGTCGCTCTTCATGGACCGCCTCGGGCAGGCGCTGGCGTTCCAGCAGCGGCGCTCGGACTATCGCTTCGCGGTGCTGTTCCTGGACGTCGACCGGTTCAAGACCGTGAACGAGAGCCTGGGGCATACGCAGGGAGACGTGCTGCTGGTGCAGATCGCACGCCGCTTGCGCGAGATGGCGCGTCCAGGGGACACGGTGGCGCGCCTGGGAGGAGACGAGTTCGCCCTGCTGCTCGGCGACTTCGCCGACCCCGAGGAGCCGGTGCGGACTGCCGAGCGCATGCAGGAGGCGCTCTCCGCTCCCTACGATCTGGACGGCACCGAGGTATTCACCACCGCCTCGATCGGCGTGGCGGTCGGATCGCGCGAATACTCGCGGCCGGAGGAGCTGCTGCGCGACGCCGATACCGCCATGTACCGCGCCAAGGATCTGGGCCGCGCCCGGCACGCCGTGTTCCACCCCGACATGCACGCGCACGCCCAGGCCCAGCTCCAGCTCGACACCGACCTGCGCCGCGCGATCGAGCGCGACGAGTTGCGGCTGCGCTACCAGCCCGTGGTCTCGCTGCGATCAGGGCAGATCACGGGCTGCGAGGCCCTGATCGTCTGGGAACACCCCACCCGGGGCGCGATCCCGCCAGGCGACTTCATTCCCACCGCGGAGGAGACCGGCCTGATCGTGCCCATCGGCCGCTGGGCCCTGGCGCAGGCCTGCGCGGACGCCAAGGCCTGGAACGACGCGCTTCCGCGCGGTCCCGGCGTTTCGGTCAGCGTGAACCTCTCGGGAAAGCAGCTGGTCCGGCCGGAGCTGCTGGAGGACGTGCGGGGCGCCCTGCGGCAGAGCGGGCTCGAGGCGCGCCGGCTGCGGCTGGAGGTCACCGAGAGCGTGATCATGGAGAATGCCGGTTCCGCCGCGCTCCTCCTCAACCAGCTCAAGGCGCTTTCGGTGGGACTCCTTCTCGATGATTTCGGTACCGGGTACTCGTCGCTCAGCTACCTGCATAATTTTCGCTTCGACACGCTGAAGATCGATCGCAGCTTCGTCGCCCGCCTCGAGCAATCCGGGAAGGAAGCGGAGATCCTGCGCACGATCGTCGGCCTGGCTCGGGCGCTGCAGATGGAGGTGGTCGCCGAAGGCGTCGAGAACGCCGGCCAGGCGCAGCAGCTGCAGGCGCTGGGGGTGGACTCGGCGCAGGGATACTGGTTCTCGCGGGCGCTGGACGCGAGAGTGTTCCAAGAACTGGTCTCCGCGCGAAAGACGTTTGCGTTGCCCATCCAGGCGGCGGCGCAGGCGTCACAGGCGCATCACTGAAACGGAGCATCAGCACCGGGGCGCGCTATGATACAGAGCGCGCGTCAATGGCTTCGCCTCCTCCATCGCTCGCCGACGAGCTGAAGAGCCTGCGCATCGACCGCGCTCCAGCAGGGCGTTCGCTGCCGCGCTGGACCGTGCCGGCGGTGGCGGTCGCGGCCGTGGCCGTGGCGGCGCTGATCGGCTGGAGGACGCTGGGCGGCCGCGTCTTCGCTCCCGAGGTGGACACGGCGACCGTGGCGCTGATCACGCCCGCGCAAGGCGCCCAGCTCCTGGTGGCGACCGGCTACGTGGTTCCGCAGCGAAAGGCGAACATCTCTCCGCGCATCGGCGGCCGGGTGGCGAAGATCTTCGTCCAGGACGGCACGGTGGTGAAGGCGGGACAGGTGATCGCGGTGCTGGAAGACGCGGATTACCGGGCTCAGCTTGCGCAGGCGGAGGCGGAGGTCAAGGGGGCCCAGGCGCGGGAGAAGCGGGCAAAGGTGGACCTGCTGGACGCGCAGCGGCAATACGACCGCGAGCAGATCCTGCAGCGGCAGAGCGTCTCCACCGCTGCCGCGCTGGACACCGCTTCCGCGCGCCTCGACGGCGCCAAGGCGGGGCTTCTGGCGGCCGAAGCCGACGTTGCGGCTGCGCGGGCCCGCGTCGAGGTGGCGCGCGTGAACCTCGAGAACTGCTACGTGCGTGCGCCGTTCGCGGGGCGCATCACCCAGAAGCTGACCGACATCGGCGAGATCGTGTTCGGGTTCACCAGCGCGGGAAACTCGGGCAACGGCGGCATCGCCTCCCTCGCCGACTTCGACTCCCTGCAGGTGGAGGCGGACGTGTCGGAGTCGCAGGTCGCGAAGCTCGCCATCGGAACGCCGGCGGAGACCGTGCTCGACGCTTTCCCGGATCGGCGCTACCGCGCGAAGGTGGCGGAAGTCCGCCCGCGCGTCGACCGCGCCAAGGCCACGGTCACGGTGAAGGTCGCGTTCGTGGACGAGCCGAAGGACGTCCTGCCCGACATGGGAGCCAAGGTGACGTTCCTCACCCGCCAGCTCGACGAGGCCGCGCAGAAAGCGCCGCCGACGCCGGCCGTCGCTCCCGACGCGGTGGTCAACCGCGGCGAGACCAAGGCCGTTTTCGTAGTGCAGGAGAACGAGACCGTGAGGAGCGTCCCGGTGATCACGGGGGCACCGCTGGGGAGCCTGGTGTCGCTTCGCGAAGGACCTCCTCCGGGCACGCGGGTGGTGCGCTCCCCCCCGGCGGATCTCAAGGACGGCATGCGCATCAAGGAGAAGCACTGATGGCCGAGACGGTTCCCGCCTCGCAGCTCGCGAGGCCGATCATCGAAATTCGCGATCTCCGCAAGGTGTACCGGCGCGACCGCCAGGAGCTGACGGTGCTCGACGGGATCGACCTCGAGGTTCCCGACGGGGCCTTCGAAGCGCTGATGGGCCCCTCCGGGTCGGGAAAGACGACGCTGCTGAACCTGATCGCGGGAATCGACGCGCCCACCAGCGGATCGATCCGGGTGGCCGGAGAGGAGATCGCCAGGCTGTCCGAGACCGCCCGGGCTCAATGGCGGGCGCGCACCATCGGGTTCATCTTCCAGTTCTACAACCTGATGCCAGTGCTCACCGCCGCGGAGAACGTGGAGCTGCCGCTGCTGCTCACCCGGTTGCCACGGGCCGAGCGCGTCCGGCGGGTGGAGGTCGCGCTCAAGCTGGTGGGCCTGCAGGACCGCCTCGACCACACCCCGCGCCAGCTCTCCGGCGGCCAGCAGCAGCGGGTGGCGATCGCGCGCGCCATCGTCGCCGACCCGAGGATCATCGTCGCCGACGAGCCCACCGGCGACCTGGACCGCAAGAGCGCGGAGGAAGTGCTGGGGCTGCTCCGGACCCTCAACGAGACCCTGGGCAAGACGGTGCTGATGGTGACGCACGATCCGCACGCCGCCGAGGCTGCCAAGGTGCGCCGCCGGCTCGACAAGGGGCAGCTCACGTGACGCTCGCCGGCCTCTCGGTGCGCAACGCCTTCCTCCGCAACAAGACCCGCGCTTTCCTCACCGTTCTGGGCGTCGTGATCACCACGGTTGCCTTCCTCTTCCTGCGAACGGTGCTCACCGCCTGGTATGCGAGCAGCGAGGCGTCCTCGGCCGACCGCATCGTCACCCGGAACGCCATCTCGCTCACGCAGTCGCTGCCGCTCTCGTATTCCGACCGCATCGCGCAGGTCCCCGGCGTCACCCGCATGACCTGGAGCAATTGGTTCGGCGGCATCTACAAGGACCGGAAGAATTTCTTCGCGCAGTTCGCGATCGACGCGCCATCGGCGCTGGAGGTGTTCGACATCCGGTTCGTGCAAGGGAACAGGGCGGACTTCCTGGGCGACCGCAACGCTTGCATCGTCGGCAAGAGCCTGGCGGAGAAATTTGGCTGGAAGGTAGGCGACACGGTTCCGCTCTTCAGCGAGATCTATCCCGGCGACTGGAAGTTCCGCATCGCCGGCGTCATCGAGGGCGCCGACGACGCCAGCATCGCGAACACCATGTACTTCCACTGGGCGCGGCTGAACGAGGGGCTGCCCGATCGCATCAAGAACAGCGTCGGGGTGTTCACGATGAAGGTGGCCAACGCGAACGAGTCTCCGCGCGTGATCCGGGACGTCGACGCGCTCTTCGCCAACAGCGAGGCGGAGACGCACACCGAGACGGAGAAGGCGTTCCGGCTGCAGTTCGTCACCGGATCTTCCGCCATCCTCACCGCGCTGCAGGTCGTCAGCGCCGTGATCCTGGTGATCATGGCGCTGATCCTGGGGAACACGATGGCCATGGGGCTTCGGGAGCGCACAGGAGAGCTGGGCGTCATGCGCGCCATCGGGTTCTTGCCCAAGGACGTCCGGGCCCTCGCCTTCCGCGAAGGGGCCATGCTGGGCGCCCTCGGCGGTTTGATCGGGTGTCTTCTCGCCCAGCCCGTGCTGCGCGGGGTCGGCAAGACGGCCGCCAGCATCGGCTTTCTCTCCAACGTCTCGTACACGCTTCCGACCGCGGCCTTGACGGTGGCCATTGCGGCGCTCATCGGCGCGGCCGCGAGCGCGCTGCCCGCGGTCCAGGCGGCGAGGATGGAAATCGTGAACGCGCTGCGGAGGCAGGAGTGATCCCGCTCGCCTACAATGTCCGCTCGATCCTGCGGCGCCGCTTCTCCGCCGTCGCCACCGTGGGCGGACTGGGCCTGGTGGTGTTCGTCTTCGCGGCGGTGCTGATGCTGGCGCGCGGGGTGCGGGAGACGCTCAAGTCCACGGGCTCGCGTGAGAACGCCATCGTCCTGCGCAAGGGGAGCACGTCCGAGCTGACCAGCTTCCTCCCGCGCGACGCCGCGAAGACGTTCGCGGCCGACCCCACCGTCGCGATCGAAGGCGGCAGGCAAGTGGCCTCGCCCGAGCTGTTCGTCATCTTCCAGCTCCAACGCGCGGACGGAAATGGCACCGCCAACGTAGGTTTCCGCGGCGTGACGAAGGACGGATGGGAGCTGCTCCGGTCGAAGTCGATCAAGGTGGTCGAGGGCCGCTTGCCCCAGTGGGCGACCAGCGAAGTGATGCTCGGCAGGTCCACGGTGGGCCGCTACAAGGGAGCGCGGGTGGGGGAATCGATCTCGATCGCGCGCCGGCAATGGTTGGTGGTGGGGATCTTCGACGCAGGCGGGAGCGGGTTCGACAGCGAAGTGTGGGCCGACGCCGACCAGATCGCCGACGCCGCTCGCCGCACCGGCTACTCCATCGTCACGGTGAAGCTGAAGAACCCGTCGGCGTTCGACGGGCTCCGCGCAACCGTCGACGGCGATCCGCGCTGGAACCTCGAGGCCAAGCGCGAGGACCGCTTCTACGAGGAAGCAGCGGGACCGATGGCGACCTTCATCCAGGTGCTGGGCACTGTCATCGCCGTGTTCTTCGCCTTCGGCGCGACGCTGGGGGCGATGATCACGATGTATGCGCAGGTCGCGACGCGAGTGCGCGAAGTCGGCACGCTGCGCGCGCTCGGATTCCGGCGGCGCTCAGTCCTGGGCAGCTTCCTGGTGGAGAGCCTGATCCTGGCGCTGCTCGGCTCGGTGGCCGGATGCATCCTGGCGTCGCTGCTCGGCGCGGCCACCTTCACCACCACCAACTTCGGGTCGTTTACCGAGATCAAGTTCCGCTTCCACTTCGCGCCCGAAATCGCGGTGAAGGCGACGATTTTCGCGGTCCTGATGGGACTCTTCGGCGGCCTCTTGCCCGCCGTGCGCGCCGCGCGGCTGCAGATCGCGGAGGCGACCAAGGGATGAAGACGCGCGCTGAAGCCCTGGCGCTCCTGCACGAGTTCACGCAATCCGATACACTGCGCAAGCACGCCCGGGGCGTCGAGGAAGCGATGCGCGCGTACGCCCGGTGGTTCGGGGTGACGGATTCGCCGGAGATCGAAAAGTGGGGCATCGTCGGGCTGCTGCACGACTTCGATTACGAGCAGAACCCGACCGAGGCGACCCACTTGCACGTCGGCACGCGGGTGCTGCGCGAGCGCGGCTGGCCCGAGGACGTGATCGAGGCGGTGGCGTCCCACGCGGACTACATGAAGATCCCGCGCGACACGCCGCTGAAGAAGGCCATCTATGCCTGCGACGAGGCCGTCGGATTCATCGGCGCCTGCGTCAAGGTCCGGCCGACGAAGAAGATCGCCGATCTGCCGGCGGAGTCGGTGCTGAAGAAGCTGAAGGACAAGGCCTTCGCGCGCAGCGTGGATCGGAGTTACGTGTACGGCGGCGCGGAAGCCGTGGGGCGCCCGCTGGCGGAGCACGTCTCGTTTCTGATCGACGCGCTGAAGCCGATCTCCGACGAGATCGGCCTCTGATCAGCGGGGCCGCAGCAACAAAACCCTCGAGTAGCCCCGGTCCCAGCCCTGGGCCACGATGTTTCCCGCCTCGTCGATTCCGTTCGCAATGGTGAGGTTGTAGGGCGTGCCGTCGACGAGCGTGTTCAGATCGATCATCCTGCCGGCGCCGTAGATGACGGCACGCTGCGGACCGTCGAACGAGGTTCCCACCGCCACGGAGGACCCGTTCACGGCCAGCAGTTGGCTGTACGTCATCCCGGGCAGCGACCCGGCGTCGGTCAACTTTCCGTCGGCGTACATGAAGCCGTGATACGCGCCGCTCGCATAGCTAGCAGCGCCGACAATCACGCCCGCATCGTTGATCGCCGCCGCCATACCCCAGCTGCCGCCGAAGGTCCCCAGATCGTCGATGACCCCTGGTTCGCGGAAGCGCACCGGCCGCGTCCCCGAGTCGCTGCACGATTGGCCGACGATGACCCCCTTCGAGTTGATGCCAGAGGCGGACGAGCACGCGTTCCAGCCGCCTCCCAATGAGCCGAGGTCGACCACGGTGCCCTTCGAATTCCAGTAGGCCGCCCGGCCAATACCGTCCGCGCGCAAGGCCGAACCGACGACGATCCCATCCGTGTTCACGCCATAGGCCCAGCTGCCCGAACCTCCGAGCGTAACCAGATCGGTCATCGTCCCATCCTTCCAGCGAAAGGCGTGCCAGGCACCCGAAGAAGTGGGATAGCTGCCAACAACGGTCCCTGAGTCGTTGACTGCTGCAGCCTCCCCGCCCGACGGACCGATCGCCCGCATCGTCCCATCCCAGAGGAATGCCTGCGACGGGTAGCCCCCCTTGCCGGTAATGAGCGTTCCGTGTGGACTGATGCCGGCGGAGATGCTCCAATAGGCCCCCGGCGTGGTCCCTAGATCCATTGCGACGTAGCGGCGTTGCTCGAACTCCGCTCCGGCCGCCGCGTCCGCCTTGAGCGCCAGAGTGCAGGCGGCGCCGCTGCAGCTTCCGCTCCAGCGGCTGAACTTTGAAAGCGCGTCGGGAGAGGCCGACAGCGCCAGCGCGGTGCCCTCGGCGAAGCTCCCCTCGCAGGTTCCCGGACAGTCGATTCCGGCCGGAACCGACATGACGCGCCCGCGCCCCGTGCCGCCCGCAACCACGACGACCTTGAACGTCGGGATCGCCGCGAATGCAGCCTCGACCCGAGTGTCCGCCGAGAGGTGCAGCGCGCAGTTGCCGCCGCTGCAAGCGCCGGAAAACGCGCGGAAGCTGAATCCGGCCGCCGGCGTGGCCGTCAGGGAGACATCGCTGCCCGCGTTGAACGTCGCCGAGCAGATCCGCGGGCAATCGATGCCGGCGGGCCTGGACAGCACGGAGCCGCTCCCCGAGACCTGCACGGCCAGGTTCACCGGCCGCTGCACGAAGGTGGCCCAGGCGGAGACGTCGTTGGAGAGCGTGAGGGTGCACGAAGGTCCGCTGCAAGCTCCTCCGAATCCGGCGAAGTCCCAGCCCGCCGGGGCCGAGGCCTCGAGACGCACCGCCGTGCCGGGCGGGAAGTCAGCAGAGCACGTTCGCGGGCAATCGATTCCGGCCGGATCGCTGCGGACCGTTCCGCCGCCGTTCAGCGAGACTTGGAGATGCCGCGGCTTTCCCGGCGTGAACGTCGCCGCCACCGAGACGTCGACTCCGGGAGCGAGATCGCACGCCGCGGTTCCGCTGCAGGCACCGGACCAGCCGGCGAAGGTCGCCTCGCCCTCGATGACCGGCTCCAGGTGCACCGGCGTGTCCCGCGGGACCGAGAACCAGCACGTGGCCCGGCAGTCACCTTGGAGCCCTGAAGAGCGTACCGCGCCAGGTCCTGATACCGCGACGGTAACGGTGGCCTTGGCCGTATAGTGGCCGCAAGCAGTCGCGAAAGCCGCGAGCAGCAACATCCAACGAAGCATGTTGGAACCCCCGCGGAAGCTTGCGCACGGACATCCGCAGGAGCGAGAGGGATGCGCCCGCTTGCCCGCCCGTCGTGCGGTAGCATGCGGCGTGCGATTGCGCCGCGGCGAGGGCCGCCTGCTCCTGCTTCTCTTGATCGCCTACGGCTGGCTCTTCGTCTTCTTCGAGAGGCTCAACAATCCTAACGAGATGGTCCGCGTCTACGCCGCCCGGGCGCTCGCCGAGCAGGACACGTGGAAGATCGGCACCCGCGAGCTCCAGCCCGGCCGCTTCCTCGATCGGGGACCTGTGTACTCGGACTGGGGCTACGTGAACGACAAGGCGCTGACCTGCGACGATCCCCGCGCGCAGCCGCCGGCCTGCGCGGGGCGGCTGTTCGCGGCAAAAGCTCCGGCGGCTTCGCTGCTGGGCGCGCCGGTCCTCGCGGCGATGAGGATCTTCGGACCGCTGAAGAAGACGCCGGCCGTGTTGGCGCTGCGTTGGATCTGCGTGATCCTCCCTTCAGTAGCCTTCTGGATCCTGCTGCGCCGGTGGATGCTGGACTCCGGAGTTCCGGAGACCGCCACCCTGGCCTGCACGCTCGCCGGCGCCCTGGGATCCCTCTCGCTGACGTACGGGCAGATGTTCGCCGGGCACCAGATGGCGGCACTTGCGCTGGGCGCCGCATTTCTCTGCGCGTTCTGGGGCGATTTCCGGCCGTCCTGGTGCGGGTTCTTCTGCGCGCTCGCGGTGGCGCTCGAATACCCGTCCGCGCCGGCGGCGGGTATCGTCGCCGCCGCCGCCCTTCTCCGCCACCGGCGCGGCGCCCTGCGCCTTCTAGCCGGCACGATTCCCTGGGCCCTGGTGCTGGCGCAATTCCACTGGAGCGCGTTCGGCGCGCCCTGGTCCACTCCGTATAGCCATCTGGAGAACCCCGGGTTCGTGCGCGACATCGCGCCCGGCTTCATGGGGATCTCCCCACCGACCTGGGAGCGCGTCTACGGCTCGCTGTTCTCACCCTGGCTGGGCCTCTTCTTCTGGGCGCCCTGGACGGCCCTCGCGCTCCTCGCCCCACGCTGGCTGCGCCGCTTCGACCTGGTCCCCTTCCTGGCGGTCGCGTATTTCCTGCTCTTCCAGATCACCCATTCCCTCTGGCGGAGCGGCTGGGTGATCGGACCTCGCTACATCACCCCCCTCGTCCCCTTCGCGGCGATGTCCGTCGCCCTCCTCCTCCGCGAAGCGCCTCGCCTTCTCCCCATCGCCCTCGGCCTTGCCGCGGCCGGTATCGCAACCACGGGCCTCGCCTCCGCCGTCTCCCAGGGTTTCCCACCCGAAGTCCAAAACCCCTTGCGCGAAGTCGTCTGGCCCCTCCTCTCCCACGGTTACATCCCGCCCAACCTTCTCCAGCTCCTCGGCATCCCCGGCCTCTGGAGCGCCCTCCCCCATTTCGCCGCATTGGCCACCGCCATCATCCTTCTCCTCCGCCGAAGCTTGCTGGCCCTGGCCATCGCCGCCCTGGTCATCGCCGCGCAATGGTCAGCCCCCTCCACCCCCGACCTCAGCGCCGCCCGCTTTCTCGCCGAACAATGGCAACCGAACCCTCCTCCAGGCGCCCATCGCTTCTGACCCTCAGCCTTCATGCCGGGCCCGACCCCTCTTGGCTGTCCGGATAGGTACCGGTGCGTCCGTGGGCGCCGGTCCGGGAGCTTGTCCGGGGACAAGTTGATGGAGGCGCATGGTCCCCAGGTCCGAGCTGCTCCGCCGAGCGCGAGCTTGGTCTGGCTGTTCGTGGGCGACGGGGGCGCCCCGTGTGCTGGTCCCGAGGCAATTGCCATCCCACCGCATCCGCGTCATCGATGTCGCCAGTCCAAAACGTCTACGAGCTACCTGATCTGGACCCCGCCGGCAGCGTCAGACCCCTCTGGCAATCTGTCCCCAATCAAAAGGGACAGCCTGAACCTGAATTGCCGCCGTTCCGGAGCGAGCTCGAGCTGCGCAGCTACCCACGCCTGGTGTTACCTCGGCCGGCACCGGACCATGCGCGTCCCCTGCCGGTTCAACCGGTTGAACCGCGTGTGCGGTGAAGGACGGAACGAGCCCGAGATCCAGTTCGTCGTGAGCGTGCCGGATGGCGCTGTCGAGCCCCACCGCTCTTAGCTGTCCGGATAGGGGCCGTTGCGTCCGTGGGTGCCGGTCCCGGAACTTGCCCCGGAATCCCCGGAACAAGTTGGTGTTCCTTCGCTGAGCAACCCAACGCGGGGCGCGGCGTGCGCTGTGTCGACTCGGCGAGACGCGCGCAGATAGCCGACGGGGTGCGTGGCCGTCGCGCCGCCGCATCAGAAAGCACACCTCGCGCTGTCCGCGCCGCTCCGTGTCTCTCGCCTCACGTGACGTGCCTCGCCGGCGTGCTCGCTTTCTGCGTGGCGGGGCACGGCCATGCAGCCCGGCGGCGTCTCAGCGAACGATACACAGAGACACAGAGACACAGAGACACAGAGACACAGAGACACAGAGACACAGAGACACAGAGACACAGAGACACAGAGACACAGAGACGCAGAGACGCTACCCGACGTCGAGCCACTCGGTGAACGCATCAAACGAAGCGGCGCGCCCGAGAAAGGACTCGACGAGCTTCGCTGCGGGAGCTCCGCCGCCCGGTTCGAGAATGGCGCGGCGATAGCGCGCGGCGGCTGCCGGATTCAAGAGGCCGTCTCGCCGGAAAACACCGAAGAGATCCTTCGCGATCACGAGCGACCACATGTACGTGTAGTAGATAGCGGAGTAGCCCTCGAGATGGCCGAAGCTCTCCTGGAAATACGTGCCGGGCACGTGCCGGAAGGGCGTGTACCTCTCCTGCAACTCGGCGCCGAGCGCCGTCGTATCCAGCCCCCGCGGATCGCGGTCGTGAAGGCGCAACGACGTTGCGGCGTAGAACATCTGCTGCCGGACTCGGAGTCCCTTTCCGAACTCGTCCGCAGCGCGCATGCGCTCGACCAGGTCCGCCGGGATCGGCGCGCCCGTCTCGACGTGACGCGCGAATCGCTGCAGCACGGACGCGTCCCAGCACCACTCCTCGAGCATCTGCGAGGGCGCCTCGACGAAGTCCCACTCGGTGCGGACGCCCGAGAGGCCAGCCCAGGGCGTGTTCCCGCCGAACAGGTGGTGCAGCAGGTGCCCGAACTCGTGGAAGAACGTCACCACCTCGCCGTGGTCCAGGAGACCTGGCTCCGCGCCCGGCCGGTGGAAATTGCAGACCAGCGCGCCCTCGGGCAGCGCGCCCTCCCGCACCCCGGAGGCCAGCGTGAACTGCGCCGCGTGCTTGTACTTTCCCTCACGCGGGAACAGGTCGAGAAAGAACCGGCCCAGGGTCCTGCCCTGCTCCACCACCTCCCAGGCGCTGACGTCGGAGTGCCAGACCGGCGCGTCGGAGAGACGGCGGTACTCGATCCCGAACATGCGCGCGGTGGTCTCGAAGATCCCGTCCATGATGCGTCCGAGCTCGAAGTACGGACGCACCGACTGCGAGTCGAAGCCGAGCTGCTCCGCCCGGACGCGCTCCTTCAGCGCTTCCGAGTCCCAGGCGTCGACGCGCTCCGCCGATGGCTGGTCCCGGCGTTTGCGGGCGAGCAGCGATTCGTAGTCCTTCCCGGCGCGCGCCTCCGCCGCGCCAGCAATGCGCTCGATGAAGTCCGCCGCTGCGCGGGCGCTGCCGATCATCTTGTCCTCGGTGACGTAGGCAGCCCAACTCTCGTATCCGAGCAGTCGTGCCAGCTCGTGGCGGCGCCCGAGCATGCGATCGAGCACCATTAGGTTAACGGGATGCGCGCGCTGACGGTAGATCTTCCACAAGCGTTCGCGGGCCGGGCTGCTGCGCGAGTACGTCATGAAAGGGACGTAGTCGGGGGAGTCGGTGGTGACGATTCCCGAGGCATGGGCGCGGATGTAGTCCGCCGGCAGCCCTTCCAACTCGCCTGCCGAGACCTGGATGCTGCGGACGTCGTCGCGGATGTTGCGCTGGAACTCCTGGCCGATCCGGACCAGCTCTTCATTCAGGGCGCGAGCGCGGGCGCGGGTCTGGGCGTCCTTGTCCACGCCGGCGCGCCGGAAGTCGCGGAGCACGCGGAAGAGGTACCAGCGCGTCGCTTCGTCCTCGCCCGCGGCGTCGACGCGCGAGAGCGGCGCGTAGACCTCGGGATCGAGCGCCAGCCCGGTGGAGAGCGCCTCCGCCTCCTGCTCGCAGCGCTCGCCGGCGTCGCGCATGGCGGAGTCGGGATGCACCGAGCGCAAGAGCGACGCGCGGGCGCTGGCGTCTCCGATGGCGGCTGTCGCCTCGTCCCAGGCGCGGAGCGTCTGGAGCGAGGGCGGAAGCGATTTGACCCGGGCGACCGCGGCGCGCGCGCGGGCCAGGGCCTCGCTGGATGCGCGCACGAACGCATCGGGCGAGCCGGAGAGCAGCGAGGCGGCGGTCATGCGCTCTTTCATGCAGCGAGCAACTTCTCGCGCAGGCCCTGATAAGCGGTGATCGTCGCCTGGAGGGTGACCTGGTCGCCTTCCTCGACGCGGCTGGCGCCGACCGGATCGAAGGTCGATTCGCCTCCTCGCTTGAGGAGATGGATGATCAGCACGCCGCTCTCATCGCGGAGCTGCCCCACCGTCTTGCCCGCCATCAGGCCGCCCCGGACCTGGATCTCGGCCACCACCATCAGCCGGCCGCCCACCTCGAAGGAGTTCTTGATCGAGGGATCGAGCGCGGCCATCGCCAGCGCGGGCGCGGCCAACGCCGAGGTGGAAAAGGCCTGCGCGTCGAAGCTCTGGCGCGTCTTCTCCACCAGATCGTCGTCGAACAGCCGCATGACCACCCGGATGCCGGGCCGCAGTTTCCGGGCATCGAGGGTAATATTGAGATTCGCCAGGTCGTCGTCGGTGGCGCAGACGATGGCGCGGGCGTCCTTGACGTTCGCGCGTTCCAGCGCCCCCGCCGAATGGACGTCGTCGATCTGCACCGGAACGCCGGCGGCGCGGATGATGGAGATGAACGGCTTGGACTCGTCGCGATCGATCATCACCATCGGGACGCCGAGGCTGTGCAGCCGCTCGAAGATGCGGAATCCGACGCGCCCGGCGCCGCAGACGATCACGTGGTCCTTCAGGGTATGCGCGAGCACGGTGGCCCACTCCTTGTCGTTGCGCGTTTTGGAGAAGAGGAGGACTGCGAAACGGATCAGGCCTTCGGCCACGGTCGTCAAACCCAGCGGCGGGATCAGCACCACCAGCAACTGGACCGCGGCGTCGTCCGGAATGTCGACGGTGGGCTGCGCGAACATCAGGAAGTATGCAGCCACCATGGATTTCGCGAGCCCCATGGGCTGACCGGCGCGGCCGAAGAGCACGTGGAGCCCCCACCCACCGCCCACCACGATGGCCAGCAGCATGACGAAGGTAAAGCGGAAGCGCTTGAGCAGCGCCCAGAAGTAGAGCGCCTGCGCTTGCAGCGCATGGCGGCGAGGCAGCAGATCCATCCCGCGCAAGAGTCGCACGCCCGACGCCCTCTGTCGACGCGCTATCTCCGCTGTCGGCCGCGGAGGCGCTGCTCGGCCAGGCCGGCCTCCGCGGCGGAAGGGCCGTCGTTCAGCATGCGCGAAGCGTGGGCGAGCACCAGGCGCTCCAGCGCGACTTCCTCCGCGAGGCGCGCCAGCTCGTCCGCCGCTGCCTCGCCGCCGATTGTTCCCCGGGCAGCTGCGATCTCGGCGGCCGACGCGCGCAACCCGAGCTCGCGCGCCCAGCCCGCCAGCAGCGCACGGCGCAGCCCGGCGTCCGCGAGCTCGCTCTGGACCGCCGGCGCCGTCGCCAGCAGCCTGCGCCTGCGGGCAAACGAGGAAGCAGGCGGTTCCCGCGGACGCACCGGCAGCCGGCGGGCGGCGCGCGCCGCCCTCAAGACCTGGCGCGCATCCTCCGCCTTCAAGTCGATCAGCCGGAACCGAGCGCGCCAGCGCGGTGGCACCAGCTCGAGCACGCGAGGCAGTGTGCGCTCCTGGTAGAAGATGCTGCCGGAGGCGTCGATCAGCGCCTTGGCGGCCCGCGGAGGAAGCCAGCGGCGCGCCGACCAGCGCACGTTCACCTGGGGCACGGTGAGCGGCCGGAAGCCGTGCTCCGCACCGCCGTGCAGCAGCGCCACCTCGGAATCGTCGATCACGGTCCCGTCGCGGTACCAGCGGAAGATGCGGCCGGCGCCGGCCATGCCCAGCGTGTGCAACTCGGCGGCGCGGAGCGCGCCCATGCTCGCTCCGCCGACCACCGGGATGCCCGCGTCGAGCGCATCGAGGATCTCCTGGTGCCAGATGCTGGGCTGCGATTCGAACACGCCGTCGATGAGCGCGATCGCCCGGGGACGGAGCGCGATGGCGCGCCACACGTCACCCTGCCGCGCCGGCGGTAGCAGGTGGAATCCCTTGGCTTCGCGCGCCGGCAGCGAGGGGCCGAGAAAGGCGACGATCACAGGAGCTCCGACAGGCGCAGATCCGGCGCGAAGACCTTCACCACGTGTAGAGGCTCGCGCTCCAGCTCCACGACCGCAACCCGCGCGCCACGGAGCGCCCGGCGGAGGTCGCGGTGCGCGGGCATTGCCCGCAGCATCCGCCGAGGCCGCGCGCGCTCGCAGGCCGCACGCAGCGCCCGGTTCGACGAAGCGTCCGAAGGCGCCACGTCCTCGCGGGCGCCGTGCACGTCCGTCAACCGCGATTGGGCGGCCTCGAGGAGGGCGCCGCGGACGGCATCCAGGGGCCGCAACGCGCAGGCATATCCGGCGGTGAGCGGAACGGGGCCTTCCTCCAGATCGACCAGGATGGCTCCCGCGACGGGCAAGAGGCCGGACAGGTCGAAGACGTGCGCCTCGAGCTTCGCGTCGCGCAGCCTCCGCCAGAGGGGAAGTCCCGATACGTCCAGCTTGCGCTGCACGATTGCCGCAGGCGTCCACCCCCGTGGAAGCGCGCGCGCGAGCTGATCCCGCTCGACGGCCTCGAGCAGCGCATGGCGCAGGGCCAACGCCCGCCTCGGGTGCGCGCCCATGCCGTTGGTGGTCCAGCGGATGGCGGCCGGTCCGAGCGGGGGCCCGGAGCGCGGCGGGCAATGCACCGCCTGCGCAGGGACCAACACCTCACGCCCGCTGGACAGCTCGCGTGCGCGCCTCCAGGCGACCCTCGTGTCTCGCGACCAGAGGCGGGGCGCGACCAGGTCTTGCGGCTCCCAGGCGTCCGGCAGCTCGCGCGCAGAGCCATAGACGAGGTCCCGCGGCCGCTCCGCCGCCCAGAGCTCCGCCGCTTCCGAGAGCGCCGAGGCGCGCGCCTCGTCCCAGCTCTCCCCCTTGCCATTGGCGACCTGCAGCACGTACCCGAGCGGCCGCACCGCGCAAGCCACCTCGATGCCGGAGCGATCGAGACCGGTGACGCGCGCGACCCGCGTCACCCCGATGGCCCTCTGCAGTGCATCCACGGGGGCGGCAACGTACCATGGGGCTGCCATGCCTCCGCTGACCAGCGTCGAATCCGCGGCGCGGATCAACTTGCGCTGGATCGTGCGCCTGCGCTGGGGCGCCGTCGCCGGCCAGGTGATCACCATCCTGATCGCGCGCCAGTTCGTGCGTAAACCTCTCCCGGTCGTTCCGCTGCTGGGCGTCTGCGCCGCCCTCGCACTGGCGAACCTCGCGGTGCAGATCTGGCTCGATCGCGGCGGGCGGCCCACCGACCGGGCTTGCGCCCTGAACCTCCTGGCCGACATCGCCGCGCTCACGGCCCTGCTCGGACTGTCGGGCGGCAGGGAGAACCCGTTCGCGGTGCTCTACCTGGTGCACATCACCATCGGGGCGGTGATCCTCCCCGCGGGTTGGAGCATGGCGCTCGCGCTCGCCAGCGTGATCGCGTTCAGCTCCCTGCAGATCCTGCCTTCGGACGAATTGCCGCTGGCGGGGGATGCTCCGCTCCTGCACCTGCGCGGGCGCTGGATCGCCTTCGGAGTGGCGGCGGCGTTCATCTCCACCTTCTCGCTGCGCATGAGCCAGTCGCTGCGGCGGCGCGGGGAAGAGCTGGACCGGGCGCGCTCCGACGCCGAGGCGGCGGAGCGCCTTGCCGCCCTGGGGTCCGTCGCCGCCGGCACGGCGCACGAGCTGAACACCCCGCTCGGCACCATCCAGATCCTCGCCGGCGAGCTCGTGGCGCAGCTCGAAGGGGATCGGCGCAAGGATGCCGAGGAGATCCGGCGCCAGGTGCAGCGCTGCAAGGAGATCATCAGCAACATGCTCGCCCCCCGCGGCGGCGCGGACGTGGAGGAAGCCAAGGAGTTCGAGGTCGCGCCCGTGCTGGAGGCCGCCGTCCGCCGCTGGCAGGAAGGTCGCCCGGGACCGCAGCCGAAGCTCTCGGTGGATCC
>Ga0209526_10000825_pt1 | contig 20397 bp, 24 predicted proteins | sample JacPinW_OM2H0_M1_FD_188566 | JGI IMG/M metagenome (GOLD analysis project Ga0209526, IMG submission 188566) | Forest soil microbial communities from Algoma, Ontario, Canada - Jack Pine, Ontario site 1_JW_OM2H0_M1 (SPAdes) (version 2) | ecosystem: Environmental > Terrestrial > Soil > Boreal... | reverse complement strand
AATCCTCTCAACCGGCACCACTAGTTTAGCCGACATGGCAGCCCCAACGGGGGCGCCAATCAAACCGGCTAGCCGACCCCGGGTTTCGAGCCGATATGGCTCTCCGGGCTTCCTGGGCATCACCACGACGCTATCTACAAGTTCCCGGAAACTACCGGCTACCTGCGCGTCTATCTGATCACCGGCCGCTGATATGCGGTCCAAATTCCGCTTAAAGCGCCCGATCGCGGTGGGGTGGCCCAACAGCCAAGCAAGTTCATGAAGCTCGCGCCACCGGGCCGGGCGGCAACGCGAGCCAACCCGGCGTAACCGGGCTGGCGTTGTTTCCCTACAAGGCCGCGTATTCAATCCGTCCCATAGGACCGACGATGGCGCGTAGCGATACCTTTCGATAACGTGGCGAGCAATCTTGTGGTCCAAACGCGTTGCCCATGGCGCGTCAATAACGGCACCAAGCAATTTGTATTGCTTGAGCAGAACGGACTCGGTAGCCGTCGAAAGGACGGCTGGTGATAGCTTCATCTGGTCTGCGCCCAATCAATTGCGGTGCAGATTTGACAGAAGGTTTTCAAGCCATGCGGCAAAATCCCGTGGATGCTTGCGAAAGCCGACGTCGCGGTTCGTCTCGGATATAGCCGCGAGGCAGGCGGGATCAGAAGCGAGCGGTCCGAGTTGTGCCCAAACGTTGTCGGGAATAACAATTTCCGATTCCAACTCAAGTAACCGTCGTGCTGCATCGGCATTTCTGGCGTCGTGAGTGAAACGTTTCGCCTTTGCTTCGCGCCACCCGGATGACATTCGAAATTGGTCTGACAGAGTCACTATAAAATGAGATTTGTTGTTACATAAATACTTTCATTTCAATGTTTTGTTGTAGTGAATCCCGCCGCTCAATTGCGCCGGGTCGAATTGCAACGCGAAAAGTCCCGGTGTTGCGGTCGGGGTCGGGTAGTTCTCAAAAAAGTGAGGATACGTCCCATTGCAAAAAGGGATGACCCACTAATTTACATGTAAGGGCCATTATTTCACCACTCCTTCTGCGTTTTCTGCGTTTAATAATGGCGCTTCAATTAAATCCATGGTCGGAGAGCGGTATGAAGCAAGGCAACCTTAAGGCGTTATCTATTGACGAACTGTGGATGCTCCACGAAGCAATCGGCGCGACGCTTGCCGAGAAGATAGCTACCGAGAAAAAAGTGCTTGAAGAGCGCCTGAGGCTCCTCTCGAAGACTCACGTCGAGCAAACGGTCAGCGCGTCTGGGCATCGCCGACCGTACCCACCTGTTTTGCCGAAATTCAGGAATCCGGACGAACCGTCGGAAACATGGGCCGGTCGCGGTAAGCAGCCACGCTGGTTAAGAAAGCAGCTCAGGTCTGGCAGACGGATGGACGATTTCCGAATCGAATCCGTTGCGGCATAAACGCGAGCATCCAAAACGAAAGCCGCCCGGAGGCGGCTTCGAGAGATTTTTAAATCTCAGACCAAATCTTGGGCCTTGAATAAACCTCGCCCGGCATGCCGGGGCGCCCTTCTTCCATTTCGCCTTTTTGCCTCCGCCTTCCGCACCAATTTGCGAAGCTCGCGTAGTTCGATTATTTGTTCGGCGAGGGACTTCGTGTTCAAATATCGTTTGGCAGTGTCGCACCTCTGTTCCATCGTGCCCTCCAAGGTACCCTGCTCAGCAAAGGGAAGCTAAGGGCACGTTTCGCCGGACGTAAACTATAAAGCGCGGTTCCGAAGTAGAAACAAAAGTTTTGTTGCCACGCGGCTACAGAAGCCCGGGCCCGCCGTGCCGCCCAGGGCACTGGCCGAAATAGCCACTCGTGATTTCAAAACAGGCCACTTTCACGCAGAAGTTAATGGCGACCAGCGGATCACCAACCCACATCAGAATCGTGCCGGGCCGCCCCCGGCATAAGTCCCCAAGACGGCCTCAGCTTGCCCCCGAGCTGGGGCCGTTACTTTGGGGAGCGGCCGCCAATGCTCTATGGTTCCACGAGGATGCCGCACGAGGCGCAAAAAAAGTCGAAGCCATTCTTTAGCTGGATAACCTTGAAGCCTCCCGGAGCGCTCTCCACCCGTGTAATCAACCAATCTTCGTCTGCTGCCGAAAGCTGGGCTTCGCCGGTCTTTCGACAAATAGGACATCGCAGAATTTCAACCCAACGGTCGCGGTCCATCCCATAATATGCGCCCCAGACCATCCGGGTTCCTCAAGGATGATGCCATAACGGTTGCGAGCGCCCCTGATCGCTGTTTTCGTTTGGCCGCTGATTTCGTCGCGCACGGGGTAGGGTGTTCCTCGCTGCGGAACAATATGCCGCCGCGTGCGATGCGGGTTGGGTAGATTCAAAAAATGGGGGACCGGCTGGCCGGTGGCTTCACTTATATACGTTGCGAGTCCGCAAAAAGGGACACCGGCAAATGAAAGAGGCATTGCGACCAAAGCGAGTACCCAACTTGGGGAAGGGTAGCAGCCGTGCGGTAGGTTGCACCCTGGCCGCACGGCCGCTGGCTACCCCCTAACTCCAGTTAGATTTCCCTTCCTGCTCCCTCTGGCACGTGGATCACGTCATCGTCGATCATTACCGTCTTCTTGGCACCGAAGTCCGCATCCAGCACCGTCTTCCCGCTTTTTGTCACCTTGATGGAAGCGGCAGCATGTTTCGACGTGTAGGTCAGGAATTCACCGTGGGGAGCCGGGCCCTCCCAGTCGCCGTCGTCCAGTTCCACGGTATCAAAAGCTAAGACACGTAATTTTTCATCAGCCATGGGTGTCTTCCTTCGTAATGAGCCTGCGGAGTGCAGGCACTCTGCAAGGTAGAATTCCCGCGGCAGAACGAGAGTGAACCATGTCACACATCCTTAGGTACATCTTCGTGATCGCGGTCGCCTATGACGGCCGCCGCCTCAGCCCGCGCCCCCATATTGGCCATCATCGCCTTAGCCGTTTTGCGTGAGTGGCGAGGCGCTGACGGTTACTGGGTCTAGGCCCTGCTCTATCAGCGCTTTGAAACGGGTTTTGACCTAGCGCGCGCCGGGGTTGCGGGATTTTCGGATTCGGACCAGATTCCGAAGCTAATGATTTCAGCGGCTTGTTGTCGGCTGGACTGAGTGAAGCACTCAACCGGCACCACGCTTCTCGCGGTCCGAGTGTGAACCCTGATGCATGCGATCGATCGACGGGCGGCTGTCACAGGCCTTGCGGTGCTTTCGGTGTGCTATCCGGCTCGCGCCGGAACGCCGGAACAGCTCAGTGTCGACGCCGACGAAGGCCGTGTCGCCCTGACCCGATATGCCGCCGATCGAAAGGGAAACCGCCCGAGCGTCCTCATCCTCCACGGCACCAACGGCTTCGAACTCAAGCCCAGCGCCTATGAGCGCTATGCCCATGCTGTCTCGGCCAAGGGCATCGATGCGTATTGGCTCCGCTACCTCACCGAGGCCGATGTTACGGGCTTCAAGACCACGCGGGAGCGCCGCGAGGCCTATGAGACCAGGCGATTCGATAGTTGGGCCAAGAAGGTGTCGAGCGTGGTCTCCACGATTCTGGCGCGTCCCGACAGCTCTAGCCGCATCGGCCTGCTCGGCTTCTCGTTGGGCGGCTACGTCGCCGCCGCTACCGCAGCCCGCGATGAGCGGATCACCGCGCTGGCCGTGATGTATGGCGGCATGCCGGATGCGATGGTGTCGGAGCTCAAGCATCTGCCGCCCCTGATCGAGCTGCATGGCGAGGCGGATCGTAACGTTCCGCCCGCCAAGGGCGAAGAATTGGTAAAGCTCGCCAAAGCGATCGGGGTGGAGGCCGAATTCGTCGGCTATCCCGGCAAGCCGCACGGTTTTGATTTTTCGGACGGTGATCCGATGACGGCCGACGCCCTCACCCGCGTTGTCGCCTTCTTTGAAGCCCACCTGATCACAGCCAGCCCCACACCAGCATCAGGTTCGCCGCGCACGCCACCAACAGCGCAACCGTGAGGGCGACATGCACTTTTTCGCCAGAGGTTTTGAAGGTCGTTCCCATGCCGGCGGAAACATCCGGCGATTCTACCCAAGGAGTCTCGCACGATATTTTTTGCGGGATTCAGGACTCGTTTACGACTCAGGGACTCTGCCCGAAATGGCCCCAATTCCCGTTTAGGCAGGTTCTCACCTGCGCGTGAAGACCCGGCGGCCCTGCCCGATCGAAACCCATTCCCCCTCCACGCGTTAGGCCCGGTTTACGGAGCTATTTATGCCCTACGCGCTATTCAGTAATGACGCCAAGTTGAGCAAGGCCTATCCGACCGAGGCCGACGTCTGGAAACATGCCCGCAAAAGCGGGCTCGTGGTCGACGCCGCCACGGAAGAGAACAAAGCGGCCCCGCGGCCGGTGCTGGACAACGACTATGAAATCAAATCCTGCCCGGCCGACCCACAGGAAGATCCCGACAAGAACCAGGCCGATGCCGAGCGCGAAGACGAGCTTGATTTTGAGCAGAATCAGTAAGGATTTCGCCGGGACGACATCAAATTACGGCGGCATCGAACTACGGCGTCGCTACCGCCCGCGATGCCTGCGCGCCGGCAAGCGCCACACAGACTTTGCGCCGGTGCAGACCCCTGATCGCGCCGGTCACCTTGAGTACCCTTCCAGCGGGGCAAGAGGCGTCCTGAACGAAGGCGACCTCATAGGGTGCAAGCACCAGGGGTTCAGATTTGAGGACAGTCTGGGCTAGGCACGGCAGCCCAACCGCGCACAGAATCGAACCTAATAACAAGGCACGCATGTTTTTTGTCCACCACCGGTGAAACCATAATAGCCGATCGCGCGCAGAAGTTTCGTGAACGGAAAAAATTATTTTTTGCGCCGCATCGAAGTCGACGGCCAGTCCCGCGTCGCCCGTGTCTTCAAAGCATAAGGCCGGTCTTTAAAGCAAAAGGCCGGCGCGAAGCCGGCCTTTTCGTGTCGATCCCAAAACCGATGTCAGTACTTCGCAGCAACCGGGGCGCCACCCCAGCCGAAGCGGTAATTGACGCCGACCTTGACGGTGTGTTCGTCGTCCCGGAAGCGGGAGCCGACGATCGGCGCGGGGCCGCCGGTGAAGGTGGTGCTGCCGAAATTGTAATATTGGTACTCGGCCTTGGCCGACCAGTTCGGCGCGAACATGTATTCCAAACCGGCGCCGACGGTATAGCCGTCCTTGTGGGTGCCATCGGTGGTAAAGGCCGCCGGTGTGCCGGCGACCGCCACCCCGATATTGGGGTTGTCGCGCCAGGCGTAACCGCCCTTGGCGTACACGAGCGCCGGGCCCCAAGTGTAGCCGAGCCGGCCGGTCGCCGAGCCGATCTGGTTGTTCTTCGAGCTCACGACCGTGCCACCCGGGAAAACCAGGTTACTGTTGTTGTTGGAAAGCCAGCTGTACTGAGCCTCAGCACCGACCACCCAGTTGGTCGCGAATTGATAATCGAAACCGCCCTGCACGCCCCCCATAAACCGGCCGCCGCTGCCCTCCAGGCTGTTGCTGCCCCCGAACGCGCCGCCGACATGGCCACCGATATAAAATCCGGTCCAATTGTAGATCGCTTCCGGTGGCGTATAGATCGGCGCCTTGGTGTATGTACGGGCCGGCATGTCAGCCGCGAACGCGGGCGCCGCGAACGCAAAAATGGCGACTGCGCCAAGCAAAACTCTCTTCATCACTACTTCCCCGTTACCGCCGCTTTCGACATCAATCAAACAACGTGGCCTCAATTTGGTTGCTTCGGGGCAATGCCGGAGCCGTGATCGTTCGCACCTGTGACGATGCGGCAACAGCGCCGATTTGTTCCAAAAAGCGCCGGTCTTTGCCGGGAAAGCCGACGGTTTTCCGCTATGCATTTGTCGGCGGTTGCAGCGGCCCGGTTCAAGGCTCGCCGAAAAGTGATGGGAGACAAAAGATGCCCGCGGACGAACTGATGGGCGACTTTCCGCCCTCCCCGGACCAATTGGTGACGCTGTCGAACTGGCGCAAGGCGCCTTTCAGCGCCTGGGCCTTTCGCAACGTGCGTAGGCTGATCCCGACCGCCGACATCGCTGCCTCAAAGCAGGCGACAGCCCTCGAATTGTCGCTGGAAGAAATCGGGCATATCGGCTTCACCGGCCATGATGGCCGCCCGACCACGCTGAACCAGGCGCTGCGCGCGACCGATACCGACGCCTTCGTCGTGCTCCGGCGCGGGCGGATCGCGATGGAGTGGTACGGGCGTGGCATGAGCGCCACCACCCCGCACATCGTCTTCTCGGTCAGCAAGTCGATTTGCGGCACGCTCGGCGGCATTTTGGCCGACCGCGGGCTGCTCGATCCGGATGACCGCGTCATTGATTACATTCCCGAGTTGACATCGTCGGTCTATGCCGGCTGCACTATCCGGCACCTCCTGGACATGGCGGTCGGCATCGCCTTCAACGAAGATTATGAGGATCCGAGCGGCGACGTGGCGCGCTACCGGCATGCCATGGGCTGGGACCCGCTACCCCCTGGCGAAGCCTCGATCGACTTGCGCGGTTTTCTGGCGCAGCAAAGGCCCGACGGACAAAGGCACGGCGACGTGTTTCACTACGTCTCTACCAATACCGACGTGCTGGGCTGGGTCTATGAGCGCGCCTGCGATCAGCCTTACTCCGACATTCTGAGCGAATATTTATGGACGCCGCTCGGTGCCGAGCACAACGCCTACATCGCCGTCGACGCCCACAATGCGATGCGCGCCGCCGGCGGCGTCTGCGTCGCGCCGCACGACCTTGCCCGCTTCGGCGAGATGATCCGCCGCCGCGGCATCGCGGGCGGGCACCAGGTGGTGCCGGGAGAATGGATCGACGATATCAACGCGCGCGGCGATGCCGAATCCTGGGCGCGTTCCGAGTTCGCCGACCTATTTCCGCAAGCCAGCTACCGCAGCAAATGGTACCGGATCGACAGGCCCAAGGCCGTGCTCTGCGCGCTTGGTATTCATGGCCAGTGGATTTACATCCACCCGCAGGCCGAACTGGTGATGATCCGGATGGCGTCGGAAGCGCCGGCGCTCGACCACGACCGCGTGCGCGGCTGGCGCCGCGGGTTTGACGCGATTGCTGAGTCTTTTTTGTAAGAGCTTCAGGCGTTGGAGCTGACGGCGCCGCGCGCATGTTCCCGGTTGAAGCGCGCGTGACGCAAACGAGGGGTTTGCCCCTCCAGCCACGCTTCGGTTTTTGCCAAATCTTTCAACGCCCGCGCGAGCTGGCGTGCGGCGCGTCGTTCCGGCCCGAGCGGCATGGCGCGCGCTTTGCGCATCATCTCGGCCGCTGCGTTGCGGTAGGCATAAGAACGACGGAAGAATAGCAGATTGCTCACGGCTCACTCCTATCGAGATATGCCCCAGCATCGCTCGATGTTCCTGAATGCCGGATGAAAGCGTTTTGTCACCGACGTAAGGAACCATCCGCCCTTTCAAGGCATTAGTGTGGTTGAGCGGGGGAGTAGCTCGTGGCAACGAAAAAACCATCAGGATTGGTCACCCGGACGGGGCTGCTGAAACTGGTCGGTCACGCAGCCATGGGCGTCGCGCTGGGGCTTGGGTTCGCGCTGATCTTGATCCTGATGGAGCGGTCGGGTGTCGCCGTCACCGCCGATCGCGGGGGAAGCCAGGGATCTCTGGAGTTTGTGGGAACGCTTGTGCTGAGCTTCGGGATCGGCGCGACCTTGACCGGCGCAGTCTTCATGTTGACGGAAGACAACTGATATCGGCATGGGGCAGAATCGAACGGCCAGCAAAACGCGCCGCGTCACGCGAGCAGAAAAAACGCTCAAGCTAAGGTAAGGTCGCAAACAACATTTCGGCGATCCCGCTGGATAGAGCTTCTGCAGGCACGCCGGCGATCCGCCCCTTCGGGCAGATCGAACTTGGCGACGGATGCCTACAATTCCAGGCCGATTTCTAAGTCATACTGCTACTAAGTCATGCTGCCCGGCATAAAGCACCGGATCGAGATCTGATCGTCAAACCGCATCGGCCAAACCATCGTGCGCCCCGCCCGATTTGGTTCGGTGACCACGGCGTCGTCAGGAACGTCGATCCAGTTGTTCTCCAGGCGAACCCGGTAGTGGCCGTCTTTGGATTCCCAATCCGGGTCCGCGACACTTTCACCATCCGCGATCGAGCAGCAAAGTCCCTTGCCGCTCGCGAGATGATCGAACCACGGCTTGAGCGGCGAATTACTGTAGCGACCGTCGAGGTCACGCGCTGTCACATTACCAACAAGGCAAGCAAGTAGTGTACTCAAGGTCAGACCAAACACGATGCGTTTCATTTGCCACGCTCCTGAATGTCAAAACCAGCCCCTTTGTCGTAAGCACCCCTTTGTCTTAGTTCTTCATCTCAAGCAATGTTCGTGCCGCGCTGGGCGAATCGCTGCGTTATGATAACCTGCGATCGGAAGATAGCGAGGTAATCGCGGCGATTGCCTAGCTGCACGTTTTGCCCGCAGCTTCAATTGCTACAGGGCGTCGCCGGTTCCAGCCAATCATATTTGCTGGAACGGATGACATGCGCCGCGATCACATTCCTTCACTCGTGGGTGAATAGCTCTTGTCAGGCGCAAGCGCTTAACCCGTTGCCAGGCGTCTGGGGTCGACACGACCTGCAATCCGGCCGCCTATCGCCGCAAAATTTTCTGCGCGATGAGACGGTCTCGGCGGGTCAAGCTCGTCTGAATGTGACACGAGGCAACGAGCGATCGTTGTGTACGGCGTTGCTGCAAGACGCCTAGGGCTTCAGGCTTTCGGCGGCTTGCCACGCTTGGCAGAAATCTCTCCCTGCGAGTCGGCGGCATTTCGCAGAATGCCCGCCTTCTTCATGGCCTCGGTTCGCTCGGGACCTGCCGGCATGCGGCGCGCCTGTTCGAGAGCCACCAACGCTTCGGCTTCCAAATCGAACTTGGACCGCGGGTTCTTCCTATCCTGGGACATCGAAATTCTGCGACATGTGGTGGCCATAGTTACGTCGCTGGTTCCGCAATGTCGGTTCGGTGCACGACACAGGAACCGTCGACAACCGCCGGGGCACTATTCTACCGGTGGTTGAGTTTGAGGCCAGCCATATCTTCTTATTGGTGCATTATGTCAGAGCAAACGCTTCGCGTTGTCCCCAGGAAAAAAGCAGTTTCCACCCAGGGGTCGTTACCCGGAAATGCTTTTCCCGGAGGATTCCCTAGCGCGTCAGCTTTTCCAGCTCCGGGAACGGAGCGTAGGTCGCGCCGGCGCAGAGATCGCTGGCATTCTCGACCATGCGGTCGAGCCGGCCGTTGACATAGAGAATGGCGCGCTCGCGCAACTCGCGATAAGTGCCGTCGGACTCGCGCGGGGTAAAATGCAGGCAACTGACGTAGCGCACCCGCCCCCCGACGGTGCGCTGCACCGGTTCGGCCATCGCAGCATTATGGATGCCAACGGGATTGTTGAGATAGGTTCTCATGAACGCCAGCAATTCGGGGCGATAGTTGTCTGGAAAAGGCTGGACGGCGGTCCCGCCATCGTTGCTGAAGGCCGTGCCTGGGCCGTCATCGCCGCTCGCACAGGCAGCGAGCGCAATCGGCAGCAGCAAGATCGCCGCGCGCTTTATTGATATCCCCAAGTGCAACTCGCTTTTTCCCCGGCCCTGCGCGAATCCTAGACCCTACGCCACCGAAATGGAATTCGCATCTCGGCTATCGCCGCAACGGCAAAACAGCGCCCGACCCGCGAACCATTGGGGAAGCAATGGCGTACGGGCCGGGCCTGATATCCGCAGGCAGCAGCGGGGGGCAATATGGATGAAGGCCACGCCCGCGGATGGGGTGTTAGCTGCGCTTGGTCATCGCTGCAACGGGCTTGCTCGAGATCTTCGAGACCTTCGAGGACTTGTGCGTCTTGAGCGCGCCCATGTGCTTGTGCGAGCGAAGATGCTTGCCATGATGGCTCATCTTGGCATTGGCGTTCAGAGCGCTCGGCTTCACCTGCTTGGTTTTCGCAGCCGGCGTCTGAGCGGTTTTTGCAGCCGGGGCTTGATCGGTTTTGCCAACCGGGGCCTGATCGGTCTTGCTGGCCGGCGCCTGAGTGGTTTTGCCAGCCGGCGCTTGGTCGGTGGAGCTGGCGGCAAGCGCGGGCGCGGCAAGCATGGAAGCAGCAAGCAAAGCTGCGGAAATTGTCTTGAACATGGTCATCTCCTTTTCAAGGGGGACCGCGAGGGTGCCGGTCGCGTGGCCGGGCTCGTCGATCATGCGGGCGACCGTAACGTCTCGGCGCTGAACCCACCCTGAAGCGCGATGATAGACTTCGTTCATCTGGATGACATGTTCGTCATGTTCCCGCCCGCATGACGCGCAAATGCGTGCCAAAATCCCTGTTCAAATATCAAATAAAGGTCACTACCCGGGAATGTTCCGACGGGGCGGGTGTTCAAGTCGTTGGGCTTCGGTGTAGGATCGACCCATCGCAATTCAGGAGAGGCGGATGAAGAAATTTGCAATCAGGCTTTTGGCGCTGACAACGTATGTGATGGCGCTGATCGCAGTACCCCTGCTCACAACCGCCTACGCCTCGGGCGACGAAAAGCCCACGCCGCCGGCGTCGGACACCAAGAAGGAAAAGAAGAAAGACAAGAGCTCCAGCATCGACGATCCCAAATTCGTCGAAGGTTATCGCGCGGCCTACGCCACGGTTTACGACCGCAACGATTACACCGCAGCCATCGGCCAGCTGAAAGCCCTTGGTCACGACGACAACGCCGCAGTGGCAAATCTGATTGGCTACTCCTATCGCAAGCTCGGCGACTACAAGGTTTCGCAAATCTGGTATGAGCGCGCGCTGAAAGCCGACCCGAACCACGTCAAGACCTGGCAGTATTACGGGCTGTGGCAGGTCGAACAGGGCAACCGCGACCAGGCGCAATATCATTTGAGCCGGATCGCCGCTTTGGCCGGCACCAATAGCGAGGAATATCGTTCGCTCGCCGCCGCGCTGGAACAGCCACCCGGCACTGGTCTCGTCTACTGATCCCTCGGAACTTCAACAGGAGAGATGCATGAGGAAATTTGCGAGGATTTTGACGCTGGCAATGTTCTCGACGGCGCTGGTCGTGGCACCACTGGCCACCAAAGCGTACGCCAATCCCGACAACGATGCGCCTCCGCCCTCCTCAACCAAGTCCAAGGGAAAGAAGAAATCCAGCCAATTAAACCCCAGCATCGAGGACGCAGCTTTCGCGAAGGGCTATCGCACGGCCTACGCCACGATCTATGACCGCAACGACTATGCCTCGGCCATCGAGCAATTGAAGACGCTCGGCCACGACGACATCGCCGCGGTCGCCAATCTGATCGGCTACTCCTATCGCAAGCTCGGCGACTACAAGCTCTCGCAAGTGTGGTACGAGCGCGCGCTCAAAGCCGATCCCAACCACGTCAAGACCTGGCAGTATTACGGATTGTGGCAGGTCGAACAGGGTAACCGCGATCAGGCCCAGTATCATTTGAGCCGGATCGCGGCTTTGGCCGGCACCAACAGCGAGGAATACCGCTCGCTCGCCGCAGCACTTGAAAAGCCGCCCGGCACCGGCCTCGTTTACTGAGTTCGGCGAAGCTCGCTCAACCGGCGCAGCCCTGAGAGGTTGCGCCGGTTTTGTTTTGTCCGCTAACATCCAACAATATTCCCGTCGAATAGTCGAAACATCCCGACATTGCTGGAGATCGCGCACGTGGAACCATGGTTGCAACCTGCGATCGGCTACATTCATGACTGGATCGAATTTCAGGTACGGGCGTCGCAACAACCCGGCTGCATCGTCGCCATCGCGCATCGCGGCAAGGTCGTCGCCGAATACGCGTTCGGGCACGCCAATCTCGCTACCGGCGAAAAGCTGACCCCGCGCCACCGGTTTCGGATCGCTTCGCACTCAAAGGGCTTCACCGCAGCTGGAATTATGAGACTTCGCGAACGGCGTAAGTTGCGACTGGACGATCCCGTCGGCCAATATGTGAAGGGCCTGCATCCGCAAGTCGCGGAGACGACCATCGCGCAGATTCTCTCCCACAGTGCCGGCCTTGTTCGCGATGGCGTCGATTCCGGACAATTCATCGATAGCCGGCCTTACCTCACCGAGAAGGAGCTCCTCGCAGAACTAAAGCTGCCGACCGCCATCGAGCCCAACACGCGCTTCAAATACTCCAATCACGGATACGGATTGCTCGGGTTTCTGATCGAAGCAATCACCGGGGAGCCATACTGTGTCTGGATCGAGCGCGAAATCGTCGGTGCCGTCGGGCTGCGCGAGACCGTGCCGAACATGCCGATCGCCAAAGGTGTTCGGTTCGCGCGCGGTCACTCGCGTCGGCTTCCCGCGGACCGACGCCTTGTCATTCCCGGCGATAACCCGACCAATGCGATCACGCCGGCCGCTGGCTTCGTCAGTACGGCGGCCGACACTGCCAGTTTCTTCGCGCAACTGGCGTCCAATGCGAAACGGAGCGTGCTCTCAGCCGCCAGCCGCAGGGAAATGACGCGAAAACAATGGCGCATTCCACATTCAAGTCTGGAGGCATATTACGGCCTCGGGATCATGAGCGGTACCACAGCCGGCTGGGACTGGTTCGGCCACGGCGGAGGCTTCCAGGGCTATATCTCCCGGACCTGCGTTATACCCGCCTGCGATGTCACCATTACCATCCTGACTAACAGCATCGACGGCTGGGCCCCATTCTGGATTGATGGAGCAATGCATATCTTGCGGGCCTTCAGGACGCGAGGCGCGCCCAAGCGGCGCCTTCGCGACTGGATCGGACGTTGGTGGACAGTGTGGGGCGCGATCGATCTTGTTCCCATGGGAAATGTGGTTGTCGTCGCCAATCCGCACCTCGCCAACCCGTTCATGGACGCGACGGAAATCGAGGTCACAGGCCGCGATAGCGGTCGCATCGCATTGGCAGGCGGATACGCAAGCCATGGCGAGCTCGTGCGCCGCACGCGCGGTAAGGCCGGCGGCGTCACTGATATCTGGCTCGCGGGCGTCAACGCAAAGCACGAAAAAGCCGTGGCCACGGAGATCGAGCGTAGGTACGCACCACGCAAGCGCCCTGCCTGCTGACATTTTCGCGAGTTCGCGCGCTACTTCATCAACGCCTGCGCCTCGCTTCGAAAAGCCTGGCGTGAGGCGTCGCGCGAATAGAACATGTGCCCGCCGGGATACACCACGAGCTTGACGCGCTCGGGCGACGCAAAGGCCGGCAGCTGGTCGAGCAGAATCTGCGAGCCGAAATATGGGGTGGCGAGATCAAACAGACCGTGCCCCACCAAGACCTTCAGCTTTGGATCGAGCGCGAGAATCTCCCGCAATTGGGAGAGCGACTGAGCGGGATTCACGCCGCCACCGAAATTCCAGCCCTTCTCCACCTCCCCGTTGAGCAGGTGGTAGGAGCCGTCCGGCCGCCAATTTAACGTACGCGTGGTGAGGTCGACGGCGGCGCTGGTCAGCGGCGCCGCCAAAGCTTCGCCGGACGGATCGAGGAAACGAAAGAAGCTCGAATCCGGATAGGGATCGAAGCCTTTCACCGACGCGTCATAGCGTCCCGTCACCCTGCCGTTCTTGCGGTCGAACTCGCGGCGAAACTCGGCGACATCGAACCGCCCGGCAAGCCTCCGGCTCACCGCCTGATCGATCCCCGTCAAGGAAGCCACCTTGTCGGCAAGGCGCGTCGTCGCCTCGGTGTCGGCTTCGCCCTTGACGAGGTCGGCCAAAAACTCTCCGCGCGCATAGCGCTCGACGTCGATCATGTCGGCGCGGGTAACGGGACCCTTGGTCTCGCGCGCCACCGCTGCCATGCTGGGAAGGCCCCAGACATACTGCAGGAGGCTGGAGCCGGAAAATTCGCGGAAATCCAGCAGCGGCGAGACCAGGATGAGCCCCCTCACCCCGACGCCCTGCTCGACCTGGAGATTGCGAACCACCTTGGGCCCGCGGATGCCGCCATAACTTTCGCCGGCAACGTATTTGGGGGACATTAGCCGACTGGATTTTTCCAGCCAGCGGCGGATCGTCAGCGCAATCGCCTCGACGTCGCCGTTGACCGAGAAAAACTTCTTGCGCACGTCATCGCCGGTCGCAACGAAGCGGCTATAGCCGGTGCCGACGGGATCGATGAAGACGAGGTCGGTGAAGTCGAGCCAGGTTTCGGCATTGGGCACAAGATCGGGCGACGCGGAGGGCATCGCCGCGTCGGCGTCGATGGCGAGCCGCCAAGGTCCGGCATTGCCGAGTTGCAAATAGGCCGACGCCGCGCCCGGCCCGCCATTGAACAGGAAGGTCACGGGCCGGCTGCGGGCGTCAGCGCCATCGAGCTGATAGGAAGTGTAGGCGATATCGGCCTGCGGTTCGCCCTTATCGTCGAACAGACGGATCGAACCGGCGGTGGCCGCGAAATCGAGGGTGCGCCCGGGCAGCGCCAGCGTCTGCCTGGTCGTGGAATCCGGCGGCAGGCGATGTGGCTCGGCGGCAGCAGGCGGATTCGGGGTGCTGGCGCGGCCGCCCGATGCGCCGGATTTCTGCCCCGAGGGCACTGCTGCAGGTTGCTGCTGGGGCGGTTGCGGGGAATCCTCGGCGCGCGCCCCGACTGCCAGCAAGAGCACGATCATCGCAAGCATCAAGCGCGCATGGCGCGGCGGTGGGAAACGGATGGCCATGTCGCTGTCTACTCCCTGCTTCCCGCGATCAATCCGGTGCGGTCTCATTCAAGAGGCCGGTATTTCCGGTGAGAAGCGGGTTCTAGCTTGAAATTGCGACAGGTCAGCACGCTCCGCAACAGCAACAGATGGAGCGGCGATCACAATGCCGCTGGCGCGGTAAACTACCGCTTCGTGCCGGGATGGTGGTCGCCAAATATTGATCCTGATCCCGAGGGCGGACTACAAAAGCCCCGGTAATCCCGGGGCTTTTTCTTTACCCCAACGTCATTCGCCTTTTCACCGATCTCGACAAGGATAGCCAACGTCGTATAGACGACCCCGGGCGCACCCGATCCTCGCGCGCGCCGATGTGAGCCCTGAAGATCCCATGACCAGCTCCAAGCGATATGACCGGATCGCCTTCGTCGCCAGCGCCGGCGCCGAAGCGCAGGCAGCGCTGGCGCAGCTGGTCGCGCTCTACGGCAATCACGATCCCAAAGACGCCGATGTTGTGGTGGCGCTTGGCGGTGACGGATTGATGCTGCAGACGCTGCACCAGCACATGCGTACGGGCAAACCGATCTACGGCATGCATCGCGGCACCGTCGGCTTTTTGATGAACGAGTTCAGCGCGCACGATCTGCACGCCCGGCTCGCGGCGGCGCGGGAATCCGTGATCCACCCGCTTTTGATGCGGGCCACCGACGTGCATGGCGCGGTGCATCTGCATCATGCGATCAACGAAGTCTACCTGTTTCGCCAGACCCATCAGACGGCACGCCTGCGCATCCTGATCGACGAACGCGAGCGCATGGCCGAATTGATCGCCGACGGCATCCTGGTGGCAACGCCTGCCGGATCGACCGCCTACAATCTCTCGGCGCAAGGTCCGATCCTCCCCATCAATGCCGCGCTGCTGGCGCTGACCCCGATCAGCCCGTTCCGCCCGCGCCGCTGGCGCGGGGCGCTACTCCCCAACACCGCCTATGTGGTGATCGAAGTGCTCGAGAGCGGAAAGCGGCCGGTCGCGGCGGTCGCCGACCACGATGAGGCGCGCGATGTCTGCCGGGTCGAGGTGCTGTCCGACAAGACCATCTCGATGCGGATGCTGTTCGACCCCGGCCACAGCCTGGAAGAGCGGATTCTGAGCGAGCAGTTCGGGCACTGAGCCCCCTGCCGCCGCCCCTTCGCAACCATTCATTAACCGGCGCCGCATATGGTTAACGCTGGGTAATACCGCTTTCTCCGGGATTGCCCTTTAGGGCCCGGCCATGTTTCGCATCGATTTCAACAAGCTGCGGTTTCTTGTCTGCGACGATAATCCGCATATGCGGCGCATTTTGCGGACGCTGCTGCATTCGTTCGGCGCGCGCGAGGTCTATGAATCCGAGGACGGCGCGACCGCGCTCGAAATGTACAGCCACTACGTTCCCGACATCGTCATCACCGACTGGTCGATGCCGATCTTCGATGGCCTCGAACTGGCGCAGATGATCCGGCAGCCGGAATCCAAGGGCAACCCCTACGCGCCCATCATCATGCTGACCGGCCACTCCGAGAAGCGGCGCGTGACGGTGGCGCGCGACGCCGGCGTCACCGAATTCCTGGCCAAGCCGATCTCGGCCAAGGGCCTTTATCAACGTATTCTCAATGTCGTCGCCAATCCGCGTCCGTTCATCAAGACCAAGACCTATTTCGGCCCCGACCGCCGCCGCAACACCAGCAATGCCTATATCGGCCCCGAGCGCCGCATCGGCGGCGAATCTGAGGTCCTGCAGCAGCCCTCGCTGCTCGACAAGGCCCGCTCCAGCGTTTAGCGCGAACGCATAAGGGAACCATCATGGCGAAAGACAAGCCAGGCTCGATCGAGGTCAAGACCTTCGCCGACCATAAGGTCATCACGCAGCCCAATCCCCTGCGCAAGGTGCTGCGGCGTGTCGACGAAAAGGACCTCGACGATCCGGTTGCGCGCGCGGAAAAGGCGCTTGCCGGCCTCTCCGGCGAATTCAAGAACTGGATGATCGTTGAAACCGACCGGCTCGCGGCGGCTCACGCCACCATTCTCAAAATGGGCTTCACGGACCAGACCCGCGAAGAGCTGTTTCGCGCCGCCCATGACATCAAGGGCGACGCCGCCACGTTCGGGTATCCTTCCGCCGGCGCCGCCGCCGACAGCCTGTGCCGGATCATCGAGCACGCCCCCGATCTCGACGAGGTGCCGTCCGACCTGATCGCGCATCACATCAACGCCATCCAGGCGATCGTGCGCGAGCGTACCAAGCTCGACACCGTCAGCATGGCGAGCGAACTGAGCCGGCAGCTGCGCGGCATCGCCGACGCCTACCTCACCCACGCCAATCGCGACCGGCCCGAGCATCTCGAAGCGATCCTTGCACCGAGCATCGTGCCGGTGGAGTAAGACTCGGCGCGCTCTCTCACCTGTCGTCCCTGGGAAAGAAGGGACCCATAGGCCGCGGCTTATCCATTTTGGCGATGGGGTAGTTATCTTCAGAGACAATGAGGGTCTGTGGTTATGGGTCCCTGCTTTCGCAGGGACGACAGCTGATCTGTTGCGGGAGCGTTGACTAAGCTGCGATCAGATCGTGCTGGACCGGCGCAATCGCGTCTTCAGCGATCAGCTCGTCGCAGAACAGCCGGGCTTCTTCGCGCGCCGATTCGGTTGCGAAGCGGCGCAGCAGGATCAAGAGTGGCTCGGCCGCCTTCCGGTCGGTCTCGCAATGCGTCAGCACGCGCTCGACCATCCGGCGGCGCAACCGCGCCGCGCCTCCGTGGCTGTCGACATAGCCCATCTCATGGTTGACCTCGAGCGCCGCCCGGAACGCCGCGAAGGTCGATTCCGGCAAGCCGGCACGGATCAGCAGCGCCTGCAGGCTGGCGCCGCCGCGCTCAAGCAGCAGCGCGGAGACACGAGCCTGCGGCATATCCGACAATTCCGACAGCGCCGCGTCGAACAGTTCGAGATTGCCCGACAATAACGCGCGCAGGATCAGGCCGGCGGTGAGTTGGCCGGTGGCGCGCAGATGCCGCACCAGACCGCGCATATCCTCGCCGCGCGAACGCGCCGCGATGTTGACGGTGGAGCGATCGCGCGCCTCGCTTGCGATACGACCTGCGCGATCGGGGCTCAGCCAGTTCCGTGCGACCACGAACTGCGCCAGCGTGTCCGAGAGTTTTGCAATTAGCGCGACCCGGGTGGCGGCCGGAAGATCCTCCAGCACCAGCATCGATTCCCGGATTGCGGCGAGATGGCCGTGGCGCTCGACGATGCGGTCCCACGAAAACGGCGGCAGCTCGGCATAAGCATTTTCGATCAATTCGAGGGCTGCCGCGGGCGAGCCGACTTCGGCGATCGCGGCACAGACCGACGCCGGCAGATGGATGCGGCGGGCGATGGCGCATTGCGTTTCGCTATTGCCGGTCGCGACGATGTCGACCAGATCGGCGTCGATCAGAAGCGGTGAATGTTCGAGCACGGCAAGCGCGACCGACGGCTGGTCGAGCGCCAGCGCCTGCACGATGGCGGCCGGCGCTTCCGTTGAGCGCGCAAACACTTCGGCCATGGCCTGGCGCACCAGCGGCGAAGCATCGTCGAGCAGCATCAACAACGCGCCTTCGGCGGCGGCACGGTCCTCTTCGTTGAGATCGGAAATCAGCCAGGCCCGCGCCAGCGACCGCGTTGCCTCTGCCCGCTCGCCTGCGGAAGCGGTTCTGATCCAACTGATGAACTGCCGAACGATCATTGCCCTGCCGGCTTACGCAACCCGAGAACGACACCGTTATCGGATGCCCCTGAAACACAAAATAAACCACGACGCTTAACAAAGCGTTCACCATAAACGGCTGGTTTTATTGACGTTTTGTTAAGGGGTACGGGGGCGATGGAAGAAGTCTCATCGCCGGTCTTCTAGCCGCGCTCTCGCTACGATTGGCCGCTGAACGTACCGTTGCGATCGCTGAACAGATCGAGCGGTTGCGGTGTGCGCACGTCAGGTGTTTGCGTCGAGAGCGACGCCGGGGTCGCACTGGCAACTGATGTCAATGACGAAGAATTGCCCCACAGCGCACGGACCGTCGGCGATACCGGTTGAGCCCGTTCGCCGCTCGCCTGAAACAGCGAGCGGAAGATCGGGTCGCTCGACGAGGATCCCGTCGCGTTCGATGCGAATGCCATCGTCACGGGCGTGACCGAGCGCGTATCGGGGAACGTCGATAGATAGGCCGCATTGTCGGTTGCCAGCGCGGCTGGTGCCGCACTGGCGAGCGCTACATTGGCGGGGACGTCGCCGACCGCCGTCATCGCAGACCGTGTCGCCCGCGAATTGGCGGCGCTGGCATAACGGGCCGTCAGCACCGAATAGACTTCGGAGACGCTGCGCGCGCCTCCCGTGCGGTCGAAAAAGATCGACCGGTTCGCTGCGGCCGCATTCGGAAACATCCGCGCCGCAGAGGCGTTCGGATTATCCTCTGCGCCCGAGATCAGTTTTGCTGCGCCACCTACCCCCATGAAATGCGCCAGATAGAGTTCGTTATCGGTGGGCCTCCGGCCGATCTTGCCGGTCAACTGAAAGCTGTTCGACTGGGTCAGAACCCCCGCCATCGCAGACGCGGCAACGGGGTCGTCGCGCAATTTCATGATCGCCTTTCGTGCCGCGGGGTCGCTGACCGAGTAATTGCCGCCGGGCAATTTGGAAATGGCGTCGGCGTATTGGCTGTAGCCGAGCTGCGCGCCCGCTTCCTTCACGGTGCCCAGCCAGGTCTGGTCGATGAACTGGTAAAGCCCGTGCGCCGACGAGGTCGAAGCGCCCGCCGTCGGATTGAAATCGGATTCCATCTTGGCGGTGGTGAGCAGATATTCGAAGCTCGTGCCCGTGGTGCTGGCGGCCTGCTTGATCGCACCGGCGATGCGCACGCGCGACGGGTCGACACCTGCCGCAGCCGTGGCGTTTGACGTGTCAACCGACATATGTTGGTGCCCCGCTCCGCGCGAAACGCCCGCCCAAGCCTGTTCGAGAGCTCCCACTAACGTTCAAGCCGCCGTCACACTGCGGCGATTATGGTTAACGGCAGGTTAAAAGGCCTCCCCGGGTCATTCCGGGATATGTTCGTTAGGCACAGGCGCCCGATTGACCGGTCATTTCCGATAAACCGCGTGCGGATCGACCAACCGGTCCGCATCCACGAACGACAATCGCGCCCCGCCCTCGCCGGCCTCGACCTTGCGGTAGAAGCACGAGCGGCGGCCGGTGTGGCAGGCGACTCCGGTCTGCTCGACCCTGATCCAGAACACGTCCTGATCGCAATCGAGCCGTATCTCGACCACGCGCTGGACGTGGCCGGAGGTTTCGCCCTTTCGCCACAACGCGTTGCGGGAGCGGCTGAAGTACCAGACCTCGCCGCTCGCGATGGTCTTGCGCAGGGCTTCGTCATTCATATGCGCGACCATCAGCACCTCGCCGGTCGCAGCGTCGGTGGCGACGCAGGTCACAAGGCCGGACGCGTCGAATTTGGGCTGGAACGCCAACCCTTCCTCGCGGTCATCGATATCGGCTGAATTGGACACGGAAAACCCTCGCAATTGCAAGCGAGGTTACCGGTTCGGACCTCGCACCATGGACAGGAAACGCGCCTGCTCCGCCGGATTGTCGCGGAACATGCCGGTAAAGCGGCTGGTGAACGTCATCGCGC
>Ga0209526_10000824_pt1 | contig 20416 bp, 20 predicted proteins | sample JacPinW_OM2H0_M1_FD_188566 | JGI IMG/M metagenome (GOLD analysis project Ga0209526, IMG submission 188566) | Forest soil microbial communities from Algoma, Ontario, Canada - Jack Pine, Ontario site 1_JW_OM2H0_M1 (SPAdes) (version 2) | ecosystem: Environmental > Terrestrial > Soil > Boreal... | reverse complement strand
TCCGTGACCGTGATTGGGTCGTCAGAAGATATGCTCGAGATCGACTTTGCCAACGGAAAGATCAGCCAAGTCGGTGATCAATATGGGATCGGACGAAGAAATAAAAAGCTCAGCCAAGTCGGTAACTAACCGCAATCAGTCCTTGTGTATTTGAACGATCAACGCGGGATCGCTGACATCGAGCGACCATAGTCTACTAGTCATTTCCTTGGATTCGACCACGGTGATAACGCAGATTCTGGCGCGGCTCTCTCAAAAAAGACGAACAAGCCAATACTCCCCCAATCATCAACTCGAAATGCCGTGAAATTCTCAACATGGCAGTCAGAGAGAATTTGTATGACTCTTTCGCTCGAATACCCGTTCATTTGCATCGCGGGGTAACTCCATGATCGCCCGAGTGCGATATTTCCAATGTTTCGAAGAACCGGTGTTGTTTTGACAATGTTCTTCATCAGTACATTCGCGCGTCGTCTAGAATCCGCGATTGTAAAATGAATTGCGCCAACGCCACCTATTTTTACTGATTGTACTAGAGCGCGGATTATGTGCTCCCCCATTGAGATCGGGATGTGTTGAAGTACAAGATATGTATGGACAAAGTCATAGCTCTCCGGCCTCAGACGACTCTCGTTGAGTGAGCTATCGTACTCAATATTAGTGAATCCGTTGTTCGCGCTATATCGCCTGGCTTCGGCAAGCATCCCGGGGGCGATATCTAGACCAATCACTGCCTCGAAGTGAGGTGCTAGCGCATTTGTAATGCGGCCAACACCACAACCAAAATCCAAAGCCGTTCCGTGTGGGACAAAGCCGTAGGAATTGCTTAGAACGGCGAGAACTTTTTCAACGTGGCAAACCCCACTGGCGAAAAATTCCTGCTTCGCGTCATCGTTGATGTTGATTGACTTGAATTTATCGTGGCTCAAAACACCATAGTATGGGTCTAGTTCGCCCAACCTTTTCCAATCCTTTTCCGCGCTAAGTAAGGCCACGTTTTGCGTCCTTGGAATGTCCAGATTGAGCAGTTTACTACCGCGACAAAACCCGGAAAGCACTATAGCACAATGCTGGCGTAAGTCATCCGTGCGGCGGTCGAGCGCGCCGCAATCGATCTACACATGGGTGTTGACGCCGAGCGACTTCAAGAACTGTTCCATGAGAACCTGCTGCGCATCGCGCGAAGGATTTCGCTGGCGTCCCGCCGCTGGCGCTCCGCCGGGGCAAATGCAGCCCTCGGCGCGTGGCGAGCGCTACGGCGCGCGGCCTAACATTATCTGGGTTCTCGGCGGAGACACAAATGTCGACCGCCCGCTGAATACCCTGCGCGGACTGGACGAGAAAATCTGTTCGGGTCGGCATTTAACAGTATTCGAGCTCGACACCGCACTCCACCTTTGTCGCCTACGTGAGCGACACACCCGCCTGATTAACTCTAAAGCTTCAAAATGTATTCTGGCATGATGCGCCCTCTAATCAGATGTGTGAACGCAAGCAGGTTGCCTTTGAGGCGTCCCCACCTGTCGATGTAGGGCTCAGGCCAAACACTCTTGATCAAATTGGCGAGGAAGTTTCGACCCATCAGCTCAAGAGCAAAACGAGGCGGAACAGTACCCTTTCTGATGAGGTAAATGGGATTGACGATTTGCGAATATCCAAACCGCAGACCACTCACGCGGCCGGATTTGGCGCCCAAGTGAACGCCGTACACAAAATTTGCGCCAATGATTCGGCCGTGTTTGCGAAGCTGGCTCGTAAAATCGATATCCTCTTGCCAACCGTACAAGACAAGGCGCTCATCGAACCGAAGGTCCCCGATTTGCGAAGATCGCACCGACATATTGCATCCGTAGGCGCCGACATGATCAGCAAAGCGAGGTGGCTGCTCTTCCTGCTCTGCGGAGCGTAGCGCCGCAAGACCCTCCTCGAACGTGTACCCCGCGTTGCGCGACCCGTCCGCGACGGCATGCCCCATGATGACGGCCCAATCCGGATGTTCATGGAATGCCTTCGTCAGCCGATTCAAGTATTGGTCGGCGGGAAGGAAGTCGTCATCGAAGAAAGTAATAATGTCAGATCGGTTGATCGCCCGAACCATTGCCTGATTGCGTTGAGCGCACAATCCCTGTCGGCCAAACACGTAGGAGATTGGAAACTTCTTAGCTTTGAATGGTAAAACGTGCGTCTCGTCGGGAGCGGACACGATGACTTCATCGGGAGCGCGGGTTTGACCGTCCAGGTGATCCAACACGCGATTGAGGAGCTGTTTGCGACCGAAGGTCGGAATGATCACGATAACCTTCATCGGGCTCAGAGTCCTCTGTTCATATCGCACATCCGGATGGTCCAGATATCAAACGGAGTCATTGCAATCACCATCAATTTTGCTCGTCATTCGCCGCCGCGCCCTCCGCAGCATTTACGTCAGCACCGGCAGACTTTCTATGTTTCTAGCCTTGCCAAGTGCGACCAGCTCTCTCAGTCTCTGCGCGTCTTTCAATTGAGAGATATTGACGCGGTATGATTTCAGTCCCAGGTCTTTCAAATAGTTAAGCTGCTGAAGCAGTGTGCCCCCTCCGTTAAGGAGCGACCGTTCATCTCCTAAAGCATTTTGGCATGGCCGGCCAGATGAAAAATGCGCTTGCGACTACCAGGGCGACAACGGACGAGGACATCGTACAGCATATATCTCGTCTTCGTTTCACCGCGATACGGCTCGCTTGACGTACACTAATGCGAACACTCGCGCTTTCGATCAGCAAACTTACTGCGGCATCCTTTCCCGGGCAATGCCAGTCGGCTCGCCGCGGACGTAGTACACAACAAGGCGTTGGCGCTGTGGCATGTGCGCACGTGGCCAAAGGACGCAATGTGGCAAACAACTCTAACAGCCCTTAGCCATCCCTCACCTGTTCCGCAAGGGTGCCGGCAAGGAAGCCAAGCTTTGCTCAGGCCGGCCGCCGAGCCGGCAGAACGGCAGGCGGCGTGCAATCCGGTGGGTCAAGCGGCCGGTCCTCGTCACGGCCGGGGAACAGCCAGCGCTGCGGCCGGGCCAACCGCCAATAGCTGCGGAGAATCCGCAATAGCTGCGGAGAGGGCATGACGTAACGGTCCTTGCCGCCTTACCCTGCTCGACCCGGATCACCATCCGCTTGCTGTCGATGTCGGTGATCTTCAGAAGAACCAGCTCCGACACGCGCAGGCCAGCGGCATAGACCGTCGTCAGCGCCGTACGGCTCTTGAGGCTTGGAATTGCCTCCAGAAAGCGCACGACTTCGTCGGCGCTCAGCACGACCGGCAGCTTGCTCGGCTCGCGTGCATAGCTGATGCGCTCCGGAATGGCATCTTGGCCGAGCGTCACACCGAAGAAAAAGCGTAGCTCACACACGATCTGATCCAGCGCCGGCCAGGATATCCCGATCGCCACCAGGTGTACCTGGAAGGCGCGGATATCCTCCAGGTCGAGACGATCGGGGGACCAACCGAAATATCCGCTCAACTTCGATACCGCGGCAAGATAAGATCTTTGCGTCGCCGGCGACAGATTGCGGACCGTCATGTCCTCAATCATGCGGCGGCGAGGAGGGCTGATCTCAGCCATGGTTGCAATACTCCTGTCTGAAGGGTTGGGCTTCGAAAACCCGCGATCCTCTCAGACGGGAGGCTGCTATTGCGATCCTTCCTCAATTGCTGCGCCAGCGGCTTCGTTCAATCGACTTTTTCAGCAGCCTGCTAATATTCATAGAAGTTAACGCCGTCGATCTTCGCCATGGCGCGCAGGTAGAGTTCAGCCGACGCACGCCAACTGAACTGCGTCGTCCGCGCACGCGCTTTGCGTATGAGCTCGGCCCGAAGCGCCTCCTCATTTCTTAGCCGCAAGATTTGATCGAACCAGGCTCTCGGATTGGTGGGAGACGCGTAAAGGACGGCGTCGCCGCAAATCTCCGGAAGACTTGTGACGTTGGAAACTTCCGCTGGACAACCGAGCACCATCGCTTCCAGCGCAGGTAACCCAAAGCCCTCCGTCAGTGACGGAAAAGCGAGGCACAAGGAATCCCGCATCAGTGCAGCCAGCTCTTCATCCGATAGCCGCCCTAACCACAGGATGTTGCTCGCCACAGCCGACCCATCACCAATATTGTAAACGCGCGCATCAGCGCTTCCTGCGACGGCGATGCGCAGGCCCACCGCGGCAACCCGATCTGCCATTTCCAGGATGAGCTTGATGTTCTTGTGCGGGGCGGGGCTGCCAATGATGACGATTGATTCAAGGCTCGCGACCTCCCGCGTTGCCGACGTGTGTCGGGAATCCACCGCACCGCATGCTCGTGTCCGTCAGGTATGACGACGATCTTGTCAACTTGAGCGATCCCATAGCGTTCGAGCTCAGTCGCGGAAAAGCGCGACACCGTCGCCACCATTTTGGCGGTTCTGCCCAAGCTCGGAATCAGGGTCCGATACAGCAGGCGGAAAGCAGGGGCATAGCTTGTTGGAAACGCGCGCGTGTTTGCATCGTGAATGCACACGATATGCCGTGTTGCAGTGAGCGTACCAGTGTTCCCCAAACTGAGCAGACCGCCGCGCAATCGAGCGGGAAGAACGAATTGCTCCCACAGGTGTCCTGCGATTCGGCCAGCGGGCTGCAGCCGGATTTTCCGCAACCTTGGAACATCCGTCGCCGAAGACGGGAAGACAAGCTGAAGGTCGAGATTTCGCGCAAGAGGGCTGCCTTCGCTGATCACATCATCAAGGGCAGACACGATCTCGCGCGCATAGCGCTGGACACCGGACAGAGGCTGCGTCAAAAATCGCCCGTTGATGGTCCAGTGTCTGGTCATACACGCAGATTCAGCGATTGCAGATCCTGCCGTTGACCTCGGATGGAATCATTACCGGCGCGCAATTCGCATTGCGGTCGCGGCCTTCACATCCGTTTGCAAAATCTACGCATACCGGGAGAACCAAGCTCTCGCAAAAGCGCTCTCTGATTTGACGTTCCTTGCGATGGGCGCGCCACTGCGCTAGTATAACAAATCTGCCACGCGAGCCTATCAGCTGGGGTTACGAATTTTATCCCATCGGCCTTGGCCAATGTCATCACCGTACAATTGTGGTAAACATCTGGATTTACTATATCATCGAAAATTCCTTTGAAACTGAGGGGTTGCGTAGATAGTGCAATGACATGATGACAACTCAGTATTTTGCCGACTTTTCGCTCGCTCTCATCAATCGGACCGGTGCGTATTACGTCTGCCGGGACATTGTCCAGCGCCTGCCTCAGTTTTTTCAAGGAATTCGTTATTGGCGACTGTTCCTGCGCAGCGAACCGCCGACACTGATCCGCAAGCTTTTGGGGCGAGCCATGCTGCTCGAGCTCTGCCATCTGAGGGTCACCGAGAGTATTCCCCGATCAAATGGAGCGCGCTGGCGCGACGTCCCGACTCTCTTCTTTGATCCACTCTACGTGCTTCGCACTCACCTCCGGGCCAATGACGTCGTCCTGTGTCACGATATCGGACCGGTGAGCCATCCTGAGCTCTTCGACACGCAAACGACGAGGCTCTACCGCGAGGCCTATCAGCGGATCGTGGCCGGGAAGCCGGGAATGGTCTTCGTCAGCGAAGCATCGCGATCGGCGTTTGTCGCCCGATTTGGCGATGATTTTCGCTTCCTGAAGGTCATCCCATTGTACGTCCGGTCGGATCTCGCGGCCGGTGAGGAGAAAGAACCCGCCGGAATACAGCAACCCTTTCTTCTGACCGTCGCGGGCCTCGAGAAGAGAAAGAACCACGGCCGCATCATCGCGGCATTCGAAGCGTCCGGACTCCGCGACCGAGGATATTCCTACGTCTTTTGCGGCCCTCGAGGCAACAGCGCCCAGGCGGTGCAGTCGCTCGCGGAGGCAACATCTGGGGTGCGCGCCTTTGGATATCTGAGCGACGCGGAATTGCGCTGGCTCTATAGGCGCGCCACCGGCTTTGTTCTGCCGAGCCTTCTCGAAGGCTTCGGATTGCCGGCACTCGAGGCGGCACAATATGGACTCATCTCGGTCGTCAGTTGGGAGGGCGCGCAAAAGGAGGCGGTTGGCGACGGCGGAATCTTGGTAGACCCAACTTCGGTGAGCGCTATTGCAAATGGCATAGTGCGGCTCGTCGAGCTGGGCGAAGCTGAGCGCAACGAGAAATTGCTGAACCTCCGTCGGCACGCTCAGTCGCTCTCGCAGCAGCAGTTTCTCAAGCGTTGGGCCGAGCTACTCGGTGCGAATGCGTAGCTAGAAATCACCGGGATGAAGGCGAGCGGCCGCCAGCGTGTTTGGACGATCAACGGCGATTTTGTGTCGCTGCGGCCGACAGGCGTCGCGCGCTACGCACGGGAAGTCACCCTGGCCCTCGATTCCTTGCTCGCGGCCAAGCATCCCCTGACTGCTGGGCTCGAATTGAATATCTTGGCCCCGCGCTCGCCAACAGATCTCCCGCTTGCAGCCATTCCTGTAAAGATTCTGGCAGAGTTTAGTCGACCGCGGTTGCCGCAGTTTTGGGTTCAGGTGCAACTTCCTCGACATGTTACCGGTGGCTTGCTCAGTTTCTGCAACTTGGCGCCCATCTGGACGCGGCGTCATATTGTATGCATCCATGATCTGCACACCCGCATGATGCCACAGAGTTATGGCCTGGGCTTCCGCTGGGCCCACCGCGTGATCTTGCCGCTCCTCGGTCGTCGCGCGCGCTGGATTACGACAGTGTCGCAGCTATCGCGCGATCATCTTAGTGCCTTTGGGATCGCGCCCGCCGAAAAAATCGCCATCACCTACAACGGCAGTGATCATGCGTCGCGTTGGAACGCCGACAAAGCCGCGCTCACGCTCGGCGAACGTCCCTATGTTGTCGCCTTGGGGCAACGGCAAAGATACAAGAACACCGAACTGATCTGGCGCATTGCCGAACCGCTCGATCATCTCGGCCTGGACATCTATGTGGCGGGCGATCTCGACGCTAAGTCGCTCGGCACCTTCGGCCCGTCAACACCTTCCAATGTGAGGCTGTTCGGACGCGTGTCCGACGACGATCTGGCGAAGTTGTTCAAGCACGCGCTCGCTTTCCTCTTTCCCTCCCGGATCGAAGGCTTTGGGCTACCGGCGGTGGAGGCGATGGCGCAAGACTGCCCCGTCATCGCCTCAACGTCACCCTGCCTTCCCGAGATCTGCGGCGATGCCGCCATCTATGCGGGCCCGGACGACGGGGGTGCCTGGGTCTCAGCGGTCCAAAGGTTGCACTCTGACCCAACGCTGCGGACCGCCATGATAGAAAGAGGCCACGCGCGCGCCCAGCGCTATCGATGGCGGGATATCGCCGAAATCTATCTCCGACTGATGGCGAGCGTTGACGGTTGCGATCCGCAGCACGAGCTCCAATGACGGTACGCTCGCGCACTCGATTGTCACTCGCCGCGTTGTCGTCACTGCCAGTTCCGTATTGCGGTCCAGTTGGAGAGTCAGCGCGGCCAAGTATTGACAGTTCAGCCGATGATGTCGGCTTCGCGTGATCGACTGTCCAAACAATCTATCGCGCCGGAAACCGTCGTCTCCTCCGCTCCAGACGGGCGAGGCGGCCGACAATCGATACCTCCCACGCCGGGCGCAACTCTTTCACGTAGCCATCCGACGTTGTACCAAAAGCGAATACGAAATTCGTTCCGTGGCGTGTCCGCAAAATACAAGGGCGAAAGCGTCAAGGTCTTCGCCAACACTTTCCCGACCTCAAGGACATTGGGCTTGCGCGCGTTGAGGGCACTGATCCTTTGATCGCTCAGGCCATCCCAGTATGCTCGTCGCAAAATCCACTCTTGTGTCAAACGCTCTGCACTGATTTTATGCCTGACCTTCAGCCGATCCGAGTACCACGCGCTCCACCCCCGCTCGATGAGCTGTTCCTGCAGTAGCTTTTCTCCCCCGCTAAGCAACGTGGTCCCGTGCCGACCGAGTGCCGTCGAAAACCCTCCCTCCTCAACCAGCGCCGACCGCCGAAAGAGGACGTTTGCCGCAACCATCGAACAGGAGACAGTGCAGTCCCCCTCTCCGCTTCGCTGTATCAAAGAGAGCATCTGCGACCATCGCTTTCCCAACGGTCGCGACGCCCCCTTGGGAAATTGCGGAAGCACCGCCCCAGCTATGATGGCGCACTTCTCTGGCACGTGAGACATCAATCGGTGGGCATTCTCGAGCCAATCGGCACTCGGAATCGCGTCGTCATCGAGGAACGCAACCCATTCACTCTTCGTCTCGCCGATCCCTTTATTGCGAGCAAGAGAAACCCCGGGCTCATCTATGCGCAACAATTCAACATGCGGCACGCTGGCAACCAATCGCTTCAGTGTCCGCCGCTGATCGTCGCGCGAACCGCTATCTATCACCCTCACTTCGGTGGAAGGTTTATCCAATTGGGGAACCAGCGCCGCCAGACAATCGCCGACGTCGTCAGCGCGATTGTGCGTGCAAATCACAATGGACAGGTCATTTTCGCTTCTTCCCAATGAACCCATTATTATCAGCATCCCGGACGCGACTTATACATTGCAAGAAACGCCCTTTAATCGGGCCTCTCGGCAGCCGTCAAACTCAAGCACTCACATCGCAGCGCTGCCACGCAGCCGATCCAGCCTCCAGGATGGCCGTCCCCTTGGGATATGGCGAGCGGAAGCATCCGAAGCATGCGGCGCCCAATGAACACCCATTCAATTTGCCTAAATCTTTGGGCTGCCGCAATAACCGACGGGATGCAAGGGTTAACGGTAAAACCTCGACTATGCCGCCCCGTGTGTCGCAAATCATAGCTCGCGCTGCCTTTAACCAAGACGGCCCCGGAATACAATCCGGGTGAAACGCGTCAATGGCTGATTAAAGCGGGCCAGGTGGTTCAGCGGTGGAATTATTGCTGCTCTCGGGTTCAGTTGCACGGCAAGTTTCAAAAGATTGAAACCGGTCCGGTAATCGCCGCGCAGAAACTGCGCGACACCGGCCCAGTAAGCGCCCGCTCCAGTCCCACGCCGAGCCGCAGCGTGCAAGCTCTTGGCCTCGGGCAAGTCTCTGCCCTCGTTGCGAAAGAAACTGTCAGCAACTGCAACCTGCTCCAACAAGCGACGAACGGGATCTTTCCAAGTTGTCTGCGAAACGTTCGTCTCATGCAGCCGTTGAACTGCCTGGATGTCACCGGTCTCTGCAACGCCACCGAAATACGCGAGCCTCAGTAGAACCTCCATGTCATCGGTGAACTGCAGTTCCGGCCGGTAGTGTCCGACTTTCTTGTGAATACGCGTCCGCACAAGCGGCGACATCGTCGCATCCATACCCTCACGACAACACCGCTTGATGTAGTCAGCGCCCGTTCTGATCCTCCACTCAGCATTTGTGGATCGCTGGATTGTGGGGTAGTCGTCGCCCTGCCGATATTGAGCATATTTGCCGTAGGCGAAGCTCACCTCCGGATGCTTTTCCATGATCTCAATCGCCCGAGATAGCGCGCCGGTCGGGAGCAGGTCATCGGCGCAGACAAGTATGAAATACTCACTGGTTGCCCAATCTATTCCCTCGTTCACTGAGGCCTGAAACCCGAGGTTTTGCGGGCGAGCTCTCACCTCAATGCGAGAGTCCTTCGCGGCAAGCTGGCGCGCAATATCAACGCTATCATCTGTCGAGGCGTTGTCGATGATGAGAATGCGGAGGTCGCTCACCCCCTGATCGAGAATGCTTGAAATGCATTCGCGCAAATAACGACCGTATTGGTAGTTCGGAACTACAACATCGACAATTGGCATTTTGCCATTCTCCGGATTTCGCGGGAGTTCAGTATCGCGCCTGCGTGGCCTTCAGGATGAGAACCCAATCGCCGGAACCGGAGCTGTTGTTTGCTCTCGGCCCGATCGTGACTGTCTGCATCTTTTGCGATTCAAAATCAGAGGCCACTATATCCGTGTACTGCCCGTTGGCGGGGTCGTACCACCGCATCGAAACATTCGGTCCGGCAAGTTCACGGAGGTCTAGCGTCAAATTACGAATCGTAGGCAAATAAACAACGGCGATCGATCGATCGGCTGACAGGCCTGCGACGGCCCTGCTTTCACCCGACTGATGGCCGGCTTTCAGAAGGTGATTGCCGGTGTCGGGTTCGAGCGTCCACCACGGCATGGTCCCGAACAGTGCGCGAAGATGGGTCATGCTGATTGCACCTCGGCTTCCCAGCTGTTCGCGCCAGCTGCCCGGGGCGCTGAACAACCCTGGACCATCGAAATGCCAAATGGGATTGTTGCCGAAGACCTGGCCCATCGCACCCGATAATATCGCTTGATAGGCCTGTGTTCTCAAAATCTGTTCTGTAGATCCGTGCTCATTTTCGTATGAGCTTTCTATGAGAAAGAACGGCGTACTTTTGTGTCGATCAAAGTGGTCAAGCGCTGCCAAATAGACCGGCTTGTACGTGTATACGTTACTGACTTGAAGCCACGGCTCGCGGTCCCAGAAGTCAATTGCCGCCGTCTCGGGCGCGCAATGTGCAGTGTTCAGCGCTTTCGGCTCGAATTCCTGGATTCCCTCAGCGATGGCCTCGACCAGCTCCTTCTGCGGCGGATTGTAGTCGCCGCCGTGGACCCAGAGCAGGTTCGTGAGCTTGGCGTACCGCTTTCCCAGATATTGCCCGTAGCGACGGAGCTTGGCCGGGCCATTTTTGACCATCTCCTGGTACCAGCCCTCATTGCCGCCGGACGCCCCCGCATAGGCAGGCGCCAACAGTACGAGGAAGCCTTTTTCTTCGGCCCGCCGCAGAACCCAGTCAGCATGCGCGAAATACTGCTCGTTGGGCGTGCCGAAATCACCTGCCGTCAAAAATGGCGATTGTCCGTATGCATTTGCGGGTGCGTTCTTTGCGTAGCGATGCTCAATCATGGAAACAAGCAGCGTATTGAAACCGCGTGCGTGTCGATCCTCCAGGTATCGATCGACATCCTCTTGCGTCAGGTCCGCAATCAGCGACCAAGCTGCATCTCCATGGATTAAGAAAGGCTGCCCATGAGTATCTTCAAGATACCGTTTTCCCGGTGAGAGAGTTAAGGGAAACACCGGAGCCACATCAAACACATGTGCCGGTGGCAACGACCCCGCCGGCTGAGCATTTGGCCTCCCTTCGATTGCGATGACAGTCAAGCACGCCGAAACCACCAGGGCACACCAAGTGAAAAATTTCTGCCGTAGCAGACAACCAATCATCGATCACCACAACGCCGGAAGCAGCAGAGCTTTCTCCGCCTTGATCCTGATCCCACCATGGAGACCAAACGAACCTCCGCTACGCCTTCGTTTCTGGCCGGTTATAGTGCCGGTAGACCCCCTCAGATGGTCGTCCGACAAGATACCGATTGACGCCATCCTCGAGCGCCCGCCGGTAGATTCGCAATGCTCCATCGATTGCCTCGATGGTCAGCTCGATGTCCTCGTCTTGGTGCGAGTAGCTCACGACGAGGGAGGGCATGATGACGCTCCGCTTGATCGTCTCCTGCAAGAAGAGAGTCCGAAACGCTTGTGATGGTTTGTGATCCTGATCAAGCGTGCCGTAGAGCAGGCAACAAGGATGACCGATCGTGCGCACAAACTCTCGCAGACCGTGCCGTTCGATCACCTGATCCATCAGCGATTTGAGTCGAAGCCCCTGACGATGCAGATGATCAACAACCGCTTCTTTGCTGTACACCTTCATCGTCGCGATCGCAGCTGCAAGCGCGTGCGTCTCGGCGCCATGCGTGGTGGACAACAGGAAGACGCGCGGCTTGTCGTAGTGATAGAGGCCGCCAAGGCGCATGAATTCCCGTTTGCCGGCGAGTGCAGAAACGGAGAATCCGTTCGCCATCGCTTTACCCCACGCCGACAGGTCCGGAACGACATTGTAGACCTGCTGTGCGCCTCCATTACTCCAGCGAAAGCCTGTAATCATCTCATCGAAAATTAAGAGCGCCCCGTTCGCGTGACACAAGTCGCGAAGATCGGACAAGTAATTGGCGTGTGGCACCTCCGTGCGAACTGGCTCGAGGATCAGTGCCGCGATCTGGTCGGGATACTGGTCGAACAAAGCCTTGGCGCTCGCGAGATCGTTGTAGCGAAACGAGAGGGTGAGCCTTCTGATCGCCTCGGGGATGCCCGCATTCATCTGGGTGGTGCCGATGAACCAATCATCGACCGAGAAGAACGGGTGATCGCAACATGCGATCAAGTCCCTCCCGGTATAGGCCCTCGCCAGCCGAACTGCGCCTGAGGTCGCGTCCGATCCGTCCTTGCAGAACTTAACCATCTCCGCCCCATCGATAAGGCCAAGAAATTGCTCCGCACATTCAACTTCTATAGGAGATGGCCATGTGAAATTGCAGCCATTCGCAAGCGCCTCCCGTGCCGCCTGGACGACCGGGGCATAGCCATGGCCGAGCGCGACGGCCCGGTTCCCCATCCCATATTCGATATATTCGTTACCATCAACGTCCCAGACGCGGCAGCCTGCTCCCCTCGCTATGAAGCCCGGAGCAGAGATCGGATATTGGTCATCCCCCTTCGCGTAAGTATGACACCCGCCGGGTATCAACTCGTGTGCGCGCGCCTGCAGCGTCTTGGCACTGGTGGATGGATAGTTGAGTTTGTTCGCTTCTCTGTCTAAGTCGAGAGTTCTCACAACCTTTACCCTTAATCTTAAGGTGCCCAGCCCGCGTTGAAGTCCCGGCAGTCCGTTAGGAATAAACCCCGAGGAGGTGCTTCAATTCGCGCGGTTATTGCTTTTTCTGGGCGCAATGCTTTGCGTTTCTTACGGAATTACCAATATCGGCCAGCTAAAAGGATTTTTTCTGGTATGGCAAGGTTGACCCGGCGATTCTCGTCTAGATGGTTAGCCGGCTTTTGGCGGCGACAGCTCGGCCGAGGTGGCGACATGGATCGCTCGGCCAACGAGGCGCTACATTAACCGTTCACGGGACCGTGAAACATCGCGCCGGCTGTCGACGCAGGCCGTTTCAGCTGTCGCGCTTTGCCAGCATCCGTCCGAAGATATGATTTCCAAGCAAGAAGCGATGAACGGAATCCAGCGCGCCGACGATCTCTTGCAAAAGAGGATGTCCCGTCACCCAAAGTCCGAGAGCCCAACCGATCAAACCCATGACGCCCGCAAGCACGGCCAACGGAATGGGGAGATCAAACCTCATTCCTGACGCAGCGACAACGGATAGCGCACCCGCCGCAGCAGACAATGTCGCCGCAAAGCTCTTCATCAGCGCCGCCGCGATATCCCCCCATTTCAAGGTCAAACGACGCTGCACAAAATAGATTGATACATAGGCATTCAATGCCATGGTGACCCACAAGCTAAACGCGACGGCCGTCAAGCCGAAGAAACTCGACACCAAAATGATGGCCGCAGAAATCGGCCAAACGATAAAGCCGCGCGTTAAGACATCGCGAAAGCCACCCAACGCGATGAGGAGCGGGTAATTCAGCTCGGCCGAGAACGCGAACATGTAGCTAAGCGCAATGAGCTGAACGAGCGGCACAACAGCCAGCCACTGCGTGCCCAGGACAATCGAAACCACTGGATGCGCCAAGATGCAAACGATCGCGTACGCAGGCCATTGGACAGCCGTAATGTGCTCGATGGCTCTGAGATACGAGGCCTTTACGTCGGCCCCCTCGCGCACCTGAAACGACAATGCCGGCAGCGCCACCGCAATAACGCCGCCCATGAATATCTTATCTGGAATTTGACAGATCGAGATGCTTCGCCCGTACAATCCAGCTGCTTCAACGGAAATGAATTTCCCTACGATGAGGTATGGCAGCGACTCATAGATGCCATAAAGTAGCACGTTGACGCCGTTATAAGTCCCGAACGTCGTCGTCGCACGCCATTTCTTGATGCTCGGACAAAACACCCCAAGATCCGGCCTTAAAAAAAACGCAAGAAACCCACCTCCGATCGTCGCGATCAGCTGAGCCCAAGCAAAGCTCATGTAGCTGAAACCAAGCGACGCCAGGGCAATCGTGACGCCGGCCGTCAGCGCCGCACCCGTGACATTTACAAGTGCGACCTTGCCGAAGCCGAGCTCCCGGCGGAACAATGCCAGATTGGGAGCGCCAAAGACATCGAGGAAAGCGGCGATTGCGGTGACACGAAGAAGAACTGTCAGGCCATCTTTTCCGTAGGCATGCGCGACCCAAGGGGCTGCAACGAACAAGACACCGGAAAGCACCGCACTCAGGCAAAATAAGACCGTGAACGTGGCTCGCACGTCATCACGGGTGATTTCCCCATGCTGCACGATAAAGTTCGTAGTTGCAAATTCGCGCAGCCTGAACCACATCGATGCAATCGCGCCACCAACAACGGCCAAGCCGACTTCTTCTGGTGCAAGCAACCGCGACACAACGATGATCGAGACAAAGTTAACGACGAGGGTGAAATAGCGGTCGCTGGTCGCCAACAGCAACGCCTTCCTAATCCCCTTCATCATGACCTCGGCGCGCTGGCGGCGACGAACCTCGTCTCTAGAATTTTGTCTTGCCGGCGCAGCCGCTCTCGTAAGGAAAGATTGCCCTGACGAATGAGATCGACATAGCGGCTTCGCTCGGCCAGCAGCTGACTAACTTGCCGGACGAGTAGGTCTAGATCGAACGTTTCGACATGCTGGCAGAATTGTTGTAAGCCCATCTCCGCGAGCAACGCGTCATTCTTCTTGGAGTAGCCCAGCGACACCGTGGGACGTCCGACCTTAAGGGCGCAAACGACATTGTGGAAGCGCGTTGCCACAACAACGTCGGTCTCGAGCATTTGCTGCATAAGATCGTAGAGTGACGACGCAGGTTCCGCGTGCACCCGTCCAGGGGGAAAGCTCTTCTTCGCCGCAGCAATACTCCGGGTCAGATCGGTAACGGCCCGATTGTCGCAATCCTCCCCAATGAAAATACGAACACGATATCCGCGGTCGAGTAACCACAGCACAAAGCTTGTCATTTTTTGAATGTACGTCTCGTAGATTTCGCGCGCTTCACCTCGGCCAACCCCCCATCCGCCATAGGCCATGACCCCGACACCAATCATCGGCTCCGTCGCCGCTTCGCTCAGCCGACCCGACGGTTCGGGGAGGTTGAAGGCAAGATCAGGGTAAATCTCATCCTGCGTCACATGAAGTCCCAGGCTTTGCATGAAGTCCTTTGAGACCCTGTCGCGGTATGACCGATAGTGCGCCATCGCGGCGGCGCGCTTCATTAACCATCTGCTCAACATGTGTCGAATTGGACCCGCGCCTATGCTCACCATGCAGATCTTCATTCCGCGCATCCTCGCGAGCAGGCACACCCAGAAGATTGTAAGAGGCAGACCTTGAGGAGGCTCGCCAAAATCATCCAAGATGCCGGTTCCCGGGACGACCAGGAGATCAAAACCTCGCACAGCGCTCATCGTCAACGTGAAATCGCCAAGCCTTGCTCGTATTCTGGTAACGAATGAGGCTCGCCGCTTTCTTGGCCAGCGGAAAGGCGCCGCAGCGATGTGGTGCTGTTGGGCGACGACCTTAGGGTCCGCGCATATACACACGAGCTCGGCATCTGGGGCCACCCGCCGGAGGAAGGCAACCATGGCTTCGAGCGTGCCTTCATTACCGAGATTGCCGCCTCCGAAATTACCAAAGATACCGATTTTGCGCCTAGCGCTGATCATCATCTCATGTCCCTGGGTACATGTTCCTCAGGCCACGGCCCTAGCATGGTCCGACCCGCGCCCATAACACATACCGAATTTCGGCCGCCTCCATCCCGTCGGAACCTGTTCCGCAACACCACAAGCGCCATGAATCCATCCTTCAAGTTAAGCAGTAAGCGCACTTCCGGCGCCGACCTCACACGTGCAGCAACCCATACTCGAAAAGAGTTTCCGCTGCCGATCGAATGATCGCAAATGGGAGGTCAGAGCGCTCGGCGATATCAAGCAGGGAGTGTTTGCCGTCGGCGTAGTTCAAGACCCACAGCATCGCCATTTTTTTGCTGTCGCCATCCTTTTCGTTACCGATAGCGGCATACAGTCCGCGTTTTCCGAGCTGCGGCTCGCATTTGGGCAACGTGCTTTGGAAACGTCGATCGCCCTCCAGAACCTCAAGCGCAGTTCTGATAATCGTGTAGGAGTCTCGCAGATGCTGAGGACGAATGAAGTCGAGATCGTCGGCTGAGGTATGGTATTCTGGGTATTTGCCGTATTGCCCGCGCTGGAACATCCCGACAGGCAGGTTGAACCCGGGGGAGCAATACTGGCGTTCGTCATAACCATACGGAGAGAAATCAAGTATCGTACTATCGTGGCCGCTATGTTTCAGGACATGCGCCATCACCTGATCGATTTCCGCATTGCCACGACGGCTCCTTTTATAGGTCGGGCCGCCACCGTCTCCAACGCCCGATATGACCAGTCCGTGCTTGATGAGGGCTACCCTGTCCTCGTTGCGAGCAAGCCATGTGATCGCGCCAATCGTGCCAGGAGCGAATAGGAAGCGATATGTGTAACGCGTGTTTTTGCCCTTGAGTCGCTTCGCTAAGTGCGTCAGAAGCGCCAGCCCCGAGCAATTGTCATTCGCGAGCGAAGGGTGACAAATATGTGTCGTAAGCAAAATCTCGTCGTCCGAAGAACCCTTGTGCACATGCTCGCCATAGATGAGCGCACCATCCTTGAGGGTCGAATCAATCACGACGTCATAGAATCCCTCCCGCAAGCTTTCGGACAAACGGTGCGGGACACAGAAACCCCAATTCTCCGCGTAATACGAGGTACGATAAGGAATTACATCGGGCTGTTCAGGCAGCGAATACAGGTGTTGTTTGAGCTCTCGCAGAGACACGCGCTTGCGCACCGGTATACTGTAGTTCAGCACGTGAAGGTTGGAGGCCGCGAAATCGACGATCTTCCTGCCGCTCCCGTCGCAAACATAGGCATCGCGAACGTTCCATTCCCTTGGTATGGTCCAGTCGAAGACGTTGGTCCCCGTCGGTACCTCATGGATGTCGACATCGATATGGCTTGAAATGTGCCGGAGCGTCTCGCGAACTCCGTCGCCGGTAATACTGCGGCAAATTGGGAAGATCTCGGCGGTAAGCGCGAAAATCTCCGCCCCGATGCCATCTTCCGCTTCCGCGCGAAGGTCCTGATACAAGCGAGCCTGTAGATCTGTAATGGTATCCCTCCTTATTTTTGCTCGCACGCGGTTTGACGACAAAACCTATGTCTCTCGATCATCGCGTTGGCAAGTCGGGCCAGGAGCGATCCTTGTCAGAGATCACGGAAATTGGAAGAGGCCATGCGATCTGGACGGCGGGATCATCGTGCCGAATCCCCCAGGAGGCTTCCGGCACGTAGAAGGTCGAGATTAGGTAACTCACCTCAACGTCGTCCGTGAGCGTTTGGTAACCGTGAGCAAAGCCCTCGGGGATGTACAACTGACGCCCGTTCTCCATGCACAGCTCAAAGCCTTGCCAACGGCCAAATGTGGGCGAGTTAGGCCTAATATCCACGACGGCGTCAAAGATCCTGCCTCTCACACACCGGACCAGCTTTGCCTCGCCATCGGGATCCCGCTGAAAATGCATCCCGCGCACTGTACCCTTTTTTTCGGTCATCGACACGCTGTGCTGCGGAAAGCTCGTCTGAAGACCCCAGGCGAAAAACTCGCGTGCACAGAACGTGCGAGCGAAAGAACCCCTCTGATCTCGGACAGGCTCCAATTCGATGAGCCAGCAATCATTCAGCGTTGTCGGATGAAATTTCATTTGGCGTGCTGTCCAGTGCAACGATGGCGATTAGATTGGCATAACACCCTGACCGACTTACGCCAAAGGCCACGAGCCTGGACGGAGCGATAGAGAAGTGGTTAATGCCGCCACCAGCCGCCCTCCGCTGGTACGGGCGATTTGCAGTTCCTAGACTACTTGGGGAGTGGACACTCAGGAACTTCAAATCGAAAAGCCGCACGACAACAACTATTTGCTAATGCCCATTGACTTCCGAAGCTCGTATCAGCTGTGCTGCAATGTTTCCCGAACACCGAAGCCGAGATGAGCCAGCCAATCGCATTAACTCTTCACTCAATTTGGGAAGGTACATCGCAGATAATTCGTGTAAATGCACCGCAAATCGCTTCGATGCTACACACCAGATTCAGGCTCGTCCTGTCTCCGGTCCGCCTCAACATGGCAGCTTCTTGAACGAGACAGAAAAAATGATGGGAACGTCGGGCGGCGCAGTGCCGATATCTTCGCACGGCGAACGGGCAGCAACGTGCCGGATCTGCCAAGAGCCGCTAGCAGCGACCTTTGTTGACCTCGGCATGTCGCCACTCTGCGAAAGCTATCTGACAGCGGATCAACTCGATCAGATGGAGCCTTATTTCCCTCTGCACGTCCTTATTTGCGATCGTTGCTTTCTCGTTCAACTCAAGGAATATGTGCGTCCCGAGCACATATTTACTGAATACGCTTACTTTTCTTCGTACTCCAGCTCATGGGTTGAACACGCGCGCAAATATTGCCACATGATCAAGGATCGGCTCCGGCTGGGGCCGAGCAGCAGTGTTTTCGAGGTCGCGAGCAACGACGGCTATTTACTTCAGCACTTTCTGCCGCTCGGCATACCCGTGACCGGTATTGAGCCGGCAGCCAACGTCGCTGAAGCTGCGCGACAAAGGAATGTTCCGACACTTGTTGAATTCTTCGGCCTTGACCTGGCGAAGCGACTCGTCGCTGAAGGCGGGCGAGCGGACCTTATCATCGGCAACAACGTTCTCGCACAGGTACCCGACCTGAACGATTTCACCGCTGGACTCGCATACCTTCTGGCACCAGAGGGCGTTATCACATTGGAGTTTCCACACCTACAGCGGCTGATCGACGAGAAGCAGTTCGATACGATCTACCATGAGCATTTCTCCTATTTCTCGTTCATCAGCATCAATCATCTTGCGTTGCGTCATCAGCTCAAAATCATCGACGCGGAGGAACTACCCACCCACGGTGGCTCGCTACGGGTCTATCTGAGCAGGCAGGAGTCCCGCCACGCACCAACTCCGTCGGTCGCGGTGCTTCGCCAACGCGAGGAGAGTGCCGGGTTCCAGAATATTGCGAGCTACAAAAAATTCGCGCCCAAGGTCCACAACACAAAGCGCAAGCTTTTGTCTCTCCTCATCGAATGCAAAGAGCGGGGAAAAACGATCTGCGGTTATGGCGCTCCCGGAAAAGGAAACACCTTGCTCAACTATTGTGGAATCGGCCCCGACTTTCTGGACTTTACGGTCGACCGCAATCCCTACAAACACGGCCGCTTCACCCCAGGAATGCACGTTCCGATCCGGCCAGTATCGGCAATCGATGATGCCCGCCCTGACTATCTGTTGGTTCTGCCTTGGAACCTGCGCGACGAGATAGCCGCTCAAATGCGCCACATTTCGGAATGGGGCGGCAAGCTCATCGTCCCAATCCCAGACGCATACGTCATCGACCCGCGTGAGGTGAGATAATGAAAGTCGTCTTGTTCTGCGGTGGCCTTGGGACGCGCATCCGCGACTATTCCGAAAATGTGCCAAAGCCGATGATCCCGATTGGACATCAGCCGATGCTTCTTCACATCATGCAATATTATAGCCATTACGGGCACCGTGATTTCATCTTATGTTTGGGCCACAAGGCCAACGTCATTAGGGAATATTTTCTGAACTACAATCCCGCGCGCGACGCCGACTGTATCATTTCCGATTTCGGTAAGAAGGTCGACATCATTGGAAACGGCGTGCCCGACTGGCGAGTGACGCTCATCGACACCGGCGTTTGGCGGAACATCGGCGAACGGCTGCTGGCCGTGCGTCACTTGGTGAAGGATGAGGAGGTCTTTCTTGCCAACTATAGTGACGGTCTGACCGATCTGCCTTTGCCCGATATAATCGATCGACTGAAGAGCAGCGACAAGGCTGGTTGTTTCGTGGCCGTGCGTCCGCAATTCAACTTTCATCTCGCGGAATTTGACCAGCAGGGCGCCGTCCAACGGATGCGTTCGAGTCAGGAATCGGAGATCTGGATCAACGGCGGATACTTCGTCTTTCGCAACAAGATTTTTGACTATATCCGCGAGGGCGAGGACTTGGTGTTCGAGCCGTTCAATCGGCTGATTGCCGACAACCAGCTGCTTGCCTACCGATACGAGGGTTTTTGGCGGGCGATGGATACGCTAAGGGACAAGCAGCTTCTGGAAGACATTCTGGAGAAGGGCGACATGCCCTGGCGGTTCGAAGGCCGGGCGCATGCCAAGTCGGCGCCATGAAGGCCTTACAATTCGCTCCAGCCGGTGAACGGTTCTGCGTGCTCTGTCTC
>Ga0209526_10000823_pt1 | contig 20453 bp, 16 predicted proteins | sample JacPinW_OM2H0_M1_FD_188566 | JGI IMG/M metagenome (GOLD analysis project Ga0209526, IMG submission 188566) | Forest soil microbial communities from Algoma, Ontario, Canada - Jack Pine, Ontario site 1_JW_OM2H0_M1 (SPAdes) (version 2) | ecosystem: Environmental > Terrestrial > Soil > Boreal... | reverse complement strand
CGGCGACCAGTTCGTCATTGCTCCCACATACCAGTCCTTGCCGTTCCGCCGCGCCACCGCAACGTACTGCGCGATCTTGCCATCGAGCACTTTGGTCTCTTCCCACACCGAAGGCACCGGCGCCAAAAATTCCATTGCCTCAGGCTCCCGCAAGTAATTCGACGGACTATCCGAAAGCATCTGCAGAGGGCTCTCGAATACCACATACATAGCAAGCTGGTGGCAACGGGTGCCCTGGCTCATCGGACGACTGCCAATCGCTTTAAAACTGTTCTTTTGCGCGTTGAGCATCGCTCCCGGCGTGTAATCCATCGGTCCCAGGAACATGCGCGTGAACGGCAACGTCACGTCGTGGTCCGGATCGGTCTCCGCGCTCCATTTGCTCCACTCCATTCCCCGCACCCCTTCCGTGCTGATCAGGTTTGGCCACGTGCGCGTCATCGTCGCGGGCTTTTGGTCCCCGTGAAAATCTACCAGCATTTTGCGCTTCGCCGTTTCGCTGCTCACCTTGTGGTAGTAGTTGATTAGCTTTTGATCGCTGCGCTGCATGAAATCCACTTTGACGCCCTTGACGCCCCACTTCGCGTATTGGTCCAGCGCCTTCTCCAGTTGGTCGTCGAGTTTGTTCCACAGCACCCACAGAATCACGCCAACATTTTTCTGTTTTGCGTAGCCGGTCAGCTCTTCCATGTTCAATGCGGGAACGACGTCCAGCACGTCGCCATTCCTATACCAGCCCTCGTCCAGGATAATGTAGGGAATTCCGTATTTCGCGGCGAAATCAACGTAGTACTTGTACGTTTCCGTGTTCACGCCGGCTTTGAAGTCTACATTGTAGACATTCCAATCGTTCCACCAGTCCCACGCCACTTTGCCCGGCTTGATCCATGAAGTGTCTTGCACCTGCGAAGGCTTGGCCAGCAGGTAGGTCAGTTGATTCGTCAGCAAGTCGCCGTCCTTCTCAGCGATGCCAATTACACGCCAAGGCAACGTCCGCGTGCCTTTGGTGACCGCGATGTAATCCGCGCTTTCCACCACGTGCAAATCGCGATCGTGTTCCAGGTGTTCTTTCAGCGGATAGGGAGGGAATACCGCCGCCAACCCGTTGCCGTTCGTTCCGCGCAGCCACAACCCCGGATATTCCTCCACGTCCGATTCGGCCACCGCGACCTTCGCTCCGTCTCCTACGTCCACCACTGCGGGAAGCGTCGCGATAAATTCAGGATGGATGTCCGCCAAACGTCGCGGCAAATACTTCCGCTCGTTATGCGAAAGAAAGCCTTCCTCCTCGGGGTAGTAAACGATGTCGTTGCTCGGGAAATTCAGATTCATCTCCTCGCCATAGATCTTCACTTCCGATTGCGGCAGAGATGTTTCCAGCCGATAGCCCACACCTTCGTTGTACGCGCGAAACGTGACCGCGTAGGCGCCATCCATATCCAGGTGCAGCTCTTTGTAGCTGTCGCGAATCTTCGCGAATTTCTGCCTCACCACCGGTTCGAGCACCTGGTCGTGGCTGCTCTCTCTGTGTTTCAGAACTTTCGCTTCCACTCCCAATTTCTTGTGATCGACGTCGAGAGAAATCGCGCAGTCTTGCAAGATCGCTCTTCCGCCCAGCAGCACATCGTAATGAATGCCGTTAGCCGTGCGGATTCTGACCTCCACTCGATTGTTCGGCGAGCGCAAATCGTAGCCCGCTTGAGCGTTCACGCGCGCAGTCACCAGCAATATTGGCGCCAAAACAAGCAGCGCCTTCTTCGACATTCGAATCATCGTTTCCCCTTTTGAATATCTCTCTCGCCACACCGGCTGTAGTGGCCGATCTTTAGATCGGTCAACCTAGCCCACGCCCGGTCCGATCGCCACCACAAAATAATTCGCCGGCGTAGTCCCCACATTCTTCACTCCATGCTCCTCGTTCGAACGCACAAACCCAACCGACCCCGGCCCCAAAGGATACATCGTGCCATTCACAGTAAGCTCCAGCGTCCCTTCGCGCATGAAAAACATTTCCGAATGCACATGATGGTGGGGTGGGTGGGGCATTACTCCTGGCGGAAGAGTTGTCGCGTGCGTTTCAATCGATTCACCGGTTGCCAGCTTGCCCTTGAAAACGGCGCGTGTTTGCAAGCCGCTCGGCGCGTTATGCACCGGCAGCTTATCGAATGCATAGCTAGCAGACGGCAGCGAATTGTCTTGCTCGCTGGCTTCTGCCAGCGACAGATCCGGAAGCGGAGCGGCAGCTACAGGCAGCATCGCCGCAGGCAGCAGCTTGCACAGGTCACGTCGCGTCATCGTCATAGTCGTCTCCTACTGCCGAATGGATCTGCGCAGCCCGAGTACAGTAATTCACGCTTCCGTGGCACAGCGATTTCTGGCTGTGCGCTTTTTCCCGTTCTTGATTCGAGCGTTGCTCAGAAGTCACTCGACAGCGGCACAAAGAATCTTTTAGCATCGCTGTGTTTGTCAAGCCGGAAAGCACAAGCTAGAGATGAAGAAAAACTGCACGATTTCCCCGAAAGCTCAATCAGGCAAAACGGCGTGAGCGCGCCGAAAATTCTCCGGCTTGGCAGCGTAAAAGATGTTGCGCAGTTCGTGGAACATTTGCGCGCGCTGCGTTTGCAGATTCCGTGTGACTCCGAAATTCTCGGAGCGGCGGAATCGCCGCTGTTTTCTCCGATTGCGCGCGGCGAAATAAAAATTGGAAATCGGATTGCGATTAACCCGATGGAGGGGTGGGACGGGACTGCGGACGGCGCGCCTACGGAAAATACTTTGCGGCGCTGGCGGCGATTTGGCGCGAGCGGCGCGAAATTAATTTGGGGGGGCGAGGCCGTCGCCGTCTCGCACTCGGGGCGAGCGAATCCTAATCAGCTTGTGATTGCGGAGCATACTCTTTCCGGGCTCGCGCAACTTCGCGCTGCGCTTGTTGCAGAGCACAAACTTGCGGCGGGTTCCGATGACGGATTGCTTGTTGGTCTGCAGCTTACGCATTCGGGGCGGTACTGCAAACCGAATTCGCATACGCGGGCGGAGCCGAAGATTTTGTATCGGCATCCGATTCTGGATCGGCGGCTTGGTTTGGCTGCCGATTTTCCAGTGCTCACGGATGGGGAAATCGAAAGCATCATCGAGGATTTCCATCGCGCTGGGCGCATGGCTGCGGAACTGGGTTTTGATTTTGTCGATGTAAAACATTGCCATGGATATTTGGGGCATGAATTTCTTGGCGCGCATACGCGGGAAGGGAAGTACGGGGGGAGTTTTGAGAATCGCACGCGGTTTCTGCGCGATGTGGTGCAGGGGATACGGGCCGCTGCGCCGGGATTGAAAATTGGCGTGCGCGTTTCTGCGTTTGATACTGTGCCGTTTCGTCCCGATCCGGCGCAATCGCCCGATGGAAAAATTGACGGAAAATTAGGTCCAGGAATTCCGGAGCCGCATGCGGACCTGGTTCCGTATCGCTGGGGATTTGGCGTGAACGCGAACGACCCGAGGCAGCCGGATTTGGCGGAGCCGATTCAGTTTTTGTCTCTGCTCGAATCGCTGAATATTTGTTTGGTGAATTTGACGGCGGGAAGTCCTTATTACAATCCGCATATTCAGCGTCCGGCGCTGTATCCGCCTTCGGATGGATACGCGCCGCCGGAGGATCCGCTGGTGGGCGTGGCTCGGCAGATGGACGCGGCGCGGGAATTAAAGCAGCGATTTCCGAATTTGCTTTTTGTGGGCACGGCGTACAGCTATTTGCAGGATTTTCTGCCGCATGTGGCGCAGGCCGCGCTGCGCGAGGGCTGGGTGGATTGCGTCGGATTGGGGCGGATGGTTTTAACATATCCGGAAATATTTCTGGATGCGGCACAAGGACGCACGGTGCAGCACAAACGGATTTGCAGGACGTTCAGCGATTGCACCACGGCTCCGCGGAATGGATTGCCTTCGGGTTGTTATCCGCTGGACAGTCATTACAAAAGTTCCTCGGCGGCGGTGCAGTTGGCGGCGGTGAAGGCTAAGCGTTGAGACGGGCAAACCCAAAGGCGCCCGCGGAAATGCGCCGCGGCCGCTACATTTTGAAGCGAGAGGGCATGAAAATTGAGTCGATGATCGAGAAGCGGAAATTGCGGCGTGCGGTGCAGGGGATTGCGGCGGCGCTGTTGCCGTTTGAGTCGGACGGAAATGTTGCGGTGGAGGCGTTCCAGCGGCATCTCGTGGCGACGCAGCGCGCTGGCTTGATGAACGCGGTGAACATGGACACGGGGTACGTGAATTTTCTGAGCGACGCGGAAAAGTGCGAAGTGCTGCGCTGGACGCGCGAAGCGCTGGGAGCGGGTGTGGCGTTTGTTGCCGGTGTGTACATCGAGGGGCAGGCCGGCGATGTTGTTGCGCTGTACCGGCGCGAGATGGAGCGGATTGTTGCGCTCGGCGGGATTCCGATTTTGTTTCAGACGGCGCGGCTGCATGGAAAATCCGCGGAGGAAAAAGCGGCGGCGTACCGGGAGATTTGCCGGGGATTTCCGCGCGTGCTGGCGTTTGAGCTGGGACCGATATTCGCGCCGAACGGAGAAATCTTCGATGAAGAAACGGTGCGGCGGCTGATGGACATTCCGGAGCTTGCGGGGATGAAGCATTCTTCGCTGGACCGCATGGTGGAGCTGGGGCGGCTGGCGCTGCGCGATACGCATCGGCCGGAGTTTCAGATTTATACCGGCAACGACCTGGGAATAAACATGATCGAGTACGGCTCGGACTATTTGCTGGGGCTGGCGACGTTTGCTCCGGAAAAGTTCGCGGAGCGCGACCGGCTGTGGCGCGCGGGCGATCCGGGGTATTACGCATTGTCGGACGCTCTGCAGTATTTGGGGAATGTCGCGTTTCGCGAGCCGGTCCCGGCGTACAAGCATTCGGCGGCGGTGTTTCTGCACTTGACGGGACGGATTCCGACGGACTTGACCCACCCGAGAAATCCGAAGCGCCCCGCTTGGGAACGGGAGATTCTGCAGGATTGCGCTCGACGCTTGACTTTTTGACAGGCAAAAAGGCGAAAGCACAAGGATAACGCAGAGACGCAGAGAGCGCAGAGTTGACGCGGGCTTCGGGCGCAGGGGTATACCCACCCCCCTGTTTTTGGCAAAAGAGGCTGCAAGCTGTTGAAAACACAGGAAACGAGTGCGGAAAAGAGAGGCAAGAGAAAACAAGAGGCGGTAGACCGCTGAGAAGACTGGATTTGCCACAGAGACACGGAGACACAGACGTGGAGAGGTCCTTGAATGCGGTAAAGGGTGACACCCCCGGGCAACTCAGATGGTTATCAAAATAAAGGAGATGCGAGAAAAGCAATTCGTAAGAATGTGAAAACAAAGGACTAAAAAATCGATGGATGATGGAGACACAAGGCAATTGCGGAGGAAGGCAGGGACGAAACGGGGACACTGTCAGCAGGACCTTAGGTAGAGGTTACCGCATCCGTCACTATTTGTCAAGTGAGAAATTAAGGCGTGTGGATTGAGTGGCTTGCGGGCGAGGATGTCTAGGGACAATTCGTAAAGGATGTCATGGGATTGAACACAAACGGAAAGGGTAGGCTACCCGCCGGAGCTACAGCATAGCTCCAGGATGATTCTGGCATCCCCGTTTCTTGCACGCGCATTGAGAAAACGTGTCAGCATAGTGCAATGAAACACCCAAAACAAAGCAAGCGCGCTCCGCCGACCCATACTGCATCTGCGTTGGCAGTGCCTTCGTATCATCGCATCCTGGTTAAGCATGGCCTGATTGAAAAGACCCTGCCCATCCCCGATGCGTATAAAGTGTTTTTGAAAGTGGGCGCTGACCCAGAAGTACAGAAACTCCGTCGCAAGGTAGAACACGGCAACAAAATGAAACACGTTCCCGCTTTGTATCTTGCCACGGCAATGGCTCTACAAGGCATGACCAAGCAGGAGATTGAGGCCCTGAAAGTGCGGATTGCCGCGAAATAAACGTTCCTGCCGAGACAAAAAGCGTCCACACAATAAACCGGGCGAAAAGCAAGGGACGTAGCTACTTCTTCGAAAGCTCGCCCTTGAAATGGCTTTCCACATCTCCACGGCTCAGCGGGTTACCAGCATTGGTCAACACACCGAATAGACGACCTCATCAAGAACTGCCGGAAGACGGGGCATTTATCACCGCGCAGCTTGCAGGGTTCTCTAAGATTGACCGCGCCTGGACCGGGGACGAGCGCAGGATTTCGGCAATCCAGCGAAGGTCGCAACCCGCCTCACGCTCGAAATAGGCAGGAATTTGCGCCAAAAGAGAGATACCGGGATTTGATAGGTAGGCTCTGCGCCTCGGCCTCCAATTTCCGCGAGCGCGCTGCTAACTGCGTTTCGACTTCCTTCTCGATGGTCCGGCGTGAACTGTTTCGGCTTCCTGAACCAATGCCTCAATTGCGACAAATCTCCGATCTATATGTGGCTGTCGGCGTCGAGTACCGGAGAATAGTTGGCAACGCATTCCGGGGGCGACACCACATGTAGGACAGGGGACAGAGGATATTTGTTTGGCGTTGAGGTGCCTTTTCACCGGGACAGGATGCAATAGTTGCCCGCCGCAAAGCAATCCAATTTGAAACAATGTTTCATTTTGGACACCTAATCTTGGCGTCGGGTCTTCGTGGGGATTGGGTGGCGAGCCTGCGTTGCCCGACGATGGCGTTTCGCTTTCCCGTTTGTTCCGGCTTCAACAGCGGCAAACTTCCGGTGCACATGAGGTACTTTGCGTGGAACGCCCATGTACCGCTCACAACCCATTCCGGCAGAAACTCCACACGTTGGACATGGAACGGAAGATAGTTGTTTCGGCGTTAGTGCTTTGCCCCTCACCTGAATAGGATGCACGAACGCCAAGCCGCGAATCGGTCCTAAAGGCACACTGGCGTACACACAGGCTGTCGACCGCAGGATTTTACAGAGGATTTGTTTCTAGGCGCAGCAGTTGGCGTGCTCATGACGGTTGTGTTGAACCGTGGAGTACGAAAAAACTGAATCGCGCAGTCAGTCGTGCAGAACGACGGACAAGAGAGAATTATTGACCTGAAGCCCGCCATTGTACTTGATGAAACCTAGCTTCTTGAATTTGTTCATGAACAAATTGACGCGCGTGCGCGACGTGCCAATCATCTCTGCCAGCGTCTCTTGCGAGACTTTGGGGAGTACGCGCTCGGGTTGATCTTCCTTGCCGTATCGGGCGAGCAGCAGAAGCGTGCGGGCGAGCCTCTTCTCGGTCGAATTGAAGAGCTGATCGACCAAATCCTCTTCGATTCGAATGTTTCGGGTCAGAACGAAACTGATGAAGAGGTCGGATAATTCATGCTGCTCGTGCAGGACGCGTTGCATTTCCTTCTTGTCAATGACGAGCACGGTGCTAGGTACAGTTGCTGTGGCGTTGCCCATGCGAAGCGGCTGACCCGCCAAGCAACCCTCGCCGAAAAAGTCGCCAGACCCCAAAATGGTGATGATCGCTTCCTTGCCGGCTTCACTAACGGCAGTAATCTTCACAGCGCCTTCTTGTATATACATGACGCTGTCGGCGGGGATGCCTTGCGAAAAGATAATATCGGCTCTCTTAAACTGCCTAACTTTTCTCGACACTCCAGCCGAATCGAGAAACGCTTGGGCATCGAATGCGCCCTTTTTCTTGGACATGCCCTTAGATTTGTTTTTACTGGAATTCATGAATTGCTTTTAAGCGCGATTGCTGATGCTGGCTTCCTTCTGAGTCGGTGTATTCACGATGCCATTATAGCGCTGATTTGCGGGAGAAAACTGTACCTTCACCCCTGGCACCTGCTACGCTTTTCCGCGGATTTTACGCATACCCAGGCGCATTCTCATTTGCCGACTCCGATCTCCATAGTGGGTGCTGACCCAGAGTACAGAACACTCCGTTGCAAGGTAGAACGCGGGTGGTTCACTGCATCCGTGAACCCGGAACCTCAGGGCAGGTTCCAATGCGATCTCAAGTACGCCTGTTTTGGAAATCAATCCGCCGCTATTTGTTTGAGATTCAGTCCTAACAACGCCTTATCTTTGTCGATCAAGTCACCAATGCTCTTTCGCACTGGTGCGGGTAGAGTTCGGAAAATTGCGGGTGTAGCGATGATCTGGTGATCTTTTGCAAGTTCAGGATTCTTCGAGAGGTCGATAACTTTTATATCGTAGCTCTTTGGGATCGACTCCTCACAGATGGTCCGCAGACGAGCGAGAGCCAAATCTGATCGCCGGGAGGGGTGGGCGATGTAGACAGAGAATTTGAAGCGTGTTTTGCCGTTTGAACCGTTCTTCTTCAAAATCACACCTCCGATGATGTCAAAACTCAGGCGGGCCGACACGCCAAGCAATTAAGTTCGTGGCCGAGGTGTTCAAGCCTACCTTGCGGTGTTGTCACCCAATGTCGGTGGGTCCAAGGCGGGTTGTGACGGACGTGCTGCTGGTGCCCGCATTCCAATTCAGCGACCCAGTCGCGGCTTTCATCCATATGAAAATCAACGATCTTTTGCATCGTCCCTGCAACGTTTGCTTGGATGGGTTTCACGGTGTTCCTTTTGGTATGGGAGCAAGGCAGGGTTGGGCCATTCGCGCCGGAACAATAGATCAGTCGAAGTGAAGAAACTGTCCAATAAGAGACACTTTTTCTTGGCTGCGGTTATCTCCACTTATTAGGCAGGTGGGAACTAACGCGAACTTCCATCTAAAGCTCCGACCCCTAAAGGCTGCTCGCGGAGTGAACTCGCCGCTGCGCGCAGGCTCGCTGCTACAGCGGGATCACGAAGGCAAGATGGCGCCCATAAAAGGACGCCGCTACATAACGGTGCTCGGGGCGAGCGGTAAATCGGGGCTTCCACCGTAAAAGGAGTGTGCCGCACCTACGGCGCTTCAAGAATAGTAGGAGACAAGCAGCCCGCGGAAGAACGCCGCGGCCGCTACATAAGCAAATTCGGGGAAGATGCGGCCTTCGGCCTGGGCGCGCTAAAACGACGCCCCTACGAATACGGAAAAAGGTCAGGCTTGCCGTCTTCATCTTCCTGGCTGTTGCGCGGCGCCGTCCTTTGTTACTAGGACCATGCGGAAGCGTGCTTTGCCTTGCATCATGCGGGCGTAGGCGTCGGCGGCTTGTTCGAGGGGAAGGGTCTCGATCATGGGGCGGATATTTTCGAGGACGCTGAAGGCGAGGGCGTCCTCGGTATCGATCGCGGTGCCGGCGAGTGAGCCGTAGATTGAGCGGGCTCCGAAGACGAGCGGGAAGGCGCTCAATTGGATGGGGTCCAACGGTACACCCACAATGATGAGCTTGCCGCGGGTGGCGAGACCGGCGACGAGTGGCCCCATAGCATCGCCGCTGGGGGCTGTTGCGAGAATCGCTCGGGCGCCGCCCATGCGCTGTAGTGCCGCTGCGGCGTCGTCGACGGCGGTATCGATGTAGACGTGCGCGCCCAAATCTTTCGCAAGCTTTTCCTTGTCGCTGCCACGTCCGATGGCGACAGTGTGGAATCCCATTTGCCGGGCAAACTGGACACCGAGATGCCCGAGGCCACCAATGCCCTGCACAGCGACTAGATCTCCGCCGCGCAAGCCGGCGTTGCGAATTGCGTTGTAGGTGGTGATACCCGCGCAGAGGAGAGGGGCGGCTTCTGTGGAGCTGAGTTCATCGGGAATGGAAGAGACGCCGCGCGCTTCCGCGATCATCACTTCCGCATATCCTCCATCCATGGTTACGCCCGGGATCACGGCGTTCTGACAATTCACAATGTCTCCGCGTCTGCATGGTTCGCAGACACCGTCTTCGCCGCCGAAGAAGCCGATACCGACGCGTTGACCGATTTTCCATTTGGACACTCCACTGCCTAAGGCTTCAATGCGGCCAACGACTTCATGTCCAGCAACGCGTGGGAGCTTCAGACCGGGATAGGTGCCGGTGACCGTGGCGGCGTCGGTGTGACAGATTCCACATGCTTCCACGCGAATCCGAACCTGACCGGCGCCGGGCTCAGGGACTGAGCGTTCCACAACGCGAAGAACGTTTGGTGCGGAGACTTCTACTGCTTTGTAGGTGCTTTTCATTTGCGTCCTCTAGCTCTGAACGTTAGGTATTTGTGGGAAAAAGATCTTTTTCCGTCCCTCGGGCAATCCGATAGCCTATGCGAAGCCAGCATTGGCACGAACGACCTGGCTATTTACCGATCCACCGTCTGGACCAGCGGGCTAATGGTTAATTCAATCACCTTCGATGCAGAATGAGACCGGTCGGTTTCATTTTATATTGTGCGTGATCCGTTTGTACGCTACCGAACGATGTCGGCGAACCTTCGTGATGCAGTTTCGGATCGAGGGAAGTCTATCTAAATGTTCCGCCAGAATCCCGGCCAAATAGGCTGAAGGCCGGCGGCACGTAAGAAATGTAAAATTTTTTGGGGGTGCTTGACAGTTTGTTGGCGGGCGTGTTTACTCGATGCAGCGTCCCGCCCACAGACCGAAAGGTGTCCTCAAATGACGAAACCCAGTTGTTTGTCTTTGGCTACACGTGTGTCCAATCGATTGTTTTGGTTTCTACCCATTGTGTGTGCGGTGTTGATTAGCGCTTTTGGGATGAGGGTGGCCCGGGCGCAAGGTGCGGCGCAAGACGAAGTGAAGAGCGGTCCAACGGCGAGCGATAACGCTGCGGCGGACGAAGCCACCGTGGTTTATCGGCACGCGAGGCCGGCGAACACGGCTGCGGGAGCTGCGTTGAAACGGAAGGACATCGCCACAGTGCGCGGGTCCTCAATCTCGCGCTTGGGCGCGGCGACGGCGGCTCCCGCAGACGATGACCAGCTCCGTTTCCCGGCGGACTTGGCTTATAACGGAGGCCCGGTGGTGCGGGTCGCGGAGTCGCATCCCATTTACTTGCGGCCGAACGGGAATTGTCCGATCGCGACGTGCTGGGGTAACCCGGAGGGCTTTCTGCAGGACCTGAAGATCAGCGAGTTCATCCATATTACGGACCAATACGTTGGGACGACGGCGAACAATCGATATTCGGTGGGCGCGCGCTCACTGGTCAACTACAAACCTACGCCGAAGACGGCGCCTTTGACGGACGCGAATGTGCTTGCAACCGTGCACGCGGTGGCCGTACGCAGCGGGCAGACTGGATACGCGCACATCTACCACGTGTTTCTCCCGCCGGGACAAGACGAATGCTTCACTGCGACGGGCGGCATTTGCTATTCGCCGGACGTTCCGGCGACATTTGTGTTTTGCGGGTATCACAGCAGCGTTGACTTCAAGGACATTGGACACGTGCTGTACTCGGTCGAACCGTACCAGAACGTGGCGGGTTGTTCGGTACGGCCGGGAACTCCAAACGGGCAATTGGTGGACTCGACGAATAACACGCTTTCGCATGAACAGTTCGAGACGATTACGGACCCAGATGGGACGGCGTGGTTCAACTTCAGCGCCGTTGTGCTTGTGGGAGCGGAAATCGGGGATGAATGCTCATTTTTTGTGATTCTTCCTACTTCGCCGAAGACGGCGGAAGCGTTCTTTGATCCGTCGGTATCGACGATCGGGAATCATCGGTACGCGGTGCAGCCCGAGTATGCGAACAACGAGCACGCTTGCGCCAGCAATCCATAAAGGGATAACAGATCAATCGGGTGCGAAAGGGGCGGATTCATTCCAGCCCCTTTTGTTTTTTTGGCGGAGAGAACCTTCTGCCGCGCGCTCTGACGGACTCGCTTAGTCGCGGAGGATGCGGGCTGGGTCGGTGCGGGTGGCGCGCCAGGCGGGGAGGAAGCAGGCTGCTGTGGCGGCGACGGTCATGACCACGAGTGCCGAGCCGAAGGCTAGCGGGTCGCGCGGGCTGACTTTGAAGAGAAGATTGCCGAGCAGACGTGTGGAGAGGAGGGCTGCGGTTGCTCCGAGGACGAGACCGGCTGCCGTGAGAGTGAGGCCATGCGCCAGGACCAAGCGCAAGAGATTGGATGCGCCGGCTCCGAGGGCCATACGCAGGCCTAGCTCGCGGGAGCTTTGCGAGACGGTGTAGGACATTACGGCGTAGAGGCCGATGGTGGCGAGCAGCAGGGCCAATCCCCCGAGGACTGCGAGTAAGGTGACGGCTACGCGCTGCGGAGACGTGGAGCGATCCATCTGTTCTTGCAGGCTGATCACTTCGTAGGGGGCGAGGTTGGCGTCGAGGGCGTGGACTTCGCGGGCGAGTTCCGCGGCGATCGTCTCCGCGGGCATGCGCGTGCGAATGTTCAAGTTGGCTCCCACTGAGAAGTCCTGACGGAAAGGGAGATAGAAAAACGGCTTTGGATTTTCGCGAACGCTTTGGTACTTGGAGACTTTCGCCACACCGACTACTTGCCGCCACTGACCCTTGACCTGAAGGCGCTTGCCGATGGGATCGTCGCCGCGCCAATACTGAGCGGCCATGACGTCATTCACTATAGCGGCGGGAAGAGCGGTTTCGTTGTCGGCGCGCGTGAATTCGCGACCGGAGAGCAGAGGGATCCCCATGGTCGAGAAATAGGCGGGGCCGACTTGGTTGTATTGGACCGTCGGCTGCTCGTCGGGCGGAAGCTGATAGCCATCGACGGCGATGGGCGAGGAAGAAAAACTGCCATAGCTCAACGGCGTGCTTCGCCCGAAGGCCGCGGACTCGACGCCGGGGAGCGCCTGGACGCGCTGGAGCAGAGCATCGTCGAAAGTTTTGGCGCGCTGGGGGTTGTATCCGGCGCCTCGCAAGTCGATGGCTGTAAAGAGCACGCCTTGCGTGGCAAAACCTGGGTTGAGGTTGCGAATTCGCTGCAGGCTCTGCATGAGGAGGCCCGCTCCGACCAGCAAGAGAAAGCTAAGCGACACTTGGAGAACAACCAGACCGGAGCGAAGCCAGGACTTTCCGTGGCCGCCGCCGACAACGCCGGCCATTTCGGATTTCAGCGCGCCAGCGAGGTCGATTTTGCTGGTCTGAATGGCGGGAACCAGGCCGAGCAGTAGAGTCGAGATGAGGCAAACGCCGGCGCTAAGCGCGAGGACGCGCCAATCGATTTCGCCAGGTAGAGTCATGGCGACGCCGGCGCGCGCGGGGAAGAGGAGAACGAGCGCGTGGCGGCACCAGTGCGCGACGAGGAGTCCGCCAGTTGCGGCAAGAATCGAGAGGATGAGGCCTTCGGTGATCAGTTGCTGCAGGAGCCGGCTACGGTTGGCACCGACCGCGACGCGAACGGTCATTTCATGGCGGCGCGCGAAAGACCTGACGAGCAGCAGGTTGCCGACGTTGGCACAGGCAATCAGGAGAACAAAAACCACTACGGCGAGCATGATGCCGAGGGTTGGAAGGAGAGTGCCGGCATTGTTGAATGGCGTTTGCCATAGCGGCCACAGTTTGACGCCGCGACCGCGGTTCGTTGCGGGGAAATCGGTTTCCAATCGTGTCGCAACGGCTGACATTTCTTGCTGCGCCTGCTCGAGGGTCACGCCGGGCTTGAGACGCACGTAGGCTTCAATCCAACGCGCGCCGCGATCTTCGAGTTTGTATGCGCCGCCTTCAAATGTTTCCTCCATCGAGGCTGGAACCCAGAACTGCATGGCCCAACCCACGAAGGTCCCGAGAAACCCCTCTGGCGCGACACCAACAATGGTGTGCTCGATGCCGTTCAGGCGCTGCGTCTTGCCGACGATTGCGGGGTCGCCCTTGAAGCGGCGTTGCCATAGCTGATAACTGATCACGGTCACGGGATGGGCGTTGCTTCCCGCGTCTTCTCCAGGCCCGAAGCCGCGCCCGAGAATCGGACGGACGCCGATGGCGTCAAAATAATTCGCGGATACGACGCTTCCGATGGTGCGCTCGGCGCGATCGCCGAGACTTAGCGTCGTGCCCATGATTTTGTTGACGATGAAGGAGTCGACGAGCGTGCAACTTTTCTGCAAGTCGAGGAGGTCGGGCCAGGAGATGTCGGTGTGGCCAGCCTCGCCGCGAGCGGTTCCAGTGATGGCGAGAAGCCTTTCCTGGTGAGCGACGAGCGGGTAGGGACGGAATAGGATTCCTTCGATCCAACTGAACACGGCGGCGTTGGCGCCGATTCCTAAAGTGAGGCAAAGGATCGCCAGGATAGAAAAGCCGGGGCTGCGACGGAGCATGCGGACACCGACGCGGAGGTCTTGCAGTACGCTCTCGAAGCGCAGCGGGAGCCAGACGCCGCGGGCGTCCTCGCGAGCGAGTGTGGATGCACCCATGCGGCGGTTGGCCGTGTAGCGGTCGCCGGACTCTCGCTCGAGCATTCGGCGGTGAAAGTCCATCTCCTCGGCGAGTTCGGCATCTTGGCGGGGCTGGCGGAAGAAATAGAGGATGCGGCGAATCAGGCGCACGACATCACCTTTTGGATGGCGAGAATCATCCGGTCGAACTCGCGGTTCTCGACGCCTAATTGCTTGCGGCCAGCGGCGGTCAGCTTGTAGTAGCGGGCGCGGCGATTGTTTTCCGATGCGCCCCACTCGGCTGTGACCCAACCGCTGAGGAGTAGACGCTGCAGCGCGGGGTAGAGGGAGCTTTCGCCGACGTCGAGGACGTCTTCGGAAATTTTCTTGAGATGCTGGGCGATGCCGGATCCGTGACGTGCGCCGCGCGTTAGCGAGCGGAGGATGAGCATGTCGAGAGTTCCGGGGAGGAGGTCGGTTCCCATCGTTTATCGATGGAAGCATACGGCGGCGGCAGTGTCAACAATTTTCCCATCGGCGGGCGATGGGAGGGCGATGAACGAGACAGGCTGCTGGACAAAACGCCAATCAGGAGATTGGCGTTCCCGGGGCTATTAAGCGAGATCGTGGCGCTTGATGGACATTTATATGGGCTTGTTCCGGGCGGAACTGTAGATGGACTCGACTAGCGCTAGGCTGCGGCGGCCTTCGTGGCCGTTGCAGATCGGCTGGGTGTTGTTGGCGATGGCGTGGAGGAAATCTTCGAGGATGGCTTGGTGCCCGCTGATGTCGGTTACGGCGGCGGAGGAGGCGCTTTGATTGGAGTCGCCGGAAGTTAGGGCGGCGAAGTCGGGAGGAGGATTGCGCAGATCGGCGGCGATGATGCGGTCGTGCTCGAGGATTACAGTGCCTTCGGTGCCGGTGATTTCGATGCGGCGGGGGTAGCCGGGATAGGCGGCGGTGGTGGCGAGTAGCGTGCCGACGGCGCCGTTGGCGAATTCGAGAGTGGCGACGGCGGTGTCTTCGGCCTCGATTTTGTGGAGGACTGTCGCGGTACGGGCTTGGACGCGAGCTATATCGCCGAGAAGCCAGAGGAGGAGGTCGACGGTGTGGATGGCTTGATTGATGAGGGCGCCGCCGCCGTCGAGGGCAAAGGTGCCACGCCACTTGGAGCTACTGTAGTAATCGGGCGGGCGATACCACTTGACGCGGGCGTCGACTAAGAGAGGCTTGCCGAGGAGGCCGCGGTCGAGCCAGTGCTTAAGGCGCTGGATGTTGGGCTTGAGGCGATCTTGAAAAATTACGGCGAGTTTTACGCTGGCTTTGTCGGTAGCGGCGATTAAGGCGTCGGCATTTTTTGTGGTGATGTCGAGGGGCTTTTCGGTCAGGACGTGAAGGCCCTGTTGGGTGGCGGCGATGCCTTGCTTGGCGTGGAGCCCGGAAGGGGTGCCGAGGATGACTACGTCCATGGGCTTGTGTGCTAGGAAGGCGGCGAAGTCGCTGTAGGGCTTGGCGTGGTGTTCGGTGGCGAGGCGGGCGACGGTTTGTTGATTTGTGCCGTAGATCGCGGCGATCTGCACGCCGGGGATGGCGCTGGCGGCGCGGGCGTGCGTTTGCGTGATGTTGCCGGAGCCAATTAGGCCGATGTGAGTGGTCATGGGAGCGATAGGATGATACGAGATTTTGAGTCGAGAACGTGACAGAGAGAGGCCTTACACACAGGCGCAGAGACACTCCAAATGGGTTACAGTAGGGGCGTTTTGCGATTGCGCGGCGGGATCAACGGTCCCTCCCGGACTCATGCCTTTGTATTTGGCGCGTACCCAGGACTTTTTCCTGGGCTAAATTCTTCGATGTCCCTCCGGGACTGGTAAATGTCCACGAGATTGGCTTGAAGGAAGGAGGCAGCCCTACAGCCATGAAGGCTTTGTTGCTGTCGAAATATCGATCGCTTGAGATTGCGGAGGTGCCTACGCCGGTGGTGGGTGCAGGCGAAGTGCTGATTCGCGTGGGGGCTTGCGGGATTTGCGGTAGCGATGTGCATGGGTACGACGGGTCGTCGGGGCGGCGGATTCCGCCGATTGTGATGGGGCACGAGGCAGCGGGGCGGATAGCGGCGGTGGGCGCGGGAGTGACGGCGCTCGCGGAGGGCGATCGAGTTACTTTTGATTCGACGATTTATTGCGGGGCTTGCGGGTATTGCAGGCGCGGCGAGGTAAATCTTTGCGATCACCGGCAGGTGCTGGGAGTATCTTGCGGGGATTACAGCCGGGCAGGAGCTTTTGCGGAGTTTGTCGCGGTGCCGGCGCGCGTGGTTTACAAATTGCCGGAGAGTATTTCGTTTGCGGAAGCGGCGATGCTGGAGGCCGTGGCGGTGGCGATTCACGCGGTGTCGCTGGCGGAGACTACGGCGGAGAGCACGGCGCTGGTGGTGGGGGCGGGGACGATTGGCGTGTTGACTTTGCAGGCGCTACGGGCGGCGAGATGCCGCCGCGTGTTTGTGTCGGATGTGGACGCTACGCGATTGAAAATGGCGAAGGAATTGGGAGCTACAGAAGTGTTACTCGCAGACAAAGATGTCGTGCCCGAGGTTTTGCAGCGGACGGGCGGGGTTGGTGTGGACGTGGCGATGGAGGCGGTGGGACGCGACGAGACGGTGAACGCGGCGATTGCGAGCGTGCGCAAGGGCGGGACTGTCGTGTTGGTGGGGAATATTTCACCAACGGCTACGCTGCCGCTGCAGAAGGTCGTTACGCGGCAGATTCGGCTGCAGGGATCGTGTGCTTCGGCGGGGGAATATCCGCAGGCGATCGAATTGATGGCGAGCGGGGCAATTCGGGTGAAGCCGCTGATTACGGCAATTGCGCCACTTGCGGAAGGACCGCAATGGTTTGAGCGATTGTATGCGCGCGAGCCGAATTTGCTGAAGGTGGTGCTTACGCCGGGGCCGGTTTCGTGAGCGACAGGAACGGCGACGGGCTGTTTGATCTTTCCGGGCGGGTGGCGATCGTTACCGGCACGAGCCGCGGGCTGGGGCAGTACATGGCGCGCGCGCTGGCAAAGGCCGGCGCGGATTTGGTGCTGACGAGCCGGACGCGCGAGAGTTTGCGTGCGTTCGAAGCGGAGATCAAAGGGCTGGGGCAGCGGGCGGTTTCGCTAGCGCTCGATGTCAGAAATCTAGAGAGCATCGAGCGGATGGCGGCGGACGCGGAAAAGGAATTCGGACATTTGGATATTTTGGTGAACAACGCGGGTTGCAATGTTCGCAAGCCGGCGCTGGATGTGACTTGGGACGATTGGAATTTGATTTTGGATACGAATCTGCGCGGAAGTTTTTTTGTGGCGCAGGCGGTTGCGCGACGAATGATTCCACGCGGATACGGGCGCATCATCAACATTGGTTCGGTAACGAGCGTGGCGGGGTATGCGGGGCTGGGGCCATATGGTGCGAGCCGCGGCGGGATTCGGCAATTGACGATGAGTTTGGCGGATGATTGGGGGAAGCATGGCGTGACGGTGAATTGCCTAGCGCCGGGATGGTTTCGCACGGAACAGAACAAGGTGCTCTACGAAGATAAAGAGTGGGTGGAGTATATCTGCGACCGCATTCCCGTGAAGCGGCCGGGGCGGCCGGAAGATTTGGACGCAGCGGTGGTTTTTTTGGCTGCGGAAGCGAGCCGATACGTTACGGGGCAGACGCTCTTGGTTGATGGGGGCATCTCGACTGGGGCGGCGCGGGCGTTGGTGCAACAGGGACAGGGGAGTTTGAGTTCGAAGCAGACAGAAAAGAAGAGTTCGCGCGGCAAAACGCGGCGCGGGAGGTGAGTTTTGCGAGGATTCTTGGCGAAGGGAATGCTTGCGGCGTTGCTGAGTTTGTCCGTGGCATTAGTTGTTGGCGCGGCGCCGGCTCCCGAGGCACGGAAGAACTTGCAGGTTTATTTTGTGGATGTGGAGGGTGGGCAGGCGACGCTGTTTGTGACCCCGGAAGGGAAGTCGCTACTGATCGACACGGGATGGCCGGACAATAACGGGCGCGACGCGGACCGTATCGCCGCTGCAGCGAAGGATGCGGGTATCAAGAAGATTGATTTTGTGCTGATTACCCACTATCACGATGACCATGTCGGAGGCGCGCCGCAGCTTGCGGCGAAAATTCCGGTGGGCACGTTTGTTGATCATGGCGAGAATCGCGAGACGAATGACGCGGGAGCGAAGAAAGTTTTCGCTGCGTACCGGCAGTTGCTGGCAACAGGGAAGTACAAGCACATTACGGCTAAGGCCGGAGAAGTGCTTCCGATTACGGGAATGCAGGTGCGCGTGGTGACAGCGGATGGGGAATTGATTGAGAGGCCGTTGCCGGGAGGAGGAAAGGGAAATGCGAGCTGCGCGAACGCTGCGAAGGCGCCGGTTGACGTGACGGAGAATCCGCGGTCGTTGGGAACGCTGATCACGTTTGGAAAATTGCGGATATTGGATTTGGGCGATTTGACAGGGGACAAAGAGTTGGAGTTGATGTGCCCGATGAACAAAATTGGAGCGGTGGATATTTATGTGGCGTCCCATCATGGGACCGAATCGAGCGGAACACCGGTATTGGTGCATGCGATCACGCCGCGGGTGGCGATCATGGATAACGGCGAGAAAAAGGGAGGATCGCCGGTGGCTTGGGATGTGATTGAGAAATCACCGGGACTGGAAGACCTTTGGCAGTTGCATTATTCGGCGGAGGGCGGGGACGCGCATAACGTGGCGGCGCCTCTTCTGGCGAACTTGCAGGGGCCGGACAGTGGGAAGTATTTGAAAGTTACAGGGTCGGCGGATGGAAGCTTTGCGGTATCGAATTCGCGGACCGGGGAAACGAAGAAATATGCGGCACGGTGAATTGATTTCGGAACGAGGCGAGGAATCGTCAACTGCACACGATTGCGCTGTATGTTTACGTTGGTGATGTGCTTAGGCCTCAAAAGCGGCGGCAAGACCGCCGCACTCCAAAAAAGTCGGGTGCGTGTTAGAGGTCGATTTTGGCTTGTTGGGATTGGCGCTCGCGGAGCTTGAAGCGCTGAAGTTTTCCTGTGGCGGTCTTGGGAAGCTCCTGCAGGAACTCGATCCAGCGCGGGCGTTTGTAGCCGCCGATGCGCTCTGCGACAAAATCTTGCAGCTCCCGGGCTAGCTTTTCGTTGGACGCGCATTCCGTTTTCAACACAACGTAGGCGGCAGGCTTGGCTAGGCCGGCTTCGTCGTCGCGGGCGATGACGGCGGCTTCGAGGACAGCGGGGTGCGCAATTAGCGCGCTCTCAACTTCTGCGGGGCTCAACCAGAGGCCGTGAACCTTGAAGAGGTCATCGGCGCGGCCGGCGTGCCAGAAAAATCCATCTTCATCCTGACGGTATTTGTCGCCGGTGCGGAACCACTGGTCGAGGAAGGTGCTTTTCGTCTTCTCGTGTTGATTCCAGTAGCCGGCGCAAAGGGAATCGCACTTGACCCAGAGGTCACCGATTTCGTTCGGAGCGACGAGGCGGCCGAATTCGCTGGTGATTTTCGCTTCAAAACCAGGAAGGATTTTTCCGCTGGAGCCGGGTTTTACCTCGCCGGGTCGATTAGAAATGACCATGTGCAGGCTTTCTGTGGAGCCGAGCGCGTCGAGAATTTCGATGTTGAAACGTTGGCGGAAACGTTCGAAGAGCGGAGCGGGAAGGGCTTCGCCGGCGGAAACAGCGTGGCGGATGCCGGAGAGGTCGAATTCCAGTCCGCCGGGGCGATGATGATCAAGAAGCGCCGCGTAGTTCGTCGGCACGGAGAAAAAGAGCGTGGGGCGATGGCGCTCAATATCGGCGTAAATGCGGGCGGGAGTTGGGCGCGCGGGGGAGAGAATCGTGGTCGCGCCGCAGGAGAGGGGGAAGTAGCCTGCGTTGCCGAGTCCGTAGGCGAAAAATAGGCGGGCGACGCTGAAGCAGCGGTCGCGCTCGTTGATTTTGAGGATGGCGTGCGCATAGTGGTGCGAGCTGACAACCATGTCGTGATGCAGGTGCACGCAGCCCTTGGGAACGCCTGTGGAACCGGAAGAGTAGAGCCAGAAGGCGGGATCGTCTTTTGATGTGGGCGCGGCGGCGAGGACAGGAGAGGCGGCGCCGATCAAATCGCGGAGATAAGGATGCTGGCTTGCGTGCTGGGCGTCGCCGACCACGACGATTTTGCGGAGATAGGGGAGATTTTGGCGCGGAATGGCATCGA
>Ga0209526_10000822_pt1 | contig 20458 bp, 18 predicted proteins | sample JacPinW_OM2H0_M1_FD_188566 | JGI IMG/M metagenome (GOLD analysis project Ga0209526, IMG submission 188566) | Forest soil microbial communities from Algoma, Ontario, Canada - Jack Pine, Ontario site 1_JW_OM2H0_M1 (SPAdes) (version 2) | ecosystem: Environmental > Terrestrial > Soil > Boreal... | reverse complement strand
CGTTCCGGAACGGCGGCAATTCAGGTTCAAGCTGTCCCATTTGATTGGGGACAGATTGCCAGAGGGTCTGCCAGTGCCGGCGGGGTCCAGACCAGGTTGCTCAGCTCGTAGACGCTTTGGACCGGCGACATCGATGACACGGACGCGGTGGAATGGGACTTGCCTCGGGACCAGCATACGGGCCGCCCCCGCCGTTCCACGAACAGCCAGACCAGCTCGCGCTCGGCAGAGCCGCTCGGATCTACGCTCCACGCGCCGCCCTGCATCAACTTGCCCGGGACAAGCTGTCGGACCGGACCCACGGACGCCCGCCCCCTATCCGGACAGCCAAGAGCGGTCGGGCCCGGCACGTCCGGCACGCCCACGATGAACTGGACCTCGGGCTCCTTCCCAGCAAGCGGGCGGCTGGAAGGCGGACAGGCATGCGGTTGCCCTGCCTGGCGGTGACGCGATGCACATTCTTCCAGCGTTCGATTTTTCGACGGAGGAGGGATGACCCTGCGGGTGGCGCTCGTATCAACGCCCTTTGTGTCCGTGCCCCCGAGGGGGTACGGAGGGACCGAGTTGGTCGTTGGGGAGTTGGCCAAGGCGCTGACTGCGCGAGGCATCGAGGTGGTCGTGTATGCCACCGGTGACTCGGACCTGCCCGGCATCGAGGTCCGTTCCTACTTTCCGGCCGCTCAGTGGCCGCCTGACCGGGACATCGAGCGGGTGCACGCCACCTGGTCGCTCCGGGATGCTGCGCGAGACCCGCGCGGGTTCGACGTGATCCACGTCCATGCTCCCTGCGCGGTGGAAATGGCGCGGCTGTCGCACTGCCCGGTGCTGTGCACGCTCCACCACGATTTCGACCCCGAGCTGACCGACCTGTACCGGCGCGTTCCCCAGGTGAAGCTGATCGCCATCAGCCGGTCCCAGGCGCGGCGCGAGCCCGCCAAGGTGTCGGCGGTGGTGCACCACGGCCTGGACCCGTCGCGCTTCCGTTGCCTGCCGGAGCAGGGCTATCTGCTCTTCCTCGGCCGCTACGATCGGGTGAAGGGCGTCACCGAGGCCATCGAGGTGGCGGTGCGGGCGGGCGTGCCGCTGGTGATGGCGGGTGCGCCCCACGAGCGCGACTACTACCAGGAAGAAGTCGCGCCCCTGATCGCGAAGCACGGAGTGCTCGAGGTGGGGCCCGTCGGTGGAGACCGCAAGGCGGCGCTGATCGCGCGGGCCCGCGCGCTGCTCTTTCCCATCGAGTGGGAGGAGCCGTTCGGGCTGGTGATGATCGAGGCAATGCTGAGCGGTGTGCCGGTGCTGGGCACCTCCCGGGGCGCCGTTCCCGAGGTGGTGGACGACGGAATCACCGGCGTGATCTGCGACGACGCGACCGAGATGGTGGCCGCGGCCCGGATCGCGGACAAGTTGTTCGACCGCGAGCGGATCCGCAAGGAAGCGGTGCAGCGGTGGTCCGCCGCGCGGATGGCGGACGACTACCTGCGCCTGTACCGTACGGCGCACCTCGAAGAGCGCGCGGCGGAGGAAGACCAGGCAGACACCGCCGCGGAGGGATAGCGTGGCGGGCCGCGTCCTGGTCTCCATCCCGGCTGCGGAGTTGCTGGGGTATGAAGACCTCACCTCGCTGCCCGAATCGACCGGCACCGACAAGCTGGTCCTGAAGCGCGGCAACCTCTTCGCCGTAGCGGGGCGGGTGGGGGACATCTGGCCGCCCGGAGCGCGCGACCAGGGCGGTTACTTCGAGGACACGCGCTTCCTCAGCAAGCTGAAGCTGACCGTGGCGGGAGGGCCGCCGGTGGTGCTCTCGACGCAGACGCGGCCCGAATACACCTCGCAGGTGGATCTCACGGTCACCAACAGGATGTTCGGCGGCCTGTTCCAGGACCCGGTGAACTTCCTTCACATCCGTCGCGAGCAGATCATCGACGACTGCTTCGCCGAACGGCTCACCCTGACGAACTACCTGGTCCGCGACATCGACTACTGGCTGGAGTACGAGTTCGCGGCGGACTTCGCCGATCAGTTCGAGGTGCGCGGCGCGAAGCGGCGCGAGCGGGGCACTTACTTCCGGCCGCTGGTACACGACGATCGGGTCGTCTTCTGCTACCAGGGCCGCGACGGCGTCCTCTACCGGGCCGAGGTGTTCTTCCCCGCCCGGGCGCCCGACGAGATGGACGGCGGTCGCGCGCGCTTCAGCTTCCATCTCGGGCCCAACGAGACCGCCTCGCTGGAGCTGCACGCGCTCCCCTCCTTGCACGCGGTTCTCTCCGGGACATCAGTGCGCGAGGCCGCAGATGCTGCCCGGCAACCCGGTTTCCGCTCCCCCCCGATCATGACGGAAGAGCCCGAATCGGGCTGGCTGTACCCCGGCTCGCATCCGGCCTCCCATCCTCCCGCGCCCAGGCGATTCGACGAGCGCATCGCGCGCGCCCGCGGCGACTACCACCACTGGGCGGAGGCGAGCGGGTGCGTGGAGACCGACGAGGAGGCCTTCAACGGAGCGCTGGCGCAGTCGGTCGCGGATCTCAAGGCGCTCACCATCTTCTGGGAGGATCGCCGCGTCATCTCCGCCGGCGTTCCCTGGTTCGCATCGCCGTTCGGGCGCGACGCGCTGATCACCGGGTTCCAGGCGCTGCTCGTCAATCCGGACATCGCGCGCGACGCTCTCTTGTTCCTCGCCGCGCACCAAGGCCGGAAGGTGGACGACTTCCGGGAAGAAGAGCCTGGGAAGATCCTGCATGAGATCCGCCGCGGCGAGCTGGCGCGCACCGGAGAGGTGCCGCACACGCCGTACTACGGCAGCATCGACGCCACCCCCCTGTTCCTCATTCTGTATACCGAATATCTTCGGTGGACGAACGACCGGGCCTCCGGGGTCGCGCTGCTGCCGGCGGCGGAGTCCGCGCTCCGCTGGATCGAGCAGTCGGGCGACAAGGACGGCGACGGCTTCGTCGAGTACCAGCGCAAGAGCGAGCGCGGCCTGCGCAACCAGGGTTGGAAGGATTCCTGGGACGGCGTCCCGCACCTCGACGGCACTCCCGCGGAGCCGCCCATCGCTCTCGTCGAGGTCCAGGGCTACTGCATCGATGCGCGCCGGCGCATGGCGAGGCTCTACCGCCAGCTGGGCCGGCGCGAGGACGCGGCCCGATGCACGGTGGCTGCGCAACTGCTCAGCCGGAGGCTCGACGACGCGTTCTGGATGGAGAAAGCGGGCACCTACGCGTTGGCGCTCGACGCCAACAAGCGGCAGGTGCAGACAGTCACTTCCAACCCCGGACACCTCCTGTTCTCGCGCGTCATTCCGGAGCAGCGCGCCCGCCGCGTGGCGCGCACCTTGATGTCCCCGGAGAGCTTCTCGGGGTTCGGCATCCGTACGCTCGCCAAGGGGCAGCGCCCGTACAATCCGCTCAGCTATCACAACGGGACCGTCTGGCCCCACGACAACTCCCTCATCGCCATGGGATTCTCGAACTACGGGATGCAGAAGCTCGCCGCCCAGGTGTTGTCGGGTGAGTACGACGCGTGCCGCCAGTTTCGGCATTTCCGGCTGCCCGAGCTGTACTGCGGATTGGGGCGCAACGAGGGCGACCTGGTGGTCAGCTACCCCGTCTCCTGCTCGCCGCAAGCCTGGGCCTCCGGCGCGTTCTTCCTCATGCTGCGCGCCTGCCTGGGCCTCTACCCGGACGCGCCGCGCAAGACCCTGAAGATCGTCAACCCGCATCTGCCCGGCATGCTGCAACGCCTGACGCTGGAGCGCCTGCGGATCGGCGACACCTTGCTGACCCTGCAATTCACGCGCAGCGGCGACGGCTGCTTCGCCGCCGTCCGCGAGATGCAAGGCGACCCGCTCGCGATCCGGATCGAGGTCGGCGCCCAGACCGAGGAGGCATAGGAAGCGCCTTTCCTGGGGAACCGTTTTCCCTACGCCGCCTGCCTCTGCCCGAACACCGAATCCCGCAGGGCCTGCAGGGTGGAAACGCGCCGCTGTGCCAGCTCGCACATCTTGCGTCCACGCGCGGTCTGCTTGAACGCTTTCAGCAGGACGGCGCCGAGCAAGATCACGAACCCGCCGGGAAGGACGATCGCCGCGACGATGAGAGCGAGTTTGCGGTTCACGCTCATCAGGATGTGCATGTGGGATGCCAGTGCGAAACTCCCTGCGCGGTGCGCGGCGTGTTACACAGCGCCGCATGGCTCACGCTCTCGAGAGCGTCCAGGACGCGGGAGACCGGCTGCGGGCGGCAGGGTACCTGCCTTCGCCCGAGATCGCTTCCTGCGCGTTCCTGGCCGATCGGTTGGAAAAGCCGATCCTCGTCGAGGGCCCTGCCGGCGTCGGCAAGACCGAGCTGGCGAAGGCGCTCGCGCAGGCGACCGGGCGCACGCTCCTCCGGCTGCAGTGCTACGAGGGGCTCGACGAGGCGAAGGCGCTCTACGAGTGGGAGTACGCCAAGCAGCTCCTCTACACGCAGCTGCTCAAGGACAAGATCGCGGAGACCATCGCCGGCGCCAGCACGCTCTCCGAGGCGGCGGAGCGGATCGCCGGGTCGGAGGATCTCTTCTTCAGCGAGCGCTTCCTCCTGCCGCGCCCCATCCTCGCCGCCATCCGCTCGAAGGAACCCGCGCTGCTCCTGGTGGACGAGATCGACAAGGCGGACCCCGAGTTCGAGGCCTTCCTGCTCGAGGTGCTGGCGGACAGCGCGGTGACCGTGCCGGAGCTGGGGACGGTGCGGGCGATCCACACCCCTCGCGTCGTGCTGACCTCGAACGCCGCGCGCGAGCTGTCCGACGCGCTCAAGCGGAGGTGCCTGCACCTCTACATCGACTTCCCGACGCCCCAGCGCGAGCTGGAGATCGTGCGCTCGCGCGTGCCGGGGGTCTCCGAGCTGCTGGCGCGCAAGGTGGTGGCGGCCGTCCAGGCGGTCCGCAAGCTCGATCTGAAGAAGCCTCCCTCCATCAGCGAGACGCTCGACTGGATGCGCGCGCTCACGCTGCTGAACGCGTCCACGCTGGAGCCGCAGCTCGTCGCCGACACGCTGTCCATCATCCTCAAGTACGAGGCGGACATCGCCAAGGCGAAGGAGCACCTCGGCTACATCGCGGGCGCCGAGCTCCGGTGAGCGCCGGTCGCCGCCCTACCGGTGCCGCCCGTCGAAGAGCGCTGACTCCCGCCGCGCCTGCGCCTGGATCTGCTGGTCGACGTAGCCGGGATACCCGATGCGAACGGACTGGTCGGTCACTTCGGCGAGCGAGAGGCCGCCCTTCTTGTCCGCCACCAGGAACCCGCCGCGCGACTTGAAGAGCAGATAGACCGCCGGATCGTCCACCGACATGCCCTGCTCCTCGGAGCGGTAGGTGTCTTCGCCGACCTGGATCAACACCACGCCCGGCGCGACCTGGCGGGACCCCGCGAATTGGAACGTCTTGAGCTCGGAGCCCCGGTTCGCCCAGGGCGCGAGGTTGTGCCGCTCGACGCCGGAGCGCCTCTTCATCTGCGCGATCACGCCCATCGTCTTCGGGTGCGTCAGCCGGCGCGCCGCGTCCCAGTCCCTGCGGACCACGCGCGAGAGGTACTGCTGCAGCGTCGCCTTCGCGAGGAAGACGTCCGCCGACTCCTCGTTCAGCATCGATTCCACGCTGGAATCGGGCGGCGGCCCGACCTTCGATGCCGCGCTCGCCGCCGCGCTGAGAAGCAAAAGTGCCGCAAGCATTCGGGTTTCCCTCCCCCCAGGACCCGTCCACTATCCAACGCCGCAGGCCCTGTGCGTCCCGGCCTGCTTCCCGGCGGAGGGTGCACATCGCGTGCCTGCCCCGCAAGGGGCCGCACTGCGTCAAGCGCTGGCGCGCTGGAGGGGGATGGCCATGGCGACGCGGTCCCGCCCGAGGCGCTTCGCCTCGTAGAGGGCGCTGTCCGCCTTCTCGATCAGGCTTCCCACGTCTTCGGCGTCGATACCGAGGGTGGCAACCCCCAGGGAAATGGTGACCGACAAAGGCGCGCGCGGGTCCGGTCCCGGCATCGAAGCAGCCGCCACGGCGCGCCGCAGCTTTTCCGCGACCTCCAGGGCCTCCGGCTTTCCCACGCGCGGCAGCACGACGCAGAACTCCTCGCCGCCGTAGCGGGCGACGATGTCGATCTTCCGGATGGTCCGGCGCAATGCGAGCGCGACGCCGCGCAGGACGCCGTCTCCGACGGTGTGGCCATGCGCATCGTTGATCCGCTTGAACAGATCGAGGTCGATCATCAGCACCGAGACCGGGTCCCCGAAGCGGAGCGAGCGCGACAGCTCGTTCTCCAGGCGGAGGAAGAGCTGCCGCCGGTTGGGCACTCCGGTGAGCGGATCGGTGAACGAGAGCTCCAGCGTCTGCTGGTACAAGCGCGCGTTGGCGATGGCCAGCGCCGCCTGCGCGGCGATGGCCTCCGCCAGCCGGATCTCCTGGGGGCTGAAGGAGTCCAAGCGCGGCCGGTTGAAGTTCATCACGCCCAGGATCCGGCCCTTGCTGCGCAGGGGGACGGAGAGAAAGGAGCCGACGGTTCGCGCCTGGGCCTTGTAGTGGAGGTAGCGCGTCTCCTTCGCCACGTCCGGCACGTAGAAGGTCTCCCCGCGCGCGGCGACCTCACCGGAAACGCCCTCGCCCAGGTGGAAACGCATTCCCCGCGCGTTTCGCGGCGCGGTCCCCGCCACCGCCTCGATCACCAGCTGGTGCGTGACGTCGTCGAACAGCATGACCGAGAACTCGCTGATGCCGAACCGGGCGCAGACGTGCCGGCCCAGCGTCTCGAGCTGCTCGGGAAGGTCCAGCGTGCCGGAGACGGCCTTGGAGACCTCCAGCAGGAGCTCCATCTCGCCGACGTGGGCCTCGAGCCGCGCGTTCATCGCCTTGAGCTCCTCTTGGAGCGAGAGATCCAGCGCCAGCTTGGCCAACGACTCCTTGGCCTCGATGTCGGCAACCGCCATGTCGGTGATGCGCGACAGCATGGTGTTGAAGCTGCGGGCGAGCTTGCCGAGCTCGTCCTCGCTCTGGACGCGGGCGCGGACCAGGAACTCGCCCAGCTCCGCGCGGGCCATCACGCGCGACAGGCCCAGGATGGGCTTGATCAGGAAGTGCCGGGCGGCGAGCGCGATGGTCATCCCGGCGAAGGTGAGCGCGAGCAGGGTGCCGAGGATGATGCCGGTGCGCAGCTCGTCGAATGCGAGGGCCGGGTCCCGCGCAGCGAGCCGGTGGCTGTGCGCCACCAGGGCTCCCAGTCCGGTCACCAGGACGACTGCCGAGGGAATGGCAGACGCGAGAATCAGCTTGAGAGCGAGCGACTGGCGGATGCGCGAGAGCACAGCCGGACGATTGTAGCGCCTCTGCGTTGTACTGGCTGCTTGTGGGTTTGGAACCCACATTCAGGATCTCTCAAGGAGGCCTCATGCGCGCCAAGGAAGTGATGACGAAGAATCCTGCCACTATCTCGATGGATGCGAACGTCGTGGACGTGGCCCGGGTGATGGCGGAGAAGGACTTCGGGTTCGTCCCGATCGTAGACGGTCAGGGTCGCGCCGTCGGGACGGTGACCGACCGCGACATCGTGGTCCGCGTGATCGCGAAGGGGCTCGACCCGAAGACGGCGAAGCTGCGCGACTTCGGAGGCAACGAAGTGATCTTCGTGCGGCCGGACGACGACGTCTCGCGCGCCCGCGAGCTGATGCAGCAGCACAAGGTCCAGCGGATCCTGGTCTGCGACGACCAGAAGAAACCGCTCGGCGTGATCAGCCTTCAGGACCTGGCCAGGGTGGAGGACGAGCGCGAGGTCGGCGAGACGGTGCAGAAGGTGAAAGAGGAGGGCGCCGCGGTACATTAGCCCGGCCGGTTTCAGGCGGCTCAGGGGTACGTGAGGGCGCACGCTACAGGCAGACCGCGAAGTCCGTTCCGCGCCGCGAGCGGCGCGGTCGTTTGGCGTGCGGCCGCAGCGCTCCTCGTCCTCTGCGCGGCGGCCCGCGCCGAGGAGATCCGCATCGAGGTCGCGCGAGGCGCCCGCGCCGCACGGGTCGTCGCGCGCGGCCGGTCCCACGCGATCACGCTGGGGGCTTCCGGACTGTCGGTGGACGGAAAGCCGACGGCCTCCGCCGAGTTCGAAGGGCCGCTGCGGCTCGACGGGCGCGAGCTGCCGGGACGTCTTCACGTGTTCGCGGATCGCGGGACCCTGGTGGCCGTCAACTCGGTCGATCTGGAGCACTACGTCGCGGCCGTGGTTGCGAGCGAAGTTCCGCCGAGCTGGCCGCGGGAAGCCCTTCGGGCGCAAGCGGTTGCGGCGCGAACGTTCGCGGTCGCGCAGAAGATCGCGCAGGGTCCGGGAGCGCGCGCGCATCTTGGCGCCTCGGTGCTGGACCAGGTCTACAAGAACGCGGCGCGGCCGGCGCAGCCGGCGGTCGAGGCCGCGCGCGCCACCTCCGGTGAAGTGCTCACCTGGGGCGCGGCGCCGATCGCTGCGTACTTCACCGCGAGCTGCGGGGGAACCAGCGAGAGCGCCGAGGCGGCGTTCAATCTCGCGCCAGGAACCACGCCTTACGTCCGGGGCGGGGAGGACGACGGCGATCTCCGCGATTGGACGGTACGGCTGCCGCTGGCCGAGATCACGGCTTCGCTGCGCAAGGCCGGACGCATGCAGGCGGAGATCCAGGGCATCGCCGTCCAGTCCCGCACCCAAGGCGGCCGCGCGCAGATGCTGGAGCTCGCCACGTCCTCCGGCAAGAGGCCCCTGCTCGCGGTGGAGCTGCGGCAGATCGTCGGCTACACCCGGCTCCCCTCGCTCCGCTTCGACGTGACCCTGGAGAAAGGGCTCGCCGTCTTCCGTGGCAAGGGCAGCGGTCACGGGGTCGGGCTTTGCCAATGGGGCGCGCGGGGCAGGGCGCTCGGAGGAGCGAGCTACCGGGAGATCCTCGCGCACTACTATCCGGGAGCGGAGATCCGCCGGATGTACTAGCCCCGGCCGCCGCAGGCGGCTCAGGGGCTACGCTTGAGCGTCAGACACGGCCGGCCGCCGCAGGCGTCTTGGCGAGCGCGGTGACTCGCGAGCAAGTGGTCATGAGATGCGTTCCAGGCTGACCTTGCGGTAGAGGAGCGCCAGGCCCACGAGCGGAAGCGGGTAGAGGACCACTCGCACCACCGCGGCCGTGATCGGGCGCCAGACGCCCAGCGGCACCAGGGCGGCCAACGCCCACGCGAGCGCCGAGAAGACCGCGATCAGCGCCCACAGGGAGAGGGTCTCGCGCCAGTGCCCGCGCAGCCGGCGCCAGGAATGTTCCAAGGCGGCGCGGCCGGAGAGGCCTTCCAGGACGACGAGGGGAGGGGCGAGCGAGAATCCCGCTGCGAGCACCAGGCCGGGGACGACGAAGAGCAGTGCTCCCAGCGCGACGAGCAGCGCGGCCATGAGCCCCGTCGCGAGCAGCGGGCCGATGCGCGCTCCCGCCGCGGCCCAGGCGTGCGCTGCTCCCGCCGGCCTGTCCTGGGTCAGCTCGAGCACCAGCGGCACCAGCGCGGCGTGGGCGAGAAAGAGCCCGGCGAGGAGCAGGCCGGCGGCGATCGCCGTGGCGTATGCGACGGGGATCAGCTGTCGGAGGAGAGGGGCGTCGAACTTGTCGCCGGCGACGCCCTCCAGCGCCTCGCGCCCGATCTGACGCGCGCGGGCGTCGCGGGCTTCGGCCGTCGGGGGAGGGCTCTCGCGCAAGTCGTGCTGCTTCTCCTGCACCTGTTCGCTTTGTGTGCGCGGTTCGGCCAGCCCCCCGGCGCTCAGGGCGGCGAGCCCGAAGACCACCGCGCCCGTGGCGAGCACGTTCGCCGGGAGCAGGGCCACCGCGCAGGTGAAGACCAGGCAGCCGAAGTGCCTGCGATACAGCGAGAGCGATTGCGCGATCACGGCTACGCGGTCCGGAGCCGCGGCTCGGCGACCAGCGGCGCGCAGCCGAGCGCGCGCCGGTACAGCCTGCCGTGCCCGTCCGCCATCCGCTCCGCCGACAGCTCCGCCTCCACCCGGCGGCGGCCGCGCGCTCCCATCTCGCGCGCCTGCTCCGGCGCCGACAGAAGCGCGATGAGCTTTCCGGCCAGGGCGTCCACGTCGCCGTATGGCACCAAAAAGCCGTTCTCGCCCTCGTGGATCAGCTCCGGGTTTCCGCCCACCCGCGTGGCCACGACGGGCAGGCGCGCGGCCATCGCCTCCATCAGGCCGTTCGAGAGCCCCTCCGCGCTGGAGCAGAGACAGGCCGCCTGGGAGCGCGAGAGCAGGGCAGGCACATCGAGCCGGTGTCCGAGCAGCAGCACGCGCTCGGCCAGGCCGAGCTGCGCGATCCGGGCGGTGAGAGCTTCGCGCTCCGGACCTTCGCCGGCGCAGAGGAAGCGCACGTGCCGCAGCTCCGCGGGAAGCCGGGACACGGCTTCGACCAGCGTGCGGTGACCCTTCACCGGCCAGAGGTTGCCGATCACCGCTACCGCGGGTGCACCAGAGGGCAGGGGGAGCGGTGCTTGCAGGCCCTTCGCCGCGGCCCCGTCGAAATGCGCCAGGTCGATGCCGTTTCGCACCACCACGCAGTTCTCCGGCTTCACCCCCTCCTTACGGATGCAGAGGTCGCGGACGGCGTCGGCGTTCGCGACCACCAGGTCCGCGAACCGCGCATGGAGCTTTTCCGCCCGGCGGTGCCACCTTCCGAATCCGGCGCGCAAGTGTCCGAGGTCCACCCGGCTGATCACCGCCTTCGCTCCAGCGAGCCGCGCGGCCGCTAGCCCGAGCAGGTTGGTGTTGAAGTCGGTCGCGTGGACGACGCGGATGCCTTCCGCCCGGATCAGCGCGGCCATGCGGGCGATCTGCACGGCCGTGTTCGGCTGCATCAACGAGCCGTGCAGCGGAAAGACCTCCGGCTCGTGCCCGAGCGCGCGCACCGCCCCGAGCAGCGGGCCCGAAGCTTCCAGGCAGCCCACCACCGCGCGGAACCCCGCCGGATGCCGGCGCAGGCGCTCGACGAACTGGCGCTCGGCGCCCCCGATCCAGAAGCGGTTCACGAGGTGCAGCACCGGAATGTCGGTCGAGAACATGGCCCTGGCAGAGTGTGCATCGCAATTCCCATCCGCGAGTCCTTGACATGGACCAGCGTTTCGCAGACGACAGCGCGCCATGCGCAAGACTGTCGTCGCGGCCATCGACATGGGGTACGGCCATCTCCGGCCCGCGGCAGCGCTGGCCGACCACCTCGGCACCGAAGTGTTGCAGATGGACCTGCCGCCCCTGGGCCATGCCCGGGATCGCGCCTTCTGGAACCCGGTCCGGACCCTGTACGAGCCGCTCACCCGGCTGTCCCAGATGCCCGCGATCGGCCTCCCGTTGCGTACGCTGCTGAACACCATCACGGCGATCCCGCCGCTCTGGCCCTTCCGCGATCTGTCGGGCCCGAGCCAGGGCACCCGGTGGATGCGGAAGGCAGCGAAGATCGGAGTCGGGCGAAGGCTCGCCGAGCACCTTCGCGAGACCTCGGCGCCGCTGCTCGCGACCTTCTACGCCGCTCCCATCCTCGCCGAGCTGCACGGCGCCGAGCGGCTTCACTGCGTGGTCACCGACAGCGAGGTGAACCGCGTCTGGGCCCCGCCCGATTCGCGGAGCACGAGCATCACCTACTTCGCTCCGACGGACCCGGCGCGCCGGCGCATGGAGTCCTACGGCGTCCCGCGCTCGCGCATCCGCGTCACCGGGTACCCGCTCCCGGGGGAGCTCGTCGGCCACGATCGGGCTGCGCTGAAGCGAAACTTCCGCGCCCGGATGGAGAGGATCGGCCGGCCTGGGAAAACGCCCCTGGTCGTCTTCGCGGTGGGCGGCGCCGGCGCCCAGGTGCCCCTGGCCAAGGCAGTGATCGCGGGGATGAAGAAGAAGGTCCTCGACGGCTCGCTGCGGCTCGCGGTGGTGGCCGGCCGGCGGCCGGACGTCGCCTCCGCGCTCAGCAAGGCGCTCTCCGCCCACGGGCTGGTCGGGCACGCGGGAGCGGAGCTCCTCTACGACCGCGACGTCTTCTCCTATTTCCGGCGCTTCAACGAGCTGCTCGCGCGCGCCGACGTGCTCTGGAGCAAGCCCTCGGAGCTGACGTTTTTCGCCGCGCTGGGGCTTCCCTTCATCGCCGCGCCGGCGGTGGGCGCGCATGAGGCGTGCAACCTGCGCTGGGCCACCGATCGCGGCGCCGCGCTCCCGCAGCACGACCCGGCGGTGGCCGGCGACTGGCTGCTCCAATGGGTCGAGGACGGCGTTCTCGCCAGCGCCGCGGAGGCGGGCATGTGCCTGCCGCAGATGGGGCTCTACGAGATCGCCGACCAGGTGGACAACGCCTGACTTTCCTCGCGCGGGAGCGGTGCCCGGTATAGAAGCGCCCCCGTGGATCTGGCCGAGTTCGACTACGAGCTGCCCGAGGACCTGATCGCGCAGGGCCCGCTGCCCGAGCGCGACGCGTCGCGGCTGCTGGTGTTGCCGCGCCGCTCCGGGTCCATGGACCACCGGCTGGTGCGCGAGCTGCCCGGGCTCCTGGCCCCGGGAGATGTGATGGTCGTGAACGACACGCGGGTCATCCCGGCGCGGGTGCACGGGCGCAAGGAAGGCACGGGAGGGAAGGTGGAGCTGCTCCTGGTCGAGCCGCTGGGGGGAGCGGACTGGCTGGCGCTCGGGCAGGCGTCGAAACCGGTGCGCGAAGGGGCCCGCGTCGAGGTGCTGGGCAGCCGGATCGAGATCGTCCAGGTGCGCGAAGGCGGGGAGCTCGTGGTGCGGCTCCCGCTGGAGGGCGACGCGCTCTGGAGGTTCCTCGACGAGGCCGGGGAGCTGCCGCTCCCGCCGTACATCCGCCGTGCGCCGGGGCCGGCCGATCGCGACCGGTACCAGACCATCTTCGCCCGCGAGCGGGGCGCGATCGCGGCGCCCACCGCGGGCCTGCACTTCACGCCCGCGCTGATCGAGGCCCTTCGCGCCCGGGGTATCGCGCTGGCGCCGATCACCCTGCATGTCGGACCTGGGACCTTCCTCCCCGTCCGCGCGCAGCGGATCGAGGACCACCGCATGCACCGCGAGCGCTACTTCGTGCCGGAGGAATCGGCTCGGGCCATCGCGCGAGCAGAGCGCGTGATCGCGGTGGGGACCACGGCGCTGCGCACGCTGGAGGCCTCGCAGGGACGGCCGGGCCCGGGCACCACCGATCTGTTCATCACCCCGGGATACCGGTTCCGCGCCGTCCACGGGCTCTTCACCAACTTCCATCTCCCCAGGAGCACGCTCTTGATGCTGGTGGCCGCCTTCGCCGGCCTCGACCGGACCAAGGCCGCGTACGGCGAGGCGGTGGCGCGGCGCTACCGCTTCTTCTCCTACGGCGACGCGATGCTGATCGCATGAACTTCACCGTCACGCACACCGACGGCGCCGCCCGGCGCGGCAAGCTGGTGCTGCCCCACGGCGAGGTGGACACGCCGCAGTTCATGCCGGTGGGCACGGCGGCATCGGTGAAGGCGATCGCGCCGGACGACCTGCACCGCATCGGCGTGCAGATCGTGCTGGGGAACACCTACCACCTGCTCCTGCGCCCGGGTCCTGGGCTGGTGGCGGAGCTGGGAGGCCTGCACCGCTTCATGTCCTGGGAGCGGAACATCCTCACCGACTCCGGCGGGTTCCAGGTCTACTCGCTGGCGGAGCAGCGCAAGATCAGTGAGGAGGGCGCGATCTTCCGCAGCCACCTCGACGGCAGCCGGCAGGAGTTGACGCCCGAGCGCGCGACGGAGATCCAGCTCCAGCTCGGCAGCGACGTCCTGATGGCGTTCGACGAATGCCCTCCCTCGCAGAGCCCGCGCGCCTACCATGAGGAGTCGCTCGCGCGCACCACCCGCTGGGCGCGCCGCTGCAAGGAGACCTGGCTGCGGCACGACCCGGAGCGCCGGCACGCGCTCTTCGGCATCGTGCAGGGCGGGCTTCTCGAGGATCTGCGCGAACGCCATGCAGGCGAGATCGCCGAGCTGGACCTGCCCGGGACCGCCCTGGGTGGCTTCTCGGTGGGAGAGGAGCGGCAGGCGATGTGGGAAGGCGTGGCTCGCGCCGCCCCGATCCTCGCCGCGCACAAGCCGCGCTACCTGATGGGGGTGGGAACGCCGGAAGACCTCCTCCGCTGCGCGGCGGCAGGCATCGACCTGTTCGACTGCGTCCTCCCCACCCGGGTGGCCCGGAACGGGCTCTTGTTCACGCGCAGCGGGCGCCTGCAGATCAAGGCAGCCCGCTACGCCAAGGATGCGCGGCCGGCCGATCCCGAATGCGCCTGCTACACCTGCCGGACGTTCTCCCGCGCCTACCTCAGGCACCTGTTCGCGGCCCAGGAGTTGCTCGCGTTCCGGCTGAACAGCATCCACAACCTCACCTTCTACCTGGATCTGATGCGCGGCCTGCGCGAGGCGATCGAGCGCGGCGGGACGCGCGCGTACGTCGCCGGCATGCTGGAAAGGTTCGCGGCCGGGGAGTAAGACGAGCGCCTGGGAGGTTGCACCCCGGTGGATCACCGCACGTTCCATCTCGGCGCCGTCCAGGCTCTCCTGGCCAACGGCAAGGGCTCCGCCCCGGTCCTCTGGGGAGAGCTGTCCGGGCTGCCGCTGCCAGATCTACTGAGTGTACTGTCTCACGGGCGCCGCACGGGCCTGCTCCTGGTCCGGGGGCGGGATGGCAGCGAGCGGGCGCTCGGCGTCGTGAAGGGGCAGGTGACCTGGGCTGCTTCGTCGGCCCTGGAAGAACACGACGTCCGCGAGGTGGCGTTCGGCCTGGTCCGGCTCCACCACGGCGAGTTCACGTTCTTGCGCGTTCCCGACGGCTTGCTGCCGGAAGGCGCGGGCGCGTCTACAACCGAGCTGCTGCTCGACGGCATGCGCCGGCTCGACGAGGCGACCCGCACGCCGGAGTAGAGCCCGCGTCCGGTTGCCGATGCCCGGCGCGGGTGCTAGAAGGTCCGGCCCCATTTCGGGGACACCATACAGATGGTGTCCCCCTGCGAAACAGGAGATTTGCCGCCGTGTTTGCATTGCTCGCCCAGGCCGCCGAACAGCCGCAGTCGCCTTTCGGGGCGTTCGGATTGCTCGTGCCGGCCGCGCTGTTCTTCGTGATCTTCTACTTCATCGTCATGCGCCCGCAGGCCCGCCAGCAGAACGCCCACAAGGACTTCCTCGCCAAGCTGGGGAAGGGAGACGAGGTGATCACCTCGGGCGGCGTAGTGGGGAAGGTGGATCGCGTCTCCGGCGACCTGGTGCTGGTGGAGGTCGCCAACAACGTCAGGCTGCGCGTGCTCAAGGCGCAGATCTCGGGGCCCTACAAGTCGGCGGAGGAGAAGCCGGCGGAAGAGCCTGCGAAGAAGTCGCCCTAGGAGAGCGGATGGATCGCGCGTGGTACTGGAAGGCCGGATTCATCCTGGCCGTCGCCGTCTTGTCGATCTGGGCCCTGGTGCCCAGCGTCACCTATTTCCGCCTGCCGCCCGATCAGCGCAACGACTCCACCGTGTTCGAGAAGGCGCGGCCGAAGTGGGCGCCGGCCAAGCACCTGAACCTCGGGCTCGACCTGCAGGGCGGAATCCACCTCGTCATGGGCGTGGAGGTGGACCGGGCGGTGCGCGAGAAGGCGGTCCGGCGGGCGGAGGAGATCGCCGCCGAGATGGACCGCAAGGGCATCAAGGGTGTCGACGTGAAAGGCGACCCGGAAACGGGGATCGTCACCGTGACCGCCTCTGACATCGGCAAGGCGAAGGATCTCCTGAGCGAGTTCAGCGACATGTACGTCCGGCGCGCCTCGGGCAACACCGTCGAGCTGTCGATGCGGGACGATGCGGTCAAGCAGCTCAAGGAGAGCGCGGTGGATCAGGCCATCAAGGCCATCCGCAACCGCGTGGACCAGTGGGGCGTCTCCGAGCCCACCATCGCCAAGCGCGGCGACACCCAGATCCTGGTGCAGCTGCCGGGCTATTCGAACCCGGAGAAGGCAAAGGAGCTGATTGGTCGGACCGCGCAGCTCCAGTTCAAGATCGCCGACGACGTCGACACCAGCCTCACCAAGCTGACCGACCTGCCGCCGGGCATCACGCTGAACTGGGACCGCTACACCGGCGCCGGCGATGCCCTGGTCTCCTCACCCTATCTCGAGAGCAAGGACCGCAGGCTGCTTGCCGAGTACCTCAAGGACAAGGCACCGCCCGGGCATGTCTTCGCCATCGGCAAGATCGAGGACCGCATCAAGCGCGAGACCACGTACCGTTCCTGGCTGCTCGATCAGAAGCAGGGAATGACGGGCGAGTACATCACCGACGCGCGGGTCGCGTTCGACAACTCGCCTGGCGAGGGCAATCGTCCCTATGTGCAGGTGACCTTCAACCGCACGGGGGCGGAGCTCTTCGGCAAGCTGACGCGGGAGAACGTCAAGAAGCGGATGGCCATCGTGCTCGACGACACGGTGGACTCGGCGCCCATCATCCAGACCGAGATCCCCGGCGGCATCTGCTCGATCCACCTCGGCGGTCTGAAGCCGGTGAACGAGATCCTGGAGGAGGCGAAGGACCTGGTGGTGGTGCTGAAGTCGGGCGCGCTGCCCGCGCCGGTCCGCATCCTCGAGGAGCGCAGCGTGGGGGCCTCTTTGGGACCGGAGCTGATCCGGCGCGGGTCGACGGCGGCGGTGATCGGGTTGCTCGCCGTGCTGGCGTTCATGGCCTTCTACTACCGGTTCTCCGGGCTGGTCGCGGACGTCGCGCTGGTGCTGAACGGCCTGGTGGTGCTGGCCATCATGGCCGCGATCAACTCCACGCTCACCCTGCCCGGGATCGCCGGGTTCGTGCTCACCCTGGGCATGGCGGTGGACGCGAACGTGCTGATCAACGAGCGCATCCGCGAGGAGCTGAAGACCGGCAGGAACATCTCCGCTGCCATCAAGACCGGCTACGAAAAGGTGTTCTGGACCATCTTCGACGGCCACGTCACCGCGCTGGTAGCCGGGTTCGTGATCCGCGCTTACGGCTCAGGCCCGGTGCGCGGCTTCGCCACCACGCTGATCATCGGCCTGCTCGCCTCCATGTTCACCTCCATCGTGGTGACGCGCGCCATCGTCGAATGGTTCGTCTCGCATGGCCGCCTCCACAAGGCCGTGAGCTTCTAGGAGCTGCGTCATGCAAATGAAGTATTTCGACCTGATCAAGCCCGGCACCACCCACGACTTCGTCAAGTACCGCCGCATCGCGGTGGTGGTGTCGCTGATCGTGAACACGCTGGTGCTGCTCGGCGTTCTGGTGTGGCCGCGGCTCAACTACGGCGTGGACTTCGCCGGCGGCACCGAGATGCAGGTCCACTTCAAGAATCCGGTGGACCCGGGTGAGATCCGCGACCTGATCAGCCACCTGGGATTCGGCGAGCCCACCGTCCAGGCCTACGGCAGCAAGAGCGACAACCAGTTCCTCATCCGGGTCGAGCGCATCGCGCTGCTCACGCCGGAGAAAGCGAAGCAGATCGAAGACTCCGTCAAGCAGGCGTTGCCGGGGCTGCAGAGCTTCCGCTTCGACCCCGAGGTGGGCGACAAGCTCGACTTTTACTTCAAGCAGCCGGTCGACGAGAACGCGCTGAAGTCCGCGGTGGAGAAGCTGGGCACGCCGGTGAAGGAAGTGCGCAAGCTGATCGCGCGCGAGGGGCAGGAGCAGGAATACACCGTCATCACGCAGGGGACCGCCGACAAGATCGGCTCCGCCCTGCGCGAGAAATACGGGCCGGACCAGGCGGAGGTGGTCCGCACCGACTACGTCGGCCCGCAGGTCGGCAAGCAGCTGCGCGTCGACGGCATCCTCGCGGTGGTCTACGCGATCGGGATGATCCTGGTGTACGTCGGGTTCCGGTTCGACTTCCGCTTCTCGCCCGGCGTAGTCATCGCGCTGGTCCACGACGCCATCATCACCCTGGGCTTCTTCGTGGTCAGCCGGCACGAGTTCAACCTGACCTCGGTGACGGTGATCCTGACCGTGGTCGGCTACTCGGTGAACGACACCATCGTCATCTACGACCGCATCCGCGAGAACGCGAAGAAGCACAAGGGCCGGTCGCTGCGCGACATCGTCAACCTCTCCATCAACGAGATGCTCGGCCGCACCATCCTCACCTCGGGCGCCACCGCCCTCTCGCTGGTCGGACTCCTGCTCTACGGCGTCGGCACCATCTGGGACTTCGCCGCCGCGATGCTGGTCGGCATCATCTCCGGCACCTACTCGACCTGGTACATCGCCAGCCCGATGACCATCTGGCTCGAGGAGCACGCCGAGCAGCGCAAGGCGATCGCCGCGGCCCAGCCGAAGGCGAGGAAGCCGGACAACAAGTCAGACGACAAGAAGCCGGACAGCCGCCCGGCCGCGGCAGCGCGATAAAGAACCACCTGCTCGCGGCCGCCAAAGGCGGCTTGGCGACTACGCCTGAGCGCGGTGACTCGCGAGCACGCGTTATGAGATGCGTTCTAGTCAGGTGCTCGTGCTAACAAGCACGAATGCGCTGGCAGTTCGGGGAAGGGACAGGGCGGGACGCCGTGCAGCAGGGCGCGCGGCTCGCTTCGGTGCTCGGCATTCCAGCTCCCGTCGGCCGCGTGCTCTGGGCCAGGGGGTATCGCGAGCCGTCGCAGGCGGAGCGCTTCCTCGAGCCCCGCTTCGAGCACCTGCCCAATCCATTCGAGCTGAAGGGGATCGAGGCGGCGGTCTCGCGCCTGCAGCGCGCCCTCGCGCAGGGCGAACGCGTCTGCGTCTACGGCGACTACGATGTCGACGGCGTCACCAGCACGGCGCTGCTGGTCTCGGTGCTGCGCAAGCTGGGCGGCAACGTGGAGTTCTACGTTCCCCACCGCCTGGTGGAAGGGTACGGGCTGAACGTTCGGGCCCTGGAGAAGCTCGCCGCGCGCGGGACCCGGCTGGTGGTGAGCGCCGACTGCGGGGTCACGGCGGTGACCGAGATCGACGCGGCCGCGAAGCTAGGGCTCGACGTGGTGGTGATCGATCACCACACCGCCTCGCAGGACCTGCCCAGGGCCCTCGCCATCCTCAATCCGCACCAGCCGGGCTGCACCTTCCCGGGCCGCGAGCTGGCCGCGGTGGGAGTCGCCTTCCATCTGCTGCTCGCGCTGCGCAAGCGCCTCCGGGAGGCAGGCTGGTTCGCCAGCCGGCCCGAGCCCAACCTGCGCGAGGTGCTCGACCTGGTGGCGCTGGGGACCATCGCCGACGTGGTGCCGCTGACGGGACCGAACCGGGTCCTGGTCCATTTCGGGCTCAAGGAGCTGGCGCGAGGAGCGCGGGTCGGGGTGCTGGCCTTGAAGTCCGTGGCGCAGCTCGCGGGCGAGGTCACCGCCGGAGACGTCGGCTTCAAGCTCGGCCCGCGCATCAACGCCGCCGGCCGTCTCGATGACGCTTCCGTCGGGGTGCGCCTCTTGCTGTCGGAGGACCCGCGCGAGGCGCGCGCGCTGGCCGAACAGCTCGACCGCGCCAACGCTGAGCGGCAGGATCTTCAAGTGCGCATCGCGAACGAGGCCATCGCGCATGCCGAGAAGCTCGGACCGCCCGAAGCGCGGCGCACGCTGGTAGTGTCCTCGTCCGGGTGGCACGTCGGCGTCGTGGGCATCGTGGCGGCCCGGCTGGTCGAGCGGTTCCATCGGCCGGCGTTGGTGATCGCGGAAGAGGGCGGTGTCGCCAAGGGCTCTGGCCGGAGCGTCGAGGGCTTCCACCTCTACGATGCGCTGGCCCGCTGCGCGCACCATCTGACGAAATTCGGCGGCCACAAGCACGCCGCCGGCGTGACGCTCGACACCGGCCGCATATCGGACTTTGCCGAGGCGCTGGAAGCGGAGGGAAGGGAGGCGCTGGACCCGGCCCAGCTCTCAGCGCGGCTGCGCATCGACGCGGAGCTGCATCCACGCGAGGTGCGGATGGAGCTGGCCTCGCAGCTCCGCCGGCTGGCGCCGTTCGGAGCGGGCAACCCGGAGCCGGTGTTCTTCTGCCGCGAGCTGGCGGCGCACGAAGTGCGGCTCCTGCCCGACAAGAAGGGAACCGGCCCCGGACACCTGAAGCTGCGTCTCGGCGAAGCCGGCCCCCGGGTTTCCGAGGAAGAGTCCATCGCGCTGGAGGCCATCGGCTTCAACCTCGGCGGCACCGTTCTAGCGGTGGGCACCCGCCTGGACGCCGCTTTCCAGCTCACGGTGGACAGCTGGAACGGCAGCGAACGCCTGCAGCTGAAGGTGAAAGATCTGAAGGCGTAGCCCCGAAGCGCAAGGAAGCGCGGGCCGCAACCGGGCGGACCGCGCTCCTCACCTCTTTCAGAATGAAGCCGCCAGCGCTGGCCACCGGCGTGCTTCCCTGCCCGCCACCCCCTAGGCCAGCCCCCACTTCACCTTGCCGTGCGTGAAGAGCGCGCCCGCGCGCGCCGCTTCCTGCATCCGGAT
>Ga0209526_10000820_pt1 | contig 20465 bp, 15 predicted proteins | sample JacPinW_OM2H0_M1_FD_188566 | JGI IMG/M metagenome (GOLD analysis project Ga0209526, IMG submission 188566) | Forest soil microbial communities from Algoma, Ontario, Canada - Jack Pine, Ontario site 1_JW_OM2H0_M1 (SPAdes) (version 2) | ecosystem: Environmental > Terrestrial > Soil > Boreal... | reverse complement strand
CCGGAGGCCCGCTCTCTCCGAACACATCGGCAACAAGCCTGTTGCCAGCGGCGCCAATGAAGGTTGCGGTGGCAGGCGTGAGGTGTCGGGTCATGTTTGAATGTCGCGCAGCGCGTTCAGCTCTGCGTCAGAACGCATAGACCATATCTCGGGCCGTTGGTCCGCGCAGATCGGGCTTCAGAGCCTCGCGGTCAATCACATCAACCGGTCCGTCGAAGAGGCTAGCGATGTAGTCCTTCAAGCCGACGTAATCGAAGAGCGTGACATGGGCCTCAGGATCGATATCGATCATGATATCGAGATCGCTGTCGGACCGATTCTCGCCACGCGCCACCGAGCCGAACACGGCGGCATGCGTGATACCGCGCGCGCGCAGCGCGCTCTCATACCGCCGCAGAGTGGCCAGAGCATCCTGAGCATTCATGCCCAGCACATAGCACAATCTGATCCCGCGGCAGAGTGCGCCACACCTGATCACCACTCGGGTCTCGTCACGCAGAAGCGTTCGGGGGGGAAGCACGAAGAGTTCGAGAAAAGCAAAAGATCCGGCACCTGCACCCGCTTGGTGCCTCTGACGATGCCGGTGTAGAACGCAAAAGCCCGTCGAAGTGACCTCAGCTTCCAGTTTCACAGGCGAACTCGATGAAACTTCCGCGCCGGCAGTTTCTACATGTGGCCGCAGGTGCTGCTTCAATACCGGCAATCCCGGGCATCGTTCGAGCGCAGGCTTATCCAACGCGGCGCGTTCGGATTGTGGTCGGATTTCCTGCCGGAGGCACGGCCGACCTTGGCGCGCGTCTGATTGCCCAATGGCTCTCGGAGCGGCTCGCGGCACCCTTCGTGGTCGAAAACAGACCAGGGGCCGCCACCAATATCGCAGCCGAATTGGTCGTGCGCGCGCCGGCCGACGGCTATACGCTGCTGATGGTGACGGGGGTGAATGCGGTCAATGCCACGCTCTACAGCAATCTCGATTTCAATTTCATCCGTGATATTGCACCGGTTGCAGGCGTGAACCGGTCTCCCTTCGTTCTGGAGGTGCATCCGGGGGTCCCGGTCAAGACGGTTTCCGAGCTGATTGCCTACGCCAAGGCCAATCCCGGGAAGGTGAACACGGCCTCGCTGGGGACCGGCACCGGCAGTCACTTGGGTGGCGAGCTGTTCAAGATGAGTGCCGGCATCGAAATGCTGCACGTGCCGTATCGTGGCTCGGCGCCGATGCTTATCGATCTGATTAGCGGGCAAGTGCAGGTCGCCTTCGACAACCTGCCGTCATCGATTGAACACATCAGATCCGGCACGTTGCGCGCTCTGGCCGTCACAACGGCGACGCGTTCGCCCGCGCTGCCGGACATCCCGACCCTCGCTGAAATCCTGCCCAGCTTCGAAGCGAGCGCATGGCAGGGCATCGGCGCGCCCCGTGACACGCCCAATGAGATCATCGACAAGCTCAACGAGACCATCAATGCGGGTCTGGCCGAGCCGCGGATCAAGGCGCAACTTGCCGACCTCGGTGCCACGGTGCTGGCGCTCTCGCCGGCCGCCTTCGGCAAGTTGATTGTCGATGAGACTGAAAAATGGGGCGAGGTCATCCGCGCGGCCAATATCAAGCCGGAGTAAAGCCGGCCGGTGAAGGCGCGAACAGCCCGGGGAATCGGCCGCGCTTACACCATAAAGTCCTTATTCTCGGCGCCGAGCATCACCGCCCCCCAAGAGCTCCCGACATATTCGTATTGATTGGAAATGTGCTGCCGTCCGGCCATGAGGTCGGCAAGCACGCCGCCGAACGGCAGCGCGCCGGACAATCCGGCGGCTCCCGTCGCCTTGAACATGCGCGCGGCAAGAATGGTCGCGCGTTCGGTCACCGCGGTGGATTGAAACTTGTACTGCAGGCGCTCGGCCAGAGGCGGGGTCTCCCTGGCCTCGGCATAGGCGTGCAGATTGCGAAAATTGCGGTGCAGCGTTCCTTTCATCTCCTCGATTGCGGCGGCCGTCTCCGCGCAGACAAGCTGAACGAATGGATTCTCGGCCGCACGTCCCCCCGCGCGCGTGCGGCGCGTCTTGCCGTAGTCCACCAGCGCATCGAGCATGCCCTGCAACGCGCCGAGCGCCGCGGTCGAGATGCCGCGCACGAAGATCTGCCCGAACGGCAGCCGATAGAGGCTCGACGTGTTGATCGCCTGGCCGGGCCCGCGCAGCAGGAAATTGTCCCGCATGCTCTGACAGCGGTAGGCGGGCACGAACACGTCATCAACAACAATGTCCCAGCTTCCGGTCGCCTCAAGCCCGCTTACTTCCCAGCTGTCGATGCGTTGATATTGCGTGCGCGGCAAAAGGAAGATGCGGCCTTCGGAAGCAGAATCAGACACCGTGGCCATCGCGCCCAACAGTGCCCAATCGCAATGCGCGCAGCCGCTTGCATATTTCCAGCGCCCGCTCAGCCGGAACCCGCCGGGAACGGCCGCGGCCTTGCCCGCCGGCATCAGCGAGGAGCAGATCAAGACGGAGTTGTCGCGGCCCCATACCTCCTGCGCCGCCTGGTCATCCAACAGCGCCATGAACCAGGGATGCACGCCCGCGACGCCGTAGATCCATGCAGTCGACATGTCGCCCCGGGCGAGCGCAAGCTCCACCTCGTAAAAGCTATGCAGATCCATCTCGTAGCCGCCCCAGCGCCTCGGTTGCAGCACACGGAACAAGCCCGCGTTCTGCATGTCCGCGATGGTTTGATCGGGAATCTGGCGCCGGCGGCGGCCTTCGCGCGAGCGCGCGGCGAGCGCAGGCATCAAGGCGCGGGCGCGGGCAATGATCTCCGCCGCTTGCGGCACCTGCGCGGCAACAGAAGTCGTCCCGTGCATGGGTTGCGAGCTTACTCCGCGGCCGCGAGACCCTTGCGCGCGTTGCGCTCGAGGCAGGCGATGACATGATCCGTCGACATGACATCGCCGAAAGTGAGATAGAATGCGCAGAGCGACGCATTATGGTCTTCGTCGGTGACGGCGGCGTTGCCGTCGCTGACCATGATGGTCCTGAAATTGAGCATCATGGCGTCGCGTGCAGTCGATTCGCAGCAGACATTCGTGACTGTGCCGGTGATCAGGACCGTATCGATCCCGCGCTCGCGCAGGATCTCCGCGAGCCTGGAGGAGCCCTGGATAAAGGCGCTGAACCGGTGCTTCTCCACAACGAGATCGGCGGGCTTTACGTCGAGCGACGACCAAAGCGCGTGTCCCTTGCTGTCTGTGGTCAGCGCGGCAATGCGCTTCTTGCCCTGCTCGGGGCTCGCGATCTCGAAATAGGTCGACCAGCTCTGCAGCGCGTCCGGCGTGAACGTCGTCTTGATCCAGACCACCGTGCCACCGGTTGCCCGCACGGCCGCGGCGAGCCGGTTGATGTTGGGCACGATCTTCTCCGCCATGGGGCAGAGCGCATGCGCCACGCCGGGCAGCATGAACGCATTCTGCATGTCGACCACGACGAGCGCGGTTTTTGCAGGCTCCATGCCCTCGAATGCATATGCGCGGCCGCGCTTGGCGACGACACGGTCGATGACCGATTGGGGAATGGAGCCTCTGTGCATGGAAACCTCCGCTCGTGGGTTAGGGACATATTACCATAGCCCAGACGCGGTGCAGCGCTATCAGCGCGTTTACACGTGTGTTCGCCGCGCTATGGCGGTGCACCGCAGCTCCGGGACCGTTCCAGGCCGAGGCGATCCCGGGTCACAGTCGGCGCGCGAAGGCATCCGCAATGAAAGTATGGGCAAGCGCATAGCCGTGACGGGTGGCGGGCTCGTTGTAGACGGCCACTCCGGGGTGGTTGGCTTGCGGATCCGTGAAGGCGTGGACGACGTCGCCGAACGTCAGGAGCGCCCAGCGTGCGCCCGCCGCCGTCATCTCCGCCTCGAACGCGTCGCGCTCGGCTTTGGGTGCGACCGGATCGGCGGCGCCATGCACCGCGAGCACTGCGGCCTTGATGTCTCCGCGCTTGGCGGGCTCCGGCGTGACCAGCGTGCCGTGCATGGACACGACCGCGGCTACGTCTGCGCCGGTGCGAGCAAGATCGAGCACGTTGAGCCCGCCGAAGCAAAAGCCGATAGCGGCGCGACGATTGATGTCGCCGATCGCCCGCCGATCCGCCTCGCGGGTCAAGGTGTCGAGCCCCGCGGCAATGCGCCGGCGCATGGTCGCCACATCCGACATGAACGGTTTGATGAACTCCATCGGGTCCTCGGTTCCGACCGGACCGTTGCCCTCGCCGAACATGTCGGCGACGAAGACCGCATAGCCTTGCTCGGCGAGCATCTGACCGGTCTCGATCGCCGGCTTGATGACACCGCGCCAATTGGGCGCCATGAGCAAGAGCGGCCGATTAGCCTTGACCGCTTCATCCCAGATGAGCGCACCGCGACAGCTGATGCCCGCTACCGAATAGAAAACGCTCTCGACCGCCATCGGCCTTCTCCCCCGCGTGTATCCTTGATAGTATCGCGGATGGCGCCGCGTCCGCATCCGCCCAAGGCTTGCGCGGATTTACCACATTGCCCCTCGAAGCTTTAGCGGCGACCGGCGCCATCCGGGATCGCTCGCGCGCAAGGGCTCAGTTACGCGAACAGAAGCTGTCGGAATAAAGGCGGCTCATCGCGCGAGCGCAGGAGCGCGCAGGAAAGCGAAATCGCAGCCCTCATCGGCGCCGAGGATTTGCTCCGCGTAGAGCTTGTCATAGCCGCGCTGCGCCCGCACGGGTGCGCCTGCGCTCGTGCGCCGCTGCAATTCGGCTTCATCCAGGAGCACATCGATGCGGCGCTCCTTCACGGAGAGGCGAATGCGGTCGCCGTTGCGCAGGAGGCCGAGCGGCCCGCCCGAAGCGGAGTCCGGTGTGACGTGCAGGACGATGGTTCCGAAAGCGGTCCCGCTCATGCGCGCGTCGGAGACGCGGATCATATCTTTCACGCCCTGCTGCGCGAGCTTCCTGGGGATGGGAAGGTAACCGGCTTCGGGCATGCACGCGTCCGCATGCGGCCCCGCGTTCTGGAGGACGAGCACGTCTTCGGGCGTAACATCGAGGGCGGGGTCGTCCATGCGCGCTGCGAGATCGGCGAGCGAGGAAAACACCACCGCGCGCCCCTCATGCTCGAACAGTCTTGGATCCGCAGCCGATCGTTTGAGAATGGCGCCCCGCGGTGCGAGATTTCCGAACAGGGCGACCAATCCGCCTTGCGGCTCCATCGGCCGCTCGCGCGCGGCAATGATGGCAAGGTCGCGATGCGATGCCTCCTCGCCCGCAAGGCGCTCGCCGAGCGTTTCTCCGGTCACCGTCATGGCGTCGAGGTGCAGGAGCGGTTTGAGCTCGCGTAGCAGCGCGCCCATGCCGCCCGACGCAAAGAAATCCTCCATATAGCCGTCACCGACCGGCTTGAGATTGACCAGCACCGGCGTGGAATCCGACAATCGATTGATGTCATCCAGCGAGACCTTGATGCCCGCGCGGCCGGCAATCGCGGTGAGGTGGATGACGGCGTTGGTCGAGCCGCCGAGCGCAAGCAGGACCCGCAGCGCATTTTCGATCGACTGCGCCGTGATGATGCGATCAGGAGTAAGCTGCGAGCCGATAAGCTTCACCGCGGCCGCGCCGGTTGCCTCCGCCGCGCGCAGCCTGTCCGCGTGCACCGCGGGGATGGCGGCGCTGCCGGGAAGCAACATGCCGAGTGCCTCGGCGAGACATGCCATGGTGGAAGCCGTGCCCATGACCGCGCAGGTGCCGGCCGTCACGGCAAGCTGGCCCTCCACCTGCGAAATCTCCTCTTCGCTGACCTTGCCTGCGCGGTAGCTCGCCCAGAAGCGGCGGCAGTCGGTACAGGCGCCGAGCCGTTCACCGCGATGCCGGCCCGTCATCATGGGGCCCGCGACCAGCATGATAGCCGGCCGGCCGGCGGAGATTGCGCCCATGAGCTGCGCCGGAACGGTCTTGTCGCACCCGCCCATCAGCACCACGCAATCCATGGGTTGCGCCCGGATCATCTCCTCGGTGTCCATCGACATCAGATTGCGGTACTTGAGGCTGGTCGGGCTCAGGAACACTTCGCCGAGTGAAATGGTCGGAAACTCGAGGGGCAATGCGCCTGCCGCCAGGACGCCGCGTTTCACCGCCGCCAGGAGCTCGGGGAAATGACGGTGGCAATTGTTGAAGCCGGAAGGCGTAAAGGCGATGCCGACCACGGGCTTGTCCAACATGGTGCGGGAATAGCCCATGGACTGCGCGAACGATCGCCGCAGATAGCGGGAAAAGGCGTGGTCCCCATAGTTGGTGAGCCCATCGTTGAGACCACGGGCGCGGCTTTCCGGCATGGCGGGAGGTCCTCGACGTGAATGGTTACGCGAACGTGAAGCGGCAGGCGCAATCAGGCACAATTGGCGCAAGACAAGTAAAGCCTTCGCGCGGCATGCAGGATAAGTAAAGCGCTCGCGGGCAGGACCTGGGAGGACCGAATGGTGAGTAGACGGACCCCACAGTATCCGGGTACTACTCGCTCCTCGCTGCTCACTACACTTGATCGAGATCAATTAGGCCGCCCGCACGCGCGTTTATGACCGCTCGACAAACCGATCGAAAGCCTTCTAGAACGGGCATTCCGCTGGACCGCGCAGTCATGGATTACGACAGTTATTTCGAGAACGCGCTTGGCAGGTTGAAGGACGAGCGGCGCTACCGCGTTTTTGCCGATCTCGAACGGCTGGCCGGCCGCTTCCCGCGCGCAATCTGGCACTCGCCGGAGGGGCCGCGCGACGTGATCGTGTGGTGCTCCAACGATTACCTTGGAATGGGTCAGCATCCCAAGGTGATCGCCGCCATGGTCGAGACCGCCGCCCGCATGGGCACCGGGGCGGGCGGCACGCGCAACATCGCGGGCACCAACCATCCCCTGGTCGAGCTCGAACGCGAGCTCGCCGACCTGCACGCCAAGGAGGCGGCGCTCGTCTTCACCTCCGGCTACGTGTCCAACCAGACCGGGATTGCCACCATCGCAAAGCTCCTCCCGGACTGCCTGATCCTCTCGGATGCCTTGAATCACAACTCCATGATCGAGGGGGTGCGGCAATCGCAATGCGAAAAGCGGATTTTCCGCCATAACGACATGGGGCATCTCAAAGAGCTGCTCAAAGAGGCCGAGCCGGGGCGCCCCAAGCTCATTGTGTTCGAGACGCTCTATTCCATGGACGGTGACGTGGCGCCTATCAATCTCATCTGCGATCTCGCCGAACAGTATGGCGCCATGACCTATGCCGATGAGGTGCATGCGGTCGGAATGTATGGCGCGCGCGGCGGCGGGCAGGCCGAAGTGCAGGGCGCCATGGCGAGGCTCGACGTGATCGAGGGAACGCTCGCCAAGGCGTTCGGCTGCTTGGGCGGCTATATTACCGGCCGGCTGGCGCTGATCGACGCGGTGCGCAGTTACGCGCCGGGCTTCATATTCACCACCGCGCTGCCGCCTGCGATCTGCGCCGCCGCGGCGGCGGCGATCCGGCATCTCAAGGCGTCGGGCTTCGAGCGCCAGCGCCACCAGGAGCGCAGTGCGCGTGTCAAAGCCGTGCTTGCTTCTGCCGGGTTGCCTGTCATGGCGAGCGCTACCCACATCGTTCCGGTGCTCGTGGGTGGGCCGGAGCGATGCAAGCAGGCGAGCGATCTTCTGCTCGCCGAGCACGCGATCTATATCCAGCCGATCAATTATCCCACTGTGCCGAAAGGAAGCGAGCGGCTGCGCATCACGCCGTCGCCCTATCATGACGATACGCTGATCGACGCTCTCGCCGAGGCGTTGGTCGACGTCTGGGATCGGCTCGACTTGCCGCGCAGGGAGCGTGCCTGGGCGGCCGAGTAGATTTTTTCATGCTGCAGGCTTGGGTCGTCATCGCCTTTGCGCTCGGTTATATCGGCCTGCTCTTTATTGTTGCGACTTACGGCGATGAAACCCGGCGCCTCGGACGCCAACGGCGATGGCGCCGTTTCATTTATCCGTTGTCGCTTGCGATCTACTGCACGTCGTGGACGTTTTTCGGCTCCGTCGGGCTGGCCTCACGGACCGGGTTTGATTTTCTGACCATCTATATCGGTCCGATGCTGGTCATCGGTCTCTGCTCGCCGCTGATCACGCGCATCGTGCGCCTTGCGAAGGCGCAGAATATCACGTCGATCGCCGACTTTATTGCCGCGCGTTACGGCAAGGCGCAGACCGTCGCAGCCACCGTGGCCCTGATCGCGATCATCGGCACCATTCCTTATATCGCGTTGCAGCTCAAAGCGGTGTCGTCCTCGCTCACGACAATTCTCGTGCATACCGGGCCTGCGAGCGCGGCAATGCAGCCTGTACTCGGCGACATCGCATTCTATGTCGCGCTCGCAATGGCGATGTTCGCGGTCCTGTTCGGCACTCGTCATATCGATGCGACCGAGCATCAGGACGGCCTGATGCTCGCGATTGCGACCGAATCTCTGGTCAAGCTTATCGCCTTCGTCGCGGTCGGCGTATTTGTCACGTTCTGGATGTTCGACGGGCCTATTGCATTGTTTTCTCAGGCGCTCAATGAGCCGCATGCGGCTGCCGCGCTCACCCGCGAGCCTGCGGTAGCGAGGCTCGCCGCCATGACTTTGCTTTCACTGTTTGCGATCGTACTGCTGCCCCGTCAGTTTCACGTTACCGTCGTCGAGAACAACAACGAGGACGAGATCAAGCGTGCCGCCTGGCTGTTTCCGCTCTATCTAGTGCTGATCAACCTGTTCGTGGTTCCGATCGCGCTGGCAGGTCTGCTCACATTTCCCGAGAGCGACGTCGACAGCGACATGTTTGTCATGGCGCTCCCGCTGGCCGCGCGGTCCGACTTGTTCACGATTGCCGCGTTTGTCGGCGGGCTGTCGGCGGCGACCGCAATGGTGATCGTGGAATCGGTCGCTCTCGCCATCATGATATCGAATGACATCATCATGCCGCTCGTGCTGCAGCGGCGCGAGACGTTGATCAGCCGCCGCGAGAACGTCGGAGGCTTGCTGCTCGCAGTGCGCCGGACAGCGATCTTCGTGATCCTGTTTCTCGCTTACGTCTACTATCGCCTGGCCGGAGACGCACAACTGGCCTCGATTGGACTTTTGTCCTTCGCAGCCATTGCACAACTGGCGCCGGCCTTCTTCGGTGGCTTGATCTGGCGCCGCGCGACGGCACGCGGCGCCATGGCCGGCATGACCATCGGCATTCTGGCGTGGACGTACACGCTGCTCATCCCGAGTCTTGCCGATGCCGGCATCGTCGGCCAGGGCTTGCTCGCGCAAGGGCCATGGGGAATTGCGGCCTTGCGGCCGCAAGCGCTGCTCGGGGTCGACCTGCCGCCGCTTGCGCACGGCGTGATTTGGACACTGTCGCTCAATCTGTTGGCGTACGTGATTTTCTCCATCGGCCGGGCGCCGGCCGCCATCGAGCGCCTGCAAGCCGACCTGTTCGTTCCGTCCCAGCTCACGCCTATTCCGCCGGGCTTCCGGCTGCGGCGCTCCTCGGTTGCGGTCGAGGAGCTTACCGCCACGGTGGCGCGTTATCTGGGCGCGAAACGCACCCGCATATCCTTTGACAGCTACGCGTTGTCGCGGGGGCTGCCCATTGAGCCGAGGGCGGAGGCGGATTTCCAGCTGCTGCGCTATGCCGAGCATTTGCTCGCATCTGCAATCGGAGCAGCCTCGTCCCGCCTCGTGCTGTCGCTTCTCCTGCGCAAGCGCACCGTCTCGAGGAAGGCGGCGCTTAAGCTGCTCGACGACGCCAATGCTGCGATTCATTACAACCGGGAAATCCTGCAAACCGCTCTCGATCATGTCCGGCAAGGCATTGCCGTCTTCGACAAGGAACTGCACCTCGTGTGCTGGAATCGTCAGTTCGGAGACCTGCTTGCGCTGCCGGCGCAGCTCACACGCGTCGGCACCAGTCTCGACGAGATCCTGCGCTTCAAGGCGGAGCGCAGCAGCGACGATCACGAAACGATCGAGGCCATGGTACGCGAGCGGCTGGCCCGCTACGCCGAGACCGGCGAGCCGTTCCTGGAACGCTCGCCTGAGGGCGATCTGGTCATGGAAGTGCGCGCCAATCCGATGCCGGACGGAGGCATCGTTACGACCTTCACCGATATCACCCCAAGTGTGAAAGCCGCCGAGGAGCTCGAGCGCGCCAACGAATCGCTCGAACGGCGCGTGCACGAGCGCACCGAGCAACTCACGCGGCTCAATGCCGAGCTTGAGCGCGCCAAGGGGCAGGCCGAGCAGGCCAACATCTCGAAGACTCGATTTCTCGCCGCTGCGAGTCATGACATCCTGCAGCCGCTCAATGCGGCGCGTCTCTACGTCACCAGCCTGGTGGAGCGTCAAACGGCCGACGACGATTCGCAGCTCGTCGGCAACATCGATGCGTCGCTCGACGCTGTTGAAGAGATACTTGGAGCCCTGCTCGACATTTCCCGGCTCGATGCTGGTGCCATGAAAGCGGAAATCGTCGACTTTCGAATCGACGAGCTGCTGCGTCAGCTCGAAGTGGAGTTCGCGCCTTTGGCGCTGGAAAAGGGGCTCGATCTGCGTTTCATGGCGTGTTCCCTCACGGTGCAGTCCGACCGGCGCCTATTGCGCCGCCTGCTGCAGAATCTGGTCTCGAACGCGATCAAATATACGGTCACGGGTCGTGTGCTGGTTGGATGCCGGCGGCACGAAGGACATTTGCGCATCGACGTGTACGATACCGGGCTCGGCATCCCGGCCTCGAAGCATCAAACGATTTTTGAGGAATTCCACCGGCTCGACCCAGGCGCCAAGGTCGCTCGCGGCTTGGGACTGGGGCTTTCGATTGTGGAGCGCATCGCGCGTGTGCTCGATCACAAAATCTCGCTCGCCTCAGCGTCCGGCAGCGGTTCGCGCTTCTCGGTCGAGGTACCCCTCGCCGCCGCAGCTGCGAGGAGGAAAATGCAAGTTCAGCCGCTTGATTTCAGCCGCGCGCGCCTCTCGGGAATCAGCGTGCTTTGCATCGATAATGAGTCCGCCATCCTTGATGGCATGGAGTCCTTGCTCGCAGGCTGGGGCTGTCGCGTCTTCAAAGCGCCCGATGTTGAGGCTGCCCTTGGCGTAATCGGCAATCACAACTTGGTCCCTGATGGGCTTCTGATCGATTACCATCTCGATCTCGGCGACGGTATTGCGGCTATCAGAGAGCTGCGCGAGCGTTTCGGCGGCGATCTGCGGGCCATTCTGATCACGGCGGACAGGTCGCCGGCCATAAGGGAGAACGCCCGCAAAAGCGACATTCAGGTGCTCTATAAGCCGCTCAAGCCGGCGGCACTGCGCGCGCTGCTGATACAATGGCGCGTGCAACGCGCGGTGGCGGCGGAGTAGTGCGCATCGTCTGCTATTCACCGGATGGGCCAGGCGAAGCTGAGCGCATGACCGTCCGGATCGGTCATGTGGAAGAACCGCTCCCCCCATTCGGCGTCGCGGGGTGCGGTGTCGGGCCGGTATCCGGCCGCTATCACGCTCGCATAGAGGGCGTCGACATCGGAATGATAAAAGATGACGCGTCCCCACCACGACCATGTCCGCTCAGCGCCTTGCGCGATGAGATTGAGATAGCTCGTGCCCGCCCGGAAGCTCGTGAAATCCGCGTCATCGCCACCGTAGATCATTTGAAATCCGAGGTTGCGATAGAAGCGCACCGCGCGCGCCATGTCGTGCGTGGCAAGCGTTATTGCGCTGATGTTCTCGATCATTGTAATCCCGCCGTGGCGGCGTCGATGGCATCACCAAGGCGCTCCACGATTTCATCCACGAGCGGCGCATCCACAATGAATGGCGGTGCGAGCAGCACGTGATCGCCGCGTGTGCCGTCGGCGGTGCCCCCCATGGGATAAACCATGAGCCCGCGCGCCATTGCTTCACCTTTCACGCGTGCATGGAGTCGCAACTGCGGATCGAACGGCTCCTTGCTGCCACGATCGGCGACAAGCTCGATGCCATAAAACAGACCGCGTCCGCGAACATCGCCGACACAGGGGTGATTTCCGAACCGCTCGTTGAGCCGGCGGGCGAGATACGCGCCCTGCGTCGCAACATTCGCGAGCAGCCCGTCGCGGTGCAGGATGCGCTGAACACTCAGCGCCGCGGCGCAGGCGAGCGGATGCCCCATGTAAGTATGGCTGTGCTGGAAAGCGCCCGAGCCCGCAGCAATCGCATCGAAAATCTTCTGCCGCATCAACAAGGCGCCGATCGGCGCATAGCCACCGCCAAGCCCTTTTGCGATAGCGAGCAGGTCAGGACTGATCTCCTCCTGTTCGCACGCATGCAAGGTGCCGGTGCGGCCCATCCCGCACATCACTTCGTCAAGGATGAGCAGGATCCCGTGGCGGTCGCAGATATCGCGCACGCGTCTGAAATAGCCGGGCACCGCAGGCACCGCACCCAAGGTGGCGCCCACGACTGTCTCCGCAACGAAGGCAACGACGTTCTCGCCGCCAAGCTCCGCAATCTTGTCTTCGATTTCCTGCGCCAGCCGTTCGCCATAGGCTTGCGGCGTTTCATCCTTGCGGCGCCCGCGATATTCGTAAGCCGGAGCAACATGGTGCGTCTCGATCATGAGTGGTGCGAACTTTTCTCGCTGCCATTGCCGGCCTCCCACCGCGAGTGCGCCCAAGGTGTTGCCATGATAGCTTTGACGCCGTGCGATGATGTGGCGGCGCTGCGGCTCCCCCCGCTCCACGAAATACTGCCGGGCCAACTTGAGTGCCGCCTCGATCGCCTCCGAGCCCCCGCTCACAAAAAAAACTTGGCCTATTCCCGCAGGAGCGCGCGCGACAAGATCGCGCGCCAGTTCCTCCGCCACCGTGGTCGTAAAAAAACTGGTATGGGCGTAGGCGAGCTGATCCAGCTGATCCCGCATCGCCGCCAGCACCTCGGGATGCGAATGCCCAAGACATGAAACCGCTGCTCCACTTGAAGCATCAATGTATTCCTTGCCCTCGCCATCGCGGATCATCGCGCCATGGCCGCTCCTAGCGACCGGATATCGCTGGCGGATCTGGCGATGAAGAATACGAGTCATGGGAGCGCGTTCAGTCTACACTGACGTTGCGAGCCAAACGAGGAACGGCACGGTAGTGCATGGCAGGGATGGCATGACCTGGCGGATCGGGGTCGATATCGGCGGGACTTTCACGGACGTGGCCCTGGTTGACGATACCAGCGGGCGCATCGGCGTTGCCAAGGTGCCCACGACCCCGCATGAGCTCAGTGAAGGCGTGCTGGCCGCGCTCAAAACGGCAATGGAACGATATCAGGTCTCCGCCACCGAGGTGAGCCTGCTCTCCCACGCAACCACGGTGGTCACCAATGCCATCCTGGAGCAGACGGGGGCTCGTGCGGCGCTCGTCACGACGCGCGGCTTTCGTGATGTGCTGGAGCTTCGGCGCTCGGCGCGCGCAAACCTCTATGATCTGTTCCAGGACGCGCCATCCGTCCTCATTCCACGCCGTCGCCGGTTTGAGATCACGGAGCGCATCGGCGCAGATGGCTCGGTCGTGATGCCGCTCGCCGAAGCTGAAATCGATGAGCTCATTACGGCGCTCAGCGCTGCCCGCGTGGGTGCCGTTGCGATCTCGCTCCTCTTCAGTTTTCTCAATCCCGAGCATGAGCGCAAGCTCGCGGCTCGCCTGCAGGCCGCCTTTCCCGAACTGCCGATTTATCTTTCGAGCGACGTTTTGCCTGAAATAAAGGAATTCGAGCGCACAAGCACGACCGCCGTTTGTGCCTATGTCGGACCTATGCTTGCTTCCTATCTCAAGCGGCTTGAAGACATCACGCGCAGGAATGCGCTGCCGCCGCTGTATGTGATGGGATCGAACGGCGGCATCCTCGAAGCCGCCGAGGCGATCGCGATGCCGGCGATGACGGTGGAGTCCGGCCCCGCAGCGGGCGTTGTCGCCGCCGCACTGCTCGCGCGCCAGGCCGCTCGAGCGAACCTCATCTCCTTCGACATGGGGGGCACCACGGCCAAGGCGAGTCTCATTCGCGCTGGACGCTACGAGACCACACCGGACTATGAGGTCGGCGGCGGACCCAGCATGTCGCGCTGGGTCACGGGAACCGGGCATCCGATCCGCGTGCCCGTGATCGATCTCGCCGAGGTTTCCGCCGGCGGTGGATCCGTTGCCTGGGTGGATCGGGCGGGGGCGCTGCGGGTCGGTCCCAAAAGCGCCGGCGCAGATCCCGGTCCGGTCTGTTATGGCCGCGGCGGCACCGAGCCAACGGTCACGGATTGCGACCTCCTGCTCGGATATCTCGATGCTGGCTCCCTGCTCGGCGGCGAGCTTGCAATCGATCATGCGGCGGCCGCCAATGCGGTGCGCACGCGGCTTGCCGAGCCGCTTGGCATCGGCGCGCGAGCCGCCGCAGCTGCTGTCATTGATGTTGTCAATCATGCGATGGCGGAAGTCTTGAAAATCGTGTCGGTCCAGCGCGGGCACGATCCCCGCGATTTTGTGCTGGCCGCCTTCGGCGGCGCGGGCCCCCTGCATGCCGCTGCGCTCGCCAGCGAGCTCGGTATCACCGAGGTAATCTGTCCGCCCATTCCCGGCGCCTTTTCAGCACTCGGACTCGTCGGTACCGACCTCAAGCGCGATTACGTGCACACGCTCCAAACTGCGGCTCCCGCGTTCGATCCTGCAAAGGTCGAGGCCGCATTCGCGGCGCTCGAGAAACAAGGAGCCGCCATGCTCGACCGCGCCGGCATTCCTTCTGCGCGCCGCCGTTTCGAGTGCTTCGTAGACACGCGCTACGCGCGGCAATCTTACGAGCTGCTGGTGCCGGTCCCCCGGCGACCGGTTGATGGCCCAACACTCGCCGAGATAAAGGAGAGCTTTCACGATTTGCACCTGCGTACTTACGGCCATGACAACCGATCCGAGCCGGTGGAGATCGTCAACGTCCGGGTCGCGGCGATCGGTGCCATTGCGCCGCTCACCATTCGGGACCAGCCGCGGCCGCCGGGCCTAAACCCGCTCAAATCCATACGTTCGGTGTGGTTTCGCGAAACCGGAATGGTTGACACCGCAATTTATGACCGAGCGTGCATGCACGCCGGCATGACTGCGCCTGGCCCGCTCGTGATCGAGTCCTTTGAATCCACGATTCTTGTGCCACCGGGATGGCAAGCTAAGATGAGCGAGGACGGGTTCGTGATACTCACCCGGATATCACCCCCTCCCTAACCCTCCCCCGCAAGCGGGGGAGGGAAGGGTGGGGGACTCATTCGAAACATCCAGAACGCGACGGTGGGACCGTAATGCAAGAGATCACGCGCGCAGCCGATCCTGCAACGTTCGAGATCGTCAAGAACAGCCTTTACAAGATCGCCGAGGAGATGCGGGTGGTCCTTGCCAAGACCGCCTATTCGCCGTTGCTCAAATCAGCGGGCGATTATTCCTGCGGTGTGTTCGACGCGCAGGGAAACATGGTAGCGCAAGGACCTGACTTGCCTATTCATCTCGGCTCCATGCCCGACGCCGTTCGTGCCGTTGTGGCGGCGTTTGCATCGGACGTGCACGAAGGCGATGTTTTTGTTCACAACGATCCTTATTTCGGCGGCAGTCATTTACCCGACGTCAATGTGGTGCGGCCTGCCTTTTATGGAGGCCAGCTGATCGGCTATGCCTGCCTGCGCGCCCACTGGCCCGATGTCGGCTCTGCCACACCGGGAAGCTACGGCGCGGTCACCGAAATATTCGGAGAGGGGTTGCGCATCCCTCCGCTGCGGCTGATCAGCCGCGGGGTCCTCAATGCCGACCTTGAGAAGCTGATCCTTGCAAATGTCCGCACCCCGGACGAGCGCAAAGGTGATCTCGGCGCTCAACTCGCCGCTACGTTGCGGGCAACCGAACGGCTGAACACACTCGCGGCGCGCTACGGCGCCCAGGAGCTTGTTCGCCAAATGGCGCAAGTGATGGATTATTCGGACCGCCTGATGCGCGCCGCCCTGATCGACCTGCTGGATGGAGAAGGCGCGTTCGAGGACTTTTGTGACGGCGACGGCATTGCTGATGATGAGTCCGGCAAGGACGCGCGCTTTCGCATCCGCTTGTCCATCCGCAAAAGAAATGACCGCTTGATCGTGGACTTCGATGGCACTGATCCTGGGGTCAAAGGTCCGATGAACGCCCCTCTTTCGGTGACGGCGTCAGGCGTTTTTTGCGGTCTCAAGACCGCCGTCGATCCGAACAATCTTATTCCGCCCAATTCCGGGTGCTGGCGCAGCATCGAGATCAGAGCGCCCAAGGGTTGCGTATTGAACGCGGAGTTTCCCGCGCCTGTCGTTTATGCAAATCACGAGATATCCCATCGCGTCGCAGACATGGTTATGGGTGCGTTGGCGAGCTTCATGCCCGAGCAGGTCATGGCGTGCAGCCAGGGCACCTCGGCCATCTTGACCCTTGGCGGGATCGATCCGCGTACCGGCCGCCACTACGTCTCGTATGAGACGGTCAAGGGCGGCTACGGCGCGCGACCCATCAAGGACGGCATTAACTGTATTGCGAGCGGCATCTCGAACACCATGAATACGCCGGTGGAAGTCATGGAAACGGCGTTCCCGGTGCGCATCGAACGCTATGAGATCAATCCGGATTCGGGCGGCGCGGGGCGTTTTCGAGGGGGCTGCGGCGCACGACGGGTATGGCGCCTCCTCGCCCGAGCGGATGCAGTCGGTGCGCTGTGCATGGAGCGAATGACTTCACCGCCGTTTGGGCTGCTCGGCGGCAAATCGGGAGCAGCTGCCGTGGTGACGCTCACAACGGCGGATGGGAGCACGCGACATCTGCCGAGCAAGGGCGCATTCAACGCCCCGGCAGGCTCGCTCATTGATATGCGCACGCCCGGCTCCGGCGGCTTCGGTCCAGTCACCGGGCGCGATCCGGCGGCGGTCGGCCGTGACCTGCTCGACGGCTATGTGAGCGAAGGCGCCGCAGTTCACGACTACGGCATTCCCGATCCGCAGGCATTGCTCAAAGCCGCGGCAGCAGAGGACAAGGCATGACCTACATTCCAAACTCGCTTGAAGCACGCGACATCGCAAGCCTGGTGCATATGCAGACCAACCTGCGCCGGCACCAGGAGGAAGGTCCGCTGGTTATCGCGCGCGGCCAAGGCTGTCGCATATTTGACGATTCCGGGCGCGACTACATCGAAGCGGTTGCGGGACTGTGGTGCGCCTCGCTCGGCTTTGCGTCCGAGCGGCTGGCGGCGGTTGCCTACCAACAGATGCGCAAGCTCGGCTACTATCATCTCTACCGGCATCGCTCCAATGAGCCCGCCATAGAACTTGCAGAGACGCTGCTTGCCATCGCACCCGTGCCGATGGCCCGCGTCGTTTTTCAATGCTCGGGCTCGGAGGCGAATGACACCGCCATAAAGCTCGCCTGGTACTACTGGCATGCGCTGGGTCAGCCGCAACGGACAAAGATCATCGCGCGCTCCATGGGCTATCACGGCAACACCTGCGCTGCGGTCAGCCTCTCCGGAAAGCCTGACATGCATTGCGGATTCGGGCTGCCGTTCGCGCCTTTCAAGCACACGGAGTTTCCGCATTACTATCGGCGTCACGAGCCGGGCGAGACCGAGGCGCAATTCTCCACCCGAATGGCCGCGGCCCTGGAAACGCTTATCGAGACGGAAGGCCCGGATACCATCGCTGCGTTTTTCGCCGAACCGGTCATGGGCGCCGGCGGCGCAATCGTTCCACCGCAAACCTATTTCGAGAAAGTCCAGGCGGTGCTGCGCAAATACAATATCCTGTTCGTCGCCGATGAGGTCATTTGCGGGTTCGCCCGCACCGGCGAGATGTGGGGCTCGCAAACCTATGAAATCCGGCCCGACATGGTGACCTCGGCCAAGGCGCTGTCCGCGGCAATGCAACCGATTTCCGCAGTCCTCATCAACCAGCGCATTCATGAGGCGATGCTGGCGCAGTCGGACAAGTACGGAAACTTTGCCCATGGCTTCACCTATGCCGGGCACCCCGTGGCGGCTGCGGTCGCTCTCGAAGTGCAGAAAATCTATGCTGAAATCGACATCGTTGCGCGCGCCAAGCGCCTCGGCCCAGTGCTGCAGGCCGAGCTCGGACGGCTGCGCGAGCATCCGATTGTCGGGGATGTGCGCGGGGAGGGTCTCATTCTCGGCATGGAGCTCATGCGCGAGGGCGAAAAGCGCATTCCCTTCGACAGCGCGCTTAACGTCGGCGCACGAATGGACGCCGCCTCGAAACGTCATGGCCTCATGCTGCGTGTCGTCGGCGATCGGCTCGTGTTTGCGCCACCGCTTGTGATTGAGGCCGAGGAGATTGAAGAAATCAGCGAACGGCTCGAGCGCGCGCTCGACGACGTCGCGCAGGATCTCAAGCATGAAGGCGCTTTGAATTAGATTAGTTAGGGCGCGTACTCATAAATCGAGCTTGATCGGTGCGGCTTGATCGATGTCCGCTATGCCGCGATACGCCCAAATTCCGCTGCGCAGCGGGATGACGCGATGTGCCACGACGGGCCATTAGCCAGTATCACTCTGCGCGAAGGCCGGCATCTGTGCCAGCGTGCCATCGTCAGGCATGCCGATTCCCGGTCACCGCGCCGAGTGCCGCGAAACGATGTTCCTTCAGGGAATCGAGAACGGAATCCCACAGCTTCAAGCGCGAGCGAATGCCGAACACAGCTGCTTCCTGGGCCTCGGTCCATTTGCGGGCGTCGTTGCCACAAATGCGCTTGATCATGTCAAAAGCCATGGGTCCATGATCGTCGGTGTCCACTTCGATGTGGCGGTCGAGGTAGTAGATAAAGCGATCCAGCCGCGCCGAGTTGCTATTACGCACTTCGACCACGAGATTTCGGAACATGTCCGGGACGACGTCCTCACGCCCGAATGCGAAGCACGCCGCAATCTGGTGCAGAGCCCCGCTCTTTATGATGGAGAAAGTTGTCTCGACAAAACGTCGCGCACCTGAAGGCGCACCGCAGCAACCTATTGCCCTCTCGACGCTCTCGTTACGTCGTATCCGCGCAATAAAATCGTCAATCGCGCCGGTGTTGGCGCCGACCTGATGCATGGCGTCGAGATAGAGTTCAAAATGGCTGCTATAACTGCCGTTCCCGGCCTCGTCGCTCTCTTCAGACATAACGATGTCATTGACCAGTCGGCGGATATTAGGATCTCCTTTTGGGACCCAGGGCACTTCTACGCAGGACAGCATGCGCTGTAGGGATTTGAGCAAAGACATGAAATCCCACACGGCGAAGACGTGATGTTGCATGAAAATGCAGAGCTCATCGGGCGAGCGAATCTCAGTGTAAACCGGGTGCGCAACCAGCGCCTTGCGCTCGTTCTGGATACTCTGAATGAGCCTCTTTATGGGATCGCTCAACTTTCCATCGGCGCGGTTTGCGTCAGCGGTCCATAAGCTCATCGCTTAACCTCCTATGCGAACCCCGGCATCTTGCTTGCATCCGACGATGTCTGCAACGCGTCATTGTCGACCCGAGACAGCACTGGGCCACAAGTCTTCCATGTCCGTAGCACCCCCAATTTATCAACGCAAAGCATGGATCACATAGGCTCGCATGCGGCCTTCGATCGGACCAGTTCCGAATCGATCGGCCAGCGCCTGCGCGGCCTTGTTGGTGGCGTCTTCAAGCCGCGAGGCATCCCGTTCCGCAATTTCATTTCTCAGCGGAGTGCCCTGACAAAAGGCAATCGCAGGCTCACGCGGCGAAGGGGCAACGCTTTTGCCGTCCACCATTTCTACCGAAATCCTCGCAAATCCCGCCGTGGTCAGCTCCTCCCGAATCCTTTCGACGTTATGATAGCCATGCGGAGTGCGCGCCATGAAGCGAGGAGGATCGTGGGGAAAGACGCCAGCGAGTGCTTGCGTAATGACATCGGCAAATTCGTTGTTGGCGATTTTGTCCCACACGTTGAAGAAGAAATTGCCGTCCGGCTTGAGGACGCGGCGTGCCTCCCGGTAACCCGCAACCTTGTCAGGAAAGAACATCACGCCGAACTGGCAGACGACGGCATCGAAGCTTTGATCCACAAACGGTAGCTCCAGCGCATCCGCCTGCCGCCAGCTGATCCGGTTGTCCGCTGATAGCCGGGACATTGCCCGATCGAGCATGGGCGCATTGAGGTCGGTGACCGTGATGCTCGCGCCGGCAGGAAGCTGCGGCGCCATCGCGCGTGTCAGCACACCGGTTCCCGCCGCCGTTTCCAGGACATTTCCGGGAGCGACCCTTGTCACGCGCGCGGCAAGATCACGCGAATAGGTTTCGAAAATAAGCGGAACCAGCAACCGGTCATAAATCTCAGGGATAGAACCAGCGAACACCTTATCGGTGGTTGTCATCGTCCTGTTCCTTGCAAAGGGG
>Ga0209526_10000819_pt1 | contig 20467 bp, 16 predicted proteins | sample JacPinW_OM2H0_M1_FD_188566 | JGI IMG/M metagenome (GOLD analysis project Ga0209526, IMG submission 188566) | Forest soil microbial communities from Algoma, Ontario, Canada - Jack Pine, Ontario site 1_JW_OM2H0_M1 (SPAdes) (version 2) | ecosystem: Environmental > Terrestrial > Soil > Boreal... | reverse complement strand
CATTCCGATACGGAGCATTCCAGGCCCAGGCCCCGACGCATGGATCAAGCCGGTGCCGTCCAATCCGGTCATGGCTCTCTAGTCGCCCCGAAGCGACCTCCGGTGGCGAGAGGCTTCGCCTCCATCCGCAGCGGTGCCGCCTAGAACGGAATGTCGTCTTCGGCCGGCTTGGCCCCTCCACCGGACGGCGCCTCTTCCAGGCCCGGGGGTGGACCGCCGAAATCGTCAGCCGGGGCGCCGCCGCCGCGGGAGGCGCCGCGGCCGCTGCCGCGATCGCCGCCGGCGAGGAACACCACGCCGCCGACGGGGTTGGCGACGATCTCCGTCGTGTACTGCTTGGCGCCTTCCTTGTTGGTCCACTCGCGGGTCTGCAGGCGGCCCTCGATGAAGACCTGGCGGCCCTTGGAGAGGTACTCGCCGCAGTTCTCGGCCGACTTGCCCCAGACGACGATGCGGTGCCACTCGGTCCGTTCTTGCTTCTGGCCTGCCTTGTCGGTCCACGCCTCGTTGGTGGCGACGGTGAAGTTCGCCACCGCCTGCCCGCCGGGCGTGTACCGCACCTCGGGATCACGGCCCAGATTGCCGACCAGGATGACCTTGTTGACGCTGCCCGCCATGCTTGCCTCGCTTCAGGTTGAGGCGCGCACCCTAACACACGGGCCCGACAACGGGCCGCGCGGTTTCGCGGGTTACCCGCCGCCGGGGCAGGTGGGCGACGGCCCCGTACAGGACGCGGGCTTGGCGTCCGGGGGTGGTGTCGCCAGCGCGGCGGGATTCGCGCGCGCGGGCCCCGGCGGCCTCAGCAGGCCGGCCGGCTGGGGCAGAGGGGCCGGAACGACTGCGGGCGCGGGCGGGGTGGGATCGGCGGCGGGAGCCGACGAGGGCGCTGGAGCGGGCGGAGGGGACCCGGTGGAGGCGGGCGCGGACTGAGCCACGGATTCGGCAGATCGGGCAGGCCTGCGTTCCAGGACCGAGAGCCAGCCTTCGAACCGGGCGGAGGGGGGCGCGCCCTCCGGCGAGGCGCGACGGAGGGTCAGCGCCAGAGGGTATTTTGCCGGATCCGTTCCGGACTGCTCGATGCCCGTCGAGACCAGCTCGATCGCGGCCTGGGCCTGCGAACCTGGGGCCGCCCGGAGCGCCGAGAACAGCTCCTCCGGCGAGGCATCGCCCACTTCCAGCAGGCCGTCCGAGAGCAGTGCGGCGAGCTGCTCGTCTCGCTCGGCGGTGCGAGCGAGCGGAGCGACCGCCAGGAGCCGGGCCAGCGCCTCCGCGTTGCCGTCCACCGCGAGGTCCAGCAGCGACGAGATGGCGGGGATCGGCAGCGCCAGCTCCCGGCCGACGCTGCGCAGGCGCAGGAAGACGTCCGGCGACGCGGGCATCGCCTCCAGCAAGGCCCCTCCGCCCTGCTCCGGATCGCTGCGGTACACCGCGTCGGCCAGGACGATGCGCAGCAGCGGATCGCGCTCGGTCCGCAGCGCCGAGCGCAGGAAGGGGAGGTTCTTCTTGTCGGCCGCGGAGGCCAGGCCCGAGTACGTCGCGATCCGCGCCTTCAGCTCCGCGGGCTGCGCGTCCTGCGGGGGCGCCACCGCGGCCAGCGCCGCCTCCCGGATGCCGGGCTCGGGCGCGCCCAGGGCGGCGAGCATTCCTCCCAGACGATCGATCGAAGAGATGATCGGCGCGCTCTTTCCGGCCCAGTCGTTCACCAGGACCGAGAAGACGAACCGCTCGCCGCCGAGGCTCTGGACGTACCCGGAGAGCGCGGTGACCCGCTCCAGCGTTCCCGTCTTTGCCCGCAGGCGCCCCGCGGCGTCCGTTCCTTCCATGCGCAGCCGCATCGTGCCGTCCCGGGCCGCGATCCCCAGCGAGGAGACGAATTCCGACGCCACCGGGAAGCGCTTCCACACCGCCTGCAGGAGGGTGGCGATCTGCCTGGCGGTGAAGCGGTTGGTATCGTTGAGGCCGCTGCCGTTTTTCAGGACATAGGTGCCGCGCGGGATCCCCAACTCCGCCAATAGATCTTCGGCGACCTCGAGACCCTTGGGCCAGGAGCCGGGCGTTCCCTTCAGCTCCGCGCCGAGCGTCTTCACCACCATCTCTGCGATGAAGTTGGAAGAGATCTTGTTCATGTCGCGGATGATCTCGCCGAGCTCCGAGGACTCGTAGCTCTGGATCAGCACCGCCGTCTGCGGCGTCGTCCCGCGCTTCACGCGGCCCGAGACGCGGATGCCGCGCTTCTTCAGCAGCATGCGCAGCGTCTGGCCGTAGTAGAACGCCGGGTCGCCGACGCGCCGGTAGAGGACCACCGCCTCGGCTCGCAGCGGAATCCGCCCCTCCACCAGGATGCGCGTCCGGTCGCCCTCCGGAATCGTGCGCGGCCGCAGCTTGCGGCGCCCGTTGGCGCGAACGGTCACCACGCGGTTGTCGACGACAAAGTAGTCGCGGGCGTCCGGCTCCACCTCGACGCGCGCGCGCGCTCCCGTCCGGTCCCCCGGCGTGATGTAGATGGCCACCGCGTTGTGGTTCAGCGAGAGCGCGCCCACGCCGGCCGCCCAGGCCTTGTCGCTGGATTCCTGTTCCCAGCCGGCGCCGAACTCCTCCCTATCGAAGAACGAGTCGTCGAGGACGATGTCGCCCAGGTTGCGCACGCCGCGGTGCCAGAGGTCACCCACCAGGGTGTCGAGGCGCTCGGTGGTGACCGAAGGATCGGCGCGACCCTTCACGTACAGCGTTCCCAGGCGTCCGTTGTTCAGGGGCTTGTCGGACAGGTAGTCGGTGTTGAAGCGGTACTCGGGGCCCAGCCGCAAGAGGCCCGCGGCCGCGGTGACCAGCTTGGTGTTCGAGGCGGGATTGAGCAGCTCGTCGGGATTGCGCGAGTAGATGACCTGGCCGTCGTCGAGGGATTCGACCTGCATCGCGACGCGCGCATTGGACAGCGGCGGCTGCGACAGCAGTTGCTCCACCGCCTTTTTCAGCGCATCGCGGTCGGATTGACCCGCCCGCGCAGCGAGTGGCGACAGGGCGAGCATCACGACCGGCAGCAACCTTCTCACGTGGCAAACCTCGGGACGCGCGCTCCGCCAGAATCTTATCCGGCGCTTGCCCGCCCGGCAACAAAACAGCCGGTTAATCAAACGCTTGCGCCCACATCGACCCCGGAGATCCGCGGGCGGCGCCTTGCCCGCTGGCACAACAAGCCGACTTTCCTGCGGCATCCCGGCGTGCGAGAGTGCGCACCGATTTTTCCTCACCCCGAGGTGCTCAAATGGACGAGTTCGACCGCCAGGCGGCCCGCTGTGTGTTCGTGGGGATCCAGGGCACCACACCTACTCCTGCGGAGCTCGATCTGGTCCGGCGCGGCGTGGGCGGTGTGATCTTGTTCGCCCGGAACGTGGTCGACCCGACGCAGGTCGCCGAGTTGTCCCGGACCCTCAAGTCCGCCGCGCCCGGACCGCTGCTCATCTGCACCGACCAGGAGGGCGGGCGCGTCCAGCGGCTGCGGCCGCCGCACTGGACGGCCTGGCCGAGCATGCGGCGCATCGGAGAGCTGGATGAGCAAGGCGGCGTCGACGGGATGAACGGGACGGCGATCGTGGAGGCGCTGGGCCGGATGATGGCGCGCGAGCTGTCCGCCTGCGGCATCGACCTCGACTTCGCCCCGGTGCTCGACGTGGACACGAACCCGGCCAACCCGGTGATCGGCGACCGTTCGTTCTCCCGCGATCCGCGGCGCGTCGCCCGCCTCGGAGTGGCGCTGGGGCAGGCCCTGGAGCGCGCCGGCGTCGCCAGCTGCGGGAAGCACTACCCGGGACACGGCGACACCACCCAGGACTCACACGTCACGCTCCCGCGGCTTGCCCATGACCCCTCGCGGCTCTGGGAAGTGGAGCTGGTCCCCTTCGTGGCCGCCGCGCGTGCCGGGCTGGCCTCGGTGATGACTGCGCACATCCGGTTCGAGACGCTCGACCGGCTTCCCGCGACGCTCTCGCCTGTTGCGCTGGGCATGCTGCGCAAGGACATCGGGTTCGGCGGCTGCTGCATTTCCGACGACATGGAGATGCGGGCCATCTCGGAGAACTGGGGTGTTCCGGACGCCGCCGAGCTGGCGGTGGACGCGGGATGCGATGCGACTCTCGTCTGCCACACGCTTCAGCACCAGCACGACTCCATCGACGCCATCGCCCGGGGCGCGCGCTCGGGTCCGCTCCCCCGCGAGCGGCTGCTGGAAGCCAGCACGCGCGTGGAGACCCTGCAGAAGTTCGCCAGGGGTGCCAGCGCCGTCGACCCCGCCGCCGCCCCGAAGGCGTGCAACACGGACGAGCACCGCCGGTTCGCCGGCCTCCTCGCCGACGCCATCGCCAGGATCGAGCGCCCCAAGGACCCGACCGAGTACCGGGTCTGAGCGCCTGATTACTTCCGCGTCAGCGCGCCTTCGCCGAGGAGCGCGAGCGCGCCGAGCAGGAGCAGCCCGCTCCAGAGAGGCGTCCCGTGCGCCCCTTGGGCCGCCGCCGACGAAGCCGCAAACTGCGCCGATTCGGCGCCGCCGAGCTGCGCCTTCAGCTCCGCCTCGTCCACCCTGCGCAGATCGCTCTCTTTCGGGTCGAGCCCCGCCACGAACGTGAGCGTCGGCTCCTCCCGAGGCTCCACGCCGCGGGGCGCCACCAGGGCGCGATAGGGCCCCGGCGCCGCCAGCGCCACCACCGCATCGTCGGGGTGCGCGGTCTCACGCCGGAACTGGACTGCCTGCCCGTCCGGTCCCAGCACCTTCTCGACGCGCGCCCCGGCGGGCGGACTGAGCGTGCGTTCCTGCCCGACCATGGCGGGCAGCGGCTGGCGCTGCTCGAGCGCGTCGGCGAGCCAGCTCACCGTCTGCTGCAGCACGGGAAGGAAGGAGACGCGGATCGGCCAATCGGTCCAGGTGCGCGAGGCCGTGCTGGTGTAGAGCAGGACGCGCCCGCGACCCAGCGGCTTCTCGATCAGCGCCGGCGCGCCGTCGTCGTACGAGGCCAGCGTGTGCGCTGCCTGCCCCTCCGGCTTGAGCAGCGCGTACCGGAACGTGCGCGCGCTTTCCAGTCCTTCCCGCTCGGCCGGGCCGAAGACGCGGAAGAGCGGGTGCGTCCACTCCACCACGCCGAAGCGCGCGGCGCGCTCCTCCGTTCCCTGCGCGGCCGGCTCGGCAGCGGTCTTGATCAGGTGCAGCGGGCGGGGGAGCAGGTCGCCGAGCGAGTCGTTGTACGCGTCGGGATCGACGTGATCGCCGAGCGCGATGAAGATGCCGGCGCCCCGCTGCACCGCCGCCTGCCGCAGCTTCTCGGCGAAGGCCCTGGGCGGAGCGGGGACGTTGAGCAGCAGGATCACGTCGTACCCCTCGAGCGGCGCGTTGGCTGCCGCGTCGGCGTCGAGCGTCTGCGCGTGGATCCGCCCCCCTGTACGCGCGGGCGCCAGCGCCGCTTCGACGAAGAACGCCTCGTCCCTCGAACGGAGGCTGGCCGGCGCACCGTCCACGATCAGCGCTTTCACATCCCGAGGAACGTGCACGACGAAGTCCTGGCCGTCGTCTTCGTCCAGCCCCTGGGCGTCATTGCGGGCGAGCTCGACCCGTCCGCCCACCACGCCCGGCGGCAACACCGCCCCCAGCGTCTTCTTCGCAGTGCCGCGGGCGGGCACGTCCACGAACCCCTTGGCGACGGTGTTGGGCCCCACCTTGAGCGAGACCTGCAGCCCGGACATCATCTGCGCCCCCGAATTGGCGATGGTGGCGACGACCTCGTACCCTCTCGGGCCCAGCGAGGCCGAGGGACGGACCGCGGTCGCGACCACCGCCGCGTTCGGCAAGTCGCTCGCCCGTGCCGCGTCCACCAGGACGACGTTGGGCCGGATGCCCGGCGAGCCCGGTGGAGCATTCGCCGCCGGAGGGACCAGGGGCGGCGGCGCATCCAGGCGGATGGAGTGCGCCGCGAGATCGCTGAAGGCGATGATCCGCTTCCCCGCGACCGGGCTCTCGCCGAGCGCCTTCGCCGCCGCGGCCAGGCAGCCGGTCAGGTCGCTGGCGAGGTACGTCGGCTGCGCCGACTGGAGCAAGCGTCGCGCGGCCAGCCGATCGAACGAGGGCGCTCCCATCCCGCCGGCGGCGAAGCCCGCGGGGCCGGCGCAGAGCCCGACCGCCGCGGGCTCATCCGGGCCCAGCCGCTCGAGCGCGGAGAGCGCCTCCGCCCGGGCCTTCTCGAACAGCGTCCGGGTACCGACCCGGTAGCGCATGGACAGCGATGCATCGAGCACCAGCGCGGTCGCCTGCGGTCCCGACGTTTGCGCCGCCTCCACGCCGCGCGGCTTGAGCGACGGGCGCGCCAGGGCCAGCGCCACCGCCGCGATCAAGAGGCAGCGAAGGGCGAGGAGCAGGATCTGCCGGAGCCGGAGCCGCCGCGCCTTCTGGCGTTGCGAGCGGAGGACGAACTCGATGGCGCCGAAGGCGAGCGGCCTCGGCCGCCGCTGGTTGAAGAGGTGCACGAGGATCGGCAGCGCGATCGCGAGCAACCCCCACAGGTACGCAGGGTGAGCGAACTGCAGCACTAGTGGTCCGCCCCGGAACTGCGGCGCATCAGGCCGCCTCCCTGCGCGCGAGCAGCTTCAAGAGGACGCGGTCGGGAGCGGCGTCGGTCGCGATCTGCTCGACCTCGACGTCGGCGCGGGCCAGGTCCTTGCGCGTGTTCTCCAGGAAGCTCCGGAACTGCTCCAGATAGCTCGCGCGGATCTGCCGCGGCTGCGCTTCGATCTGGCGGTCGTCCTCCATGGAAAGGAAGCGCGTCGGATCGTCGAAGGGAAACTCCAGCTCCTCGCGATCGTGGGTCTGCAGGAGGAGGACGTCGTGCCGGCGGGAGCGGAGCATCTTCAGGGCGGGGATGCTCCGATCGGTGGCGTCGAACAGGTCGGTGAGCACGATCACCAGCGCGCGCCGGCCAGCCTTCTCGGCCGCGAAGTCGAGCGCGGCCGGCAGTAGCGTGGGCCCGCGGCCCTGCGCGCCCTCCAGGATGTGCAGCAGCTCCTGCACGTGGCTGGGAGAGGAAGCGAAGGGCAGGAACTCCCGCACTCCCCGAGAGATGCCTCCGTCGCCGACGAGGCAGAGGCCGACCTGATCGCCCTGCCGCGAGAGCAGATAGGCGAGGGCGCCGGCGCACACGGCCGCGTACTGCAGCTTGGTCATCGGCCCCCGCCCGTACGCCATGCTACCGCTGGCGTCGAGCACCAGCAGCGCGCGCAGATTCGTCTCCATCTCGAAGCGCTTGACGTAGTACTTGTCGAGCTTGGCGAAGGCGCGCCAATCGATGTGCCGGATCTCGTCGCCCGGCGCGTACTCCTTGTGCTCCGAGAATTCGACCGACTGGCCGTGATGGGGGCTCTTGTGCAGGCCCGTCAGCACGCCTTCCATCACCTTGCGTGCCTGTACCTGCAAGGGTCCCAGGCGGGCCAGCACGGCGGGAACGTTCGACGCCGGGAGCGTCACGCCTTGGTCTCGCGGAGCAGCTCCGCGATCACGCGGCGGGAATCCACTCCCTCGGCTTCGGCATGGAAGTTCGTGATCACCCGGTGGCGCAGGACCGGCTCCACCAGCGCCCGTACGTCCTGGACGTCCGCCGCCGGGCGCCCCTGCAGCGCCGCGCGCGCCTTCGCCGCCAGGATCAGCGCCTGGGATGCGCGCGGTCCGGCACCCCAGCTCACGTGGTCCTTCACGTGCTTGCCGGCGTCGTCGTGCGGCCGGGTGCGGCGGACCAGGTCCACCGCGTGCCGGATGACATGCTCCGCCGCCGGCACCCGCAGGACCAGCTCTTGAAGGCTGCGGATCTGCTGCGGCGAGAGCACCTTGTCCACCTGCGGCTGGCCGCCCGAGGTGGTGGCGCGGACGATCTGCACTTCCTCGTCGGCGCTGGGGTAGCCCACGTCCACCATGAACATGAAGCGATCGAGCTGCGCCTCGGGCAGGGGGTAGGTGCCCTCCTGCTCGATGGGGTTCTGGGTGGCGAAGACGAGGAACGGCTCGTCGAGGGGATAGGTGCGCCCGCCAGCGGTCACCCGGTGCTCCTGCATGGCCTGCAGCAGCGCGGCCTGCGTCTTGGGCGGCGTGCGGTTGATCTCGTCCGCCAGCAGCACATGGGCGAAGACCGGGCCGGCGACGAACCGGAACGTGCGGCGGCCGGTGGTGTGGTCCTCTTCCAGCACGTCGGTTCCGGTGATGTCCGAGGGCATCAGGTCGGGCGTGAACTGGATGCGGTTGAAGGTGAGCGAGAGCGCCTCCGCCAGGGTGGAGATCAAGAGCGTCTTGGCCAGGCCGGGCACCCCCACGAACAGGCAATGGCCGCGCGAGAAGAGGGCGATCAGGAGCTGCTCGATCACCGCCTCCTGCCCCACCACGCGCTTGCCGATCTCCTGCGCGATTCGCGTGCGCGCCCGGGCGAGCTCCTCGATCAGCTCCGCGTCCGAAGCCGTGCCCAGCGCGCCGTTGATAGCGAACTCACTCATGGTGCCCCTTTTCCGTCGTGACTCCTGCTGCCAGCGCGAGCGCCTTCCGCTCCCGCTCTTCCAGCGCCGCGTCCTTCAATCCTCGCGCGACCTCCAGATAGGTCGCGTGCAGATCGGGGTCGAAGGGGTCCACCGCAATCCCGTTGTCCAGCGCCAGGCGCGCCTTGTCCAGCGCGCCGCGCTTGAGCAGCACCCGCGCGTAGAGCGCTTGCGCCGCCTCGTCGTCCGGATCGTGCTCCACCGCGCCGCGCAGCGCCTCCTCCGCCTCCGCGAAGCGCCCGAGCTGCATCTCCGAGAACGCGTAGCGCCGCGAGAGCTGTGGAACGTCGCGCGGGAGCCTGGCGCGTGCCCGTCCATATTCCTTGGCCGCGGCCGCCCACCGGCGGCGCGAATAGAAGATCTCGCCCAGCCGCGCCGCCTTCTTCGCTTCCGAGTCCTCGGGCTCTGGCCCCCTCAGTGCGGCGGAACCGCCGTCGAGCGAGGGCGGTTCCGCGCGGCCTTTGGCGTCTTCCTTGAAGACGAGCTTCTTGGCCACCGACGGGCGCACGTTCTTCTGCGATACCGCCTTCGTCCGCGGCTTCTTCACTTCCGCCCGCCAGTCCTCTTCGAACTCCTCGAAGCTCTTTCCATACGCCTGCGCCACCGCCTGCTCTTCGGTCATGCCGGCTGCCATGGCGGAGACCAGCTCGGTGAGCGCCGTCTGGCCCCCGCGCTGGTACAGCAAGCGGATGGCGGCCTCGACCTCCGCGAACGCCAGCGCGGCCTGCTCCTGGGTGGGCAGCATGGCGATGGAGGGATGCATCTTCGCGAACGGGATCAGCTTCCCCTTCTTCGCCGCGTCCTGCAGCAGCGAGAGCGACAGGTCGTCGACGGCCATCCCGGGCGCCCCGCGCCAGCGCGTCTCCAGGAACTTGGCGAGCCCCTCCTGAAGCCAGATGGGGACGTTGTTCCGGCCCTTCTGCGTCACCAGGTAGTGGACGAACTCGTGCGAGACCGTGTCCAGCCAGGGGTACCCGCGCAGGAGCGCCTTGGGGCTCGTCACCATCAGCCGGCTGTACTTGCAGAGCGCGATGGTCCCCGAGTTCTTGATCTGCTCGACGGTGAGCGGCGAGACGTGCGCCAGGGACTTCGCGGAGTCGTAGATCTCCACGCGGATCTTGTGCGCCGGCTCGATGCCCAGGTCCTTGGTCAGCCCCGCGTACGCCTTTTCCAGGGCGTCGAGCGCGTAGGGCGCGAGCAGGGTGTCCTTCCCTGGCCGCGTGCGCACGGTGAAGTGCGCGCTCTCGAAGACCTCGGACCCCTTGGTCTCCTCCGCTGCCGCCCGCGCCAGCCGGGCATCGTTTTCGACCGCCCCCTTGCCCGCGCCGCGCCCTTCCGCCTCGGCGTACGCCTTGGCCGCCTCCTCGTACCTGCCCTGCTCGAAGAGGATCCGCCCCCGGAAGTACGCCGCCTCCGCCGACTCGGGATGTTGCTGCACCAGCTCGTCGAGCGCCTTGCCCGCGCCCTGGAGATCCCAGGCCTCGAGCTCGGCTTCCACCTTCTCCGCGAGCGCCCGGACGGGCGCCGCCAGCGTCAGCGCGAGGAGCAGCGCGATCACTTCACCAGCTCCTCGTAGTACTGCTTCACCCGCTCCTTGTACTTCTCCGGCGGCGCTTGCTTCATCGCGTCGAGCAGCTCCTTGCGGAACTCCGCGGGCGCCCGTGAAGATTCGGCGTCGGGGATTTCGACGCGGTCGTGGCGCACGCCGTCCGACTCGGGTCCTTCTTCCTCGCCCGACTCGCCCGAAGGCTCGCCCCAGGGCATGGGCATCCCACCCTGCCCTCCGCTCTGGCCTGCCTGCTTGGCGAGCTTTTCCATCGCATCCTGGAACTGCGCGAGCTTCTCGATGGCCTGCTGCTCGCCGGCCTGCGCGCCGCGCGGCTCGCCGCGATACAGGCGCTGCTCCGCTCCCGACATGCCTTCCTGGGCCTGCTGGAGCATCTGCTCGTGCTGGGGCCCGAAGATGGGCACCTTCTTGCCGACTTCCCCGAGCTGATCGCGCACCTTGCCGAGCTGCTCCTTGAGGCGCCCTTGCTCCTGCCCCTGCCCGCGGAGCCGCTGCATCTGCTCCTGCGACATGCCCTGCCCCTCGCGCGGCAGCGCGTCCTGGAGCTGCCGGACGATGTCCTGAAGCGGCGCCTGCGCTTCCGTCGCTCCGCGCATGCTCTTGCGCACCCCGGCCGGATCCCGCGAGAAGCCCGGATAGCGCTGGGCGACGTGGTCCTCCATCCCCAGCCGACCCTGCAGCGTCTCCACCGCCCGTTCGGCGCGCTCCGCCAGGTCGAGAGCCTCGTCGAAGTCGCTCATCTCCAGAGCGCGTGACAGGTCGGAAGCGCGCCCCTGGGCCATGTCCAGGGTGTCCTCGAGCCCGAGGTGCTCGGCGACCCGGGGATCGATCTGCGAGATGGCCTTGCGGGCCAACTCGGCCTTCTCTTTCAGCTCCTGCGCCAGCTGCTTCCCGCCTCTCTGCTCGAAGCGCTTCTGCGCCTGAGACTGCATCTCCCGGCGCAGCTGCCCGGTCCGCTTCTCCAACTCTTGCTCCTTCGCCTGCAGCTCCTTCAGCTGATCGGCGGCCTCGCGCAGCGCCTTCGCCTCTTGCGCGTACTGGCCTGACTGCTGCTGGCCGGCCTTCTGCTGCAGCTCCTTCTCCAGCCTCTCCAGCTGCTGCGAGAGCTTGTCGAGCTGCTTGAGCGCGTCGTCGATCTTCCCGCTCTGCAGCTTCTTCTGGATGTCGGAGAGCTGTCCGAGCAGGTCCTGTTCCTTCTGCATCGCCTCGGCGGCTTCCCGGTTCAGGTGCTCGTCCTGGATCCCCTTGGCGAGCTCCGACATGCGCGACATCAGATCCTGGATCCGCTCGCGCAGGCGATCCACTTCCGCCAGCAGCTCGCGCTTGGTGTCCTCGTCCTGGGCCTTGCGCAGCTTTTCGGCGAGCCGCGCCAGCTCGCGCCGCGACGCGGCCAGCTCCTTGGCCATCTCCTGCATGGCGTCGAGGCGCGCGCGATCGAGCAGGTCCTCCAGGTAGAGGACGTCTTTCTCCTCCTCGCGGATCTCGGCCTGGAGCGCGCCGTTGAACTGCCGCACCGTCCCGTCGCGGGCGCCCGCCCCGCGCGAGAGCGGCGCGCGGGCGAGGCTCGTTCGATGCACCGCCGGACCCAGGCCCGTGGACGCGTATCGCAGCGCGCGACCCACCGCCTTCGGCGCGAGCTTGTCCTTGAGGAGCTCGCTCCCGGCGGCGTAGAGCTCCTGCGACAGGGCGCGCGCGTCCCGGTCCCGCTGCGCCGTCTGCGCGTACCACTGCGCCGCCGCATCGGCGTCCGGGGGCGGCGGCTTCTCCTCCAGCCTGTCGCCGAGCAGCGCGACCAGGCGCTCCCAGAGCGCCTGGGCGCGGATCAGCGACTCGCGCGTGTGCTCCGCAGCGGAGAAGAGCTTGATCGCCTGCGTCGGGGAGACCCCCCGCTGCGCGCCGTCCACCGCGTCGTTGTCCTTGGCCTCCAGATGGTAGCTGACCCGGTCTCCGGGCCTCAGCCGCAGGGGGGCCATCTCCCAGGTGTATGCGCCGCGCAGGCGCTTCGCGGGAGCGGCCGGGGTCTGCAGCACGATCCTCTCTTCCTTGGCGCCGGCGCGCTGCCACACCAGTGAGACCTGGGTCAGCCCGTAGTCGTCGGCGGCGGACCAGCCGATCTGCACCCGCCCCTGCGGGTCCACCTCCAGCACCGCCTGCTTCGGCGCGTCGATGCTCACTTGTGGCGCCTGGTCGGCCACGATCTCGATCGGCCGCGAGGGCCCCTGGGCGATGGTCCGCCCCCGAGCGTCGGCGAAGCGCAGGCTCCACTCGCCTGCTTGCGTGAGCTGGAAGGTGCCGGCGAGCTGCCGGTGGCCGGCGCCGGAAGCGTCGAGCTTCACCGGCGCGCCGTTCACGACCGCGAAGGCTTGCGACAGATCGCGGTCGGCCCGTGCCGCGATTCGCACTTCGGTTCCGCGGGGGGCGCGCAGGTCGCCCGCCGTGCCCTCCTCGGTCCGGGGCGGGAGGGCGGTGTAGGCGGGGTACAGGTAGGTGATCGAGAGATCGCCCGCGATGGGCGACAGCTCCACCGGCGGGGCGCCGCTGTCCCCGGCCCACAGGCGCAGCACTCCGCGCGAGACGTGCCGCGGCAGGTACGACGCCGCGATCGCCCAGACCAGCGCGCCGGCCAGGAGCGCCGCGAGAGGTCCCTGCAGCGACGAGCCCGGCAGGGCCCGGGAAAGGTCGAGCTTCCTGGCGGACTCCGCGGCCCGCACGTGCAGGAGCGAGAGCAGCTCCGTCGACACCCCGCGCGGATCTTCACGCGTGAGCTCGACGCTGCTGAGCAGCTCCGAAGGTCCTCCGATCAGCCTGGCCAGCAGCCGCGGGTCCCCCGCCCGGCCCGCGGCGCGCTGCAGGGGAGACCGCAGCGAGAACCACACCACTCCGCACACGGCCAGGAACGCGACCGCTCCCGCCGCGATGCGGGCGAACAGGGCACCGTCCACGCTCGCGACCAGCGCGCCCGCGAGCAGGGCAAGCGAGAGCCCCGAGACGAGCAGCGCGACCGCCCGCGCCAGGGCCAGGCCCAGCGCGCGGCGGCGGGCACGGGCGAGCACCGAGGTGATCTCGCGGCGCGAGCGCTCCCCATCCGCCGCCAGCTGTTCCCGGCGTGACCGCGGCGGGGGTTCGCCAAGTCCGCCCAGCGTGGGGATGTTCTGCTGCAGCTGCATCGAGAGAAGCTTCCTTGTATTCCTCGCGCGTTACAACCGCTCCCAAGAGTAGACAAGCATGTCGGTCCGAGGATTCCCGGCGAGCCCTCGCTTCCCCGATCGTTCCGTTCTGGTACGTTCCCTGCGCACACCGAACTCCCGTGAATTTGCCATCCTCCAAGGCGTCCGAATGAACGAGGGTCCGAAGGAGGTGGGCGACGATCGGGCGCTGGTCAGGGCGGCGCAGAGAGGCGACGAGCGGGCCTTTCGCACGCTGGTGGAGCGCTACCAACGCCGCGTGGTGCAGCTCGCGCTGGGGATGACGAAGGACCCGGACGAGGCCATGGACATCGCGCAGGAGACATTCGTCAAGGTGCACCGCTACCTGCCCTCATTCAAGGGCGATTCGTCATTTTTTACCTGGACTTACCGGATCGCGACGAACCTGTGCCTGGACGCCCAGCGCCGCCGCGGGCGGATGGAGCGGGTAGATCTCGAACAGGGCGACGAGGCGGAGATGGAAGCGGCCATGGACCCACCCTCGGCGGCGCTCGCCGGTCCGCAACGCCAAGCGCTCAACGCCGAGCTCAGGGGCAAGATCGAGGAGGCGCTGGCGGGTCTGTCCGAGAACCACCGCGCCATCCTGCTGCTGCGCGAGCTGGAAGGGCTGAGCTATGAAGAGCTGTCGAAGGTCCTCGGCATCCGCAAGGGCACGGTGATGAGCCGCCTCTTCCACGCGCGCTTGAAGATGCAGAGCAAGCTGCGCGAGTACCTGGGCGAGAACGCGCCCGAGTCCGGGAACCGGGAGGGGGACGACGAATGAAGCGCTGCCAGGAGATCGTGCCGCTCCTCGGGCCGCTGCTCGACGGCGCGCTGCCGGAGGACGACCGCGCCTGGGTCGAGGACCACCTGTGCGGCTGCCCGTCCTGCCGCGACCGGAAGGCGCTGATCGCCGCCCAGGCGGAGGCCATCCGCGAGGCGCTCGCCGCGCGTACCGGGGCGCTCGACTTCAAAGGCTTCTCGGATCGCGTTCTCGCCCGCGCGCACAACGAGCGCGTCCGCGCTTCCGAGCGCGCGCCCGTCTGGGGGCGCGAGATGTGGTGGGCGCACCGCCGCGCGTTCGCCGCCGCGGGCGGTCTCGCTCTGGCCGCCTGCGCGGCCCTGGCGATCTTCTTCTCTCCTCCGCGGAGCGACGATGTCGGACTGCTCGCGGACAGCTCACCCCGGGTCGAGGAGGTGGACTTCGGCACCCGCAGCGGCGCGGTCCTGCAGCTTCCGCGGCAGACCACCGTCATCTGGATGTCCGACGACCGCGCGGTGCAGGAGTGAAAGCCCTGCTGCTCACGGCCGTGCTGCTGCTCGGGCAGGCGGATGCGGGCGGGTCGCAAATGCGGGTGAAGATCACCGTCCGGTCGATCGCCGCCTCCAACGACCCGTCGGCCCCGGCCGGCATGGACCCGAAGCTGAAGCCGATCGCGCCTTCGATCGAGAGCTTCGGAGAGGAGTTCCGCTTCCGCAGCTACAAGCTGATCGACGAGCATTCCTTCGATCTCGACTGGAAGCACGCCGCGCAGGTGGAGCTGCCGGGGAGCCGCAGCCTCGAGGTCACGCCGCGACAGCTCGACTCCGATGGAAAGATCAAGGTCCATCTCGAGCTGCTCGGCGAGCACCCGGAGCATTCCCGCCAGCTCCACACCGACTACGCGATCCAGCGCGGCGGGACCATCCTGGTCGGTGGAATCCGCGTGGACCCCCGGAACGAAAAAGCGGGGAAGCTCCTCATCGCCATCACCCAGGAAGTCGAGAAGTAGCGTACAGTTTGCCCTCCTCTCCCGAAAGGTCTCTCATGCGTCTCGCTTTTGCGCTCGCAGTGCTCTTCTCGCTCTCCGCTTCCGCCGAACAAGCCCTGAAGACCGACGACGAGAAGTCCCTCTACGCGATCGGATTCCTGGTCGGCAGCCGGAACATCGCCCCTCTCTCGCTGAAGCCGAACGAGCTGGAGATCGTGAAGCGCGGGCTCTCCGACGGCGCGTTGGGGAAGAAAGCCGTGGTCGAGCCCGAGGCGCAGATGGAGAAGGTGAACGCATTCGCGCAGAAGCGATCCTCCGCGGGGGCCGACAAGGAGAAGGTCGCCGGCCGCGAGTTCGCGGACAAGGCGGCGAAGGAGCAAGGCGCTTCCAAGCTGCCCGACGGGCTCGTCTACAAGACGCTGACGCCGGGCAACGGCCCGAGCCCCACCGCGACCGACAAGGTGAAGGTCAACTACGAAGGCCGCCTCACCAACGGCACCGTCTTCGACTCTTCCTACAAGCGCGGGCAGCCCGCCGAGTTCGGCCTGAACCAGGTGATCAAGTGCTGGACCGAGGGCGTCCAGAAGATGAAGGTCGGCGAGAAAGCGCGCCTGGTCTGCCCTTCGGACATCGCGTACGGCGACCACGGCCACCCGCCGACCATCCCCGGCGGCGCCACCCTCGTCTTCGACGTCGAGCTCCTCGGCATCAGCCCGAAGGAACCCACCCCCGCTCCCGCTCCCGCTCCCGCAAAGTAGTCCGCACCTTCAGATCAAACGCCGAGCACGCCGAGCACGCCGGGTTTGTTGGGTGTTGTGATCATCTCGCCAACGGCGACGATCGGAGCTACCCCGGGGATCGGGATGCCTCCACCCCCAACCCCCAAAAAGAGCTGCCTTGAGACGACGTTTCCACCTCGGCGTGCTTGGCGTGCTCGGCGTTTGATCTGAGGGTTTTCATGACGTTACCAGGGGAGTGTCGGACCCCTGTGCCATCTTGCCTTCACTGACGTACTTCTGTACAAGCGTACAGTGGTCCCCAACGGAGGAAACGAGTGACGAACCCGGAAAAAGAAAAGGCGATCGAGCTAGCCGTTTCTGCCATCGAAAAGCAGTTCGGCAAGGGCGCCGTCATGCGCCTCGGCAACGACGAACCCCTGGTGCAGGACATCTCGGCGATTTCCTCCGGGAGCGTGTCGCTGGACCTCGCCCTGGGCGTCGGCGGCATTCCGCGCGGGCGCGTCATCGAAATCTACGGCCCGGAGGCCAGCGGCAAGACCACGCTGACCCTGCACATGGTGGCCGAGGCGCAGAAGGCCGGCGGGGTGGCCGCGTTCATCGACGCGGAGCACGCGCTCGACGTTGGCTACGCGCGCAAGCTCGGGGTTCGCACCGAGGATCTGCTCATCTCCCAGCCCGATACCGGGGAGCAGGCGCTGGAGATCTGCGAGATGCTGATCCGCTCGGGCGCGGTGGACCTGATCGTGATCGACTCGGTGGCCGCACTGGTGCCCCGCGCCGAGCTGGAAGGCGAGATGGGCGACCAGCACATGGGCCTGCAGGCGCGCCTCATGTCCCAGGCCTTGCGCAAGCTCACCGCCACCATCAGCAAGGCGAACGCCTCGGTCATCTTCATCAACCAGATCCGCATGAAGATCGGCGTGATGTTCGGCAATCCGGAGACCACCACCGGTGGAAACGCCCTCAAGTTCTACGCCTCGCAGCGCCTGGACATCCGCCGCGTCGGCGCCATCAAGGACGGCGAGACGGTGATCGGCAACCGCACCCGGGTGAAGGTGGTGAAGAACAAGGTGGCCCCCCCCTTCCGCGAGGTCGAGTTCGACATCCTCTACGGGCAGGGCATCTCCCGCGAAGGCGACCTGCTCGATCTGGCAGTGGAGAACAACATCATCGAGAAGAGCGGCGCCTGGTTCAGCTATGGCGGCGAGCGCATCGGCCAGGGCCGCGAAAACGCGCGCGACTTCCTCAAGCTGCATCCGGAGATCCTCGCCGACGTGGAGGGCAAGCTGTACGAGAAGTTCGGCGTGGTGCGGCCGAACCAGCCCGCGGGCATTCCCGCGGACCTGGCGCAGCCGGCCTCGCTGGAGGAGAAACGGCGCGCGAAAGCCGCGAAGTAGGGGACTGAGGCGAGCGCCCGCCCTCCTGTTACTATGAGGTGGAGGAGCTTGCCATCGCCCGCCTTCTGCACCAGAGCCGCCAGGCCGAGCTGCCCGTCGGAAGCGGTGAGTGGCTGCTGGCCGTCATCGGCGCAGTGGCGGCGCGGCCGCCCGTAGGTCCGCCGAAACGAATGCCCTTACAAGCTCGCCGGGCGGCCCTGGAGGAGAAGCTGCGAGAGAGGGGCCTGGCCTACGGGACCGGCGCGCAGGATTCGTCCGTGGAAGTCGGCCCCGAGGCTGCTCCTGGTGAGCGCGCTTTCGCCCACTTCGTGGGGGGCCTGGTGCGGCTTTGCGCGAAGGCAGCGGCGGTGTCCCAGGCCGCGTGGTTCGTGCCCGGCTCCTCCCACGAGCAGGGCGTGCGCGCGCGCCGGGCGCAGCTCCTCGCCGTCCTGGCGGCCGCCGGCGGCGAGGCGGAAACCGCGGCGCGCCTGTTCGCGGACCCTCTCGCACTCCCGGGCCCGGTGGACAAGCTCGCCGACAAGACGGCCGCGCGACTCGCGCGCCGGTTTCTCCGGACCGGGGGGCCGTTCGCTGGCCTTCCGCTGCACAACGGGCTCTGCGCCGTCGAGGCTCGCGCCTGTGGAACGCTGGCGCTGGCCGCGTTCGGGCACGGGCGGATCAGTCCTGCAGCGGTGGCGCTGATCTCGCGGGCCGCCCTCAGCTCGCGTGCGCTCCTGGTCGAGCTGCTCGCCGGGCTGGCCCGCTCTCAGGACGACGGCCGGCACTCCCACAAAGGCATGGAGCAGGTCATCCGCGCGCAGAGGCTTCCGGTGCGCGAAGCCCGCACGCTCCACGCCGCCCTGGCGCGTCCCCGCGAGATCGAGCAGCTCGCTCCCGCGCTGCACAGCGAAGCGCTGCGGCGCTTCATGCTGACCCAGGTCTTGCTCGCGGCCCTGATGGACGGCCGGCTCGAGGCCGGCGAGTTCGCGTTCGTGGAACGGCTCTCGCGCGCGATCGGCGTCGACGGCGCCGCCCTCTCCCAGCTCGAGGCCGAAGTGGCGGCCTTCTACCGCGACCACAAGGATGCGCTGGCCGCGCTCCGTCTGGCGGAGACCCCGGAAGGTCTGCCGCACGCGCTGACCACGCGCCTCGAGGCGGCCGTGCTCGACAACCTCGACCGGCTCCTCCAGGAGATCCGCGAGACGCGCGAGCTGGCCGAGCTGCTGGCGAAAGCGGCGGCGGGCGGCGCCCTCACGGCGGCGGACAAAGTGAAGATCCGCGAGCAGCTCATCGACCTCGCCAAGACCATCCCGGCGCTGGCCATCTTCGCGGCTCCGGGCGGGATGCTCCTCTTGCCCATTCTCTTCAAGCTGCTTCCCTTCAACCTGCTGCCCAGCAGCTTCACCGATCCGCCTCCCGCCAGGCCCGCGCTGCCTCAGCCACGGCGGAAGTCCGGCTGACCCGCAAGCTTTGTCGAACGGAGGACGCGGGCGGGCCGGCCATCCGCGCGATCCCGGACATTCGGAGCACGAGGCGCTGGTCGGGTCCTTTCCAGAGCGGGGACCAGGCGACAGATTTGTTGGACCATGAGCTACCGCATCCAGGTCCATCCAGAGGCCAGCTCATTGCTACAAACCCTCGCTCCTCACGTGCTCCTGCGGCTTGGGCGGGCGCTTGCCGACCTGGCGGAAGCCCTGGCGTCCGGCGAGGAGGCCGTCGCCAGCGAGGTGCGAGTAGAAGACTGCGTGTTGCGACTGGTCGTCGATCACGCGCAGCGGCTGCTCGAGGTGATCCACATCGAGCACCGCGAGGCGGTCGCGCCGGCCTGGGCAGGAGCGCTGTAGCTTCCGAAGCGACGAGGCCCGGTCCCTCGCGGGAACCGGGCCTCGAAACGGCTCTTGCTGGAACCGTCGTTACGCGAGCTTGCGAACGTTCTGCGCCTGCAGGCCCTTCGGCCCCTTCACCACGTCGAACTCCACCTTCTGGCCCTCCGCAAGGGTGCGGAAGCCATCGGCCTTGATGGCCGTGTGGTGGCAGAAGACGTCCTCGCCACCGCCGTCCTGCGTGATGAAACCGAACCCCTTCGTGTCGTTGAACCACTTCACAGTTCCAGTCGCCATTTGAGACATCTTCCTTCGGTAAAGCGGGTCGGCTGAAATTGCCGAGTCCGACGCCGGCGCATGGGGTCCGGCGCGCGGAAGTTCCTACGAAGGATCGCCGGGGTTGTCAACCTTCAGGCCCCGGCTCCCGGCATCTCTCCCAGAGCGCGGATGAGCACTTCTCGCGGCTTGGCGCCGTCCGCCGGCCCGACGATCCCTTCTCGCTCCATCCGCTCGATCATGCGCGCGGCGCGGTTGTACCCGACCCGCAGCTTGCGCTGGAGCAGCGAGATCGAGATGAACCGCATGTCGGCGAGCGCCGCGACGGCCTGGTCGTAGAGCTCGTCCGGGCCTTCGTCGTCCAGCGGAACGCCATCGCCGTCCTCGGCGCGGGGGCGGAGGATGCCGGGGTCGTAGACTGGCGCGCCCTGCGCCTTCCAGTGCTCGACCACCGCGTGGATCTCCTTCTCGTCCACGTACGGCCCGTGCACGCGGGTCAGGGTCGAGGTGCCGGGCGGCAGGATCAGCATGTCGCCCATCCCGAGCAGGTTCTCGGCCCCAGGCGAATTGATGATGGTGGCCGAGTCATGGCGCGACGCCACCTGGAACGAGATGCGGGCCGGGAAGTTGGCCTTGATCACGCCGGTGACCACGTCGGTGGAAGGGCGCTGCGTCGCGACCATGAGGTGGATGCCGGCGGCGCGCGCCATCTGCGCGAGCCTTGCGATGTAGGTCTCCACCTCGCGCGAGGCCACCATCATGAGATCGGCCAGCTCGTCGATGATGATCACCAGGTAGGGCAGCTTCTTCAGCGGGTCCGGCGGCGGCGCCGCGGGCACGGAGGCGCTGCCCTCGGCGATCTTGCGCTCGTTGTCGCGGAGCAGCGCGACCGCCGGGTTGTCGGCCTCCTTGCGCACCAGCTCGCCGCCAGCGGCCGCCGCTTGCAGCTGGTGCGGGTCGAGCTTCGGATCGGAGAGATCGACGACGCGCTTCTCCTTGGGCGGCTTCTGCGGCCGCCGCGCGCCGTCGCCCTCCTTCTCGACCTTCTTGTTGTAGCTGGCGATGTTGCGCACGCCGCACTCGGCGAGGAGCTGGTAGCGGCGCTCCATCTCCTCCACGCCCCAGCGCAGCGCCATGGCGGCCTTCTTCGCGTCGGTCACCACCGGCAAGAGAAGGTGCGGGATTCCCTCGTAGACCGA
>Ga0209526_10000818_pt1 | contig 20471 bp, 19 predicted proteins | sample JacPinW_OM2H0_M1_FD_188566 | JGI IMG/M metagenome (GOLD analysis project Ga0209526, IMG submission 188566) | Forest soil microbial communities from Algoma, Ontario, Canada - Jack Pine, Ontario site 1_JW_OM2H0_M1 (SPAdes) (version 2) | ecosystem: Environmental > Terrestrial > Soil > Boreal... | reverse complement strand
TCGAAGCTGTGGTGGAGTGGCGCGCAAGAACTCCAGGGGCGTGTGCATCCCCGCTCGCTGCAGGCGCCGGGCGCTCGCCTCGGCGATGCCGGATAGGTCGGTCAGCCGCAGCCGCCCGAACACCGGGACCAGGTTGGTGTGGTCGATCCGCTCCAGCCCGTCGTGCTTGTCGAGGTTGGATGCCTGCTTCCCCATCCAGATCGAGGTCGAGATACCCACCGAGCAGGTGACGCAGTCGCCGACCTCTTCGCGAAGCGCGCGTTTGACCGCCCGGCCCACGCCTTCCGGTCCCAGCCTGGCGAGGTTTGGAGTTCCGGCCAGGTTCATCGACGCCTCGTCGATCGACATGCGGAGGACGTCTGGGCTGTGGCGCTCCATGATCTCGATCAGCTGGTCAGAGACGGCCCGGTAGCGAGGCGGGTTGGGCTCCATGATCGCGAGCCGGGGGAAGATCGCCTTCGCCTCGAAGACTCGCATCCCCGTCTTGATGCCGAGGTCTCGCGCCTCTTTGGAGGAGGAGACGACGGTGGCGGCGTCCGTGGCGTAGGCGGCGATCGCCAGCGGCCGCCCGCGGAGGCCGGGATCGTGCTGCTGCTCGATGGAGGCGAAGGCACAGTTGAGGTCGACCACGATGGTCGCCGGGTCAGCTCGGTTGAGGTTCGGCTCCTCGGCTGCCGGGGAGATCCTCACCCTTCGCCTGGGGCGTACATGGCGGCCACGGTGGGCGACATGGCGAGCAAATGTTCGCACACGAACACGCCTGATGACCAACGGGGAGGCGACAAACATCAAACTTGATGCCGATGCGTGCCGGAGCGTCCTCTTCGGGAGATTCGGGTCAATCGGGCCGCCGGTCGTCAGGCGCGGAAGGGTTCGACGCGCTTTATGCCGGCCGCCCCCCATGGGACATCGGCCGCCCGCAACCCGCCTTCGTGGGTCTGGGGGACAGGGGCCTTCTCCAGGGAGACGTGCTGGACGCCGGCTGCGGGACGGGCGAGCACGCCCTCATGTCCGCCGCGCTCGGCCTCGAGGCGACGGGTATCGATCTGGCGCCGACCGCCATCGAGCTCGCCAAGCGCAAGGCGGAGGACCGCGGCCTCGAGGCGCGCTTCCTCGTCTGGGACGCGCTGCAGCTGCCGGCGCTCGGGGAGCAGTTCGACACCGTTCTCGATTGCGGACTCTTCCATGTCTTCGATGACGCTGAGCGAGCCGCCTTCGTGACGAGCCTGGGCACCGCCATCCCGCCGGGCGGTCGCTACTGCATGCTCTGCTTCAGCGACCATATGCCGGGCGTCTGGGGTCCTCGCCGAGTTACCCAGCAGGAGATTCGGTCGAGCTTCTCGGACGGGTGGCGCGTCGACTCGATCGAGCCGGCTGAGCTGGAGATCAACGTCGAGCCCCTGGCCGCGCTGGCCTGGCTCTCCGTGATCACCCGCTTATAGGAGAGACCGGCCCAGAGAGCCAGCGACTTGCGCTTGAAGTGCAGTGTCAGAGGGGCTTCCTGCTAGCATCGCGGCATGAAGTTGCGCAACTACCTTTCGTCAGGACTCGCATTGACGCTCTCGGCGCTGATTCTGGGCTTGACGGCCTGTGGTGGCGCCACGACGACCAGCGGCTCGACCCAGTCGGCCCAACCGGTCTACGCCTTCGACTCCACGGCCATCACGGTGACGGGGACTGAGAACTTCTACGCCGACGTGCTCCACCAGCTCGGCGGCTCGAAGCTGAAGATCTACTCCTTCCTGAACGATCCCACCGCCGACCCTCACGCCTACGAGAGCAACTCGAGCAACGCCAGGGCCGTAGCCGACTCCAGGCTCGTGATCGAGAACGGCCTCGGCTACGACAGCTTCATGGACAAACTGCTCAAAGCGTCACCGAAGCGGGACCGGGTGGTGATCAACGTGCAGCAGTTGATCGGGGCCACGGACGGGGCCAACGTCCACGTCTGGTATGACCCGACTGTCATGCCCAGGGTGGCCAGGGCGGCCGCCGATGCGCTCGCCCAGATCGACTCCGCCAACGCCGCCCGATACTCCGCCAACCTGGCCACCTTCGACGCCTCACTGAACCCGATACGAGACAAGGTCGCCTCGCTCAAGCAGCGCTACGAAGGATCGCCGATCGCCTTCACCGAGCCCGTCTTCGGCTACATGGCGACCGCCATCGGGCTGACGGTGAAGTCACCTCCCGAGTTCACCAAGGCCGTCGAGGAGGGCAACGATCCGCCGTCCCAGGCCGTGGCCGCGGAACAGGATCTCCTGAGCAAGCACCAGGTGAAGGTGCTCCTGTACAACAGCCAGACCGTGACCAAGGTCACCACCAACATGAAGGACCTGGCGGTGAGAAGCGGAGTGCCCGTGGTCGGCGTCTCCGAGACCGCGCCGCCAGGAAAGAGCTTTCAGGAGTGGCAGATGGCGACCCTCATGGATCTCGAGAAAGCGCTGGGAGGCCAGTGATCGCTTCCGACGCCATCCGGATCGACGGCTCGACGCTTCGGCTTGCCGGCCGGCCGATCTGGCAGGACCTGACGCTGTCGGTTCCCGAGGGCGAGTTCCTGGCCGTGATCGGGCCCAACGGCGCCGGCAAGACCTCCCTGCTCAAGGTCCTGCTCGGGCTGCTGCCGGCCGGCGGAGTCGTCGAAGTGCTCGGGCAGCCGCCGCGGCGCGGGAACCGGCGAATCGGCTACGTCCCCCAGCAGAAGGCCATCGACCCGGATCTCCCCGTGCGCGGCCGGGACCTCGTCCGGATGGGGTTGGACGGGGACCGCTGGCGCTTCGGCGGCTCGCCCGAGGCGGGGCGCCGGGTCGATGAGATGCTGGCGGCGGTCGGCGCCTCGGCTTTCGCAGACGCCTCCATCGGCCGGCTCTCAGGCGGCGAGCAGCAGAGGCTGCGAATAGCCCAGGCGCTGGTGGGAGAGCCGCGGCTCCTCCTCTTGGACGAGCCGCTGCTCAGCCTGGACCTTCACCACCAGCGTGAGATCTGCGAGTTGATCAGCTCCTGGCAGGAGCGGTCGGGCGGCACCGTGGTCTTCGTGACGCACGACGTCAATCCGGTGCTATCCATGACGGACAGAGTGCTGGCTGTGGTGGGGGGGCGCTGGGCCGCCGGCCGCCCCGGCGAGATACTCACCAGCGCGACCATGAGCGACCTGTACGGTGCGCCGGTCGACGTGGTGCAGGTTCGCGGCCGCGTGGTCGTGCTGGCGGATACGGGCGACCCCATCGGCGGCCACCACGAGCTGCCCATCGAGCCGGCGCACTCGCATACTGACGAGTCGCGGCCATGAGCCTGCTGCGGTACGACTTCGTCCAGAACGCTTTGGTGGCGGGAGCGATCATCGCGGTCGTGGCCGGCCTGGTGGGGCGATTCGTGGTCGCCCGGAACCTTTCCTTCGCGGTCCACGGCATCGCCGAGGTCGGCTTCACCGGCGCGGCCGGCGCCGTGTTGATCGGCGTCGAGCCGGTCCTCGGCCTGATGAGCGGTGCGCTCCTGGCGGCACTCGGGATCGGCACGCTGGGGGTGCGCCTGAGGGACCGCGACGTCGCGATCGGTTCCATCCTCGCTTTCGGCCTGGGCCTCGGCGTCCTTTTTCTGACGCTGTACACCCGCTACGCGACCGAGGCCTTCACCATCCTCTTCGGCACCATCACCGGCGTCAGCCGGGCGGAGGTGTTCCTCCTGCTGGGGCTGGGCGTCGTGACCCTGCTCGCGCTCGCCGTGATCAGCCGGCCGCTCATGTTTGCGAGCGTCGATCCGGAGGTGGCGGAGGCCCGGGGTGTGCCGGTGCGGGCGCTCTCCATCGCTTTTCTGGTCATCCTTGCCATCGCGGTCTCGGAGGCGGTCCAGGTGGTCGGGGTGCTGCTCGTGCTGACGCTGCTGATCACGCCGGCTGCATCCGCCCAGAAGCTGACCGCCAGGCCGGCTCTGGCGAGCCTGCTGAGCGTGCTGATCGCATTCGGCTGCACGATGGGCGGCATCCTCTTGTCGCTCGTGACTCCCTACCCGGCCAGCTTCTTCGTGTCCGCCCTCAGCTTCGGCAGCTACCTGCTGGCAAGGCTTATCGGCCCCCGGCTGGCGGCCAGTGCTCGCCGCGGTGCCGACCCGGCGCCGGCGACGGCTTTACGGGACGGTCAGCTCGGTTTGCAGGTCGGGCAAAGCCCGGAGAAGACCAGCCTGTGATCGGTGATCGAGAAGCCGGTGGTCGCCTCGACGAGCTGGGTCGATCCCTGGACCAGGCAGCCGGGCACCTCGCTCACCGTGCCGCAGCTGCTGCAGCGAACGTGCTCGTGGTGACCGGTGTCGGCCTCGTAGCGCGCCTTGCCGTCGCCCAGGTCGACGCGCCGGACCTCGCCTTCGCCCTCCAGCCAGTTCAGGGCCCGGAAGACGGTCGAGAAGTCGGCGCTGACATCCACACGGTGGAGCTGCCCTAGCAGCTCGTCCAGCGACCAGCCGTGGCGAGGCTGGGCCGTCAGGCACTGGCGGATGGCATCGCGGACAGGGCTGGGACGAGGCACGGTCTGAGGATACCAGTCACGAAAGCTACTTGCGTTTGGGTCGGTCGGTTTAGACTTGAATTTGCTCTTGCTCTCCACGGACTTTGTCCTGCTGCGTGAGCTGCTCTCGCGGCGCCGCCCGTCACCGAGAGCCGGCATCGCTTACCTGGCGGAGCTCAACGCGGAAAACGTCATTCTGGCCAGCTCCAGGGTTCGCCTGATGACTCTCAGGGTCGCGAAGCCGTTCTGCGAGGACATCGGGGATCTGGCCAGGAGCGCCGGCGCGAAGGGACTGGTCATGGACCTCGACTCCCTGGCCACCGCAACTCCAAGAGCCGCCGTCCACGCGATGCGCCAGCTGCGAGACATGCCCGTGAACCGTCTCGCGCTGGTGGGTGGCAGCCGGCCGACGCGCCGCCTGGCGAGCATGGTGCTCACCCTCGGCCGATACGGCGACTTCCGGTTGTTCGCCGACTGCGAGGCCGCCATCTCCTGGGCCGCCCGCGAGGGCGAAGACAGCAGCTAGCCGACCGGCTCGCCGCTCTGGTGAGGCGCCACCGGCGGGAACCCGGTGTACGCTTCCGGCGCGGTCAGGCGGGGCCGCCGTAGCCGACTTCTGTAGTAACTGCTGGGGTCGCGGCCACCTATCGAGGAGAGTCGAGACTTGTTCGCAACCTGGGGTCGTCTGGTATATCGCTGGCGCTGGGCCACGCTCGTGGTCTCCGCCCTGCTGCTGGTCCTGTCCGTGGCCGGAGTGCTGGCCGGTGGCACACTGACGAGCGGGAACTCGGAGAAGAGCAATCTGGAGTCGGCCCGGGCGGCCGACCTGGTCAACCGGCAGCTCAGCTCGGGCCGGCCGGCCGGATCCTCCTTTCTGCTGATCTTCGGCAGCAAGAGCCAGCCCGCCACTGACCCGGCGTTCCGCTCCGCTGTGGAGTCGGCGCTGGCCCCCATCCAGCACGCAGCGCACGTGACCGCCGTGCAGACGCCCTACAACGCGCCCACTCCGGCTGCCGCGGCAGCCCTCATCTCGAGGGACGGGCACGAGGCTCTGGTGCGGGTCGACCTCAACGAGACTGGAAACCAGGCCGGCGCAGACTATGCCGCCCTGCGGAGCGAGGTCCATCCCCGCGGCGTCACCGTGACCGGGACAGGCCAGGTCCCCATCAACCGGGCCTTCAACACGACCCTGGAGAGCGATCTCGCCCGCGCGGAGACGATCTCACTGCCGCTCGCGCTGATCCTGCTGCTGCTCATCTTCGGCAGCGTGGTCGCCGCCGGGCTTCCTCTTGGGGTGGGCGTGCTCGCGATCCTGGCCGGCATCGCCGGAACCTTCCTGCTCACCCGGGTGACCGACGTCTCTCAGTACGCGCTCAACGTCGTGACCCTGATCGGGCTGGGGGTGGCGATCGATTACTCCCTGTTCGTGGTCAACCGCTTCCGCGACGAGCTGGCCGGGGGGGCGAGCCGCGAGGAGGCGCTCTCCAAGACGATGGCCACCGCGGGCAGGGCGATCACCTTCTCCGGACTCACCGTGGCCGTCGGGCTATCGGCGATGCTCTTCTACCAGGGGACCTTCCTGGCGTCGATGGGCGCCGCCGGCGCCATCGTCGTGGCCGCCGCCGTGTTCTACGGACTCACCTTTCTTCCTGCGCTGCTCGCAGTGCTGGGGCCTCGGGTCAACCTGCTCACCCTGCCGCTGCTGGGGCGCCGCCCGAGGGCAGGGCGCGGGTCCTGGCACAGGATGGCGACCTGGGTCATGCGGCGTCCGGTGCAGGTGCTGGTGCCCGCGCTCGCGCTGCTCGTCCTGATGGGCATCCCCTTCCTGCACCTGCGGCTGGCGAACGGCGACGTTGACCAGCTGCCGCCGCGACTGGAGGCGCGGCAGGGCTATGACAACCTGGTCAAGAGCTTCCCGGGCCAGGACCAGACACAGTTCACCGTCGTCGTCGACTATCCGGACGGACACCCCTTGACGGCGGGCCGGATCGGGGACCAGTACGACCTCAGCCGCCGGCTGGCCGCGATTCCGGGGGTCTTGCGCGTCAACAGCATCTACTCGGCCGACCCCTCGCTGACCCGAGCGGACTACCAGAGGCTGTATTCCGGCGACCCCTCGCGGCTGCCGCCGGAACTTCGCCAGGCGCTCTCGCAATCGGCGGCCAAGAACATCGTGGTGATGAACGCGGTCAGCAACCAGCCTGCGTCCAGCGACGCCGCGCGCAGCATCCTCGCCACGATTCGAGCCCAGCGGGTGGGGGACAGGGGGAAGGTCCTGGTCAGCGGCCAGACCGCCTTCGACGTGGATGTCATCAACTTCATACTCGGTCGGACGCCGCTCGCCGTCGGCTTCGTGATCGTCGTCACCTACTTCGTCCTCTTCCTGCTCACCGGCTCTCTGGTGCTGCCGCTGAAGGCGGTGGCGCTCAACCTGCTCTCGATCTCGGCGTCCTTCGGCGCCCTGGTCTGGATCTTCCAGGACGGTCACCTCAGCGGGCTGCTCGGGTTCACGCCGCAGTCGATCGACCCCAGCATCCCGGTCATCCTCTTCGCCATCGTCTTCGGGATGTCGATGGACTATGAGGTGCTGCTGGTGAGCCGCATACACGAGGAGTACTCCGCGACCGGCGACAACACCCTTGCCGTGGCGGATGGCTTGGAGCGCAGCGGTCGCCTGATCACTGGAGCCGCGGCGATCATGGTCGGGGTTTTCCTCGCCTTCGGCCTGGCCGAGGTCGTGCTGATCAAGTCGATCGGCATCGGTCTTGCCATCGCCGTGGCGCTCGACGCCACCATCGTCCGGGTGCTCATCGTGCCGGCGGTGATGCGAATCCTGGGCAGGTACAACTGGTGGGCGCCCCGCCCCGCGCGCTGGCTGCACCGCCGCGCCGGCCTGGCCGAGTTCGGCCAGAGGCCGGCCAAGCCAGCCGCCAAGCAGCCCGCGTGACCGATTCTCAGGACGGCTTTAACCCAGCTCGGGCGGCCGGCCGGCCTCCACGACGCGGGTGGCGATGTCCTTCAGGGTTGCCACATCCGCCTCGTAGGCCGGGTCGTCGGGGTAGCCCTTCTCCCACCGAATCGCCAGCCTGCGCAGCTCGTCGGCGTCGTAGGCAAGAGTGCCGCCTGGGAGTCTCTCCACCGCGTCGGCTGCGCGGCGGAACGCGGCAGCGACCTCTCGGGGCTTCTCCCTGTCGTTGCTTCCCTGCGCCTCGAAGAGCGCCGTCTCCGCTTCCAGCAGGCTGGTATCCGCCTCGGTCTCGAACTCTCGCATCCCAGCCACTCTAACGACCAGTCAGGAGCGCCCGCTGCGCTCGGCGCACTCGGCCAGACGCTGCTCCAGGAAGCGCCGCTCGACGGGGTTCTGGGAGAGGGCGAGGGCCTCGCGGTAGGCCTCGGCAGCCTCCGCCCAGCGATCGAGCCGGCGCAGGAGATCGCCCCTGGCGGCGGGGAGCAGGTGATAGCCGGCCAGCTCGCCGGTCGCCGCGATCCGATCCATGATGGCCAGGCCGGCGGCGGGACCGCCGGCCATGGCCACCGCCACCGCTCGGTTCAGGTTCACCACCGGCGAGGGCGAGACCTCGAAGAGGCGATCGTAGAGCGCCGCGATCTGCTGCCAGTCCGTCTCCCCAGCGGAGGTGGCCTCTGCGTGGACTGCGGCGATGGCCGCCTGGAGCAGGTAGGGACCCGGCGCAGACCTGCGCACCAGGGCCAGCTCCAGCAGCCTGGACCCTTCAACGATCTGCCGCGAGTCCCAGCGCGATCGATCCTGGTCGGCCAGGAGGACCAGGTTCCCATCGGGTCCGAGCCTGGCCGCGCGCCGCGAGTCCTGGAGGAGCATCAGGGCCAGCAGGGCGAGCACCTCCGGCTCGATGGGCATCAGCTCGACCAGCGTGCGGCCCAGCCGGATCGCCTCGGCGCAGAGGTCGGCGCGGAGGAGGGTCTCGGCCGCCGTGGCGTAGTAGCCCTCGTTGAAGATCAGGTAGAGGGTGGCGAGGACGGCCTGCACCCGCTCGGGCAGGGCGTCCGGGTCCGGAACGCGGTAGGGGATGCCGGCGCTGCGGATCTTGCGTTTGGCCCGCACCAGCCGCTGCGCCATGGTCGCCTGGGGTACCAGGAATGCGCGCGCGATCTCAGGCACCGTGAGGCCGCCGAGCAGGTTCAGGGTGAGAGCCACCTGAGCGTCGACCGAAAGCGCGGGATGGCAGCAGGTGAAGACCAGCGTCAGCCGGTCGTCGGCCACCTGAAGCTCGTCCTGGTCCGGGTCGATGCCGGCGCTTGCTTCTTCCTTGACCCGCCGTCTGCCTTCGCGACGGAGGCCGTCCAGCGCGCGGTTGCGCGCGGTGGTCATGATCCAGGCGGCGGGGTTGCGGGGCGCTCCGCCGGCGGGCCACACCTCCACCGCCGTGACGAACGCCGCTTGCACCGCCTCCTCGGCGGCGTCGATGTCGCCGAGGAGGCGGATGAGCGCAGACACCAACCGGCCGTACTCGAGCCGGAAGGTTTCCTCGATCTCAGGCTGGACCGAGGTCAGTCGAACTCCATGACCGGCCTCACCTCGATGGCTCCGGAGCGAGCTCCCGGGATCTTGCTGGCCAGGTCGATCGCCTGGTCCAGGTCCTTGCAATTCAGCAGGTAGTATCCGCCCAGCTGCTCCTTGGTCTCGGCGAAGGGGCCGTCCGTGGTCGAGACCGTACCGTTGTTGACGCGCACGGTTGTCGCGGTCGAGCTCGGCTGGAGACCTTCCCCGCCCAGGTAAGTGCCGTTGTTCTTGATCATCTCCGTGTAGGCGCCGTATTCGGCCATCATCTGGCGAGCTTCCCCCTCGGGGGGAGCCTCGGTCGACTCGGGGGTGTAGATCAGGGCCAGGTATCTCATCACTTCTCCTTGGAAGCTCGCGCGGCCGCCTCCGGCCGCTCTCATCCCTACGACGAACCGGGGGAGGCCGGAATCGACATCGCCGTAGATTTTCCGCCCCGGTCGGAGGAGATGCGTCCTGAAAGGCTCACACCCCTTAACCGGGCGCTCCGGTGGTACGTCGGGCACCCCCGGCTAACTTCTTCTGCTCGCGACCCGGCCACAACGTGCCGGGGACAGGAGAACTTTCATGGCAAGCATGGTTTCGTCAGGACCTGCATTCGCCGAGGGCCTTCCCAGACCCCCCTGGTGGCTGGTCCTGCTGCAGGGAATCGCATCGCTGATCATCGGGCTGCTGCTGCTCACGGAGACCGGGGTGACCGTCTTCTACCTGGTGGTCTTCCTGGGCGTCTACTGGCTGATCAGCGGCATCTTCGACCTGGTCAGCCTCTTCGTCGACCGTCGCCACTGGGGCTGGAAGGTGTTCAGCGGGGTCATCGGCATCGTTGCCGGCCTCGTCATCGTCCGCCACCCGGTCTGGTCGGCGGTCCTGGTACCCGTCACCCTGGTCTGGATCCTGGCCTTCATCGGCATCCTGATCGGAGTCACCCACATCATTCGGGCCTTCACAGGCGGTGGCTGGGGATCGGCAATCCTCGGCATCGTGAGCCTGCTCTTCGGCGTGATCCTGGCCTTCCGGCCGCTGGAGTCGCTGGTCGTACTCGTCCTGCTGGTCTCCGTCTGGGCTGTCGTGGGCGGCGCCGTGGCCATCGTCGTGTCGTTAGTGATGCTCTCGAAGTCCAACAAGTCCGAGCGTGAGACGCCGGCCGCCAGCGGCCAGGCGCAGCCGCTCCCCAACCCCTAACCACAAGATCTTTTGAACGCAACCGTCGTGGTGACCCGTCCCAGCATCCGCAACCTTTCGCTGGCCGGGCTCGTCGTGCTGGGCGCTGGGGCGCTGGCCATCATGGTCTGGCGCCTCAGCGACACGCTGCTCCTGATCCTCGCCGCGGTCATCCTCGGTGAGGGACTCCGGCCTGCGATTCAGAGCCTTCAGCGCCGCGGCCTGCCCTTCGGCATAGCGACCGGGCTGATCTACCTGGCACTCACGATCGCGATCGTCCTGCTGCTGATCGCCATGGCGCGACCGCTGGTCTCCCAGAGCACCCAGCTGGCGCAGACGCTGCCCAGCTACCAGCGACAGATCCAGGGCAACGTGACGCTGATCCTGGCCCGGCTGCACGTGGACAGCGCTCAGCTGTCCTCGCTTACGGGCATGCTGGTGTCCTCGCTCGGTTCGGTGAGCAAAGAAGCGCTCGGGCTCGGAGGAGCCCTGGTCAAGGCCTTGTTCGACGTGGTCACTATCGTCCTGCTGAGCGTCTTCTGGCTCACCGCCCGCCGGGACCTGCGACCCTGGCTGATGGAGCTCTTCAGCGAGCGTCACCAGCCGAAGGCCGGCAAGGTGATCGACGACGTGGCCGGCACCTTCGCCGGCTACGTGCGGGGCGTTGCCGCGAACATGATCGCGATCGGGCTCCTCGCCTTCGCCGTCTGCTGGGCGCTGCGCCTTCCCGCCCCGCTCCTGCTGGGGGTGGCGGCCGGCCTGGCCGAGCTGATCCCTCTGGTGGGACCCTTCCTGGGGGCGGTGCCGGCGGTGCTGCTCGGCTTCACGGTGGCTCCCTTCTATCCCCTGCTGGTGGCCGCCTGCTTCCTCGTCATCCAGCAGCTGGAGTCCAACCTCTTCACCCCTCTCGTCATGCGTCGTGCCGTGGGTGTCCGTCCTTTCGTCCTCCTGGGCGCGCTCCTGGTCGGCAGCGCCCTGGCGGGGCTGCTGGGAGCGCTTGTCGCCGTGCCCGTTGCAGCGGCGATCCAGATCGTGATCCTCGACGTGGCCCTGCCGGCGGTCCAGAACGGCCGTCCGCGCACCGCCACGGAGGTCCACACGGGAGCTGAACGGGCCGCGCCTCGCCTCGAGGAGGCCGGGGCGTGAGCACTACCCAGCTCGCCGCTCGGGTCACGGCCAGTCCGGGCCAGGGCGCCGTCCGCCTCAGCATCGTCGCCATGGGCCTGGGCTACGCGATCACAGGCGCCGACCCCACGATCCTTTCCACAAACCTGGTCAAGGTCGAGCACGGGCTTCAGCTGTCGAGCAACACGGGAAGCTTCATGGCCAGCCTGGCCACGCTGAGCCTGGCAGCCACCATCCTCGGTGCCGGCACGCTCGGTGACCTCTACGGCAAGAAGCGGCTGTTCGTCTACGGCCTGGTCGGCACCATCGTGTTCGACCTGCTGGCGGCGGCCGCCCCCAACGCGGCTGTGCTGCTGATCGCCAGGGCGCTTGTCGGAGTTTCCTTCGCCCTGCTGCTGGGACTCTCGCTCGCCATCGTCAGCGCCTCGGTACCGGGCGAGAAGCGAGCGGGCGCCATCGGCACCTACCTGGCTTCAGCCTTCATCGTCTCCGCCCCGATGCCGCTGATCGGTTCGGCGCTCGCGGACGCCTTTGGTTGGCGCACGCTCTTCCTGGTCGCCCCCCTCTTTGCCCTGGTCACGCTCCCCCTGGTGCTCCGCTACACGCCGGAGATCCCGGCGACCCCCGGCCGCCCTCTGGACGTGACGGGGATCGTGGCCGCCGCCGTGATGCTGCTCAGCCTGGTCTTCGGCATCTCGCAGCTGCAGGGTGGCCTGACCTCGACGTCGGTGGTTCCGATCGTGGTGGCGGTGGTCGCCGGCGCCTTCTTCGTCTGGTGGGAGTTCCGAACGGCGCACCCGGCGCTGGACATCGGTCTCTTTCGCCAGCGGAACTTCTCGGTGGCGGTCGCGGCCGGCATCGCCTTCAACTTCCTGACCGGTGGGCTGACGGTCGTGATCGGGTACTACGTGGTCGCCGTCAAGGGCGACTCAACCTTCACCACTGCCCTCTTCTTCCTGCCCGCGGCCGCGGCCCAGGCCGTCTCGGCCGTGCTTGCCGGGCGGCTGGTGCAGCGCCGGTCGGCCCGCCTGACGATGGCCCTGGGCCTGGGCTTTTTGATCGCGGCCTGCCTGGTCTACGCGGTGCTCCGCCAGTCCACGCCGCTGATCGTGCTGGGACTTGCCATGGTGCTGATGAGCGTCGGCAACGCGTTCACCCAGACGCCCGAATCGGACCTCATGATGTCCTCGGCTCCGCCCGAGCAGGGCGGCTCGGTGGCTGCGGTCAAGTCCGGTATCGGTCAGGCCTTCTACTCCTTGGGACCCAGCGTCATGACGCTTCTGGTCGGAGGGTTCTTCCTGGCCCGCTGGCACGGGGAGCTGGCGAAGCGTGGCTATTCCACAGAGCAGGCGGACCAGGCCCTCCAGACGGCGCAGAGCTCCATAGAGGGACACCTGGGGGCCAGCAGCTCGCTCAACCCCGACCTGCTCAACCAGATCGTGCTGGGCGCACAGAACGTGCTCGCCGGCGCCATCAGCACGACCTGCCTGATCATCGCCGTCATCCCGGTGATCGCCCTGCTGGTGACCTGGCTCGGCCTTCGCGACGCGAAGCGGCCGAGGCTGCGCCGCGCCTGAGAGAACTTTCTCCCTCATCTACTCAACCGGAGGTTTCCCATGTCCACCGACCTCGTCTTCGTCAACGCGGAAGTCATCACCATGGAGCGCGGCCGGCCGCATGCGGAGGCCGTCGCGGTCGCCGGCGGGAGGATCGTCGCCGTAGGCGCCACCGATTCCATGCGTGCGCTCGCCAATGGCGCTCAGGTGGTTGACCTGAAGGGACGGACCCTGCTCCCGGGCTTCGTCGAGGCCCATGGCCACCCAACGCTCGAGATCATGACGGTGCTGCCCCCGACGGTGGACATCAGGCCCTTCTTCGTCCACGACCACGACGAGGTGGTGGCCAAGATCAAAGAAACGCTTGCCGCGCTGCCTCCAGGCACCCTGCAGGCCTTCTACGGTTACGACCCGGTGCTCTGCCCAGGCGCGCACAAGCTGGAGCGCGGAGAGCTGGACGCCATCGCGCCAGACCATCCCATCGTGGTCCTGAACAACAGCGGCCACGCGGGCTATGCCAACACCCGGATGCTGGCCGCGGCCGGAATCAACCGGGACACCCCCGATCCGGTGGGATCGCAGTACGAGCGGGACTCCGCGGGCGAGCCGACCGGCGTGGCGCTGGAGACCGCGGCCCTGATCGCCCTCACCAAGCCCTACTTCGAGCGGGTCATGGCCGAATCCTCGATGCCAGACCTGCTCCGCCGCGAATTCGAGATGTACGCCCGCGCCGGCGTCACGACCGCGAGCGACATGGCCTTCGACCGGCAGAGCCGTCCTCTTTTCGCCAGCTATTCCGGTACTCAAGGCGCTCTCACCCGCATCGTCACCTACGAGAAGTCGGACGGCGGCCTGAAGAGTGACGTCTCACCAGGCTGGGGCGATGACATGTTCCGGCAGGCGGGCATCAAGCTCTGGGCCGACGGCTCGCCCTGGATCGGCAACATCGCGACCACCTTCCCTTACATGTGCACCGGCATGACCGAGGCCATGGGCCTCAAGTGCGGCCACATCGGCCACGCCAACTACACGCCGGAGCAGATCCACGAGGTCTGCGAGGCCTACTTCCCGAGCGGCTGGCAGCTGGCCATCCACGTGCACGGGGACGCCATCGCCGACTCGGTGCTCGACGCCTACGACGACGTGCTGAGTGGGCATCCTCGCCCGGACCACCGCCTCCGGATGGAGCACTGCGGAGCGCTCAGGGCTGACCAGTACGAGCGAGCCGGGCGCCTGGGCATCACCTGCAGCCTCTTCCCAGCCCACATCTACTACTTTGGAGACGCGCTGGCCGACGGCCTCTTCGGCGAGGCGGTGGCGGCGAACTGGGTCAGCGCTCGATCAGCCCTCGACGCTGGGATCAAGATCTCGCTCCACAACGACGCCCCGGTCACGCCGGAATCCCCGCTGCTGAACATGCAGACGGCGGTGACGCGGAGGGCGCGCGGTAGCGGCAGGGTGCTGGGGCCGGAGCATCGGATCACCCCGCTCGAGGCTCTACGAGCCCAGACCATCGACGCCGCCTGGCAGCTCTTCATGGAGGACAGGGTCGGATCGATCACGCCGGGCAAGTTTGCGGACCTGGTCGTGCTCGACGGCAACCCGCTGGCCACCGATCCGGAGCGCCTCAGCGAGCTGAATGTGGTGGAGACCTACCTCGGTGGGCGCCAGGTCCACCAGGCCTGAGCGGTCCCCGGTAGCCGGGGACCCGACCGGGACGTGCGGCTGGAGCTGCGGACCCTAAAGGGGTGGCCGCGCTCCTGGCCCACGTCCTGCCGCTGGCCGTGATCGGCGCCCTGATGCCGACCCGGCTGGCGATGGTGGCGGTCCTGCTCGGCAGCCACCGACCGCGAGCCAACGCCATCGCCTTCTCGGTCGCCTGCACGGCGGGCTATCTGGTCGTGGCGCTGCTCTCGGGGGTGGCGAGGACGGCCGCGAGCCGCCTGGTCGGGGTGGCACCCCACTCACTGGCGCCACTCGAGCTGCTGCTGGGTCTCGGGTTCCTCGCCGTCCTGGCCTTGACCCTGCTCAGGAGACCGCGGTCTCGGACCGGCTCCTCGCGGCTGGCGGAAAAACTCGGCGGGATCCGGCCCCAGCGGGCGGCGCTGATGGGGCTGGGGCTCGGCGCCCTGAGCCTTCGCAACGTTGCAGTGCTCCTGGAGGTCGCGACGCTGGCCGTGGAGAGCGGTCTCGGGAGCACCGTCCTGGTGGGGATGCTCTCGCTCACGGTCCTGATCTTCTCGCTGCCCATGCTGCTGCCCATCGCGGCCTATCTCCTCGTCAGCGACCGGATCATGCCCGTTCTGGCGAGCGCCCGCGCGTCCCTGGAAAGCAACGCTCACTGGATCACAGTGGTCGTCACCGGACTGCTGGGCGCCTACCTGACCGCCCGAGGCGCGCTCGGCTTTTTCTCTTTTTCGGTGCCGGGCTCGTACTAGATCAGCGGTGGGAAGAGTCCGGCGGCAGGGGGATCGCCGGTAGGAACGCGTCCGGACGGCGAGGGCGCCGGCCAGGGCGATGCGGGGGGATATCTGATGTCGACTTTTTCCTGGAAGCGTCTATGGCGGCGCGGCCGCCGGCCGGTGCGAGCGCTGACATTTGCCGGCGTGCTCGTACTGGCGCTGGGGGTCCAGGCGCCCGGCGGCGGCTCCGCATCCGCGGTGGGCGTCGCCAGCGGCCCCAGGACCCAGGCTCCTGCGGCCAATACCGCCGACCCGGTCATCGCGACTGCGGGCGACATCGCCTGCCCGCCGGGGAGGACGCCCACGGGGACCTCCTGTCAGCATCTCAAGACGGGCGCTGTGCTGGGCGCAATCAACGCCGGATGGGTGCTGCCCCTGGGTGACAGCCAGTACACCAACGGCACACCGGCCGAGTATGCAGGCTCGTACAACACGACGGAGTGGGGCACGGAGAAGGGAAAGAGTTTCCCAGCCGCCGGCAATCACGAATACAACACGCCTGGCGGCACCGGCTACTACGGCTACTTCGGCGCCAACGCGGCACAGTCTTCTAACGGCTACTACTCCTACGACATACAGGGACCGAACGGCGCCTTCCGCTGGCACCTGATCTCTCTCAACAGCGAATGCGCGTCGGTGGGAGGCTGCGGCGTCGGCTCGGCGCAGGAGGCATGGTTGAAGAGCGACCTGGCCGCCCACCCCGGGGTCTGCACCCTGGCTTACTGGCACAAGCCGCGCTTCTCCTCCAGCAGTACGACGCCGTCGTCCACGACCTACGTGCCGTTCTGGAACGACCTCTACAGCGCCGGCGCGGACCTGGTCCTCAACGGCCACGCCCACGACTACGAGCGCTTCGCGCCGCAGACCGGCTCCGGAGCTGCAGACCCGAAGGGTCTGACGGAGATGGTCGTGGGGACCGGCGGCGACGACTTCCACAAGATGGGCGCTGCCATTTCCAACAGCGTGGTCCGGGACAACGGCAGCTTCGGCGTCCTCAAGATGACGCTGCACGCCACGGGTTACGAGTGGGAGTTCATCCCGGCGGCGGGCTACAGCTTCAAAGACTCGGGCACGGCGGCCTGCCACAACGCGCCCGCCGCTGACACCACGCCGCCCTCGCAGCCGACCAATCCCACGGCGTCTTCGACCAATCCCGGCCAGGCCAATCTGTCCTGGACCGCGAGCACTGACAACGTCGGCGTGAAGAGCTACAACATCTACCGCGGGGCCAACGGCTCCACCCCCGCTCTCCTCACAACGACCACCACCAATGGGACCACCTACACGGACGCGGCCGTGGCTGCGAGTACGACCTACGCGTACCAGGTGCAGGCGATCGACGCGGCTGGCAACAGCTCCCAGCTGTCCCAGACCGCCTCGGTGACGACCCCGGCGACGACCGACACCACGCCTCCCACCCCGCCGGGTCCCTTGCAGGCGGACGTGGTCAACAGCGGCGAGGTGGACCTCAGCTGGGGCGCCAGCACGGACAGCGGGACCGGCGTCAAGGGCTATCGGGTTTCCCGTTCCCTGGCGGGCGCCAACGCCTTCACGGACCTCGGTACCACTACCGGCACCGCCGTGAGCTACCAGGACCTGACCACCAAGCCGAGCACCTCCTACGACTACCAGGTGGTTGCCTTCGACGGAGCAGGCAACGTCTCCGGCACCTCGGGCAAGATGTCCGTCAGCACCCCGGCGGCGCCCCCGCTGCAGACTTTCACGTTCGTCCCGACGGCTGACGCGACCATCGACCAGAAGAGCGCCACCGCCAACTTCGGGGGCGACACCAAGCTGGTCGTCGACGCCAGCCCGGTGGACGACTTCCTGCTCAGGTTCGACGTGAGCACCAGCGGCTGCGCCAGCCTGAAGAGCGCGACCCTGCGCCTGAGCGACAACGCGGACGGCTCTGTCAAGGGAGGCGATTTCTACAGCACGGGTTCGGGTTGGACCGAGGGGGCCGTGAACTGGAGCACCGCGCCGGCCCGCGGCGTGCTCCTCAACTCGCTGGGGACGGTCGCCTCCGGCAGCACGTATACCGTGGACGTGACCAAGGGCGTCACCGCCCTCAACGGGGAGGTCGACTTCCGGGTCTCCACCACGAGCAGCGACGGCGCCCACTATTACTCGAAGGAAGGGGCCGCGGGCAACACCGCGCTGGTGCCCCAGCTGGCGGTCGTCTGCGCGAGCGTGGGTGCAGCTCCCGACACACAGTCGCCAACAGTGCCCGGCACTGTCACGGTCACCTCCGCCTCGGCGAGCGATGTCGGCTTGAGCTGGACCGCGAGCACTGACAACAACGCCGTCACCGGCTACCGCATATACCGCGACGGCCTCCAGATCGGATCCGCGCCCGGCACCGCGCTGACCTACAAGGACTCAACGGTGAGCCCGAGCAAGGGCTACAACTACGAGGTCACGGCCGTCGACGCCGCCGGCAACGAGTCCGGGAAGTCGTACCCTCCGGCCCCCGCGACCACCTCGGCGGCGCCGACGACGCAGACGTTTGCCTTCGACTCAGCGGCTGATGTCACCCTCGACCAGGTGAACGGCACCACCAACTACGGTTCCGACACCAAGCTGGTGGTCGACGGGAGCCCGGTCGACGACTTCCTCCTCAAGTTCAACCTGAGCACGACCGGCTGCTCGGCGGTCACCACCGCGACGCTACGCCTGACCGACAAGGCGGACGGATCCGTCAAGGGCGGAGACTTCTACACCACGGCTTCCGGCTGGAGCGAGGGCACCGTCAACTGGAGCAACGCGCCGGCCCGGGGCGTGCTCCTCGCCTCGCTGGGTCCGGTCGCCTCAGGCAGCACCTACACGGTGGACGTGACCAAGGGCGTGACCGCCGTCAATGGGGAGGTCGACTTCCGTGTCTCCACCACCAGCGGCGACGGCGCGCATTACTACTCCAGGGAAGGCGCGGCCGGCAATTCAAGCCTCACGCCTCAGCTGACCGTCACCTGCAGCTGACGGAGGCGCCTCCGAGACCGGTGCTCACGGCACGACGAGCACCGGTCTCGTCGCGTGGCGCACCACGCGCTCGGAGACCGAGCCCATGAGGAACCGGCGAGCGGCGCCCATCCCCCTGTGGCCGAGGACGACGAGGTCGTAGTTGCCCTCTTCGGCGGTGTCGAGGATCTCCTCGGCCGGCCTACCGACGCGGAGGCTGGTCTCAGCCTCGACGCCGGCGGCTGCCAGGATTGAGTTGGCCTCAGCCAGCTGACGCTCGTGTAGAGGCAAATCGCTCGTCGGATCCACCGCGTCCGGAATCCGGGGCGCGGCGTCGAGCGCCGGAGCCACCCCGATGACCGTTATCGAGCTGCCGGGTTCTGCCCGGTAGAGCTTGGCAGCCCACTCGAGCGCCCTTTTAGCCTCACCTGACCCGTCGTAGCCGACCAGTATCTTCACGGCGCATCCCTCCAACTACGCCGCCGCGGGGGATTCTTTCGACGGCCCGTCATTATGTAGCGCAAGTTGGGTCGACGCGGCAGGGAGCGTGCTCACGCCCGGGCTCCTGACCGGCCGATACTGGTTGTCAGGTGGCAGATTCACTGGTCCCGATCATCGACCCGCAGGCGAGTCCGAAGCCCGGCTCCCTGGCCTTCGCCTTCGCCGGCAGCCGCATGGTGGCCGTGCGCTCCGAGGGCGTGCTTCGGGTGCCGGAGTACGGACACCTGAGCGAGCTCCTGGGGGATCCGCCGGACGCCGTCTACCTGGGACGGCTCGGCGATCGCGACTGCTTCGCGCTCTCCATACCGGAAGGGGCCGACCTGGGCACCGACCTGGTCGTGGCGGGGCTCCGCGAGCTGTACCCCGTCTTGCCCGAGCACCTCATGGCGGCGGCCGGGCGGGCGTTCCAGACCCTGGAGTGGTACCACGGGCACGCTTACTGCGGCCGCTGTGGGACGCCTACCGAGCTCTCAGGAACCGAGATGGCGAGGTCCTGCCCGGCCTGCGGCGCGCTTCACTTTCCGCGCGTCACGCCGGCCGTGATCATGCTGGTGGAGCGCGAAGGCGAGGTGTTGCTGGCCCGCAACCGGCGCTTCGCCGGTCCTTTCTACAGCGTGCTGGCGGGGTTCGTGGAACCCGGTGAGACGCTGGAGCAGGCGGTGGCCCGCGAGGTGGGCGAAGAGGCGGGCATCGAGATCGGCGACGTCCGCTACTTCGGCAGCCAGAGCTGGCCCTTTCCCAGCCAGCTGATGATCGGCTTCTTCGCGCGTCACAGTGCCGGTGAGGTCAAGGTGGACGGCTCGGAGCTGATAGAAGCAAGCTGGTTTCGACCGGAGCAGGTGGCCGCGGGAGAGATTCAGCTGCCGGGGCCTTTCAGCATCGCGCGGCGGTTGATCGATCACTGGCTGCAACGCTCTTCTATAGACTCCCGGCGTGGGTTTGTGTGATCCGCATGTTCACACCACGTTCTCTGATGGGCGGCATACGCCGCGGCAGGTTGTGGACGTGGCCGCGCGGATTCCCGGGCTGGATACCGTCGCGATCACCGATCACGACTGCATAGAGGGGGCTCTTGAGGCGAGGCGCTACCTGGAGGCTCGCGGCTCCGCGCTGCACGTGATAGTGGGGGAGGAGGTGAGCAGCCGCGACGGCCACATCGTGGGCCTGTTCCTGCACCAGCTCGTGCGCCCCGCGATGTCGGCGCAGGACACGATCTCTGCGATACACGAACAGGGAGGGCTCGCGGTCGCGGTGCATCCCTTCCGGAATCCAGGACGGGAAGGGGTGGCTGAGCTCGCCGCCACACTACCCTTCGACGCGGTCGAGCTCCTGAACGGCGCGCCCACCCCGAGGGGGCGTTCGGCAAACCGCCGGGTGGCACGCCTCGACATCCGCGGCAAGCCGGTCACCGGCGGTTCGGACGCGCACATCAAGGAGATGGTGGCGGCGTGCAGCACGGAGTATCCCGGCTCGGGCCCCGAGGCCTTCAGAGAGGCTCTGACGGAGGCCCACACGAAGCCGGCTCGGCGCCGCGTCAGCCTGCTTCCCTACCTGCGCTATGCCGGCCTCAAGGTGGCCCGCCACCCCCGAGCCCTCCGCGAACTCTGGCCCGCGTGATTCAGTCTCGAGACTCTCCCCCGCGCAGTCGGGGGAGTACCCGGCCGTGCCGGGCGAGGGA
>Ga0209526_10000817_pt1 | contig 20504 bp, 21 predicted proteins | sample JacPinW_OM2H0_M1_FD_188566 | JGI IMG/M metagenome (GOLD analysis project Ga0209526, IMG submission 188566) | Forest soil microbial communities from Algoma, Ontario, Canada - Jack Pine, Ontario site 1_JW_OM2H0_M1 (SPAdes) (version 2) | ecosystem: Environmental > Terrestrial > Soil > Boreal... | reverse complement strand
GTATTCAACATACGCGCAGCGAGGAGCGCAGGAGCTTGCTTTGGGGGCCCCGCTTGCGGGGAATGCCGCGCGGCAGATGGCGTGCATGGGCGCCGAAGATCCGTCCGGGCTTTTCGGCCGCACCTCTAGGCCGGGGCACCGGCGTCGGCGGCGCTCTGCTGAACGCTTTGCCGCCGAGCCGCCAGCTCAACCCAGTGGAGGAGCTGCACGATCACATTGTTCCAGGTGTAGTTCCGTGCCGTGCGGAGACCTCCTTCCCGCAGCCGGAGAGCGAGCTCGGGACGCGCCTCGAGGAGCTCCAGACCCGCGACCAGCTCCAGTGGGTCGTCGGTCTCCAGGACCAGTGCGTTGAGGAATGGGATCGCGTAGTCCTCGCCGGTGGAGCCGGTCACCGCCACGCCGCCGGCCGCCATGGCCTCCAGACCGACCAGGCCGAACGGCTCGTGGCCCGAGTTGGCGAGGACGGCGTCGACCGCGGAGTAGACCAGCGGGAGAATCGGGTCAGGGAGGAATGTGCTCAGCTCCAGCACGTCCGCCTCTGGCTGAGCCCGCAGCATCGCGACCAGCTCGGAGGGGCGGATCGGCGACGGCGCCTTCACCACTTGCAGGCCCTGGGCGGCGGCCTGGGCGCGAACCTCCCGACCATGAGCCTCCGGGCCGCCCCGCATGAGGAGCTTCACCCGGCGCCCGGAACGCTTGAGCAGGCCCAGCGCCGTCATGGCCAGCAGCCAGCCCTTGTCGGGATCGAAGCGCCCGATCTTGAAGCAGAAGATATCGGCCCCGGCTGCTTCGCGCAGCGCTCTCACCTGAGCCTCCACCGGCGCTTCCAGCGCGCTCTCCGGGATGCCGTTGGGAATGACGATCGGGTTGACCTGCCACTGCCACATCCGGTGCTTCATGTAGCGGCTGACCGTTGTGACCGCGCTGGCCGCCTGCAGCGCGGACCAGTTGATCCGGTCGAAGCCGAACACGCTGTTGGCGTTCCAGAGCATCGTGACCCGGTTTCGAAGCCCGTGGTAAGACAGGGCGTCGGAGGTGAGGCTGACCGCGGCCGCGGTGTGCCATTCCTCGGCGAGGATCACCACCCTGCGGCCGGCGGCGGCGGCGGGGGCAACGATCTGCTCCACGAGGTGAGCGGGCAAGCTCCGGCTCCAATCGCTCACCTTCTCCTCCTCCCCGTCGTACACGCCGCGAGGATAGGCGCGGCTCAACCACTGGCCCCAACGGTGCTGATACACGCCGCCAGACTCCTCCAGGGCCGGCAGCCCGGGATCTCCTACGAAATAGAGGTGCGTGGGAAAGCCATGGCCTGCCAGGGCTCGCGACAGCTCCCGGGCGCGCACGCCCAGGCCCCCCGCCTGGCTGTAGAGGTCGGGACCCTCGAAGGAGAGGATCACGAATACGGTGTCTGCTGGAACCTCCCGGATCAAGCCCTCAAGGTCTCTAGGGACAGAGCATGTAGCTCGGGATGCGCTGAGCAGAGCACGGTGGTCAGGGTATCGAGGTCGGCTGGAAGATCGTCGAGCGAGCCGCCACCGAGGTCGGTCGCAACTCCTTGCACCTCACCGATCATCAGCAGACCGGCGGCCAGGTCGAAGAGGCGGTGCGGGGTCGGCGTGCAGTAGACGTCTATGCCTCCGGTCGCGGTATGCGCGAGCGCGATGGCTGCGGAGCCCAGCGTGCGGAGCCTGGAGGCGCGCTCCACCAGCGTCATGGCTGCCCGCAGACTGCGGTTCGAGGTCTCCAGCGCCAGGATCTCGATCGTCCCCGGCCGGCTGTAGCGCACCGGCCTGATCGGGCTCCCGTTCCGGAAGGCCCCCCCGCCTCGGATGGCTTGCCAGCGCTCGCCACTGGTCATGTTGAGCACGAACCCGGCCTGTACCCCTCTCAGCTCCGGGGCTTCCAGCAGCGCCATCATCGTGCCGACCATGGGCAGTCCACGCTTGGCGTTGCGACTGCCGTCCACCGGGTCGAGCAGGACGCGGGGAAAGTCGGCGCCCATGTCCACCAGCCCCGCCTCCTCGGAGAGCAGCGAAAAGCGCTCGCCGCGCTCCGCCAGGGCCGAGAGCTCGGCGACCGCCTCCGCCTCGGCGCGCCGGTCCAGCTCCACCGTCCGATCGCCGCCTGCGCCCCTTCCGATCTCCTCCCGACCCTCCTCGGTGCCCATCAGCGGAAGCACAGCGCGGCGAATCCTGACGCCGATGGCGTCGAAGACCTCGAGCCAGCCCTGGGGTGTCAGCGGGCGCGGCGCCAGAGCAGGAGGAGGCCGAGGGCAAGCAGCAGCAGGGGCCCGATCCAGCGCGCGTTGAGCAGCCCCAGCGTGAACGGCAGGCAGAAGCAGCCGAAGGCAAGGAGGAAGAGGCTGAAGGCTCGACGCGGCCGGTCGAGCGCACGCGAGACCTGCAGCCCGAACTGCAGGTCCAGCTCGTTCACCCAGCCAGGCCGGCGAAAGAGGCCGAAGAGCCCGACCACCACGAAGACCACCGGCCAGAAACCGAAGACTCGAACCGGCAGGTGGGCGTAAGTCACAGCCGCGGCCAGCAGGCCCACCGCCACCAGCAGGAGGCCCAGCCCGGAGAGACCGCGGCGGCGGTGCGGGCGCCGAGCCGTGTCGAGCTCGAACTCGGTCATCGCGTCCCGCATCTTAGGCGCCCCGAAGCCGGGTTGGGCGATGGCCGCTTCCTCCCCCTTCGCGGGCGCCTCGGCGCCGCCTCAATGCCAGCCCATCCACTCCAGGAGGAGACTAGAGACCTCCTCCGGCCTCTCGAACTGGAGCCAGTGGCCGGCGCCCGCGAGCACCGCCAGCCGGTAGTCGGCCGCCGCGAAAATTGATGTTCGCTCCGTTCCCAGACGGCCGATGGCCGGGTCCTGGTCGCCCCAGATCAACTGGCTCGGGACATCGACGCGCCCCTCCGCCAGAGGCGGGGAGTTATCGCTCAAGTTTGCCCGGTAGTAGTTCAGCGCCGCGGTCAGCCGGCCGGGACGGGTGAAGCCGGCGACGTAAGCGTCGACGACGCCGTCGGGGATCGCGTCGGAGGGATCGGCGCCGATCCGGTACATGGCGCGCAACCTCGAGTGATCGTCGGCCTCGAGCACCTCTTCGGCCTTCCCCGCCTGCCGGAAGAGCCCGATGTAGCTCGATCGCCGGCGCTGGTCGTCGTCGTCCCTCATCGCCTGGACGAAGGCCGCCGGGTGACCGACGGAGAGGGCGCTCCAGCTGGTCAGCAGATCCGGGCGCCGGCCGGCCACCGACCACCCTATCAACGCACCCCAGTCGTGGCCGGCTAGATGGCAGCGGCTCAGGCCGAAGGCTTCAATCAGGCCCTCCACGTCCGCCACCAGCTCGCTCATGCGATAGGCGTCGACGCCCTCCGGACGGTCCGTGCCTCCGTAGCCGCGCAGGTCCGGCGCCACAGCCCGCACGCCGGCTGCGGCCAGCGCCGCGAGCTGCGGCCGCCAGGATTCCGCACCCTCCGGAAAGCCATGGAGAAGCAGGGCCAGCGGTCCGCTCGCCGGGCCGGCAGCCAGGCAGCGAAAGCCAAGTCCGTTCGCCTCCACCCGCAGCTCTTCCATGCGCTGTGCCTCTAGAGGGTAGCCAGGAAATGCCCGGCCAGGTCGAGCACCCGGTCGAGCTGAGGCGTCAGATCGTGCCCGCCGCCGGCCACCAGCTCGAGGCGGCCCTGGGGCAGGAGCGTCAGCCGGCGCCGAAGCTCGTCCGCGTCCGTGAGCTCGTCCCGGTCGCCGTTGACGATCAGGGCAGGGCAGCCGACCCGCGACCAGTGACTCGTTCGCTCCTCTCCCGCGCCGGCCAGCGGAAAGCTGATGCAGAGCAGCCCCGCGACTGTCGTTTCCGCGGCGACCAGGCTGGCGACCCGGCCGCCAAAGGACATTCCGCCGACCACCGCATCCGGCGACGCCACGGCCATCAGGGGCCCCACGCTGCGCTCCGCCCGCCCCATCGGCAGCCCAACTGCCTGGGCCTCGAAGCCGCGGCGGCGGAGGCCCTCCAGCCAGGGATCGAGACGCTCTGGATCGCTGCGCCAGCCAGGTGCCAGAAACACCTTCACGGGCTGCTGGGGGGCCGCTTGAGCCGCATGCCGGTCAGCAGCAGGTCCACCTCTTCCCGCTTCACCGCCCTCAGGATCCAGAGACCGGCCGCGTAGACGATCACGGCGACGGGGACCGAGACCACGATCGAGCGGCCGGCCAGGGGGACCAGCGCCGCTCCCATGGCCAGGCCGGCCAGGACAACCCGCCAGCTGAGCCGGAACCAGGGCAGCGGGTAGCGGCGGCCGACGAAATAGCAGGCGGCCACCGAGAAGGCCGCCTCGGTGATCACAGTCGTGGCGCTGGCGGCCAGGTAGCCGTAGGCCGGGATCAGAGCCAGGTTCAATCCCACGTTGACGACCACGGCGATGGCCGTGGCCCAGGCGAAGAGGTTCTGGCGGTCGATCGCGTAGAGCATGGCCGTGAAGGCCGAGTTCACGAACAGGAAAACGATGGCCAGAGCGAGAATCCGCAGGGAAGGCTCCGATTGGGGAAAGAGACGGAAGAGGCGGCCGATCGGGTGCACAAGCATGAAGGTCCCCACCGTGAGCGGCCAGCCGAGCAGAAGCAGGACCTTGAAGAAGCGGGAGTAGGCCGAGGTCAAAAGGCTGGTCGACTGCCGGTAGTAGACGCCGAGCAGCGGATAGACCACGGTCTGGATGGCCAGCGGCAGGAACTGGAGCGACTCGAACGGCTTGTACGCGAACTGGTACCAGCCCACCTCCTGAAAGGGCTTGAAGTGCTGGAGGATGGGCACGTCGGCCCTGAAGTAGAGGTTCGTCAGGAAGAAGCCGAGGGCGAAGGGGTAGGCGAGGCGCAGCCAGGTCTTGAACAGCTGGAAGTCGAACCCCGGCCGAAGGGGCGCCAGCCTGAAGAGCGGAATCACGACCAGGCAGTAGAGGCAGGTGAAGCCGTAGGACGCCGCGTAAGCCCAGACGAAGAAAGCGACCGGCTGGGCCGTGCGGGCCCCGAGCAGGATCATGGCGGCCTGGATCGTTATCTCCGCCAGGATGGCCACCGCCTCGAACTCGAGCCGGCCCACCGCGTAGAAGGTGTTGCGCAGCAGCGTCGAGTAGGTGGTGAGGGCGAGCAGGGCGGCGCCCGGCGCCAGAAGTCCCCCGAGGCCGGCGTAGGTCAAGGCGCCCGCCAGCAGCAGGGCGGCCGCGACCACAAGGGCCAGCTTGCCGGCGAGCAGAGTTCCCAGGTAGCGAGGTAGCCCCGCCGGGTCTCGTGCCGCCTCGCGCGTGTAGAGCGTGCTCAGGCCCAGGTCGGCGACCACGCTGACCAGGGCGCTGTAGGCGACCAGGGTCGTGTAGCGGCCATAGCCGTCGCCCCCCAGGTAGTTGGCGAGGACCACCACCGTCACCAGCGCGATGAGGCGGGAAACGATCCGCGCCGCAAGGACCAGCGCGGTGTTGAGGACAGCCCGGGAACCGAGGCTGGTTGCGACGTCGCTCAAGAGCCGCCGGTATGGTATGCGACCCGCGGGCTGGAGCGGAGGTTAGCGAGAGGTTTCCAGCCGGCTTAGTTGAGGTGCGCCACCCGCTGCCGCTTCAGCCACTCGGACGAGATCTGCACCTCCACCCTGCCGAGGCAGACCGCGCACCAGACGCGCTCACAGCTCTCGCAGACGATGTGCTGGTGGTCGAGCTCGAGGTCCAGCTCCATGGTGAACGTGCCGCATTCGAAGCACGGGACCGGGCACTTCATTCGCGGCGCATCTCTTCGTCGAACTCGGGGAAGTAGCGGCCGACGACAGCCAGCTCGAAGCTCTTGAGGATCTGGCCGGGAGACTCGCGCGCCAGCAGGAAGTCGAACGAACGCCTCAGGAGACCGTCCGGTTCCTCCTCTCCCGGTCTCCCCCACCGCTCCAGCTCTTCGCGGCTGACGCGGACGTTGTGGCGGCTGCTGGTGCCGCCGTCGACGATCTCCACGTCGCAGTCCCATCCCAGCCGGGTGGGGACGCACTCGACGCTCAGCATCTTTTCGATCCTATAACGCGGCCAGCTGCTCCGCGACCAGCTGCGCGGTGATCGGCGCCAGCAGGATGCCGGTCCGGTTGTGGCCGGTCGCCAGGAACAGGTTGGGCAGACCAGGCGCCGGGCCGATGACCGGCTCTCCGTCGGGCGTCGCCGGCCGCAGCGCCGCCCAGGTGCGTCCAACCGCGGCATCCGAGAGCGGCGGAACCGCGCGGACGGCGAACTCCAGCAGCATGCCGATCCCGGCCGCCGTGGGCCGGGCGTCGAACCCCACGTCCTCCTCGGTGCTGCCCGCCACCACCGTTCCGTCTGGCTTAGGGACCAGGTAGCAGTGGCGCCAGGTCAGCATCCGCCTCAAGACCAGACCGCGGGGATGAAGCAGGGCGAGCTGGCCCCGGCTGGGACGCACGTCCAGGGGGACGCCGGCCGGGGAGGCCAGAGACGGACTCCAGGGCCCCGCCGCGAGGACGACGAGGTCAGCGGCCAGCACGCCGTCCGGCCCCTGGACGCCCCGCAGGCGGCCGGAGCGGAGGACGAGCTGGGCGACGGGCCAGCCTTCCCTGATCTCGGCTCCCTGCGTCACCGCCGTTCGCGCCACCGCCTGCACGAGCCGGCCGGGGGTTACCTGGGCCGCCCGATGCACGGCAGCGCCGCGGACGCTGGGGCTGAGCGACGGTTCCTCACGACGCGCTTCCTCGACGTCCAGCCAGCGGCCGCTTCCGTCACGCAGCCGCCGTTCCTCCTCCGCCGTCAGGGCGGGGCTGATGGTCTCCCCGACGCGGAACTCGACGTCCACCCCAGACGGCTTCAGGCGCTGAACCAACTCCGGCAGCAGCTCAAAGCTGCGCGAGCTCAGCTCGCCCCGCTCTCCTTCCGGCGAGAGCAGTCCGGCGGCTGCGCTGGAGGCGTGAGCGCCCACCGTGTCCTGCTCGCAGACGACCACCCGGTAACGGTCCTCACGGCTCAGCCGTTCGGCAATGGCGCACCCGATGATCCCGCCGCCGACGATGACCACCGTGGCTGCCACCCGCGGATCATCGCTCAGGTCGCCCCCCCGCTGCTGTCAGCTGCCCTTCATGACCTCCCGGCGAAGCCGAGCCCGCGTGGACTCGCTCAGCTGCTTCCAATCGGTGTCCGTCACCGCCCCGTGGAGGGCGTAGAGGAATACGAGCGAGATGTCGAATGGAAGTCCCCGCCTGAGGCGCAGAAACGCCTCCACCGCACCCAGCCGCCTCAGCTCCTCCGGCGAGTCGATGCCCACCGCCCGAAGTCTGGCCGCCGAGATGGGGCCGAGATTCTTCATGCGCGCGAGTGGGTCTCCGCGGCGTTCGCCGCCACTGCGTCCCCGGCCCATTGAATCGAACATATGTTCGATATTGCGGCCATGAGTGAAGGTATGTCAAGGAAAACTTGGAGGCATCGCACCGGCTTCGGAGAAGCTCGAGCGGGGAGCTGAGCCAGCCGGTGGACCGGTCGATTGACGCAATCTATGCGGAGACATGTTCGTAGTCCGCGAGATCGAAGACCTGGCGCGAAGCCTCACTCGTCACAGCCACGACCACGGGCCGGTCCGCGACCTCAACCGCGAGGCGGACCGCCGGCTGGGCTTCCAGCAGCGCCTGGCCGGCGACCTGGCGCGGCTGATCGGCAGCTGGACCTTCGTGGTGCTCCAGGCGCTGCTCTCCTTGTTCTGGCTGGTGCTCAACGTCTTCGCCGCCACCCAGCATTGGGATCCCTACCCGTTTCTCCTGCTCAACCTCGTGCTGAGCCTGGAGAGCGCGATGTGGACGGTGCTCGTGCTGATGATGCTCAACCAGCTCGGCGACCGGGAGCGCCTGCGGGCGCAGCAGGAGTACGAGGTCGCGGTCAAGACCGAGGAGGAGATGAGGGCGGTCATGGCCCACCTGGAGGCCCAGGACGAGGTGCTCCTCCAGATCCTCCAGCGTCTGGACCGCAGCGACCGCGCCGCCCGCCGCCTCGGCCGCCGCCTCGGCATCCCCGAAGACGCCTAGGGCAGCTAAGGGCAAGTATTGCCCTCCCCCAGACGGGAGCAGGAACAGCTATTTCGGGACTCGGTAGACGGTGTAGCCGTCGGTCTGGTAGACGCGCTGGGCGTGGCCGTCCCAGTAGGGCTGATTGGCTTTGAACTCGGCCAGCTCCTGCGGGCCCAGGACCACGTACTCCACGCCGTACTGGCGCAGCAGCCGCGGCGTGTCGGGGTCGCCCTGAAGCATTCGCTCGACGTTCTGAGTCCTCTGCTGCCAGTCCGAGAGCCCGTAGGTCCAGAGCCAGCCCGGGTAGCCGGCCACGACCGAACGGCCGCCCAGCGTGGGCACCGGCTGATTGTGGTCGGGGGCGACCAGAAAGATCGCGTGAGGCTCGGTGTGAGTCCGCGTCCAGGTCGCCAGCCGGAGGCCGCCTGCGCTCGTGAACGGTGCCGAGCTCACGCTTCGATCGAGAGTACGGGCCAGGTCGAGGGCCCCTGAGAGCATCAGGCTCAACGCCAGCAGCCCGCCCAGGACGCTGAGGGGGCCGCCGCCCCGCAGCAGCTTCGCGAGCAGGGCGCCGACCGGCAGGGCGCCGATCAGCGCCCAGTAGGCGAAGAACTTGGTGTTGTCCCAGTCCCAGGGCTGGAAGACGACGAGGTTTGGTACCAGGAACCAGAGCCAGATCGGCGCCAGGTGGCGTACCAGGGCAGCTGGCAGGAGACCCCGCCAGGCGAACGCAGCCACCATCGCCGGGAGCAGAAGACCTGTGTTCTTGAGCCAGAACCAGATCGGGCCATCGTGGTTGCCACCGCTGTCGGCCAGCCAGCCGGGCTGCAGCCTGACTGCGGCCGCGCCGCCGCTCGCAAGCCAGAAGACCACCGGCAGCCCGAGGAGGAGAGCGGGCACGAAGAAGGCCGCCCACTGCCGCCGTGGGGAGAAGAGGGCCCAGAAGGCGGCCAGCGCCACCACGGTCCCGTAGGCGTGGAGGTGAGCGATCGGGGTCAGCCCGACCAGCACGCCAACAAAGGCGAAGGGCAGCCACCGGGGTGCCTGCCGAAGGGCCAGCCAGAGCAGCGCGAGCGCGATCAGCGTCAGGCTGAAGCCGAAGAGGACGGAGCGCTGGGGCACCATCCAGGCCAGCACCGGGTTGAGCCACTGGTAGTTGTGGGACACGTCCTGGGTGTAGAGGCGAGGAATGTGGACGAGCGCGCTCGGCCCCAGCCGCGCCAGATCGGTGGCAAAGAAGACAAATCCGATCCCACCGCTGAGCGCGAAGACGAGGACCGCCAGCGCCGCGCCGCCCCTGCTTCCCAGCAGCCGGACCCCGGCCAGGTACATCACCGGCGGAAAGGCGAGGGCCAGCAGGCCGCTGCTGAGGACGAGCGATGACGTGAGGGGGGCGCCCAGGGGGACCAGGCAGGCGGCCAGGAAGTCGACCAGGAAGGGATAGCTGAGCGGGTGCCCGGGCTCGATCGGGAACTGGGGGGGAAAGTTGGCGCCGTAGGCGAAAGAGCCCGCGTAGGTGAGGTGGGCGGCCCAATCCGCGTACACCGCCGGGTTACCGGCGATCAGGCCCTGGGAGGTGTAGGCGTAGGACTGGCCCAGCAGAATCAGCGTAAAGGGCCAGCAGAGGACGAGCAGCAGCCAGAGCGGCCACGGCTCTGCCCTCCGCCAACGGCCTGCGGCGTCCACCAGGTCCTCCTGCAGGCGGTGGCGGGCCGGCCAGGCGGCGGCCACGGAGACGGCCAGCAGCACGGCCAGGCCTGCCAGGACCGTGAGCAGCGTGAGGCCGAAAGCGAGGGCCAGCAGCAGATCGACCACTGAAACCGCGAGCGGGCCGATGACGGCGCCATAGGCGAGCCGCTCCTCCAGCTTGAGCGGCAGCCCGCTCAGGCAGGTCAGGCCCAGGCCCGTCACCACCGAGCCGACCAGCAGCACGGCGGCCCAACCCGTCAGCAGGGCCACGAGCAGAGCCAGGACGAGGGCCAGAACCAGCGCCGCCGCTCTCAACCGGGTGGCCGAGAGCTCCAGGGACCGGGTCAGAACCAGGTCGGAATCCACATCTTGCCCAGCGGAAAGCCATCGCGATAGGCGTGGTCCCCAATCGGCAGGGCCGTCCAGACGGGATAGAAGTAGAGGAAGAAGAGGACCGCCAGCACCAGGAAGGCAGGGACCAGCCATCGGGTCGACAAGACCGATTCCTCCCCCACCAGCTGCAGGCGAAGGGGCCCCGCGTCCTGCATCCGGACCAGGACGAATGCCAGCGCCAGGATCATGAAGATGAGGCCGCCGAACATGTGGTAGAGGAACAGGACCCTGGTGATCCTGGCCCAGGGCAGGTACTGGGTCAGGAAGCCGACCAGGATCACCGCGGCGGGAAAGCTGCGATGGCGGAGCACGAAGTACGGGAGCGAGAGCACCGCCGGCAGGCTCGCCCACCAGATCAGGGGGTTGCCGAGGTTGATCATGCCCGCGAACAGCGGCCGCCCGCTGACCAGGTCGGTGCCCAGACCGTCGTACTGGTAGTAGTACGCCACGGGCCTGTAGAGGAACGGCCAGGAGAACCAGGGCGAGCCCCAGGGGTGGGTCGCGGTGAGGTGCGCGTGGTACTCGAACGACTGCCGGTTGTAGATGATGAGGTCGTTGAGGGTGTGGAACTGGCCCCGTAGGAAGAAGGGCGTCCAGCTGGCCAGGTAGATGGTGATCGGGATCGCCACGAAGGCCAGGAGGCCGGCGACCAGGTAGGGCCCGCCTCGAGCCCCGCCCGGGAGGCCCCCCGAGGCCCGAGGCGCCCAGCGCCAGCCTCGGTCACCGCTCCCCAGGCTGAGCCCGACGTGGGCCGCCAGTGGCCGGGCGATCAGGAAGAAGATGATGCTGGCGGTGGTCGCCAGCGATATCCATTTGGCGGAAACCGCCAGGCCGCAGACGACGCCGGTCAGGAGCAGCGAGATGAGCGAGTCGCGCTCGCTGCGGCTCTCCAGGTGCACCAGGAAGAAGGTGTAGGAGAGGAGGATCAAGAAGATCGGAAAGATGTCGATCATGCCGATCCGGGATTGCACGAAGAACATCCCGTCGAAGCAGACCAGCGTCGCGGCGGTCAGCGCGAAGAGGCGGCGCGGCCAGAGCTTGTAGGCGAGCAGGTACATCAGGGGCACGCAGAGCGAGCCGAAGATCACGCTCATGATCCGCCAGCCGTAGGTGTTGAATCCGAGGTCGGCGTAGTCGCCGTGGGCTCCCTCGAAGGTCGCCCGCCACCAGCCGTAGAGCCACTCTCCGGAGGCGATGATCAGCTTCGACAGCGGCGGCTCGGGATCGAAGTACTGGATCCCCTTCAGGTCGTCGTGCGCGAAGACCGCGAAGTAGATCTCGTCGAATACCTGCCCGTTGGGCGGGCTCGGCGGCTGGCCGTTCTGGTTGTAGCTCGGCTGGTAGGGATAGGCGACCCCGCAGAGGGTGCCAGGCGTCCCCTTCTGATCCACTGGCGTGCTCCTGACGCAGTTGGTCACCGGCGCTCCCCCGAACGGGTGGATGAGGAAGTCGGGCATCAGGGGACTGAAGTAGCGGAAGAAGAAAGCTACCGCCAGCAGCACGCCCATCAGGACCAGGTCCGGGCGCTCGAGGCCCAGCCGCCCCTGAATGAACCCGGCGCGAGGCTCGGGCTCCGCGGATCGCCCCTCGGGCGGCGCCGGCTCCTCTGCCCCTGGCTCGGGGAGGGGCGCTGGGCGGACGGCCGTCACCTCGCGCGCTTCCGCCTTCGCTGGCCGCCCTGGTTCACGCCCGCTCGCTCAGGAAGCCGCGAGGTGATCTCCCAGGAGAGGGCGTTGGGATCCGGCACCGGGAGGGCCACCGTGTCACCCGCCACCAGCTGCGGTCCCAGCTTCTTGCGCAGGGAAGCGAGCTGGGCGTCGTCCGCGCGGAGGCGGATGAAGACTGCAGGGTTCGGAATCAGGTTGCGGTTGACCGACCGCACCAGCCGCTTCCGGGAATCTTCGAAGTGCCTGGCCAGCGGCTGGACGCGGACGCTGCGGATGCTGTCGTAGTCGAGCACGACGCTGGAGAGCAGGTTCCGGATCTTGAGACCGGCGTCGGTCACCTCGGCCCGGGCTCGCCAGCGGTAGTAGAGAAGGATCCCCCCGTACAGCAGGCCGCTTCCGACATAGGCGAGGAAGAGCCATGAGTTGCTGACCGCCTTGCCCCAGGTCGTGAAGAGCGTGACGCCGCTCATGACGATCCCCACCAGGATGAAGAAGATCGGGAAGGGCCGCTGGCGCTTCCACATCTCCTCGCCATAGAGAATCGGCTGGTGCATGGCCTACTGATTATCTAGGGCGCGGCCCTCGGCGGCTCGGAAGTTCTCCGGCCGGGAAGCCTCGCCTGGGTGAAGGAGGATCTCGGGCCAGGGCGACGAGGTCATGGCCCGTGCAGATGCAAACACCTTCAGCAGCACCTTCAACCGCCGATCACGGCACCCTGCATGGCGGTTCCGCAGGGGCAGGCGCGCTCCGCCGGCAGGGTGGGGATCAGGCCGACTATGAGCGCACGAACCCGGTCGTTGTTGCTGGCGAAGAAGCTCTCCACCTCCGTGACTGTAACCGGACGGATGCCTGGCTGGCCCTCGAGGCCCACGTCGTAGTCGGTGATCAGCGATAGGTTGACGTAGCAGAGCTCGAGCTCCCGGGCCAGGACCACCTCGGGGTACTGAGTCATGTTGACGACCTCCCATCCCATCGAGGAGAACCAGCGGCTTTCGGCTCGGGTCGAGAACCTTGGGCCCTGGATGACCACCACCGTGCCCCGGCCGTGCACCCTGACCCCTTGCTCCGCGGCCGCCCCAGCGGCGAGCTTCCGAAGCTGGGGGCAGTAGGGGTCGGCGACGCTCACGTGAGCCACCTTCGGGGCCCCTGCGTAGTAGGTGTCGTCTCGGCCCCAGGTGCGGTCGACGAACTGGTCGGGGACCACGAAGTCGCCGGGCTGGACGTGAGCCTGCAGGCTTCCGGCTGCGCTCGGCGCGATCACCCGGGTTACCCCGAGCTCCTTCATCGCCCAGAGGTTGGCGCGATAGTTGATGGCGGCCGGGGGCAGGGTGTGGTGAGCGCCGTGGCGCGGGATGAAGGCGATACGGATCCCCTCCACCGACCCCACCGCGACCCGATCGCTGGGCGGCCCGTAAGGCGTCTCCATCTCGAGCTGGTCGACGTCTTCCAGGAACCTGTAGAAGCCGGAGCCGCCGAAGACCCCGACCGTGGCCCCGGACGGCGTCACGCCACAGCTCCGTGAAGCACGCCTCGCTCGGTGACCAGGGCGGTCACCAGGCTGGCGGGAGTGACGTCGAAGGCCGGGTTCCAGGCCTCGGTGCCCGGCGGCGCGAAGGTGGTCACCTCGCCGGGGGCGCGCTCCTCGATCGGCACCTGGTCGCCGTCGGGGCAGCCGGCGTCGATCGTGCTCGAGGGCGCCACCGCGTAGAAGGGGACGCCGTGCTCTCGGGCGAGCAGGGCGAGCGGGTAGGTGCCGATCTTGTTCACGACGTCCCCGTTAGCGCAGACCCGGTCCGCGCCGCTGATGGCGACGTCCGCCATGCCCCTGCGCAGGAGCAAGCCCGCCGCCGAATCGACTATCAGCCGGTGCTCGATCCCGAGCCTTCGCAGCTCCCAGGTGGTGAGCCGCGCGCCCTGCGCCCGGGGTCTGGTCTCCATCACATAGACGAACGGTCGCTTACCCTCCTCGTGCGCCGCGCGGACCACTCCCAACGCGGTTCCGTAGTCCACCGCCGCCAGGGCCCCGGTGTTGCAGATCGTCACGATCCTTGCCTGGTCCGGCAGCAGAGCCGCTCCCTCCCGCCCCATCCTCCGGCAGGCGTCCACCGAATCCCGAGCGATCCGGTGTGCCTCCTCCAGCGGGTCGCCGGCTTGCTCGACCAGCTCCACCGCCCAGAACAGGTCCCTGGCCGTCGGCCGCGCCTCCCGTATCGCCGCGGCGCCCTCGGAGCGCCGTCCCTGCAGGGCTGCGAGCGCCATTCCGTAGGCCGCCGCCGCCCCGATCGCCGGAGCTCCCCGGACGACCATGCGCCGGATGGCCCCGGCCACCTCCTCGGCAGTTGTGCAGAGCACATAGGCCTCCTGCTCGGGGAGCCTGGTCTGGTCGATGAGGCGGACGCCGTCGCCCACCCACTCAACTGTGGCCATGCGGTCTGGCAACTCTCTCACGCCGGACGCACGCCGGGGAGCCCCGTTCAGGCTCTGGGAACAGCCGGATGCTTCCAGGTTCGGTTCAGACTCCCCGTCGCGTAGCCCTCCAGGTCCAGAGCCACGAACGAGTAGCCGGCCGCCCGGACCCCCGCCAGCAGCTCATCGCGCGCGGCGAAGGCGCGGTCCATCTCGCCAGGCTCGACCTCGATCCTGGCCACCTCGCCGTGATGGCGGACCCGCACCTGGAGGAAGCCGAGCCTCCTCACGGCGGCCTCGGCCGCCTCGATCTGCTGCAGCGCTTCGGAGGTGACCTCCGTGCCGTGCGGAATCCTGGAGGAGAGGCAGGCGAAGGATGCCTTGTCCCAGTTCGGAAGGCCCAGCCGGCGAGCCGCCGCGCGGATCTCGGCCTTACCCATCCCGGCCTCCAGAAGGGGAAAGCGGACTCCCCGCCTCACGGCCGAACCGTGCCCAGGCCGGTGGTCGCCGGCGTCGTCCGCCGTGGCGCCGTAGGCCAGGCTGGCCAGCCCCAGCGAGCGCTGGAGCGGTTCCAGCGTGGAGAACAGCTCCTCTTTGCAGTGAAAGCAGCGATCGGGATTGTTGCGGCGGTAGGACTCCAGCTCGACCTCGTGGGTGGTGACCTCGTGCAGGGGTGCCCCGAGTGCCCTGGCCAGGGTGCGGGCCGCCTCCTGCTCCTCTTCGGGATAGGCAGGCGAGGAGGCGAGCACGGCGACGGCGCGCCCAGGGCCGAGCTCGTCCAGGCTCAGCTTGAGCAGCAGCGTCGAGTCGACCCCGCCCGAATAGGCGACCAGCACCGAATCGAGGGAGCGGACAATCCGGCGGGCCGCTTCCAGGCGACCCGGCTCGAGCCGATCGAGCTGGATCATGTCATCCCAGGGTAGACGACCAACCGCTCCCGAGTGGTCCGCAGGCCGCAGAGGCCCGCTCGGCCCTCAGGCCTCGACCGCGGGGACCCCGCAGAACTGCTCGTAGTCGATGAGCTGGGTCACCGTCGGGTTGTCGCCGCAGAGCGGGCACTCGGGGTTCCGCCGCAGGTTCAGCGTGCGGAAGCTCATGTCCATGCCCTCGAAGACCAGCAGCCGGCCAACCAGGCTGTCACCGATGCCGAGCACGTACTTGATGGTCTCAAAGGCCATCAGGGAGCCGATGATGCCGGGAAGCACCCCGAACACCCCTGCCTCGGCGCAGCTTGGTACGGCCCCCGGAGGTGGCGGCGTCGGGAAGAGGCAGCGGTAGCAGCCGTGACCGTGGGCGGCGTCGAAGACCGTCATCTGGCCCTCGAAGCGGTAGATCGCGCCGTAGACCAGCGGCTTGCCCAGCAGGTAGGCGGCGTCGTTGGCCAGGTAGCGGGTCGGGAAGTTGTCGGTCCCGTCGACGATCAGGTCGTATGGGCGAAAGATCTCGAAGGCGTTCTCCGAGTTGACGTGCACAGGATGCTTGACCACCTGCACGTCGGGGTTGAGCCCCTGCAGCGTGTCCTCGGCCGAGTCGACCTTCGGCCGTCCCAGGTCCTCAACCCCGTGCAGCAGCTGGCGCTGCAGGTTGCTGGCGTCGACCGCGTCGAAGTCCAGGATGCCGAGCTTGCCGACCCCGGCAGCCGCCAGGTACATGGCCGCGGGTGAGCCGAGCCCGCCCGCGCCGAGCAGCAGGACACTGGTGTTAAGCAGCTTGCGCTGGCCGGCGCCGCCGACCTCGGGAAGGATGAGGTGCCTTGCGTAGCGCTGGACCTGTTCTGGAGTGAAGGCCGTCTGGGTGATCGCCATCGAAGGCTTAGAAACGTGGGGGCGCATCTGGGTATTCCTAGAATGGCCTGAGCCATGGAAAACGACTATCTCGACGACGAGCAGGTCATCGCCCTCTACAACCGGGTCAGGACGGGCCGGCGCACCTGGCCGGCCGGGATCTGGACCTCGCCGGCCGCCCTTCAGTACGCCGTCGCGGTCTTCGACTATTGGATCCACAACGTCATGGGTTGGAAGGGCTGGCCCGAGGCTCGCTCTCGGGTGACGCCGGCCCTGCTCGAGGAGCACCGGCTCGCCGACATCGTGGAGAACGTGTTCGTGCCGGAGTTCGGAGAGGACTGGCTCGACTTCGAGGTGGTCCTCAACGAGTCGATGCGTTTGTCCGAGGACGAGGCCTGGGGCCCCGAGCTGAGCGACCGCCAGGAGCGGGTGGAGGCGGCGTTCGAGCACGCCTTCGAGCAGATCCTCGGTTCACCCAAGAACCAGCCCCGGCTCCTGGCCACCTATCACCGCTTCCGCAACCACCTGATGCGGATGTGGGGCGCCTTCCAGGAGGCGCAGGCCGAGCACGACAAGGCCGAGAGGGAGGCTGCCGAGAGGTTCTGGACCGGTCTCCGGCTGGTCCGGGCAACCCGCGGCCAGTCGGCGGAGCAGTGGTCGATCGTTAACGACGAGGACGAGCGCCTGGGCGAGATCTCGATGGTCTGGGGCGACCCTCACCCCTACTGCCTGATCGTGCTGGACGAGCAGCTCTCGGGAGAGCGCGGCGGCTGGGAACAGGTGGTCTGGAAGCTGGAGCAGGAGGTCCTGGTGGAGGAGCCCGGCGTGGTGAGCTACTCGGTCTGGCAGAAGGGCTTCGTGGGCGAGTTCTACCGCTGCGCCGACTGCGGCGAGCTCCACAGCCAGTTCGACGAGGACCCGACCGGGCCTCTCGGTCTTGGCGACATCGAAGACGATGAGGGCTAGAGCCGCTGCGGCCTGGCGGGCGCTACGCACTCGGTGCTTGCCTTGCCTGTGAAGAGGCGTGTGCGGACGGTGCGCTCGGCGGTGGTGCAGGCAGCGCCGGTCGCCTTCGACAAGGAGCGGACGCTGACCAGGGTGGAGGACCTGGCGGCGGAGGCATCCGGGCAGGGGGCCCACCTGGCAGTCTTCCCGGAGGCATTCGTCTCCGGCTACCCGAAGGGCATCACCTTTGGCACGGTGATCGGCGAGCGCACCCCCGCGGGCAGAGATCACTTCCGGCGCTACTGGGAGAGCGCGCTGGAGGTGCCGGGTCCGGACATCGACCGGCTTGCCGCGCTGGCCGCGGCGACCGCCCTGCATATGGTCGTAGGGGTGATCGAGCGCTCGGGTGGAACGCTCTACTGCACCGCGCTCTTCTTCTCCCCCGAGGGCTATCTGGGCAAGCATCGAAAGCTGATGCCGACCGCCGCCGAACGGCTGGTCTGGGGCTTCGGCGACGGGTCCACGCTCCCCGTCTTCGAGACGCCGCTCGGCCGGGTGGGAGCCGTCATCTGCTGGGAGAACTACATGCCGCTGCTGCGCACGGCGATGTACTCAAAGAACGTGGAGCTCTACTGCGCGCCCACCGCCGACGGCCGGGAGAGCTGGATACCGACGGTGCGGCACATAGCGATGGAGGGCCGCTGCTTCGTGCTCTCCTGCAACCAGTTCGCCCGCCGCCGCGACTATCCGGCTGACATCGAGAACGTGCTGGCCTCCGGCGATGACGACGTCATCATGCGCGGCGGCAGCTGCATCGTCGGTCCGCTGGGCCAGCTGCTCGCGGGTCCGGACTACGAGTCAGAGAGGATTCTCTACGCCGACCTCGACCTGGACGACATCCCCCGGGCCAAGTTCGACTTCGACGTCGTCGGCCACTATGCCCGCCCCGACGTCTTCCACCTCTCCGTCAACGAAGACCCCCAGACCCCGGTCGGAGACTGAGCCGTAAGGTTTCCCTCGCCTTGTGCTGGGAGGGGGTCCTTTCGAAGCAGCCAAGCTAAACCGGCCTGAGGCCGCGAGGCACGATCCTCAGCTGGTAGTCCTCGGGATCCCAGGTCCCGTCGGGGTAGCGGAGCGTCCACTGGACGGTGGTACCCGGCCTGAGCCGGTTCACCGGCAGGTCGGCCACCCTGAAACCGAGGCCGGTGTCGTGGGCCGCCGCGCTTCTCGACGTCGTGCCTCCGTCCGCCGTCCACACCACGTCGGCGGGCCTGCGGATCTGCACCCGCACGATCCGGCCCTCGGGAACGGTGCGGACGGGATGACCCTCGCTCCAGACGACCGCCGGTTCAGCAGGCGGCTGGAAGGCGTACCGGCGCCGGGCGGGATCGATTCGGTCCGGCAGCTCAGAGCTGGCGAAGGCCACGAGCAGTTTCAGGTACTCGGCGTGGGCCCAGCCCAGCGGTGCGGCGCTGCCCGTAGCGCGACCCGAGATGAGTCCCTTCCTGGGCATGTCCCGACCGTCCCAGACCTGCTCGGGCAGCAGGAGCTCCGGTCCGGCGCAAGCTTCGAGCGCCAGCACGTACTCTGCCACCGGTTCTCCGCTGGCCAGGGCGAGGTGACCCCGCTCGCCGCTGAGCAGCGGCCACGGCCGGCCTCGCCCCGGCCGGCCCGGCGACCAGGGGGCGCCGTCATCGGCCTCGCCGTAGGGGTCTCCCACATAGCGCCGCCAGAACGGTCCGGTCTTGAGCTGGACGCGAAGAGGCGCGTCGGCGGTGATCAGGCTGTTCTTGATGCGGGCGTCGCCGGCCTGCCGGAGTCCCCTGCGCACCAGCTCCATGAACTCCAACCCGATGCCGTCTTCCTCCGGCCGGGGACCGCCCTCCTGATCCCTGCCGAGCCGCACGTAGTGGCGGAGGGTCCTGGCATAGGTCCAGCCCTCAATTCGATCGTTCCAGCAGTCCGCGACCGCGAGGAGGTGGTCGGCGGCCGCGTCCTCTCCTGCCTCGGCGGCGAAAGCGGCCGCCACCGTGAGGGCGGCGATGGCGACCGCCAGGGTCGACGGCGAGAGCCCGCCCGCGTCCTCCCAGCGGTCCAGCGGAGTGCTGGGCCCACGAGCCAGCAGGCAGGCGGCCGCCCGCCGGACCATCCGGTCGTAGGGATCGTGCTCGAGCCCACCGGCCACCCCGAGCCGCCAGCAGAGGAGGATCGGGAAGGCGACCTGATCCAGCTCCAACCCTCGAAGGCACGCCTTGCCCTCTACCGTCATGTTCTGCGGCCAGGAACCGTCCTCACGCTGGGTTGCCTGCAGGTAAGCGAGGGCTCTCTGGGCCGCGGCCAGGTCGCCCGCGTCCAGGAGGCCGGTTGCGATGTGGTAGAGGTCCCTGGTCCAGACCCGGGCGTACGACTGCTCGGGGATTCCCCAGGGGGCGGCCGGGGCCGCCACGAAGGCTCCCGGGCATTCCTTGTCCTCCAGGCAGCGAAGGACGGTCAGCGAACAGCGGGCGAGGTCCCCCCCGTCGCCCGCCACCTTGAGCACGTTGACCGCCGGCCCGGCCAGCTTCTTCCAGGCGTCCACGAACTGCTGGCGGACTCCAGCCGCGCCCCTGGTCAGCGCACCCCGAGCGGCGGTCTCGGCCTCCTCCTGCGTGCCTCCAAAGCCGAGCGCAACGTGGAAAGCACCAGAGGCGAAGCCTAGCTGCGCACCCAGCGCCACCGAACCGCCTGGGGCGCTGTCGTACTCGACGGTCATCGAGCCGTCGTTGTCATGCAGGTCGACGACCAGGTCTGAAGAGTTCAGGTAACCGGCGCTGCAGCGGCTGAAAGGACCTACCAGGGCGAGCCAGCCCTGTTCGTGTCGAGCCGCCAGCACCGGCGGGTCGCGCGGGACGACCAGACCGTCCGCCACCCCGTGAGGCGTCGCCTGCAGGAAGAGCCGCACGTCCGGCATCTCCGGACGGAAGTCGCCCGAGATGAGGACCACGTCGGACTCCGGGTCGGTGACAAAAGTGGTGGTCAGGGCGTATTCGAGGTGCCGGCTCTCCACCCGGAAACAGGGGATGCCCGGTTCCAACCAGTGGACCTGGTGCTCCGCTTCGGCGGCGTCGTCAACGGGAGGAGAGCCCGGCGCGGCGACCAGGAACCGAAGGCCAAGCAGGGCCGGGCTGTCGATCGCCGGGTAGAAGACCTCGCTGAGGCTACCTTGGGCGATCGTGAACCACACCCGGCTCTGTCGCCCGGGGGCGGTCCCAAACGCCTGCTTGCGGCCCGGCCCCCAGCCGATCGCGGCACCGGGGCCCCCAGGGGCTCGCATCTAGAAGGGGAAGTCTAGCGTTGCTCCCTATGAATGCAGCTTCGGCCTAAACTGGACGGTCGCCCGAGCACCGGGGAGGTGGCTGAGTGGTCGAAAGCGCCCGCCTGCTAAGCGGGTAGGGGGTGTTGAGCTCCCTCGAGGGTTCGAATCCCTCCCTTCCCGCCAGATCTGTATGCGCCCTGACAGGCGCACGCGGCGTCCCCGCCTAAGCTTCACGGCGTGCGCGTGCATGTCATCAGCGACATGGAAGGGGTGGCCGGGATCAACAAGTGGGAGCAGGTCGGCGG
>Ga0209526_10000816_pt1 | contig 20509 bp, 21 predicted proteins | sample JacPinW_OM2H0_M1_FD_188566 | JGI IMG/M metagenome (GOLD analysis project Ga0209526, IMG submission 188566) | Forest soil microbial communities from Algoma, Ontario, Canada - Jack Pine, Ontario site 1_JW_OM2H0_M1 (SPAdes) (version 2) | ecosystem: Environmental > Terrestrial > Soil > Boreal... | reverse complement strand
AATCCCGACTCGAATTGGCACCCCCGCGAAATACACGAGTGCGGGAACGAGGATCACGCCGCCAATCCCGACGCACCCAATCAATAATCCGGATGTCAGACCGAGCGCGAGAATCAAAATCGTGGTCAGCATTGTCACGGGGCGCTCTCAGCTCCTGCTTTCATTCGCATTTTTGCTTCGCACAAAAGCTTGTTGCGGCGCAGTAAAGTCAGCTCTATAATTTCTCTGGTTTGTTAGTTCTTGTCTATTTAAGATGCGGTCTATCATCATTACGAAACGTCCGGAACGTAGCGAGTCGCTGGAATGTTCATCAGGCAGTTTGAGTATCTGGTTGCCGTCGCGGAAGAACGTCATTTCGGCCGAGCTGCGCAGCGGTGCAATGTAACGCAGCCTAGCCTGTCCAGCGGAATCAAACAGCTGGAGCTCGAGCTCGGTGTTCCGATTTTCCTCCGCGGTCGTGGTCAGCGCTTTCATGGCCTAACAGCTGAAGGCGAACGTGTGTCTCTTTGGTCGCGCGGAGTTTTGGCGTATTGCGACGCAATGCGGAAAGAAACGGCTTTGATGCGCAACAATTTGACTGGAAATTTGCGCATGGGAGCAATGCCTTCCATGTCGCCGGTGCTTCCTCAATTACTGCAGGCAATTCGTCAACAACACGACGGTGTCCACGTTGACGTAAATTTTATCGGCATCGATGCGATGAAGCTCGGGCTAAACAATTTCTCGTTAGACGTAGCGATGACTTATCTTGATAAGGCAGACTTGGGACGAAAAAACGTTTTGCCGATCTATACCGAGCAATTGAGCCTTCTGGTTCCCGACAGCCCGGAATTCCAAAAGCGCAGGACAATCAAATGGAAGGAGGCGGCAGAGTTGCCTCTCGCGATGCTGCGTCCATCAATGCACGAGCGTCGCTTTGTCGATCGAGTATTCAAGAGCGTCGGATGCTCGCCCGTAGCAAGAGTTGAATCTGAATCGATCTTGCACTTGATGTTCCAAGTTCAATACACAGAACTTTGCACGATCATTCCCTCGCATTTTGTTCACGCACCGGGCCTGCATCGCGGGACGCGAGCACTCCCCCTCGTAGATCCTATCGTGAGTCAGGAAGTCGGCCTGTTCTGGGCAGAAGGCGAAATTGTGTTGCCAATGGCCAATGCATTTGTCTCGATCGTGAAGAAACTCAATAAGTCTGGCGAATTACGCAAACGTCTTGAGGGCAATCACGCTACCGTCTATGACGGCCCCGTCAGCAAACGAAATGACACGAGCCAGAGCAAAAGTGGCGCCTCATCAAGAAATGGTACATTGATCGTCACTCGGCCTTAGCTCTCACAAAATCCATCACTGCATCAGTCGGATTACGCGTCGTAAGCAATTGCGTGGCTGTCAGGATCGAATTGCTCTTCTCGCCGATTGTCGGATTTTCAAAACTTTTACCTTTAAAAAAAAACGGTTCCGGATGGGCGGCATCGCCGAGAGAGAATCCGAAATAAGACCGATTTGATCGCGTGTCGGAAGGACATGTAAGGTGCAACGTGCGTGGAAAGCAGATAATTCGGTGCTTTTTCGATACAAAACGACGATCTGCTAACTCTAGAATCGACGATGCATTTCGCAACCACTTTACGATCTCAGTAAGCCCCTTCAGGTGGGATTTGGGAGAATATTTCTCAGCATCGCCACTGAGTAGATCGGGAATATCGTAAGGCAGCGTTTTTTGGAATCTGGAGCGGTCAATTCCACGATGCAGGAGTTCAACAAGCAACCAAGCCTCGGCCTCCGCGGGAGAGTGATCTTCGGGATCGAATACATGCGGCATCAGTCGCCCGTTTTCAGCAAACTGTAGTTCTAGACTCGGCAGCCGCATTTCCAGGGTTATGCCCTTATTGAAACTCCGTGTAATAAACGCAACATCTCTCGGCCGAAATTCGAGTACGACACGTTTCTTGGATGTCGTTTCATCGACAAAGCTATTAGCGATCCGCGCCAACCATTGAATAATGTTGATAACGTCCCACCGCGCTTTCTTCAGCTCTGTGGTATCGATATCCAAAGATTCCCATTGGATAGAATTCAAAGAATCAGCTGAACTTGTCATACCGTATATTCCGGCTTGGCAGTCCACTTACAATCAAAGTTCGAAGCGCAGCATCCACCATAATTGGCGGCCCCGCTACATATGCAATCACGCCTTCCTCGGGATTGGTCAAAACCTTCTTGGCCACTTCGTGAACCAAGCCATTGGCGACATAAAGTGTAGGGTAATCCGCAAGTGAGATGTTTGCTGTAGTTTCGTGCGATAAAGCAATCGTCACCTTGAGGTTTCCATGAGACGCAGCGACATATCGGGATAAGGTCTCAAGATAGAAAGCATCCGCCAGCGTACGGACACCAAAGAAGACAATTCCTTTGTGGCGGCGAAAGTGATCCGCACGAATGGCAGATTCAAGAATTGACATTATGCCGGCGATACCTGAACCCCCAGCTATGCAAACAATGCTCTTCTTTTCCTCCGGGCGAAAGACTGCGCTGCCGAGCGGGCCAAAAATCTTTACTTCGGGATCGGCTCCAATTTGGGTAGCGATCCATTCACTGAAACGTCCGCCAGGTTTTTGCTTGACGACTAACGCAATCTTTTCTGGCTCCGTTTCGAAATTCACCATTGAATATGCACGTCCACCGACCAGATTTTGGACTTCAATAACAACGAATTGCCCAGCTTCGAATTTCATTGGCGTAGACAATTGCACTTCGAAATGCAGGACATCCGAAGTGAGATTCCGAATAGCGCAAATGACGCCTAGCCTAGCTGCGGGCCTTATATAGTTGACAACCGCAATTTCGGACGGAATTCTCAGTAAACAATCCGAGCGCGCCCGCGTCTGGCACATCAGGATGTCGCCAAGCTCTGGCCTGAGCCGACTAGCGCCCGGCGCGTCTGTCCAACCTACGTCTACGTCCCCGGACATCACGCGCGCTCGGCACGTGCCGCATGTCCCCGTCGCGCATTGGTAAGGAAGATTCAGACCCTGCCGAAGCCCTGCGTGAAGTATCTTCTCCTGGTTATTACAATCGAAGACCGTGTCTCCGCTTTTGCTTTGGACCAGTATTTTCATGAACGTTTTCGATACTCAGCTTATCGATCTCTATTTGAAGAAATCATCATCTGCGCCTTCTTCAGAATCGAATTCATATGTGAGTTCGGTTTGGACGTTAGCGAAGATCGCACCACTCTCTTCCTTAATTTCATATGTTTTGAGCGGTCTTTCTGTTTCACCCTGCATTTCGAGTGTTTCCAGATTCCACGCCCATAAATGTTTACTGCAAGTCAAAATGCAGCGCACGACAATGCCAGATTCTTCGAGCGGTTCTTCCATGTGGGGGCACACAGGAGGTATAGCCCGAAAACCCGCACCGTAGTTCACCAATAAAATTGGAATGCCGTTGATATTAAATTTCTTAACCGAATTTTCGGCGACATCACTTTTTTCGCAGATACGCTTCCAAGTCATTGTCCGCTTCTTTGAACATTAATGTGATGTGGTTCAGATCGTTCCTTTTCCGTTAGATTGGCCAATGCGACCCCTTATCTAATCTACGATTTTGAATCCGAACCTCGCGACTTACGAACATCGCTTTACTATTCTCGATTTTAAGGGTGTCGATGTATTTTCCAACAATAAAGAGGCGACTTTCACCAGCATCAATATGCGAATTAATCCCATCCAAAAGATTTTGACACACGATGACCGAGCTTACCGCGTTGGCCAAATGATTCTTTTCGTCAATGTCGACTGTATAAACCGACGTATGTCTCGTTAACGGAGAGTGATCTGTATTGTGTTTAGGTAAAAGTTTGATCGTGGAGGCGAGTCCATTGCGATCCAGCGCCAAGTAAGTCATGTCCTTATTGATTTCTGGACTCCAGCATCGGATCGCATATTGAAACTCGTCATCGCAATAGGCCAGCCACCCATCCCAGTCTTGTTGGTCGAGCAGAATGCTTGATCGATAAATCGTATCACGAACAGCTGATGATGCGTCCACGGTCGGTCCCCATTTTTTGCAGCAATCACGCTGCTCGCGGCGATGGCGAGTCGGTTGGAAACGAACCTTCCCGGCAGATCGTTTTGCCGGACGAGTGCGCCGCTATTCTGCGGCAACCGCCATTTCTTTCACGAACGGCTGATCGGGGTTGCTTGGCATCCGATCCATCCATCGACCCCACTCTTCGTAATAATGGCGCATTCCATTTTCGTCATGGATTGTTTGATTTTCATGCCGACCATGAAGAATACGGCGCGGTTCCGAGCCAGTAAGCATAGTTGTGCCCTGGCCCTGCACGCCGATAAGATCTTCATGCAAATTGCGGCCGAACGGGCCCCAAATTGAATTGTGATGATTAATACGCGTCTGCCGCTCTTCCGGTGTGTCACGCTTAAGACCCAAGCCGCGGAATTCGATCATCACCTTGTCGGGACCGAGTGGAGTTACAACGTCGCACCGTAGCGCCGAGCCCCGTAGATTGAAGTTCATGCCCGGGAACATGTCGATCATGTACCACTGGTTAGGTGGCAGGTGCGGGAAGGAGAGCGCGGCACGACTGTCGAAACCTTCATATTTCTCGTAGTTAACCTCAAATGTGCCTACAACAATATGCCCATGATCGAATGATTCATTCTTGCGAGCGAAGTAAGCGTCGTTAAAACCGGTGACGCGGTTATGATAGTGCATGAAGTCGTGATAAAATTCGCAATTCGTGTCGTGCCACAGCTTGTAATTCGCGTTGACGATCGCCTTGTGATAATGAAACACCTCAAGCGGCTCAGCTTCTAATGTTTTGCGCAAACACTGGAAAGCGGGTCCTGCCCAATCCTCAAGTGAAACTTTGGGATTGTCATCTAGATTCACCCATATAAATCCGCCAAACTTCACCTCGCAGCGAAGGCGGCGCAATCCCACATCTTCCTTACATAAGCGGTCCTGATAGCCTTCTTTCTCGCGGCTGATGTAAACGCAATTACCTCGCAGGTCGTACTGCCATGCATGAAACATGCAGGTAATGCGTTTTGGATTTCCTGAAGGTTGCCCTTCAAGGAAGCTTCCAGACGGGCGCCGCTCAATAATCATTCCGCGATGCGGACAGACATTCAAAAACGCACGGACTTCATTGTCAGGGCCGCGGCAAATTATGATCGGTTCGCGCGCAATCGAAGTTGTACGAAAATCATAGGCGTTCGGCAGCTCTGACTCATGACAAACTGGAATCCAGGCTTTCTTAAAGATTTTTTCCTGTTCCTCATCGAAGATCTGCTGATCCGAATAAATGCGGCTATCGACCCACTCCGAAGATTTCAAATTCGGCTCCGCCAGCCATTGGCGATGATTTTTTGCAGCCATGAGATCAGCTCCCAAATACTAGTTGCCGGCCTGAATCATTGGAGTCGGCTATTATACCAACAATACCAGTTGAAAGGCCCTTATCGCTAGGTGCGTAGAAATCGAAGCTAGTTATCTACCAATAGATTGAGCAATGGATGAACTGCCTGGAATAACACTGACGGCGTCAATAGATGCCCCAAAGAGCCGTAGACACGGCTTTTGGCATGGTCAAATCGATTATAGTGGCGCTCTATTGTCGGATTAAGAGGAACGATTTTCGCATCGTTATTCAGTGCTGTCATCCTGTCTTCGACGATGGAGCTTGAAGGACGACAAACGCAAAAACAGGCCAATCCGCAATGGGATTGCTAGAATTCCCCTTGCGGTTCGCGACCTGACGAAGCCGATAAGAACTCCAACCAAATGAAGAATTGGAGACCCAACGGACAGACAAACATAACCACCCTGGGGAGGGTTAAATGCTCGGCCATTCTAAGATTCACCTACGCGCAAGTTGCTCCGCTACCACCCATCTTACTAAAGCAATAATAGGTATGAGAGTCCGGCAGATCGCCTTCACATGTGCAGCAATGATTGTTGCTCATATTCTGACTCCGACGGGCGCTGATGCCGCCGCGGAAAAGGAATACGGTAAACCAGGAGAACCGATCGAACTCGTGATCGGTTATCAACCCTACTATACCGAGTCTTGGTCCGGCGTGATTATGCGGGACAAGAAATTTTACGAGAAGTATCTTCCCAAAGGCTCAAAAGTAGCATTCGAGATCGGCCTACAAGGCGCGATCATTGTGAATGGAATGCTCGCAGGTAAAGTCGACATTGGTTATGTCGGCGACATGCCAGGTATCGTGTCCACGAGCCACCCTGAGATACGTGACGTACGGATCGTCTCCGTGCTTGGCCTCGGGTTTGACCAGTGCAACATCTTTCTCACACGAACCGATGCACCGCAGTTCAAATCGCCTGATGAGGCGCTGAAGTGGCTGGATGGCAAAACAGTCGCAGTACCGAAGGGCAGTTGCACCGATCGGTTCGCGCAGGCCGTTTTCAAGGGAAAAAATATTAAGCCATCCGAATATCTGAACCAAAGCATTGAGGTCATCACCAGCGGTTTTCGGGCGAACAAACTCGACTCTGCTGTGATCTGGGAGCCGACGGCGTCAAGGCTTATTCAGGAAAATCTCGCGCGCAGAGTCGCAACCGGCGCATCGGTCAACGAACGCGATGGCGGCTTCTTGGTGATGCCGCAGGCGCTGATCCAACAGCGGCCTGATATCGTCAAGGCGTGGCTAGAAGCCGAACTCGACGCCGTTCTCTATTTCGGCGATTCGAAAAATGCCATGGAGATCGCGCAAATGGCGGCAAGCCAAACGACCGGCTTCCCGGAGAAAGCGCTTTGGGCCTCGGCTTTCGGTAGATACCCAACATCCGAGGGGGGCACCGATACGCGCATCACGCTCGCTTACGGATTTACGCCTGAGGCCAAGGATCTGATTCAAAAAGCGTCGACATTCTTGCTCAGTATAAAGAGCATCAGCGCGGAGGTTCGTCCCGAGGCCGTGGTGCCAGGGTTTACGGCGGACATTTTGAAAGCGCGCGGCCTGACGGCGCCCGTGGGTGTTGTCAAAGCACTTCCGGATTCGGCGTACACCGGAAAATGAAAGGTCCCCGCATTCCAATAGTCGAGCGATCTTCACTCACTTCGGTATCAACGAACCGCCCCGCGTATCAAAGCGCGCAGCGGTAAGGAGACAGAGTCAAGATCATGAGTGAAGCAGGACTGCCCGGCGTACGAGATATCAGCTTTAGACAAGGCTTGAGCGGAGATACGGCGCGTCAGCTAACTCCCTTGGCTCTCGCGATGTATCGATTGTCCTTATGGCTGCAGAGTCCGCGGCCATATCTTATGCTGATCGGCTTCGCCGCTTTTTTCGGCTTTTGGTACCTGTCTGTCGAAATATGGAAGCTGCCGCGTTTCGCTGAAATGCCCGGACCGACGGAAGTCATACGGGAATGGCTCAGCAAAGACCCCGTCTACGGGCTCTCGATTTTCGTGGATGAATATTACCTTCATATCTGGGTTAGTACGCGCCGCATCTTGATTGCATTTTTTCTCGCTACTGCGATCGGTGTCCCTCTGGGATTATTCTTGGGCTGGTCGCAACGATTCAAACAGTTTGTGTTTCCCGTCTTTGAATTTTTGCGTCCCGTACCGCCTCTCGCTTGGGTGCCTCTTGCGATCGTAATGTTTCGCGGATCTGAAACGCCAGTCATTTTTCTGACTTTTCTGGCATCGTTCTATGCAACTGCCTTAAACGCCATGCTCGGCGTTGAATCGATCGATGTATCGTTCTTGCGCGCAGCGAGCTGCTTGGGCGCCAATCGGTGGCAAGTATTCCGCCACGTGATTATTCCCGGAGCGCTGCCCTTTATCTTTACAGGCTTGCAGATCTCCGTTGGCGTTGCCTGGTTCTCCCTTGTCGCTGGTGAGATGGTTTCCGGACAATATGGCCTCGGTTATGTGATCAATACCTCTTACACAATGGTCCGCTATCCAACGATCGTTATCGGCATGATCACGCTCGGTATTGTTGGCTACGTCACAAGTGCCGCAGTCCGTTTGCTCGGCGACTACATGATGCAATGGCGCACGCGAGAACTCGGACTGGGGGGCGAAAGGTGAGAACTCAACCTTCTGCCGCGGTCGACCTTTCATCTCTTCAAAAGGGCTCTTATGAACGCCGGGCTCAGTCGGCTCCTAAGGGGGAGATCCGCATTGTCGATGCCGTCAAAACGTACGGCGTGCACGGTACGGGTATTCTGGCAATCGACAATTGTACGTTTGATGTGCAGGCGGGTGAAATCACCGTTGTCGTTGGCCCCTCCGGTTGCGGAAAGACGACACTTCTCAACGCGATCGCGGGCTTTCACGGCTTGTCTTCCGGCAGCATTTACCTCGACGAAGAGATGCTATGCGGCCCGGGAAAACTTAAAGCGGACTCGGGACCCGATCGAATCGTAGTTTTTCAGAATGGAGCGCTGTTTCCCTGGAAGACTAATTTAGAGAATGTGGCTTTCGGACCCATCATGCAGGGGCGCCTTACGCGCACGGAGGCTCACGAAAAAGCCCGCCATATGATGGCTGACGCCGGCTTAAACGACATCGAGCAAAACTATCCCGGCGAGATTTCGTCCGGCGTGCGAAGACGCGTTGAGATCGTCCGAGCACTCATGAACGATCCGAAAGTTCTTTTGCTTGATGAGCCTTACCGCGCCCTCGACTCATTGACTAAATCGGTCATGCATGAAGCTCTGCTGGAAATCTTTTATAAAAACCGGGTGACGATTTTCTTCATTACACACGACTTGGAAGAGGCAATCTTTCTCGGCCATCGAGTCGTTATCATGACGACACGTCCATGCAAGCCGAAGAAAATTCTCGATATCGATATCCCACATCCCAGAGATTACAGCGTTCTTACAACAAAGCGTTTTCGCGAAATCATGGATGAAACAGCCGCCGCAGTGCATGAAGAAGCGATAAAAGCTTTCGCCGCAGGCGAGAGGGAGCGCTGATCAAAATGAACGCGATCAGATCAATCGGCGCAAAAATCGCCAGAATAATCACGGGCGATGATTTTTGGCGCGGCATCGTATCAATAGTCGTCTTCCTCATTCTTTGGGAAATGGGTTCCCGCTCTAAGGCATGGTTCGGATTTGCTTTTCCTTGGATCTCGCAAATCCCTCCCCCAACCTTAGTCCTGCTGGAAATGGGTAAGCTAATTCAGGAGCCCAGTTTCTGGAATAGCGCTTATCTCAGTACGTTGCGTGTGTTTGAAGGATTTTTTGCCGCTATGCTAATCGGCATCCCGCTCGGGCTCTCAATGGCTGTTAGCCGGACCTTTTACGGAATTTCGTTTCCTGTCTTTGAAGTGTTCCGCCCAATTCCGCCGCTTGCTTGGGTTCCAGCATCAATCATCTTCTGGCCTACCCAAGAACTATCGATTGCGTTCGTAACATTTCTCGGGGCTTTTTTCACGATTGTTATCAACGTCGTTGGTGGTGCACAGGCGATCGATGTTCGCTATTTCCAGGCGGCCCGTTCAATGGGGTCGTCTAGTTGGGATATCTTCCGCCGAATCATCTTACCCGGCACTTTGCCGTCTATAGTTGTCGGGGCCACCGTCGGCATTGGAATTACTTGGGCGGTTGTAGTTGCCGCCGAAATGATTTCAGGCGGTGGAAGCGCTGGTTCCGTAGGAGGCGCTGCCGGCGGTGGTTTGGGTTTCTTTATCTGGAATTCTTACATCGGCGGCTCTTACACGCAGATCGTCGCCGGCATGATCAGCATAGGAATAGCGGGTTACATTTCCAGTGCGCTGCTACGCAAGCTTGGCGAGTTCATGACGCCATGGCTAGCAGAAGGCTGAGAGTCTCTCAGAGATAAAGAATGCATCAGATGGCTAAATTACCGTCGCCGACTTCCGACCCTCCCGTCTTGCTTGGGAGTCGAATAGACGTTGCTGACGTTAGCAAATCCTATGGCGCTGAAGGGTTTGCCAAGCAGGTAGTGCAGAGCTGCAGTTTCACAGTCGAACGTGGCGAACTAACTGTCATGATTGGGCCGTCGGGATGCGGGAAGAGCACGCTCATTCGTCTCATGGCGGGTTTCGAGCGGCCGAGTAAAGGTTCCATTGCAATCGACGGCAAGCCGATTACCGGCCCGGGAGTCGACCGACTTGTTGTATTTCAGGAAAGCGCATTGTTTCCGTGGATGACTACCTACGACAACATTATGTTCGGACCCCGTGCGCGCAAACAAGATACGCGCGAGATGCGGGATTTAGCAGAAACTCTACTGCAGAAAGTTGGTCTTGCGGATTTTCGGGAAAAGTACCCTTCACAGCTTTCGGGTGGAATGCAGCGCCGCGCAGAACTCGCGCGCTCAATGATCAATAAACCGGACGTGATGATTTTGGACGAGCCGTTTCGTGGCCTAGACGCCATGACCAAGCGGCTAATGCAGGAATACTTCGCAAAGTTATATGATGATTTCCACCGTACAACATTTTTCGTAACAACCGACATCGACGAGGCGATCTATCTCGCCGACAGAATTCTAATAATGACCAATATCCCGACGCAAGTACGCGCGACTATCGATGTCAAACTTTCGCGTCCTCGCAACGTGGAAAACATTACTGAAAGCGATGAGGCCAACGCTATCAAAATGGAAGCGCTCGAATTGTTGCATGAAGAGGCAATGAAGTCCTTTTCACGCGGTAGTAAAGCTGCGGCTGACTTTGTTACCTCATATTCAAAGCGTGTGAGCAAGGAATAAATCGCCTCAATCTGCAGTGGGTTTTCCGTGACAGCAACGATCATTGATGGCATCGCCGTTTCCGCGAAGATCCGCGAAGAATGCCGGCAACGCGTGAGCGCCATTGTCGCCCGAGGCGTACCCCCGCCTGGACTCGCTGTTATTCTAGTGGGGTCGGATCCTGCGTCACAGCTATATGTCCGAAATAAAATACGCGCCTGCGCACAGGTTGGAATTCGTTCGTTCCGATTCGATTTCAAGGCGGACGTAAACCCGCAGATCGTTATCGACAAGATAGAAGAGCTAAACCAGGATCCACTCGTTCATGGCATCCTCGTGCAACTGCCACTGCCGCGGTCCTTTGATATTACGCGCGTCCTTCACACGATCTCCGTCGACAAGGATGTCGATGGATTCCATCTTTATAATGTTGGTGCACTGGTGGCGGGCGGGACTGTTTTCCCACCTTGCACACCATATGGCGTATTGAAACTGCTCGAACATGAGAAAATTCCGCTTGAGGGAACAAATGTCGTCGTAGTTGGGGCCAGTAACATCGTCGGCAAGCCGATGGCCCTGATGCTTATGCAACACGATGCGACCGTCACCATCTGCCATGCGAAGACTAGAGATCTCGCTCAATTTACTATCCTTGCCGATATTCTTGTCGTCGCCGCTGGGCATCCAAATCTAATTCTTCCACAAATGGTGCGGACGGGTGCCGTAGTTATCGATGTCGGAATCACGCGACTTGAGAATGGAAAGCTAGTCGGTGATGTGGATTTCGAAGGCGTAGCAGCTAAGGCTTCGTACATTACGCCCGTGCCTGGCGGTGTGGGGCCCATGACCGTATCGATGCTGCTCGTCAATACAATTTCGTCGTGCGAGCGATGGAATCGGGAAACTTCCGTCACCGCGTGGTCACGTTTGTCGCGACCGCCAGTGGCAGCGAATAAATAAGATACGAACGTAGGAGTTTGTCGTGAGTTTGATTGTAGATTTTGCGAGATTCTTTCGACTCACATTCGCGCTCGTCGTTGCCTATGTCGTGTTGCCGATACACGACGCTGACGCCCAGACCTCTATCAAATTTTCGCTTAGCCGGAAGATTGACGGAACCGTAGCTCCCCTCTTAGTCGCAGTAGACAACGGTTATTTCAAAGCTGAAGGCCTCGATATTATGATTGTGGAACCGTCGTCGCCGGGAGCAGATGAAACGGTTAGCAATGTTGTACAACGGGTGGCGGACGGAGAAGCCGATATGGGCTTCGGAGACATTAACACCCTCATTCGCCTACGTGCACAGGCGAAGCCGGTCCCGGCCAGAGCTGTCTATGTTCTCCACAATAGGCCTAGCTATGCAGTGATAGGGCGTAAAAGCCGGGGCATTCTGATTCCGAAGAGTTTGGAAGGCGCTACGATTGGCTCATCGGTGGCTGATAGCGCGTTCGCTTACTGGCGGATCTTTGCACGCGTGAACGCACTAGACGATAGCAAGATCAAGTTCGAGTCGGTTAGTGAGCCGGTGCGCGAGCCAATGTTGGCCGCAGGACAGGTCGACGCAATCGTTGGGCTTTCCTTCATTTCATACATCGACCTCTTAGATCGTGGAATTCCCGTAGGTGACGTCACGCTGATACTAATGGGCGATTATGGCGTCCAACTATACGGACAAAGCGTAATAGTGAGTGATAAATTCGCCGCCTCTAACCCTGAGGCAGTGAAGGGATTTCTCCGCGCTCTCACCAAGGGTTTAAAGGAAACGATCGCGCGGCCGCAAAACGCGATAGATTCAGTAATCAAGCGTAATGCAGATTTGCGAAAAGCTCTCGAGCTCGAAAGGCTGAAGCTTACTATTCGCGACAATGTGCTGACGCCGGAAGCGAAGACCTTGGGATTTGGCGCCATCGATCTATTGCGCTTGGAAAAGTCGATCGACCAGCTAGAAACCGTCTACGAATATAAAACAAAACCGAGGGCTGCGGACATATTTGATGATTCATTTCTGCCGTCTGCAGTACAGCGTAAAACAAATTGAGGAGCATTTTACGCTGTTTAAGAGGTCGGCAGATTCATATTTGATTCTCGGATGCTAATTTGCCAGGTTCTTGACAATCGAAATTCGCATCGTTTGCACTTACTTGATGGTTGGCAGTACCGGATAGCCAAGCTTGCTCTCGAGCCCGGCCCGGATTCGCGGCCACTCGTCGTCTACTATCGAGAAATAAACGTTGTCGCGATTGCGTCCGTCCGAATAGAGCATGTGTTTGCGAAATATGCCTTCTTCCATGGCACCCAGTCTCAGGATCGCGGCGCGTGATCTCACGTTATCTATGTCCGCCTTGAGTTCGACCCTACGACACAGCAACACCTCAAAGGCATACCAAAATTGCAGCAACTTGGCTTCGGTATTGATATGCGACCGTTGGAACGCAGTTCCGATCCATGTCACACCGATTTCAAGACGTCGATGCTCGGCCGCAACGTGGTGGTAGCGTGTCGAGCCGACGGCTCTTTTCATCGTTAAGTCGATTATTGCGAATGGCAGCGCGGATCGTTGCGCGTGAGCTATCAGCGCCGAGTCTATAAATTCCGCCATTGTGCCCGGAAGATAATGAGCGCTTGGCAGCCAACGCCAAATAGACTCATCAGTCCCCGCGGCGGTTAAATCGTCGAGATGCCGAATGGAGAGTGGCTCCAGCGCAACGCGTTTGCCTGTAATTACAATGGGCTTAAAAAAATCCATGATCACGTCCGTCAGGCCATCTATTTGGCAAACAGAGGGTTGCTACGGTCACTTTTTCTTAAGGCAGCGGCGCATCGACTGGTGCAAGGACACGGGCCAACCACCTCCTAAGTCGTGCTCCACGGACTAAAGCATAGCAACTGCCAATCTCACCGCGCGGTCGAAGATCGAACCAGTCTCCGACTCGCGTCTCCAAGAATTTGGGAATATCGCCGAAAGCACCCAGAGATTTTCGGCAGGATTGGCGGAACGTCTGCTTTGTGCCAGAAGCGGACCCTTCGGAGTCAGTCGGCTACCGACGCCGACGTCTACCTCGATGCCGACGTCTACCCCGACCTCCTCGCCATCTGCCTCCGTCATGAACGAGTTTGAGGATCAGCAATAGTATCAGGGCGCCAATTGTAGCGGCGATGATCGCAGCTACGATTCCGTCTCCAAGATGAACGCCGAGTTGCGGGAATAACCAGCTGGCTATAAACGCACCTACGATACCGATAACGATATCCATCAAGAGGCCATAGCCCGTCCCTTGGACGATTTGTCCGGCGAGCCATCCCGCGAGCGCGCCTATCAACAAAATTACGAGAAGAGTTTCAGCAGACATGGACATGTTTCGCACTCCGTTTGGTCTAGACCGGTAAATGCAGGATGCTTCAGCCGCGTTTAGCGGCCGCGACGTAGCCGGCCTCTCTCGTCAAGGCGTGCTAGATTGGGTTTAGTAATTGATCCACACGCTCGTGCCCGGAACGTGGCATCCATAACCCCAGCCACGGCAATGTAGTATAGCTCTTTTTTGATTCGCCATGCCAACGGGACCGCTTCGCCTCTGTATGCGCCTGGAACTAAAATACCCGCCATTAGTTCTAGGTAGCTAGTTTCGATTAGGGGCTGCTCCGTTCGACCAGGAGAAAAGACCGATGATCCGTCGCTTTATTCTTATATTCGCAATCTTTCTCGCTTCGAGCGCGAATGCGCTTTTCGCTCAGACACCCCCTCCGGGGCCAGGAGGATTGTTCGAAGGCACTCCCCAGGAGCAAGCGGCCTGTCACCCCGATGTAATGAAATTCTGCCGCGAGTCTGTTCCCGACACCATGCGGGTCCTCGCTTGCTTGCAAGCGCAGCGGGATAGAATTAGCAAAGCTTGCCAGGAGGTCCTAAGAAGCCACGGCCAGTAATGCGGCGGTCGCTTCACGCAATCGGTCGGCGCGACTGTCTAAGGTAGAAGTTTATGACCGGCGTAGCGGCATTTACGGTGTTTGCGGCATGGCTCTATCTAACCTTTGCGCGCGGCGCGTTTTGGTTGGTCTCGACGAGCGATAACGGGCCCGCCCTACGTCCGCAAGCGTGGCCCTCGCTTGTAGCAATTGTTCCGGCTCGCGACGAGGCTGGCTGTGTGCGCGAGAGTATCAGCTCGCTCTTGCAGCAGACCTATCCGGGTCAGATCTCGGTCATATTGGTCGATGATCAGAGCCGCGACCAAACGGTCGCCGCGGCATTAGATGCCTCCCAGAACCTTAGCGCTGCGCATCACCTCAAAATTTGCCGCGGAGCCGCTCTTCCTGCGGGATGGACAGGAAAGCTTTGGGCTCAACAACAAGGAATTGAACTGTCCGAAAGAGCTTCGCAACCGCCGGATTATTATCTCCTGACCGATGCCGACATTGTCTATGCGCCTGGCACGATCATGTCGGTGGTATCCCGCGCCGAGGCAGAGGGCCTCGTGTTAACGTCGTTGATGGCGAAACTCCGATGCGAAAGCCTCGCCGAGCACGCTTTCATTCCGGCATTCGTCTTTTTCTTCCGCATGCTCTATCCGTTTTCCTGGGTGAGCAATCCCAAACGGATCACGGCTGCCGCCGCGGGTGGTTGCGCGTTGGTGCGTCGTGACGCCTTATCCATGGCCGGGGGAATAGCAGCAATTCGTGGAGCACTCATCGACGATTGCGCCCTAGCAAGAACACTTAAGGCCCATGGCCGCGTCTCGCTCGAATTGACCGATCGCGTCCGAAGCATTCGAGCCTACCCGGAGATAGGCGACATTCGGCGCATGGTAGCGCGATCGGCCTATGCGCAGTTAGGTTACTCGCCGGTTCTGCTAACGGCGACGGTCCTCGGTATGGCAGCGATCTTCCTCGTCCCCGTCTTATTTTCGTTGTCCGAAAGCGGACTCGCTCAAGTTTTCAGTATCGCGAGCTGGTTTCTAATGGCGATCATCTTTCAACCCATGTTGCGATTTTACCAACGATCTCCTTTGTGGGGAGCAGCGTTTCCTCTCATTGCGCTCGTTTACGTAGTCTTCACGCTCGATTCAGCCTATCAATACGCGATGGGGCGCGGCGGATCGTGGAAAGGACGATTTCAAGCGAACGCTTCACAGCTATGATTACAAATGCCGCAACATTTCGCTCCGGGAAAGGACATCGGAATGAGAATTTTCCGGTGGCGTCTCATCTTATCCGACCGCGCTACCGCGAAATTATTTTGGGATTCTACGAGTTTGTGAGAATCGCCGACGATATTGCGGATCATCCATCGCTTACAAGACTGAAGAAACTTGAATTATTGAACCAACTAGAATCTGATTTGACTGGCATCAGCAACGAGAATGCCGAAGCCATCACGTTGCGATCGCTATTGGTCAAGCGCGGAATATCCAACCGTCACGCCATGGACGTATTGACCGCGTTCAAGCTCGACGTCACCAAACAGCGCTATCGAGATTGGAAAGATCTCATCGAATATTGCTCCTATTCCGCGATGCCAGTCGGGCGTTTCGTGCTCGATGTGCACGAGGAAAGCAGCGCGACGTGGCCGGCATCCGACGCCTTGTGTGCGGCGTTGCAAATCATCAATCACGTGCAGGATTGTGGCGCCGATTATCGAGATCTCGATCGTGTGTATATTCCGCTCGATTCACTCGCGACGAATGGTGCCGAGGTTGAGTCGCTCGGTCATAGCGAGGCTTCACCTGGGCTAAGGCGCTGTTTGCGGGAGGTTACACTGCGCTCCGCGGTGCTGTTGCGCGAAAGTGAGACTCTCCCCATGCTCGTTCTGGATCAGCGTCTTGGTCTCGAGATTTCCGTCATCCAGGAGCTAGCTCGCAGACTGGTGAGCATGCTTGCGCGCCGCGATCCCTTGAGCCAGCGCGTACATCTCACTAAGGCCGGAATTGCCGGCGCGAGTTTGACCGCGTTGCTGAAAGGTCTGTTCCGACGCTTCGGTCGGCATTTCACCTCTGGTTTGCGAAAATCGCGAGACGCATGATGCGTGAGCAGCCGGCTACGACCGAAGCCTTGGCCAAGGCGCCCGCTGCGTCGGTGGTGGGCAGCTCGTTCTATCTCGCGATGCGAATTCTCCCTCGCCTTCAACGGGAGGCGATGTTCGAAGTCTATTCATTTTGCCGGGCGGTCGACGACATTGCCGATGACACCGCTGGTTCGCGCTCCGATAGGCTCAACAAGCTGCAAAGTTGGAGACGCGACGTGGCGGCACTGTATGCCGGCCCGCCGCCGCCCAATTTGCTTGCACTCGCGCGCGCCGTCCAAGCCTTCGACCTTCAGCGGGAAGACTTCCTCGCGATCATCGACGGTATGGAAATGGACGTAGTATCCGACATCCGCGCGCCTGACCTGGCAACGCTAGATCTGTATTGTGACCGGGTTGCGTGCGCGGTAGGGCGTCTTTCCGTTCGAATTTTTGGCGTTGAGCGCGCGGCGGGCATTGCACTCGCCGATCACTTAGGGCGGGCACTTCAACTCACCAACATTCTGCGCGACCTTGATGAGGACTCGGGCATGGGCCGTCTCTATCTGCCGCGGGAGACTTTATGCGAAAGCGGAATTCAGATTACGGAGCCAGCAGCGGTACTGTCCGATCCCGATATCGGAAGGGTATGTGCGGCCGTGGCGCGTCGGGCGCAAGGGCACTTTGATCAAGCGAATACGATCATGTCGCGTTGCCCACGCCGAATCGTGCGAACGCCGAAAATAATGGCCGAAGCTTATCTGAAAATTCTCAATGACTTATCAGCACGGGGCTGGCTCCCGCCGCGCAAGCGCGTTCGCGTTGGGCGGTGGTATTTTTTCTGGATTCTTTTGCGGCACGCCGTTCCGTAATGGCGCGATCTGTGCACATCATTGGCGGCGGACTGGCCGGCCTCGCGGCGGGAGTACGGCTTGCATCTGCTGACACGAAAGTCCGCATCCACGAAGCCACAAACCAAGCAGGGGGCCGTTGCCGCTCTTATCATGACCCTCTTCTGGGAATCATGATCGACAACGGAAATCATCTCGTCCTTTCGGGAAATCACGCGACGTTGGCCTACCTGCGTAAGATCGGCTCGGAAAATAGACTCGCCACTCCACCGGAGACCGCCTTTCCCTTTATTGATCTCGCAACGCATGAACGCTGGACTCTACGCCCCAACGACGGCGTCATTCCATGGTGGATTTTCGAGCCGCGCCGGCGGGTGCCGAACACCAAGGCGTGGGACTACATCGCGCTGTCACGCCTCTTGTGGGTTGAGCCAGAAGCGAGGATCGGAGACGTCTACGATTGCAGCGGACCCCTCTACGAGCGCTTGATACGGCCGCTCTTGCTCGCGGCACTGAATACTGAACCACGGGAGGCTTCTGCCAAGCTTGCTTCCGCGATCATTCGCGAAACTCTTGCCGCCGGCGGTCGCGCTTGCCGGCCTTTAATCGCCAGCGACGGGCTTTCGAATACATTCATCCTGCCGGCGATAAAATATATCGAGGGACAGATGGGCACGATTTCCTTTGGCAACCGGTTAAACAAGCTGATCTTCGACGGCCGAAGAGTAACGGCGCTCGATTTTGGCGAAGAGATCGTGCAACTCGGACAGAACGATGCGATCGTTCTCGCCGTACCGCCGACGGTCGCGGCCAACTTGTTGCCCGGCCTGCAAATACCGACGGAATTCCGAGCTATTGTTAACGCACACTTCCGCACTTCTCCGCGCAAAGACGCCCCGCCGCTCACCGGCATCGTGAATGGTGTCGTCGAATGGCTATTCGTTTTCTCGGACCGGCTTTCTGTAACGATTAGCAACGCCGATCGATTGCTGGACATGCCTCGGGAAACGCTTGCCGAACGAATTTGGCAGGACGTCTCGCAAATTACAGGCGTTGGAGGCGTCATGCCACCGTGGCAGATTGTACGCGAGCGGCGCGCCACTTTTGCCGCCTTGCCTCGGGAAGATGCCAAACGTCCTCCTGCAAAAACGCTTTGGGAAAATCTTGTGCTCGCGGGGGATTGGATCGCGGGCAGTTTGCCTGCGACAATCGAAGGTGCAATCCGGTCGGGCAATCGGGCAGCCGAAATGATCGTGAAGCAATCCTGAACAGACTAACGCATGAGTAATTCCCAGCTGAACATTGCGACATTGGAAATGATCGAAATGCTCGACCAACGAATCCAGGCGGCAACCAAGGCTCTCTTTGAGTGCCAGCAGCCGGATGGACATTGGGTGTTCGAGCTCGAGGCCGACGCCACCATTCCCGCGGAATACGTATTGATGAAGCACTATTTCGGTGAAGCGCTCGATTCCGCGCTCGGCGCCAAGATTGGAGCTTATCTTCGCAGAATTCAGGGTTCGCACGGCGGCTGGCCGCTATTTGACGGCGGCGACTTCGATATGAGCGCCAGCGTGAAAGCGTACTTTGCACTTAAGGTGATCGGTGAATCGCTTGAGTCTGACGCCATGCGCCGCGCGCGCGATGCAATTCGTTCGCGCGGCGGTGCGAAACAAAGCAACGTCTTTACGCGCATTCTGCTTTCCCTTCACGGGATCACTTCGTGGCGAAGCGTCCCGGTGATGCCGGTCGAAATTATGTTGCTGCCGCGCTGGTTTCCCTTTCATCTCTCGAAGATTTCGTATTGGGCGCGAACGGTGATCGTCCCGCTTTTGGTTCTGATGGCACTCAAACCACTAGCGCGCAGTTCCAAGAAAATAGGGCTTGATGAGTTGTTTGATCAATCGCCATGGGCAGTCGGACTCGCATCGAAGGCGCCCCACCAGAACTGGGCGTGGTTTCTTTTATTTCGATCCATCGACATTCTTTTGCGCCTTGCCGAGTCGATCTTTCCAAACCGTACTCGGCGGCGGGCCATCGACAGAGCGGTCACATTCGTCACGGAACGTCTTAACGGCCACAACGGCCTCGGCGCGATTTTTCCAGCAATGGTCAATGCAGTTATGATGTTCGATGTGCTCGGATATGCTGGCGATGATCCGAGCCTCGTCACGGCAAAAAACGCGATTGAAAAGCTCTTGGTGATTAAGCCGTCCGAAGCATATTGCCAGCCATGCGTGTCGCCGGTGTGGGACACGGCGCTTACCTGCCATGCACTAATGGAGGTCGGTAATGAAGAATCCATTCAGCGGACTAGTAAAGGTCTGGAATGGTTGCAAGCGCTACAAGTGCTCGATGTGAAAGGCGATTGGACAGTACAACGGCCCCAGGTGCGGCCGGGAGGCTGGGCCTTCCAATACGCCAATGCCTACTATCCGGACCTCGATGACACGGCGGTCGTGGTCATGGGAATGGATCGCGCCGACCGAGTTCTATCCCTCCAACGATTTGCGCAGGCAATCGAGCGCGGACGAGAATGGATCATCGGCTTGCAAAGCAGGAATGGCGGATGGGGTGCGTTCGACGCTGACAATAATTATCATTATCTCAATAACATTCCATTTTCCGATCACGGTGCGCTATTGGATCCGCCAACTGAAGATGTCACCGCTCGCTGTGTTTCCATGCTGGCGCAGCTCGGAGAAAAGGCGACTTCGAGCCACGTACTCGCAAGCTCGATTGAATACCTTCGGCGCAGCCAACGGGATGACGGAAGTTGGTATGGTCGCTGGGGCATAAATTACATCTACGGCACCTGGTCGGTGCTGTGCAGCCTAAATGCCGCCGGGGTAGATGCGAGATCGCCGGAAATTCGTAGGGCCGTGAATTGGTTATTGTCGATTCAGAATAAGGATAGCGGTTGGGGCGAGGACGCCGCGAGTT
>Ga0209526_10000815_pt1 | contig 20514 bp, 23 predicted proteins | sample JacPinW_OM2H0_M1_FD_188566 | JGI IMG/M metagenome (GOLD analysis project Ga0209526, IMG submission 188566) | Forest soil microbial communities from Algoma, Ontario, Canada - Jack Pine, Ontario site 1_JW_OM2H0_M1 (SPAdes) (version 2) | ecosystem: Environmental > Terrestrial > Soil > Boreal... | reverse complement strand
TGGCGGCCTACGGTAAGATCGAGAGGACGAAGAGCTCCTTGTCACGCAGAAAGGCGCACTGGCGATTGAAGCAAGAGCATAATGATCGCCAGGACTTGCCATAAACGTGAAGCTTGAGTGGCACTTATTGATCGGCTTCGTTCCGTGTGCTTGGGATGGTCTGCGGTCGGGCATGCCCCATATAGTAGAGCTTCCCTTCCCGCCCTACACTTTCGACACCGCCGGGGTGAGGATTCGCTTCATGCTCGGAGTTCCCATGCTGCCCGTTGCGGAGCGCTTTATTCGGTGATGCATTCACGCTTGAGTGACAGCAACGTCGCCAAATGCGTGGCCATCCGCAAGGCCAATGCCGGAAAGCCGATCGAGCGCGACCTCGGCTGAGCCGAACGTTGCAATGAGGCTGTTGTGGACGTGGATGAACCATCCATTCAAGGGGCTCGGAAAACCCGAGCCGCTCAAGTACTCGCTCAAAGGATGGTGGTCGCGTCGCATCACCAGAGAGCATCGGCTTGTCTATTGCGGGTCAGGCAAAGGCGCAGCGCAGCAGCTCGAAATAGCGGCCTGTCGCTATTATTATTGAGGAGCGCGTTTCCGCCGACAATTATGAGGTAGCGAACGACAACGTCGGTATCGAACCCAATCATTATCGACCGCGCGGCAGCGCGTTCGCAGCCGCACCAGCAGCGGCCGCCTCGCCCATCTCGTCAATTGTCACGGGCCGCCGGTGTGCTAAGCGCGAGCGGGAAGAGCACCTGCGTGAAAAGCTTTCCGATCGGCATCGACGCGAGTGATTTTCAGAAAGTCGCCGCGCGTTCTCGCTCAAATCGCATCGTCACTCAGACGGTTGCTGAGCTTAGCTCGCGCAAACTCATCATCGGGGTCGACCGTCTCGATTACGCGAAGGGGATCCCGCAGTGGATGGAAGCCTACGAGCGCTTTCTGCTCGACAACCCCGATCAGCGGGGTCGCGTCACCTACCTGCAAATCGCGCCAATGAAGGCCGCTCACCCCGCGCAAGAGCCTAATCGCCCGCCCACTATCCTCAAACGGTGCCCGGCATATTTTCCCGAAGGGAACCCGCGGAATGCTTAAGCGAAACTCAAAGCGGCCCCAACCCAGATTTACTTCTGCGCCCGAAATATCCCGTTATCCGCCAGCCATCCCGCAACCATATCGGGACTGCCGTCGGCCATTCTCTTGCTCACCAAAGCCAAGTCCATAGGGTTAGCCGTGTACGCCCCTAAGGGCTTGAGGAACGGCCCTGCCCAGCTGACTTTAAGTTCGTGCTCAAGGACATTGCCTTGAAGATAGCCAAAAGTATTGCCTGTCCGCCCCAAGCCCAACGGTCACTACGTCATCTCCGGCGTGGCAGTTGAACGTCAGTTGAAAGGCGACATTCTTTTCGGCGCCCCCAGCCAATTTGTGTGCCTTTGTCACGTCAGGACGTTCGCCTTTCGTCTGTGTCATCGCTGTTTTCTTGCCCGCAACAAAAACCAATACACCAAGAGTTTGGGACTCACCCGTAGGGTCTGCGAACCATCCCCTCATTGCTACTTCGTTCCCGCTGGTCCGATTAATTTCATCAACAACCCCCTTCATGGCTGAGGAGCGATGCATTCCGATACCGACCGCGGCCTCGACCAGGCCCCCGAAATCAAAGATTCTGTGATCGCCGAGCTTTTCAGCGTCCGGTCGGTTGTCGTCGGGAACGTTTGCGGGTGAAAGGGTATCCAGCAGCCTTGAGCTTACAAAAAAGCTGCCGAAAAGGGTCGCCAGCAGGATGCCTATAAATCCGATTCTCCGCATTAAGTCCCCGTGGAACTTGAGGCGAAAAACTCGTCGCGCAAAGGCCGATTCAGGCGCCATATTGCGTCAATTTGGAAATCCAAATTTGGCGAATTTGAGCCCTGGAATGTCCCGCCGGCTCGTCGGGAGGCTTGTCAGACCCTTATTCGAGTTTGGAACATTTGCCGCTTCCGGCACCTTGAGGTGTTGAGCCGTAGCCGGGCTGAAACTAGGCCATTACGAACCGCCACAGAAGGGCAGCGATTACCCCAGTTTCCGCCGAAACCAGTAACAAAAGCACGTTGACCATCGTCAACCTCTCCAAATTGCAGGGGATATTGATGAACGATTATGGTTAATAAAGGCTTGAATTAAGAGCTTGCTGTTGAGCGGATAAATCGTTCAGGCGGTTCGGTCTGCCACCAACCGGCGATTCCGACGCATCTGCGGGAGGGAACGGCGCTCCAAACCCGTCCGTTATTGCGAGTTCTCCGAAAGCTGGAGGACCCCCTGGGGGTGGGGAGCGGCTGCAACGACCTCAGTGATCGGGTGCAGCCGCTTTACTCCCCCTGCCCCGCATGCCCCCCCGGCTATCGCTCGTGCGCGGCCTTACCCGCGCCAGTTTGTCCTAGCGACCACGAGGGCTGATAGGGAGCACCATTGCAGGCGACCCCGCCGCCGCCAAGAGTGATTCATGCGCAAGACCTTATTAGCCCTTGTTGTTGTCGGCTTGCTCTGGACCGGCTACGTGACTTGGCCACTCTATGACTTAATCGCTCTGGTTCGGGCCATCGATGCGCGCGACGTAAATACAGTGGTGCATCATGTGAATTTTGGTCGACTGCGCACATCTCTTACGGAACAGATTGTATCCGCCTACGTGCAAATGTTTGGGATCCAAGCCAGTCCTCTTGCACAGCAGGCAGTGGTGATCGGCCTCTCGATTGCTGATCCGGTTATCAGCAAGCTGGTTTCGCCCCAAGCAGTTTCTAACCTTCTGGCGGCGGGCTGGCCAATTGGTGTCATCCCAGAGCCTCCGCCGTCCGGCAATATCGGGATAAGCACCGAAACGCTCGGAACTGCTTGGCAGATTTTTTCCGCGTCTCACTATGGGATTGGCCGATTTGAAGTGTCCGCGCCCACTATCCTGCCGATGCCCAATCGGTTTCACCTAACCTTCCAGCTCCTAGCGTGGCGGTGGCAACTAGTTGGCATCACCCTTCCAGAGAACATTCGGAACTTGCTCGCGAATGAAGTGATCAGGACTGTGCGCGAGCACAGATGATGCACCGATGGCCGCGGGGCGAGCAATAGGACACGATCCGTATTCGGTGATAGCGTGTATTCAGCCTCGGGGCGAGCTGAACCGACGGCCCTCCGCTTATCTCGGGGCAGCACAAAGACTCCGCGATGACCGATGGTCAGAGCCGCGCGAAGTCTCGCGTTTGATACAAGAAATGCTAAAAAGCGTCTATCCAGATCCCGGCCCACTTAATCGGCCGTGGCTGCGCTGCCCATGCATTTATCAAAGAACGATTTGTATTCGGTCTCGGGAATCTTCAGTTCTTGGTAGCGAACATCACACCTTACCCTATCGCCTAAGACTTCAACGACGGCTGCGTCGGAACTGACCACCTCAGGATGTTTCTCTGCCTTCTGCTCAGGCTGCGGTGCACCGGATCGAGCGAGCGACGATGCATTTTCCCAGAGAGCTCCGAACGACGGCAGTGTATCCCAATAATGGTCAACAGCAGCTCCAACTGCCGCCGAGAGAACGCACAGAACAATCACAATATTTGAACGCATGTACGCCACCCATATTCACTCATGCGAAAATTATATCACCGAGGCGCGCTGCGCGCGAGCGCTGTCGTGGGCTCGTGGTACGAGCCCCCTCACCGTGCGGACACGTCGACCCTAATATCTTTGCGCCACGTACAGGCGGTGAAGGTACGTATCCGAGAATTCCCACTACAAAAACTGAATTCATTCCGGCATCTCTTGATGCTACAGTCACAGGGTATCGGAAATCGTGGGTCAGAAAGCTGGACTGGACGGCTTTTTTGCCCTCACCCCGTTTGCTATGTTCTCTGCCATGCCGCGTCTCATGGCCCTGTTCGTAATCGCAAGCGTTCTTTCATCCTGTACCAGTGCGGGCGTGGGGGATTACGTACCCAACTGGGCTGGCGGTCTTCCTAAGAATGCGCCCCCACGGCCAGGCACCCCGGAATACGACGCCTACATACAAAAATTGCGAGATCGGGCCGGTCGCGAGGAGACCAAAGATCCGCTCAAGGCACAGACCGAAGCTGGAAGCTCGACACAGGAGCTCCCACCCATTCACTAATCGCTCGGTCCGCCCTGGCGGTTTGGCGACACAAGTCACCGGACGAAGCCTGCTGTGACTTGACGACGCTTAAGAAGGGCATCGGTCAAGACCGGGAGCCTGCCGTAAGCAATCGTCAAGATGAGCTTGTTTGAAAGCGGATCGGCATCCTCCCCGCAGACATCTGAACAAAACGTCGCCGGACTCGGCGAGGAGCGTCGGTTCGGACCGAAGAAAAGGATCGGCGTCACCGGCCCCCTACGCTGCGGCAGTGAATGCCTCCGAACGTACCGTGCGCAGATTTTGTAGGCTTCCGGAATTCGGCCTAAGGGACTCCGCTGTCTGCATTGACTCTGAATTTATTCGTGCGGCCATGCCAATCTCCGATGCATACAATGTCATCCTCGCGTGGATAACCCCACGCAATCTCTAGCCAGCGACCTTCCCACATGAAGTGGCGCTCCATTGGAGGGATCACACGCCACGCCCAGTGACTCAGGCCTATGCGTAGTTCGGTGCGCTCCTTGTGGTATTGCCAGTTCGTTCGTAGCTTCGGCAATACGTGAACGTATTTGATCCACAGTCGCCGGAAACCGATGCCCTTGTAGAAGCCCCAGGGGCGCGTGCCTTTCAGGTACACAAGGCCCATGGCCATTCCTCCCATGTACCCAGTCGCATTCCGCAGCGACATGGGATCATCATACAGCGGTGCAGTCCTTCGGTCATGACAAGAAGATGATCAGCGGTGCACAGAACCACAGCCAACATGCATCGTCCATGTAGAACGTCATGAATAATCCGAACGGGATGCAAGCCATAAGGACGCCGACGATCAGCGTCAAGTATCAAACATCCTTGCTAAAGTAGTCACTTATCGTCGCCATAGCTGTCTCCTATGTTGCCCTCGGCGTCCAGCGTAGGCGCTTGGCCCAGGACGGGGGGCGCCGCATTTCTTCTAGCGCCGTGTCGAGGCAGAGCCGTGCTTAGCCCGGAAGATCCACGTGGTTTCCCATTTGCGCTGCAAAGTCATGACGAGCTTGCGTGGGGAAGTTAAGGAAGCCGGCGATCACCCGTATGGCTCGGTATGTGTGTTGCAACGATGTAACGATCTCCGGCCTCCTGCCAATTGCGAAGCTCGTCAAATCGTGCCAGGTGCGGCCGCTGTCGCCTGTCGCAACTGCAGCCTGAGCTGAAGTGACCTGAGAAGTGTGACAAAGCGCCGACCGTAGATTCTGCGGAGGAGAAGCTACTGCTTCTCGGGAGAACGTAACTGATCACACTGCCGGTCCAGACCTACACCTGCCCAAGGGCAAGATCGACAAGAGTGTGCTCACCATTGGCATGCCGCGTCGCTACCGCAACAAGGAGCATCTGCGGTTGGTGGCGCAGCAGCCGTGTCTACTATGCGGCCGCAAACCGTCGGACCCTCACCACCTGCTATACGTGCAGCCGCGCGCGCTTGGCCGCAAGGCAAGCGACGAGTTCGCAGTCCCGCTCTGCCGGGTTCACCACCGGGAAGTCCATCGGGCAAAGGAGGAGAAAGCCTGGTGGCAACAAGCCGGTATCGACCCTCTCAAGGTGGCCCGCAAGCTTTGGAAGCATACCCGCATAGATGAGGGCCGCATTGAGCCCGATGCGCTGAGGAGGCCAGGTGCCGATCCCAATCAAGCATCATCTGACGGTCGCGCTGCGGGCAGCGAAGCGTCGAGCTGACCTACTGTCCACCGATATGCTCAACGACACTTCGCTGGTTGGGGAGCTGTTTCACACTGGGGGGTCCCCTCCGCACCGCACGAGAAAGAATAGTATCAGCGATGAAATCAGTAGTAGCATTCCCATTACGCGATTCCATCAGTTACAATTTGCGCAACCCGTCTTGGCCGTTCCATCTCATGTATGCGCTCTTCTTGCGCCGTATGGTCCCACACAACTATTGTGGGGGGGAATGCAGATCTCACCCTTAAAAGTCGCGGAAGATAACCTTTCCCCGGGCCCCTTTGAAACTCGCTCTGCCAGAATGAGCGCGATTATGGGATCATCGGAGGCTCGTCCCGTCCTGCGACACCGGCTTGCCCGCATCGCTGACGCTTTCGCAATCGCAGTTGCAGTAGCGCTACCTTGGTCGATTTCGGAAACGGAATTTCTGCTCCTGATCTGGCTCGTCGTGCTCATCCCGTCGCTTGATCGCACTGAGCTCTTGCAGGAGATGAAGACGCCCGCGGGTGGCCTGCCGATTGCCTTGTTTGTTATGGGTGCCTTGGGCGTGGCTTGGGCCGACGTGAGCTGGTCGGAGCGGCTTGGCGGATTCGATTCCTTCTTCAAGCTGTTGATGATCCCGCTTCTCCTCTGCCAGTTCCGCCGATCGGAAAACGGCTGGGGGGTGATGGTTGGCTACGTCGCATCCTGCATCGTGCTGCTGGCAGTGTCATTGGCAAGCATGGCATGGCAATGGAATGGTGCCGAATTCACCCATGACTTCGGCGTGCCAACAAAGGACGTCGGAACGCAAAGTACCGAATTCATTTGCTGCTCCTTTGGGCTGCTGTTTCTAGCCATTGAGAAATATCGGCGCGGGCGCGCAAGGCTTGCACTCGGTATGCTGGTGCTGGCCGTCCTCTTTCTCGCTACTTCTTTTTACCTCGCTCTCGTGTATGCCGCGGTAGCCATCGTCCCGCTCGGAGCTCTGGTAGCCTCTCCGATACTGCTTGTGGTGCTGTCGTTCAAAGAGCTCAGTCCCGTGAGAGCCCTGGGACTGCTTGGCACAGGCGCACTCATGTGCGGCCTTTTATGGTTCTACTCGCCGCCGCAGCCGCGCTATCTTGCGTCCAAGGCATGGGACATCATCCAGACGCAGCCCGAAAGTGAAGCGCCTTGGATGGGAAGGTTCTGGAAGAGGTCATTGAACCTAATCGCGGATGCTCCGATCGTCGGGCATGGCACCGGTTCGATACCTAAGCTTTTCGCTGGACCTTTATGGGAGACTACCAATCCGCTCCAGCAGACATTTGCCGTCGGGCTTCAGATTGGAATTATCGGGATATGCGTGCTGTGGGCAATGTGGCTCTCGCATCTGCTGCTCTTTCGCGAGAGCAGCTCCTTACCGGACCGGATCGGGCTCGTTGTCGTAATCCAGAACATCGTAGGCTCGCTGTTCGATTCTCAGCTGTTCGATTCCACGCTGGGCTGGACCTACGTCTTTGCTGTGGGTGTTGCCGGCGGAATGGTCCGGCGACTGCGCGCAGATACGGCCCCTGCAGCACAGCAATCCGCGTACGCCATTTTCACGTTTAGGTGGTGGATCAAATCAAATTACAACCTAGAGCGCCCATCCGTGATGATCAATATTCTTGCTCTGGTTGTCTCTGCTCAGATGGGCGTGATCGCGGCCCTTGTCTGGCATTTTGTTTTGTAAAACCAAGAGTCAAGAGTACTGCCGTATCGGCTTGCGGCGTCGCGAGACCCCCCTCAGGAACTTGTCCATCGGCGGGGTTCATCTTGAGCAGCACTGCCTTTGCCCCAGATTTCCTGCACATCCGCGCGATCGGTCCGCAGCGAGATCGTGGCGCGCGGCCTAGCCATCTGCCGAGACGGCATTCACGGCCACGGCCTCGCTTCGCCGGGATTTCCGCGCTGTTGCTACCGCGCGCTCAAGCCGTCCAGGGCGCGCCCAAAGCCGATCCCCAATGGGCAACGACGGGACCGGCTGCGTGTTCGCCGAGACCATCCACATCACCGACACCGGCGCCTGCCGGTGCAGTATCAGACACAATTACGGTCGTCGCACCGTAACCGTCTCGTCCGCGCCGCTTGGATTTCCTCATCGCCCACCAAACACTAACGAGACTCTGCGACATATCGCCCGTCGAGCCTGGTCATTCGCGCAATCGCCTCACTAACGCGTTCGGGCGAGGCAAAATGCAACATATGGCCTATACCGGGCAGCACCACCAGCTCAGAGCGAGGAAGGGATTTGGCCAGCGGTCTGGCATGAACCGCAGGCGGCGCGACCTCATCGAGTTCGCCAACGAGTATCACGGTTGGCCTGTGTATTGCTCCGTATTTCGGCGCCTGCGCCTCCAAAAACGCTCTGAGCTGTGAAATATCCTCTGTATTGGCAGTGAATTCGGAAGGCCGAAGAAATAAATCGGCGCCGGTCCGCGCGACATAATCTTGCGGGGGAATTTGCGGCGCAAATACGCTTTGAATACTTACGCCATGTAGAAGCTTTCCAAATGGAAGGACCATCGTGCGGACAAAAAGAGGCCCCGAAACTTTCCCGGCTGCCAGGCTTACGCCCGTTGCCAGGGTAGCTTTCATGATGCTGTTCGGCCAAGCAACCGTCATGGGCCAAGGATGCGTGAGGGGAGCAAGGAGCACGAGACCGGAGACGCTTTCCGGATAATCAAGGGCATACGCCGTTGCCAGCGCGCCCGACCAGGAATGCGCGACCAGAACGGCGCGTTTGATACCGATCTGCGCCAGCGCCTGATGCGTGAGCTCCGCCTGCCGGCTTGGCGAAGCATCCATGCTGCCGCCAGGCCTATCGCTCCAACCGTGCCCTGGTCGATCGATCAGGATGACGCGAAAGCTTGCGGCCAGACGATCGCCGAGCGCCAATCGCATATCTTCGAGATTCGTACCCGCACCGTGCAGCAGGACGACGGGCGGGGCGTCTGCCGGGCCAAGCTCGAGCACATGCAGCCGGCCAGCCTCAACCGGGACGAATCGCCCGGTTGGCGGATGCGATGCTTCGATCGTGTGGACGCCCGCCGCGGTGATCAGGGCGAGAGCTCCGAGAGCAGCTGCCGTGCTGAGGCAAATCGCGATGGTCAGGCGAACAGACACAACAGACACTGAACCACTTCAGATCTCGGCAGCGAGCCAAAGGACTAATGGGGCATTGGCTTCGACAATCTTCAAACTTTATTATACGCGAGCCATCGGAGCAAGTCATGCCGCGCGGACTTTCCGCCAGAACCCAGCTCTCCATCATCGTTTGTGTGCTCTTCGTGACAGCTCTCGCTGCCGCCGGAATGCTGATGGACAGGCACGACCTGACCCGCCTCGCAGTCCTGACATTCTACTATTTTAGCTCCTGGTCTGCGCCAACAGGTGCGACATCTACGGAAATGGCGGAGCCTGCAGAAGAGCCAACCCCGCCTGCACGGTCGCCCGTCCCTACCGCGTCATTCCCCGTCGCCGCCGACTGGCCGAGTTATAACAAAACACTCACGTCGCACCGCTACTCGCGTCTCAGCCAGATCGATAAAAGCAATGTCCATACGCTGACTGTCTTATGCACTTACGACATCAAGCAGTACACGAGTTTTCAGACCGGCCTGATCATGGTGAACGGCGCCCTGATCGGCACCACCGAACACGACATTTTCTCGCTCGACCCCGCGACCTGCAAAGAGAATTGGCGCACGAGCGAGAGCTATAAGTCCGCATCGCCCCTCGCCGTGAATCGCGGCGCCGCCTACCTGGACGGCCGCTTGTTCCGGGGAACGCAGGACGGCCGCGTGCTGGCCTACGATTTCCAGTCCGGTCAGCGGCTTTGGGCGACCGCCATCGCGAACCCGGAGCTGGGTGAAACAGTTCCAGCCGCACCGATTGCATGGAATGGCCTGGTGTTCATCGGGAATGCGGGCGGTGGCGCATACAAGGGTGTGAAAGGGCGTGTTTATGCGCTCGATGCACGATCGGGCGACATCGTATGGGAGGCTTATTTGGTGCCGAAGGCTGGCGGCGATCCCAGTCGTGGGCCTTCTGCCCCGCCGCTGCCTGATACCGCCGCTGCCACTTGGGGGAACAGGCCCGGCGTGCCGATCAGCGGCGGAGCGACCTGGACGTCCTACACCCTCGATCCAGAGAGCGGCCTGCTCTACGTACCCACCGGCAACCCCGGACCCGCCTTTGCGATTGGGGTGCGCGAGGGCGAAAATCTGTTCACGGGGTCGGTCATGGTACTGGACGCTACCAGCGGCGCTTACCGAAATCACTTTAAAATCGTAGCACGCGACTGGCATGACTGGGATGTATCGGCTGCGCCGACCATCATCATGACCGCGGGTGGCCGGAAGGTCCTCTCGCTGGCACCCAAGGACGGGCATTTGTATGGGTTCGATCTCGCGACAAATAAGCTGCTCTACCGCACCGCGGTCACCAGAATTGAAAATGCCGACGCGCCGTTTTCGCTCCAAACTCCGACTCACTTCTGTCCCGGCACGCAGGGCGGTGCCGAGTGGAACGGCCCGGCATATGATCCGCAAACCAATTTAATTTTAGTTGGCGAGGTCGAGTGGTGCACGACGGTGAGCCTGCAAACCTCCGACGAAGTCGTCGGCACCCCAGTTGGGCGTATTTGGACCGGCTCGAAATCGTTCAACCCATTCGACATCTTCGGCTCGCCTGACCCACGCGCAAGCTGGGCAGGCTGGCTGTACGCCGTCGACGCGGACACGGGCGTCTGGAAATGGAGGCTGAAGTCCAATTATCCGATTCTGAGCGGCGTGACGCCCACAGCTGGCGGCATTGTGTTCTTCGGGGATATGGGCGGTAATTTCTATGCTCTCGATGCCAGTAGCGGGAAGCGGCTATGGGGACGCAAGATCGGCGGAGGGATTGGCGGCGGCGTTATTACCTATGCCGTAGACGGCTCCCAAAAAGTTGCTGTGGCGACCGGCTTTACATCGATCCTTTGGCCAACAGAAGTGGTAACCGCAAAGATAGTAATTCTAGGGCTGGGCGGCGCTGCTACCAGACAATGACATAACATAACTGTCGAGCCATCGGGTGGTCCGAAAGTTTTTCGGGCACGTAGCCGCATGATCAAGCTCGAGGACCCTGAGTGAATGAGACCGAGAGGCCGGTTTTGCGCAAGAAGCTCCGACGCAGCCAAATGCTTGAGTTCTTAGTAAGCAAAACAACCAAAATCGGGCTGGAAGCATGCGGCGCATCGCATTACTCGACGGCGCCGCCCTCGTCTGATCGGAATCGCCGAAATAAGCTGTTCTGTTTTTGTGTCATTGGAGAGGCACCACAGTGGTTGATTTAAACGCACAACCATTGGGTGCATAGTTAATGTTCATTACAGTGAGCCTGCATGGATACGATACAAATAAGCTCACCTGTTTGGGCGCGGCGGCCGACAGCGCGGTCTGGCACGTAGAGTCGCTATTGCATGACTTTCCGTTGACCGTCAGAGTAACCGTCAGGTCCGCGATGGTAAGAACGGGGGCTACAGCTGTGTTGATTGCATTGATCGCATAGGTGTACGGCATGCTGGCGCTAGGCATGCTGGTGGTAAGCATGAGCTGCACAGCGCCCGCAGTCGCCGCGTTGCTGACAACGAGATAACTTGCGAGCCCAATCGAAAACGCCAACCCACCTACCAGTATAAGCACCAGCACCAGCAACAAGAAGGCAAACTCGACGGCGGCGACGCCCGAATCTTCATGCAGGTCGAGTGCTGATGCAATATTGTCGCCAATAGTAACAGGCGCCGTTTGCAATGCGAGATGAGCTTCTGGCTCGGAGGCGTGCATGCCATGTGGACCCGTCAGGTAGGATCACCTGAGGGATTTTCTTAATAGGGTTTTCGGTCTTTCACATTGCCTCCAACTGGCAATGCATCTGTTAGCACGAGACCGGGCTATTCCAGCCCGCCCTCGCGGATTGCTGATATTCCCCCCAGAATCACTCCAAGTCGCCCGTCTGCTGCGTAGATTTCCATGCCACCTTTACAGACGTACACGTTTACCACGTATTGTCCATCGGTGGTGAGCAGCTCCAGCCAGACGGTCAACCAATCCCTAACCTCTTCAATCCCGGGTTTTCCATTTCCAATGGTCCATAACACCTTCTGACTAGCGAGATCGAAAACGGCACGACCGTTGTTCAGCCCCTTCGCCAGCGGCAGGTCAGCTTGGTCACGAGCTGCGATTCCAAAATTGGCTCCGGCCAGAGGTCTCACCCAAGCCGTTATCCGGTATCTCTCATTTTTGATGAGGCCGGTGACCCGCCAAGCCACCGTATGGAACTCCTCCTGATGAAGAGCAGTGACCCGCAACGCCGGAAGGCCAGTTACTACCCCCGGTATCCTCGCGACAGGTTGCACATTGATGCCCTCGATTCCCAGCCAGGAGAATCTCTTGTCGGGAAGTGGAGGAAGCTTCTCTAACTTTGTCTGTGCTAACTCACGCCACGGTTTAGGCCTAAATTGGTCTAAGAGCACCAGAGTGGACCAAAAGGAAAGTGCGGCAACAACACTACAACTCAGAACAAGAAATAACCTCGATCGAAGAAAACTCCTTAATTGCTCTAAGGAGCCGGGCTTTGAATTGAGCATCGACACAAGCAGGCGCTCCATTGGCAGGATCTCGACGAGCAGCTGATAACGGGTATTGCGCACCTCGCAGATGCAGGCAAGAGGCCGCATGAGGACGGGTTCTTCCTCCGCGTCCGCGTACCTCCGGGCGGGGTTTCCGCGCGACGACTGGGTCTTGCTGACGTCCTCTCATTCAAATTGATAATGAGACATGACCCTTGCCGCCGAGCTTCAACTTAAAGCGATCGTGATTCGGGCTGGTCGAGAACCATTAGAGACACACCAGCGCCGGTATGCATACTGAAAATTTGCGGTTTCCCAATCCAAATAAAAGTTTTACCGCGCCGATACGGACTCTACCGCCGGAGTTTGGCAGGTTGCTTAGGCGATGCCCGGCCCTCCGCTATTCTGCGGAGAGAGCCTTGCGCCAATGCACTTCTCGGTGTTGATCATGTCGGTCGGAGTGATCGACGATGCAGAATACTTTTGACGCAGTGGAACCGCCCCATGCATCATCGCGTTGCAATCTCTGCTCACTGAGGTGAAGCGGTCATCAATACTGCACTGCGGTAATCTCAGGTTTTGACCGATGCTGTTGAAAAAGTCGTTTTCCACCGCTGATCAAAATTTTTCTAGGCCGCTGATGCGATTCTCGGATAAATATGTGAGGGACCTCGTCTCCTAGTGAAAAACCCACAGGCGACTTCGACAACGGCCCGGGTGCCATATAATCAGCGAGCATAGTTTAGCTTCGTTTCTTTCGAAAAAATCGCCAGAAGGCATTTAGGGACTTTTTCAACAGTATCGACCTAACTCGGGCCGCAGCTAGAACCCGTTCTAACTCGCGAATCCTCTCGGTTGCCGTTGATGTCTCCTTCAGGCTATCGCACAGCAGGCGGTCGCCAAGGTCAGGCATCACATCGCGCCAGATTCGCGCGGCATACTCGGGCGACTCGATGATCTCTGTCCAATGCCGCAACTCTTCTGCGCGCTGTTCGGGCGTCCAGTCCCGGCGGTCCGACGAAGAAAAATGCAAGGCGATGGGCCAACGCAGAAATTTTGCGCGACACCACGATTGGCGCAAGAACTTGTGCCACATCACCTGGTCTTCGGGCAATCCGACAGGTGTCGTCGTCCAACCCTCGGGCAGGCGAAGGTAGGCGTCCAGCGTATGTGCGGCGAAGATCGGACCGAATCCGTTGCACGCCCAAGAGCCGAAATAGTTAGGCTGCCAATCTAACCAAGGTTCGACAAATTCCGGGCGTTCCAGGTCAAAATAGTAAGCGCGAACCTTGCCGTCGGTACCAACATTCACTTGCATTGCGCCGACAAAATCGGCATCCTCAAGCGCGCGTTCCAGCACCTCAACATGTCCTGGCAGCCACAGATCATCGTCGTTATGATGACAGATGATCTGGCCCTTGGCTTGGCGCGTCACGTAGTCACGATTCAGTTCGCCAATATTCGGGCCCTTTGGTAGGTCAAAGAAGCGAATGCGCGGGTCCTCGCGTCGTAACTCGGTGATTACTGCACGTAATTCATTACTCACGCCGTCGCCGCAGATCAGGATTTCCAAGTCGTTAATCCCTTGGGCCTGCACAGTACGCACGGCGTAGGGCAGCGTGGTGGCATGCTCATGCGTAGGAATCAGAACGCTTATACGGGGCATGAAAGTAGTTGAGACACTGCAACCCACCGATTTCAATTGGTCGCTTACATGAAGCGATAGCCAATCTCGGACCGTGAATCAACTTTAGACCACAATCGAATCATTGCAACCCTCAACGTCCACACGAATATAATCTGAAAGGTAATCTATGCTGAAAAGCTTCGAATGCGGCGTAGTCCTACGCGTATTGCAAGTCGAACAAGGCACTGTCTCCGGTTGATTTGGAGCATTTAAATCTGCAAAGGGCTTAATCCTACCAACCCGACTTTAGCACGCCGCAAATCCGATCGACGTCCGCGGTCGACACTTTCGTGTGCATTGGAAGACTGAGGTATTTGCCTTCAATCGCGTCCATCCGCGGGAATTCGTCCTTGCAGTTGAAGATCGAATAACTGTCGTTGCGATAATGTATCCAAACTGATTCGATTCGTTCGCTGCGTGCCGCCATCGCCGGTCGTCATCAGCTTGACGGCCTGAAAGCTGAAGATGCTGAAATCGCCGTCACATCCTATGAACCGACCGCAGTAGGTTGCCCCGAGCGCTTGCGCCGCGTCCTCAATCACTGGGATCGAGTACCGCGACGCGAGTGCCCAGATCTCATCCATGTCGCAGGGCAGTGCGCCATAGTGAACGCAGACGATCGCCTTAGTCTGCTCCGATATCTTTTGCCTTAAGTCCTCAACAGAAATGTTGAGCGTGCGCGGATCGACATCGACGAACTTGATTTTCGCGCCGACGTACAGCAGTGGAATTGGTGGCAATACAGGTGAACACCGGCGCAACTACCTCGTCGCCTGGTCGGATGCCGGCGAGCACATACGCAAGGTGAAGTGCGTCGGTGCCCGATCCCACCGCGACGCAGGGACCAAGGTTGAATTTCTCGCGGGATGAGTTTTCGAATTGATCGACCTTCGGACCTTGTCCGATCCAACGGCTGTCGAGGGTGTCGCTACGCGGAATATGGGGATGACACAACACGATTCCCTCGTCGGGCGACATTAGGGGCTGATCGTCTGTGGGAGTGTTCGCCCGCTAAAGCCAAAACCTTCCCTGTGAGCCTCCGCTACGCATCGGAGATTGGGTTCGCCTCAATAGCGGCGGACCTCTGCTCCTAAGACGGTTTTGGAGCCGGGGCATGAACGAATATGGCGCGGGTTCTCGCAACTACGATGTAATCATCTGCGCGCAAGCACAAATCCGTGGACGCGCGCAAACCGTGCCATTTCTGGTACGTCGCTCGCCTGCACGATGGGCTCGATTTTGCAGTGAAAGTCACCAGGCTCCGTCGCATTCTCCGCTCCAACGAGGCACGGAAAGACAATGCGCGTCAAAAAATCGTAGAGGCCAGTGTGCCACATCTGCTCAATAAGGAATTGCTCATTGAGTGAGGGCATCACGTCGCCCAGATACGAATAGAAGTTGTGCTTGGCGGGTACCACCGGCGGAAGGCCAATCATCTCGCGGAAACCCGTGAGAGCGTCGAAGCCATCGCGAAAGCCTTCAATCAGTATCAAGCGGCCGCCGGGGCACAGCATTTTGGCGATATTACCAATCGCAGTCTTCTGCTCATCGAGATTACGAAGATTCATCAGGACGCGTACGCACAGTGCTATATCATAAGAAGGCTTGGTGTTTTTTGGGTCGAGCACGTCGTCATGAAAAAAACGATTGTTGGTCTCCCCGTAGGCTCTGCGTGCGCGGGCGATCATATTTTCGGCGTAGTCGAAGCCGTCAACGTAAGAGACACGTGATCGCAATTGCTGAGAAGCATAGCCATTCCCGCATCCGATCTCGACCATGCTCGCCGTAGACCAAAGATGCTTGAGGACGAACTTGAGCTCGAGGTCGCGCTGCACCGTGTCGGGCATGTTAACCTTGGCGAGATCTGGCTCAGTGACCGCGCGGTCGTTCCAGTATCGATCGGTTGAGGTTTTCGGCCGCACTCTGCCTCCATTTCATCGACATTCGTGTTCGCCCGTGTGCAACCTTTCGGTTCGGCGCAGCATATACCCCTTCCCTGCGGAATCCCTGTTTGGCGGGGTTCCGCACCAGAGTGCGCAGGTCGGCAGGGCGCGACCGCGGTGGAGGGATGGCGCGTTCGCTTGCACGTAATGGTGACTTGAATTACTCCGCCATCGGCAGTTCCGGCATATTCGGACCTACCACCCCGCCTTCAGCACATCACATATCCGGTCGACGTCCGCCGCGTTCATCTTGGTATGCAAGGGAAGACAGAGATAATTGCCGTCAATCGAGTCCATCCGCGGAAACTCTTCATTGCAGCTGAATACCGAATATCGATCGTTGCGATAATGCATTTGACCGGACTCGATCCCCTCGCCATGGAGTTTAAGCTGACAGTCCCGGCGGCGCTCGACCAGGATCGAAAACAGCCATGCCGCATGGACTTTTCGTGCATCGAAATCATCCACGATCCTCACGTGCGAAAGGTCCCGTAGATTCGCAACGTATCGCTGGTAGAGCGTTGTCCGAAGCTCGAGTATTTGCTCGAATTCCTCCAATGCCGCCAATCCCAACGCGGCGCCAATATCGGTAAGCTGATATTTGTAGCCGATTTCGGTGATGTCGTTCTTCCAAACTCCCTTATGTTTCAGCGCCCGATCAATCCCAAACCATCGCAGGCGCCTGGCCGTAGCATCGAGGCTCGCGTTCTTGAACGTGAGCATGCCGCCGTCGCCGGTCGTCATCAGCTTGACCGCCTGAAAGCTGAAGATGGTGAACTCAGAATCGCATCCCATCGGACGATTACGGTAAGTTGCACCAAGCGCTTGCGCGGCGTCCTCGATGACTGGGATCGAGTGTTCCGCAGCAAGCGCCCAAATCTCATCCATGTCGCAAGGCAATCCGCCATAGTGTACGCAGACGATTGCCTTGGTTCGCTCCGATATTTTTTTCCGCAGGTCCTCGATGCAAATGTTCAACGTGAGCGGATCAACATCAACGAATTTGATTTGCGCTCCAATATACAGAAGCGGAATGTTTGTGGCTGTGCAGGTAAAAAGCGGCGCCAGTACTTCGTCACCCTGCTGGATGCCGGCAAGCAAATAGGCAAGATGAAGCGCGTCCGTGCCCGACCCTACCGAGACACAGGGGCCGAGCCTGAACTTCGCTCGGAAGGAAGCCTCAAATAAATCGACCTTCGGGCCCTGCCCGACCCAGCGGCTATCAAGCGTGTCACAGACGTACTCCTTGGCCTTGCTCGGGATATGGGGATGACACAACACAATGCCTTCCTCGGTCGACATGAGGGGAAGATCATCGCTGGGAGCTTTTACCATGACAGTGGGCCAACCCGTAGTTTTACGTAATGCGCGTCCTGCACCAATAGGGCACACGGTCGCACTGTCATAAGACGCGACTGCACTCCTTACGCACGATCATCGAATGTAACCAGCGTAACTCGTTCTTTCCGAAGCATTTGAACAAGCCTCAAGTTGATCCAGATCGATGAAGCCCATGCGGTACGCTACTTGTTCTGGACTGCTATTTTCAAGCCCGTTCGACCCTCGAACACCTTGAGGAACCGCCCAGCATCATCAATCACGACGCTCTTTTTGCTTGAACGTTGGCTGCCAGATAGGGGCTCAATTGGCCCACAAGTGAGAGCAAAGCTCGCGCGCTGGATAGGGCGCGACAAGCCCAGCTGGCTCTCATCCCATCTTTTTGCCCGACTCTCGACGAGGTTTGCGCAACCGAACGCCTGGTTGATCCCCATTTGTAAATTCCACGCCGGCCTTAGTTAGGACTTTTTCGATGACCGCCAACGTCTTGGGATCCCCGGCGTAGCGGCCGACCTCAATGTTATTAATTGTGTTTCGGTGAAGCCCGCTGGCTTTGGCCAAATCCCGCACGGTCCAATTTAATGCTGCTCTTGCCATGCGAACTTGTGCACTTGTCACAGGCATGTTCTTGTGCCATTGTCACATGTGCCCATGGCATAAGTCATAGACAACCCTGAGTCCCTGGCAACAGTACGGAGGAATTATGCACCAGGAATTTCCAACCTTCCAACGGCGAACATTGATCGGAGGCTCAGATGCCCGAATCATCATGGGGGACGACGAGACCGCGCTCATCCGACTGTGGCAAGAAAAGCGTGGCGAAGTCGAGCCACAGGACTATTCGAATAACCTCATTGTCCAACTCGGCCTGGCAACGGAAGCTCTCAATCGGTGCTGGTATGAACGCACGACCGGCCAGGCAATTACAGATGTCCAGAGGAGAATGCGACATCCTGTGATCCGCTGGATGGGCGCCACCCTCGACGGCAGGATCGAGGCCACGGGCGTTGTGTTTGAAGCAAAATTCATGCTTCCTTGGTCATTTTCGGAAGAGGCAGCCGCCGAGAAGCATATGGCCCAGGTCCAGCACAACATGTGGGTCATCAATGCCCGCGCCGCAGTGCTCTCGATAATCACCGGCGGTGGCAAGTGGGTCGAGATCAAGATTGGTGCCGACTCCCTCTACCAGCATCTCCTGTTAACGGCGGAGAAAAAGTTCTGGCGCTGCGTGGAGAGCGGCGAGGCCCCTCGCCTCTTCCTGGTGGAACCACCACGGCCACGGATAGAGGCGGTGCGGATCGTCGACATGAACTCATCAAATGCGTGGGCGGAATTTTCCCACGTCTTCCGACGCACCCGCGACGCTTACGTCGAGCACGAAAAGGCCAGGGCAGAGCTCAAAGCTCTCATGCCCGAGGACGCCAAAGAAGCCATCGGACATGGGCTGCGGGCCAAACGATCGAAATCCGGTGCGGTCAGCTTTGATCTGCTGGACACGGAGGCCGCCCATGCAGCGCTCCAGTGAATCCTTCGCCGCTCTGGCTTGCGCGCTCGCCAAGGCACAGGCGCAGCTGGTCAACCCGGAAAAATCACTCAGCGCCACGATTCGCACCGGTCGAGCAGGCGAGATTGAGCGCACCTTCCGCTACGCACCTCTATCGAGCGGCCTTGAAATCGTTCGCAAGACGCTCAGCGAGCATGAGATCGCGGTCATTCAAACCACGGCAATCGATCAAGCCACGCGCATGCTTCATCTGACCACCATGCTCGCCCATTCATCCAGGGAATGGATCTCCTCCCAATGGCCTGTCTGTGCCATCGCAGAGATTGCAAATCCGCACCGGATGGGCGCGGCCCTGACCTATGCGCGGCGCTACGCCCTGTTCACACTCGTGGGCATTGCGGGCGAAGACGATGTGGATGCGCCGGATCTGTGTGCGCCTAATCCAGCGACGGGAGCATCGAGAAATGATTTACACGGTGGCACAACCGCAAACGGAAGCGGCAGGCTTCGCCCTGGGACCAAGCCTGCGCAAGCCGCACTCCTTTCTGCTGAGGAGTCGGCGTTCCTGCGGGACCGATTTCTGACCGAAATCGCCGCTCTCGATTCTCATAACGTCGCCATCACCTGGGCAAAAGAGGCGCTTCCTCACAAAAACAAATTGGCGTCGGCCCATGCGAAGATGGTGGAGGACGCGTTTGAGAAGAAGTTATCCGGCTTGTTGCTACCTGAACCGAGTGGAACACCAATCACAGATCCTGCAGCAGCAGCAGGAACAACTACTGCTTCTCGGGAGAACGTAACCGATCACACTGCCGGTCCAGACCTACACCTGCCCAAGGGCAAGATCGACAAGAGTGTGCTCACGATTGGGATGCAGCGTCGCTACCGCAACAAGGAGCATCTGCGGTTCGTGGCGCAGCAGCCCTGCCTCCTATGTGGCCGGAAGCCATCGGACCCTCATCACCTGCGATTTGTCCAGCCGCGCGCGCTCGGCCGCAAGGCAAGCGACGAGTTCGCAGTCCCGCTCTGCCGGGTTCACCACCGGAAAGTTCATCGGGCAAAGGACGAGAAAGGTTGGTGGCAACAAGCTCGCATCGAGCCCTTGAAGGTGGCCCGCAAGCTGTGGAAGGAAACCCGCGTGGAGGAAGGCCACGTCGAGCCAGAGGCGCTCAGGCCATCTGACGGTGCCGCCAACCCCGCCCCGGGCAACCACGCGTCAAGCTGATCTCGTGGCAACCAACATGTTCAGCCAGGAATGGCTGGTGTGGGACCTGTTTCACACCGCCAGTGGCACCGCCTTCGCCGATATTCCAATCAACGACCACCGCGAAACCTGGCCCATCCGCAGCAATTGCTTTCGGGGCTGGTTGCGCCAATGGCACTACGAGGCGACCGGGGCCGCCGCGACGGCCGCCGACATCCGCTCGGCACTCGATCTCCTCGAAGCGCGCGCACAGTTCGACGGCCCGGAGCGGGCCGTCCATGTCCGCACCGCCGAGCACGCGGAACGCCTCTACCTCGATCTCGCCGATGAGGACTGGCGGGTCGTGGAAATTGGGCGCGACGGATGGCGGGTGATCACGTCCCCGCCGGTCCGGT